>ERZ778020.189-NODE-189-length-183675-cov-39.597495_pt1 | contig 183675 bp, 163 predicted proteins | sample MGYA00375750_ERZ778020 | MGnify/ENA primary metagenome ERZ778020 (study PRJEB29350, sample SAMN05389818) | bioreactor metagenome | isolation source: Ammonium sulfate bioreactor | place: South Africa: University of Cape Town | collected 2014-03-17 ...
CGTCGGGCGTCGGGCGTCGGGCGTCGGGCGTCGGGCGTCGGGCGTCGGGCGTCGGGCGTCGGATGTCGGTGTCGTGGATGTCGATGCCCGCCAGGCTGACGCCGCTGCGCGGCGGCCCGCGCTCAGTGCTCCCGGGACGCCGCCCAGACCCATGCCGCGGCGGTGGCGATGTCCGGGTGGTCCGGCACGAAGCCCGACGCGGTGAGCGCCGCGGGGACGGCGCGGGCGGAGCCGAGCACCTCCGAGGCGAAGTCGCCGAGCACCAGCCGCAGCGCCGGTGCCGGCACGGCGAGCACCGCCGGACGGTGCCAGGTCGCGGCGAGCGCGGCGACGACGTCGGCGTTGCGGTCGGCGCCGGCGACCAGGTTGACCGGCCCGGGCACGTCAGAGGCGAGCAGGTGGGTGATCGCGCGGACCTCGTCGTGCAGCGTGATCCAGCTCCAGAACTGCCGCCCGGAGCCGAGCCGGCCGCCCAGGCCGAGCCGGACGAGCGGCAGCAGCCGCCCGAGCGCGCCGCCGTGCGGCGACAGGACGATCGACGTCCGCAGGTGCGTCACGCGGACGCCGGCCGCCGCGGCGGGCGCGGTGGCGGCCTCCCAGCGCTCGACGAGGTCGGCGAAGAAGGTGCTGCCGTAGGGCTCGGCCTCGGTGAGCTCGTCGTCGCCGCGGTCCCCGTAGGCGCCCACCGCGGAGCCCTGCAGCAGCACCCGGGGGCCGTCGGGTGCGGCGGCGAGGGTGGTGGCCAGCAGGCTCGTCGTGCGCAGCCGGGACGCCACGACGGCGCGCTTGCGGGCCGGCGTGAGCGGGCGCGAGCCCGCGTTGACGCCCGCGAGGTTCACCACCGCGTCGGCGCCGGCCAGGCCCGCGGGGTCGAGCACCCCGTGGTCGGGGTCCCACGCCAGCTCGTCGGCGGCCCGCGCGGTGCCACGGACCAGGCGCACCACGTCGTGCCCGTCGCCCCGCAGGTGGGCGACGAGCGCCGATCCGATCAGCCCATGGGATCCCGCCACGACGACGCGCATCGCGCCATCCTGCCGGGAACCGACCGATCCGTCGCGTCGTGCCCACCGTCCGGCCGCCCGGCCGCCCGGCCGCCCGTCCGGCCGCCGGCCGCCCGTCACCCGTCACCCCACCCCGCCCCCCACCCCGCCCCCACCCCCCAATGCTCACTTTCCTGACGTCGGCGTTGCGATTCACGACCGGAAGTTCAGGGAACTCGGGGGTGGTGGGCGCGCATGACGAAGGGGCGCCCCGCGCGGCGGGACGCCCCTTCGTCGGGAGACTGCGGTCAGAGGCCGAGCTCGGCCTCGAACGCGCCCTCCTCGATGCGGTTCTTGATGGCGACGAGGTAGCGCGCCGCGTCGGCGCCGTCGACCAGGCGGTGGTCGTACGACAGCGACAGGTAGCACATCTGCCGCACGGCGATGACGTCCGAGCCGTCCTCGCCCGTGATGACCACGGGCCGCTTGACGATCGCGCCGGTGGCGAGGATCGCCGACGTGCCGCCGGGGACGATCGGGGTGTCGATGAGCGCCCCGCCCGAACCGGTGTTCGTCACCGTGAACGTCGCGCCGGACAGCTCGTCGGGCGAGACCTTGTTGGCGCGGGTGCGGCTCGCCAGGTCGGCGATCTTGCGGGCCAGGCCGGCGAGGTTGAGGTCGCCCGCCTCGCGGATGACCGGCACGAGCAGCCCGCGCTCGGTGTCCACCGCGATGCCGACGTTCTCGGAGCCGTGGTAGGTGATCTGGTTGCCCTCGAGCACGCCGTTGACCTTGGGGTAGGCCTTCAGCGCCTCGACGGCCGCCTCGATGAAGAACGGCAGGAACGTGAGGTTGACGCCCTCGCGCGCCTTGAACGCGTCCTTCGCACGGGTGCGCAGCCGGGCGACCTTGGTGACGTCCACCTCGACCACCGTGGTCAGCTGCGCCTGCGTCTGCAGGGCCTCGACCATGCGCTCGGCGATGATCTGGCGCAGCCGGCTGGCCTTCTCGGTGGTGCCCCGCAGCGGGGACACGGCCGGGACGGGCGCGGCCTTGGTGGCCGACGAGGCAGGCGCCGCCGCTACGGGGGCCGGCGCCGCCGCCTGGGCAGCGGCCAGCGCCGCCGCCTGGCGGGCGGCCTCGGCCTTCGCCGCGGCGTCGAGCACGTCCTCCTTGCGGATGCGGCCGCCGACGCCCGTGCCGGCCAGCGTCGACGCGTCGACGCCCTTCTCGGCGGCGAGCTTGCGGACCAGAGGCGTGAGGTAGGCGCCGGCGGACGGCAGCGCGACGGCGGCGGCCTGCTCGGCCGGGACCGGCGCGGGCTCGGCGACCGGAGCGGCGGGTGCCGGCGCAGGGACCGGTGCCGGCGCGGCGGCCGGGGCCGGGGTGGTCGGGATCGGCGCCGGGGTATCGACGGCGGGGACCGGCGCCGGTGCCGCAGCGGGTGCGGGTGCCGCCGGTGCGGCGGCGGCCGGGGCGGGAGCGCCGCTGCCGACGATCGCCAGCACCGCGCCCACCTGGGCGGTCTCGTCCTCGCCGACGAGGATCTGCTGCACCACGCCGGCAACCGGCGACGGCACCTCGGTGTCGACCTTGTCGGTGGAGATCTCCAGCAGCGGCTCGTCGACGGCGACGGTGTCGCCGACGCTCTTCAGCCAGCGGGTGACCGTGCCCTCCGTGACCGACTCGCCGAGCGCGGGAAGCCGCACCTCGGTGCCGCCGGCCTGCTCGGCACGGGCGGCGGGAGCCGGCGCGGGGGCGGCCTCCTCCGCGGGCGCCGGTGCCTCGGCGGGCGCCGGCGGCGCGGCCTCCTCGGCGGGCGCCTGCTCCGGCGCGGCCTGCTCGGCAGGGGCGGTGGCGGGCTCGTCGTGCGACGCGCCCGCGCCGTCCCCGATGACACCCAGCACCGCGCCGACCTGGGCGGTCTCGTCCTCACCGACGAGGATCTGCTCCAGGACACCGGCGAAGGGCGACGGGATCTCGGTGTCGACCTTGTCGGTCGAGATCTCGAGCAACGGCTCGTCGACGGCGACGGTGTCCCCGACGTTCTTCAGCCAGCGGGTGACGGTGCCTTCGGTGACGGACTCCCCGAGGGCGGGAAGCTGCACGTTCTGCGACATGACGGCTCAGATCTCCTTCGGTTCTCAGGCGTGCGCGTGCAGCGGCTTGCCGGCCAGTGCGAGGAACGCCTCGCCGAGGGCCTCGTTCTGGGTCGGGTGCGCGTGGATCAGGCTCGCGACGTCCTCGGGGTAAGCCTCCCAGTTGACGATCAGCTCCGCCTCACCGATGAGCTCGCCGACACGCGCGCCGATCATGTGGACGCCGACCACCGGGCCGTTCTTCTGCCGGACGAGCTTGACGAACCCCTGGGTGCCGAGGATCTGGCTCTTGCCGTTGCCGCCGAGGTTGTACTCGATCGTCTCGACGTCCACGTAGACCTCGCGGGCCTTCGCCTCGGTGAGGCCGACGGAGGCGACCTCGGGGTTGGAGTACGTGACGCGCGGGATGCCGCTCTCGACGATGGGCGCCGGGGACAGGCCGGCGATGTCCTCGGCGACGAAGATGCCCTGCGCGAACCCGCGGTGGGCCAGCTGCAGGCCGGGCACGATGTCGCCGACCGCGCGGATGTTGCCCACGCCGGTGCGCAGCCGCTCGTCGGTGATGACGAAGCCGCGGTCCAGCGTGATGCCCTGGCCCTCGTAGCCGAGGTTGGCGGTCGCGGGGCCGCGGCCGACGGCGACGAGCAGCAGGTCGGCGTCGAACGTCTTGCCGTCCTCGAGCCACACGTGCACGCCGCTGTCGGTCTGCGAGACGCCCGCGAAGCGGACGCCGACGGAGAAGTTGATGCCCCGCTTGCGGACCTGGCGCTCGAACGCCTTGCTGAGCGACTCGTCCTCGTTGGGCAGGAGGTGCGGCAGGGCCTCGACGATGGTGACGTCGGTGCCGAACGACTTCCACACCGAGGCGAACTCGGAGCCGATGACGCCGCCGCCGAGGATGATCGCGCTCTGCGGGATCCAGTCGAGCTGCAGCGCCTGGTCGGACGTGATGACGCGGCCGCCGATCTCGAGGCCGGGCAACGACTTGGCGTAGGAGCCGGACGCGAGGACGACGTGCTCGCCGGTGAGGGTCCGGTCGCCGACCTGGACCGTGTTGGGCCCGGTCAGCGTGCCCCAGCCGTTGACGATCTCCACGCTGCGGTGCGTGAACAGGCCCTGCAGGCCCTTGTAGAGCCGGCCGACCACCGAGTCCCTGTACTGGTTGACCTCGACCATCTCGATCTTCTCGAGCTGGGTGTGCACGCCGAAGCGCGCGCCTTCGCGGGCGTCGTCGGCGAGCTCGGCCGCGTGCAGCAGGGCCTTGGTGGGGATGCAGCCGCGGTGGAGGCACGTGCCGCCGACCTTGTCCGCCTCGACCAGGGCCACCGACTTGCCCAGCTGCGAGGCGCGCAGGGCGGTGGCGTAGCCCCCGCTCCCTCCGCCCAGGACGACGATGTCGAAGGTGCCGGTGTCGGCCACAGCCTGCTCCTCAGGTTTCGGGGGATGTGGGAATCAAGGACCAAAGTCCATCTTGTCATTGCCGCACGTCAGGAACGAACGCGTCCCGCTGTGACCTGCGAGACATTCGTCCCATCACTTACCGCGCTGGTCACACGGGTACGGCGGTTACCCTCGACCGCATGGCGTGGTTCCGCCGGCGCAAGCCGGCCCCAGCGGGCGAGGCATCGACGCGCGAGGCGCGTGAGGCGACGCTGGCGCACCTCAAGGACTTCGTCGCGACGCGCGTCGGCGTCGAGGCCTACGTCGAGCCGGCGACCACGGTGACACCGACCACCGTGATGCTCGTCGCGACGGACGGCGAGTGGACGCGGCGCCGGGTGCCGGACCCGCGCACCGCCGCCCAGATCGCCCGCGACCTGGGCATCCCAGTGTACGACGTGCAGCGCGTCGGCTACCCGCAGCGCGTCCGGGACTGGAACGCGCGCCAGCGCCTGCGCCACGGCGACCGCGACCGCACGACGATCGACCCGGCCTGACGCTCCCCAGCCGGGTCGCGGCAGGGCCGGTCGCCCGTGGTCAGCGGGTGGCGCGGGACTCCACGAACGCCAGCAGCGTGCGGACGCCGAAGCCGGTGCCACCCTTCGGCGTGTAGTCGTGCTCGCCGCGCTCGTTGAACGCCGGGCCGGCGATGTCGTAGTGCGCCCAGGGCGTGCTGCCGGCGAACTCCTTGAGGAAGATCCCCGCGACGAGCATGCCCGCGTCGCGGTTGCCGGCGACGTTGGCCAGGTCGGCCACGCGCGAGGACAGGTTCGCCTTGAGCTCGTCGGGCAGCGGCATGGGCCAGGCCTGCTCGCCGGACCGGTCGGCGGCCGCCACCAGCTCGGCGCGGACCTCGTCGGTCCCCATGACGGCGCCTACGCGGTCGCCGAGCGCGACGACCTGCGCGCCCGTCAGGGTGGCGATGTCGATGACGACGTCCGGCTTCTCCTCGGTGGCGGCGACGAGCCCGTCGGCCATGACGAGGCGACCCTCGGCGTCGGTGTTGAGGACCTCGACGGTCTTCCCGCCGCGGATCGTGACGACGTCCGACGGCCGCTGCGCCGTGCCGGACGGCATGTTCTCCGCCAGGCAGAGCCAGCCGGTGACGGACGCCGGGACGCCGAGCTGGGCGGCGGCGAGCACGGTGTGCAGCACCGCGGCCGCTCCGGCCATGTCGGACTTCATGGTCTCCATCGACCCGCTGGGCTTGATGGAGATGCCGCCGGAGTCGAACGTGATGCCCTTGCCGACGAGCGCCACCTTCGCCTTGGCGCGCGCGGGGGAGTAGGCCACCTTGACCAGCCGCGGCGGCCGCGGCGAGCCCTGGCCGACGCCGACGAGGCCGCCGTACCCGCCCGCGGCGAGCGCCTTCTCGTCGAGCACGGTGATCCGCACGCCCTTGACGCCCTTGGCCGCCGCGCGGGCGGCCTCGGTGAACGCCTCGGGGTAGAGGTGGTTCGGCGCGGCGTTGACCAGGTCGCGCGTCGCGTGGACGGCGGCGGCGAGCACCTCGGCGCGGGCCACGCCCTGCGTGGCGGCTGCGTCCTTGGCCTTCGTCGTGACGACCTCGATCGAGGCCACGGGCGCCCGGGCGGCGTCCGCCGCGCGGTACCGGGTGTACGTGTAGGCGCCGAGCAGCGCGCCCTCGGCGACCGCCACGGTGGCGGCGACGTCGCCCGCCGGCAGCGCCAGGGCGACCGATCCGACACCCGCCAGCTCGCGCGTCGCCGCACCGGCGGCCCGGCGCAACCGCTCCGCGGTGACGGGGCCGGTGCCGAGGCCGACGAGGACGAGCACCTTCGCCTTGAGCCCGGTGGCCGGCACGCGGCGCACCTCGTCGGCCTTGCCGGTGACACCGAGCGCGCCGGCGTCGCGGACCAGCGCCGAGCGCAGCTCGCCCGGCAGCCAGTCGGTGCCGACGAGCTCGACGCCTCCGTCCTTCGGCGCGGTGGCCACCACGAGGGCGTCCACGGGGAGCTTGGCGGGGTCCTTGCTGGTCAGCGCGATCACCTGCCCAAGGGTAGACCGGTGCGGCGCCCGGCCGACCGGTACGGTGTCGAGCCGTGAGCACCCTCCTCGTCTGGGTCGGCGTCGTGCTGAGCCTGGTGCTGGCCGCCTCGGCGGGCTGGCACACCCTCCGGAACAGGCCCGTGATCCTGCGCCAGCTGCTCGCCGGCGCGGTGGTCGAGGCGTACCTGCTGATTCAGCTCGTCGTCGTGCTGGTGCACCCGGCCGGCGGAGGGGCGGCGAGCGGGCTGTTCTGGACGTACGTCGTCACCCAGTTGTTCGTGCTGCCGCTCGCGGCGACCTGGGCGTTCGCGGAGCGGACGCGATGGAGCTCGGTGGTGCTCCTCCTCGGTGCGCTGGTCGTCGCCTTCCTCCAGCTGCGGCTGCTGCAGGTCTGGGGCCAGGCGTGAGGCCGACGAGCCAGGGGCCCGGCCGCGCGCTCGTCACCGTCTACGGCGTGCTGGCCCTCGCGGCGTGCGCCCGCGGGGGTTTCGAGGTCACCACCAAGTTCCACGAGGCGCCGCTCTCCTACTCGCTGGCGTTGTTCGCGGGCGTCGTCTACGCCGTGGCGACCTTCGCGCTGGCGACGAACCGCCGCTGGCTCGCCTGGCCCACGGTGCTGACCGAGATGGTCGGCGTGCTCGTCGTCGGCACGCTGTCGTTCGTCGCGCCGGGACTGTTCCGGCTGCACGCGTCGGTGTGGTCGTGGTTCGGGGTGGAGTACCTCCTGGTCCCGCTCGTGCTGCCGTTCCTCGGCGTCACGTGGCTGCGACGCTCCGGGCGGGCGGCGGCCGACGAGGCCACGCGGGGTGCCGCGCCCGACGAGGCCGCACCCGGCGCCGGCCCCGCGGCCTGACGCCCGGGCGCTGGTGGACCCAGCCGACGGCACGGACCGCCCGGTAGGTTGAGCGCCGTGTACCGGCTGCTGTTCGACCTCGTCCTGCGGCGGACGGACCCCGAGAAGGCGCACGCGGGCACGTTCGCGCTGATCCGCACCGTGGCCGCCGTACCGCTGCTGCGCGACGTGGTCGCGGCCGTGCTCGGCGCCCCGCGCGACTCCTCGTTCGGCATGTGGGGCCGCAGCTGGCCCTCCCGCCTGGGGCTGGCGGCGGGGTTCGACAAGGACGCCCACGGCGTGCTCGGCATGGCGATGATGGGCTTCGGGTTCGTCGAGATCGGCACGGTCACCGCGCTGCCGCAGCCCGGCAACGAGCCGCCGCGGCTGTGGCGCCTCGTGGACCGCCGGGCGCTGCGCAACCGCATGGGCTTCAACAACGCCGGCGCCGAGGCGGTGGCCGCGCACCTGCGCCGGCTGCGCGCCACGCGCCGGGGGCGCGCCGCGGTGGTGGGCGTCAACATCGGCAAGTCCCGCGTGACGCCGCTCGAGCGCGCCGCGGACGACTACGCCACCAGCGCCCGGCTGCTGGCGCCGTACGCCGACTACCTCGTCGTGAACGTGTCCTCGCCGAACACCCCGAACCTGCGCGACCTGCAGGCCGTCGAGTCGCTGCGCCCGGTGCTCGAGGCGGTGCGCGTCGCGGCCGACGAGGCGACGACGGCGGCCCACCGCGCGCCGGTGCCGCTGCTGGTGAAGATCGCCCCCGACCTGTCCGACGACGACGTCGACGCGGTCGCCGACCTCGTCGCCGAGTTGGGGCTGGAGGGCGTCGTCGCGGTCAACACGACGATCGCGCACGACGAGGGTCCCGGCGGCCTGTCCGGCCCGCCGCTGCTGGCCCGCGGGCTGGACGTCGTCGCGCGGCTGCGCGACCGGCTCGGCCCTGCGGCGGTCATCATCGGCGTCGGCGGCATCTCGACCGGCGCCGACGCCCGCGAGTACCTCGCGGTCGGTGCCACGCTGGTGGAGGCCTACACCGGGCTGATCTACGAGGGGCCGTTCTTCGCGCGCCGCATCACGCACGCGCTGGCGGCCGACGAGCGGAGGGCGGGCTGAGCATGCGACCGCGCTGGGAGTGGCGGCTGGAGGACGAGTCCGGCGCCGTGCTGGACCGCCCGACGAGCCCCGTCTTCGACGCCCGCTACGACGCCGAGGAGTGGCTCGGCGACCACTGGCGGGCGCTGGCCGAGCAGCGCGTGCGCCGCGCGGTGCTCCTCAACGAGGGCGCGCCGGTGCCGCCCACGATCGCCCTGCCGGCCGCCTGACTACTTCTTCGGCGCCTTCGGCACGACCGGCGCGCCGCCGCGCCTCACCTGCGGGCGCGGCAGGCGGGTGCGCGGCAGCTGGGTGGCACGCAGCACGCCGTACATGAGGTTGCCGCTCGTCGAGGTCGGGCCGAACTTGGCGATGAGCCGCTTGCGCAGGCCACGCCACAGGATCACCGAGTCGACGACGACCGCGAGCACGTAGAGGTACAGCGCCGCGACGACGAGCGAGAAGCCGAGCGACCCGAGGTACTGCGCCACGAACGCGAAGAGCAGGAAGACGACCGCCAGCGGCAGGAAGTACGAGCCGAGGTTGAAGCGCGCGTCGACGTGGTCGCGCACGAACCGCTTGACCGGCCCGGCGTCGCGCGGTGGCATGTTCCGCTCGTCGCCGGAGAGCATCGCCTTGTACTGCAGGTCGCGCTTGGCCCGGTCCTTGGTGCGCGCGTCCTTGGCCGCCTGGCGGCGGTCGTCGACGACGAGGGGGCGCTTGTTGGCCGCCTCGGCGACCTTGCGCTTCGGGGTCGGGTGGCCCTTGCCCGCCGCCGGATCCTCGACGGGTGGCTGCTGCACGGGGGCGGCGTCCGCGTTCTTGTTGCGACCGATCACCCCGTAAGGGTAGCGGCGGTCAGACGGGTGGTTCCGGGTCGTACTGGATGCCGCGGCGCACCCGCCGGGCCATGTCCCGGGAGTCGAGCCGGTCGACGAGGTGGAGCGCCATGTCGATGCCCGCCGAGACGCCGGCGGAGGTGACCGTGTCGCCGTCGTCGACCCAGCGCGCCTCGGTGTCGACGAGGATCGAGGGGTCCAGCTCGGCGAGCTCGTCGAAGGCGTCCCAGTGGGTCGTCGCCGGCCGGCCGGCGAGCAGCCCGGCGGCCGCGAACACCAGCGCGCCGGTGCACACGGAGGCCAGCACCGGGGTCGTCGCGCGCATCTGGCGCACCCAGGCCAGGTGCTCCGGGTCGGCGGCCAGGGCGCGGGTTCCGTGCCCGCCCGGGTAGATCAGCACGTGCAGCGGGCCCACCTCGTCGGCCGACGTGTCCGGCACCAGCGACAGCCCCTTGGCGCACCGCACGCCGGCGCCGTCGGCCGAGAACGTCAGCACCTGGGGACGCAGGTCGGAGTGCTGCGCCCACCAGGCCAGCACGTCGTAGGGGCCGACGACGTCGAGCTCCTCGGCTTCGTCGAAGACGAAGAGCCCGACCCGAAGCGGGTTCCCGGTGCCCACGTCAGTAGCCCGGCAGCGCCAGCATCTGGTCCAGCGCGACGCGCGCCCAGTGGGCGTCGTCGGCGTCGACGACGATGCGGTTGACCACGCGGCCGGCCGCGAGCGACTCCAGCGCCCACGTGAGGTGGGGCAGGTCGATCCGGTTCATCGTCGAGCAGAAGCACACGGTCGAGTCGAGGTAGTGGATCGCCTGGTCGGGGTGGGTCTGCGCCAGCCGACGCACCAGGTTGAGCTCGGTGCCGATCGCCCAGTGGGTGCCCGCCGGCGCAGCGTCGAGGGCCTTGATGATCTTCTCGGTCGACCCCACCTCGTCGGCCGCGGTGACGACCTCGTGCGTGCACTCGGGGTGGACGATCACCCGCACGCCCGGGTCGGCGGCACGGATGTCCGCGACGTTGCGCGCCGAGAAGCGCCCGTGCACGGAGCAGTGGCCGCGCCACAGGATCATCCGGGCGTCGCGCAGCTGCTGCGCGGTGAGGCCGCCGTTCGGCTTGTGGGGGTCGTAGACCACGCAGTCGGTCAGCCCCATCCCGAGCTGGAGCACCGCCGTGTTGCGCCCCAGGTGCTGGTCGGGCAGGAACAGGACCTTCCCACGGCCGTCGACCCCGCCGGTCTGCTCGAAGGCCCACCGCAGGGCGACCTGGGCGTTCGACGACGTGCACACCGTGCCGCCGTGGCGGCCCGTGAACGCCTTGATGGCCGCCGTGGAGTTCATGTACGTCACGGGGACCGTGTCGTCGGCGACGCCGGCGTCGGTCAGCACGTCCCAGGCGTCCTCGACCTGGTCGATCGCCGCCATGTCCGCCATGGAGCAGCCCGCGGCCAGGTCCGGCAGCACCACCTGCTGGTGGGCTGCGGTGAGGATGTCGGCCGACTCGGCCATGAAGTGCACGCCGCAGAAGACGATGAACTCCGCCTCGGGCCGCGCCGCGGCCTGCTGCGCCAGCCGGAAGGAGTCGCCCGTGACGTCAGCGAACGCGATGACCTCGTCGCGCTGGTAGTGGTGGCCCAGGACGAAGGCGCGGTCGCCGAGGGCGTCGCGCGCCGCGCGGGCACGTTCGACGAGGTCGGGGTCGCTCGCGGGCGGCAGCGTGCCGGCGCACTCGACGCCCCGTTCGGAGGCGAGGTCCACACCGCGTCCCAGCAGGAGCAACGCCGACGAGGCGGGCTCGACGAAGACCGACCGCTCGGGTGTCGCGAGAGTCACACGCCGATCCTCGCACAGGCCCGCCGTGCGACGATCTGGGGCCATGCGCGTGCTGCTGGCTCCGGACGGCTTCGGTGGGCTGCTCTCGCCGCAGGCGGCGGCCGCCGCCATGGCGGCCGGCTGGCGCGCCGGAGCACGGCACGACGAGATCGTCGTCGCCCCCCTGGCGGACGGTGGCCCGGGCTTCGTGGACACCCTGCGGGCGAGCATCGGCGGCCGGCTGCTGCCGTTCGTCGTCCGCGGGCCGTGGGGCGAGGACGTGGACGCGGCCGTGCTGCTCGCCGGCGACACGGCCTACGTCGAGTCGGCCCAGGCGGTCGGCCTCGCGCTCGTGCCGGACGACCGGCGGGACCCGACGCGCACCACGTCGGTGGGCCTCGGGGAGCTGCTGCGGCACGCGCGCGAGACCGGGGCGCGCCGCATCGTCGTCGGCCTCGGTGGCTCGGGGACCGTCGACGGCGGCGCCGGGATGCTGGCCGGGCTCGGGCTGGCCGGCGCTGGCGGCCGCCTCGCCGGGGGCGGTGGCGGGCTCGACGAGCTGGCGGACGACGACCTCGCCGGCCTGCCGGCGCTGCGGGCCGACTGGTCGGGCGTGGAGGTCCTCGTCGCCTGCGACGTCGACGTGCCGCTGCTCGGGCTGCAGGGCGCCGCCGCGGGCTTCTCGCCGCAGAAGGGCGCGACGCCGGAGCAGGCGCAGCACCTGGAGCGGGCGCTGGCCCGGTTCGCGCGGGTCGCCGGGGCCGCGCTCGGCGAGGTCGAGCGCCCGAACCTGCTGGCCGAGCCGGTGGCGTTCGGTCATCACCACGGCGCGGTCCCGACGGCCTCGGCCCGCTCCGGTGCCGACCGGCTGGCCGCGCTGCCGGGGGCGGGCGCGGCCGGGGGGCTCGGCTTCGGGCTGGCGCTGCTCGGCGCGCGGCTCGTGCCCGGGGCGGCCGTGGTGGCCGACGCCGTGGGGCTGGACGCGCGGCTGGCCGGCGCCGACCTCGTCGTCACGGGCGAGGGGCGGTTCGACTGGCAGTCGCTGCACGGCAAGGTCGTGGCGGAGGTGGCGCACCGCGCGCTGGCGCACGGCCTGCCGACGATCGTCGTCGCCGGCGAGGTGCTCGTCGGCCGGCGGGAGCAGGCGGCCGAGGGGATCAGCGCGGCCTACGCCGTCTCGGAGACGCGCGCGCAGGTGGCGGCCGCGCTCGCCGACCCCGCCGGCACCCTCACCGCTCGCACCGCGGCGGTGGCGCGCACCTGGTCGCCCAGGCCGCGCTGACGCGCGGTCGAGAGTCCCGCTCGGCGCGTCGTACGCTGACGGGGAACAAGCGCGCCGACAGCCCCGTTGCGCACAGCAACGGCGTGCGACAGGAGAACGACATGAGCGAGACGATCCAGACCGCCACCCATGGCGTGGAGCTCACGGACGTGGCCGCGGCCAAGGTCCGCAGCCTGCTCGAGCAGGAGGGTCGCGACGACCTCCGGCTGCGCGTCGCCGTGCAGCCGGGTGGCTGCTCCGGCCTGATCTACCAGCTGTACTTCGACGAGCGCATGCTCGAGGGCGACGCGGTGCGCGACTTCGGCGGCGTCGAGGTCGTCGTCGACCGCATGAGCGTGCCCTACCTCGAGGGCGCGACGATCGACTTCGCGGACACGATCGAGAAGCAGGGCTTCACGATCGACAACCCGAACGCGCAGAGCTCCTGCGCGTGCGGCGGCTCGTTCGCCTGATCCTGCGGCCCGCTCAGCGGGCCTTCGCCGGTCCGAGGAGGACGGTGAGCACCAGGTGCTCGCCGTCCTCCGTCGTCTCCAGCACCCGATGCCCGCGCATGCGTGCCCAGGCGGGGACGTCGACGGCCGCGGCGGGGTCGGTGGCCAGCACGGTGACGCGTGCGCCCTCGGGCAGCGACCGCGCCGCCTTGGCGAGCGCGATGACGGGTGCGGGGCACAGCATCCCCCGCGCGTCCACGACCACCTCGTCCGGCACACCCGCACCGCCGGGGGTCACCTCGCCGGTCACAGGTCGACCACCCCGAGCCGGGCCCGGATGGACCGGACGATGCCCGGCAGCACGTCGGCGAAGCGCTCGACGTCGGCGGCCCGCGTGCCGCGCGGCAGGGCGATCCGCACGTTGCCGTGCGTGAGCACGCCCATCGCCGCCAGCACGTGGCTCGGCTCGAGCGTGCTCGACGTGCACGCGGAACCGCTGCCGACCGCGAACCCGGCGGCGTCGAGCGCGCCGACGACCGCCTCGCCGTCGACGAAGAGGCAGGAGAACGTCAGCACGTGCGGCAGCCGCCCCTCGGCGGGCCCGGCGACGTCGACGTCCTCGATCTCCGCCGGGATGCGGTCGCGCAACCGCGCGACGAGCGCGCGCCGCTCCTCGTCGGCCGCGGCCTGACCGGCGAGAGCCGACTCGAGCGCCACCGCGGCGGCGAGCGCCGCCGGCACGCTGACGCCCCCCGGGAACCAGCGGTCCTCGTCGGACGGCCGGTCGGGGGAGCGCCGCACCCCGGCGCGGACGACGAGCACGCCGAGCCCCGACGGCCCGCCCCAGTCGCCCGGGTTGGCGGCGAGCAGGTCCCACGCGTCGCCCACCGGCACGTGCCCGAGGCTGGCGCCGGCATCGACGAGCAGCGGCACCCCGGCGGCGCGGGCCGCCTCGTGGACCGCCGCGACGGGCTGGAGCGTGCCGACCTCGCCGTTGGCGTGCTGGAGCGCGGCCAGCGCCACGCCCGGACGTGCCAGCGCGGCGACGAAGGCCTCGTCGTCCACCTGGCCGGTGCGCGCCACGGGGACGGTGACGCGGCGGCCGTCGCCGCGCGCGGCCGTGAAGTCGGCGGCGTGTAGCACGGCCGCGCGCTCCACGGCGGAGACGACGACGTCCGCGCCGACCCGCCGGCGCCCCAGCGCCACGGTGGAGACGGCCGTGTGGAGGGCCGCCGTGTGGGACGGCGCGAGGTCGACCTCCTCGGTGCGCGCCCCGACGGCCGCGGCCAGCGCCTCCCGGGCGCCGTCGAGCAGGGCGCGGGCGCGGCGCCCTTCGGAGTGGAGCCGGCGGGGGTCGGCCCAGCCCTCGTCGAGCGCGGCGAGGAACGCGTCGCGCGCCACGGGCAGCAGGGGGGCCTGGCCCCCGGCGTCGAGCACCACGCGGTCGACCGTCACGGGGAGAACCTAACCCGCGACGGAGCACGTCATGACGGTTCGGGACGCCGCGTCACGACATGCGAGAACACCCGGTGCAGGCTCGGACGTCCGCGCTACGCTGGGCCAGCCGGGGACTAAAGTCCCAGGCCTCAGGCTTCGTCGCCGCCCCTCGGGCCGTAGTGGAAGGCAGGCCGTGCACCCGGACCACCGACGCCGCTCACGTCGTCGCCGCGCCGTCGCCGGCGCGGGACTGCTCGTCGCGGCCACCGTCCTCCTGTCCGGCTGCTCGGACCTCCTGTGGCGCGGCTTCCTGCCGGGGAGCTCGACGCACGAGGTGACCGACCAGACCGGTCGCATCAGCACCCTCTGGCGCGGCTCCTGGATCGCCGCCCTGCTCGTCGGGGTCCTGGTGTGGGGCCTGATCCTGTGGTGCGTCGCCGCCTACCGCAAGCGCAAGGACGACGACGACACCCTGCCGGTCCAGCTGCGCTACCACGTGCCCCTCGAGGTGATGTACGTGGTGCTGCCGATCGTCATGATCGGCGTGATGTTCTTCTTCACGAACCGGGACACCACGGCGATCCTCGCCACCGACAAGCCGGCGGACCTGCACGTCCAGGTGATCGGCAAGCAGTGGTCGTGGGACATCAACTACCTGGACGACGGCGTCTACGACGCCGGGGTCCAGGCGGCCGACGTCAGCCAGCCCGGGGGGCTGGACAACGGCGTCGTCACGCTCTACCTGCCGGTGAACGAGCGCGTGATGTTCACCATCAACTCCCGCGACGTGGCCCACTCGTTCTGGGTGCCGGCGTTCCTCTTCAAGATGGACGCGATCCCGGGGCGCACCAACACCTTCGAGGTGACCCCGACCGCGATCGGCACCTACCGCGGCAAGTGCGCGGAGCTCTGCGGCGACTACCACGCGAAGATGCTCTTCAACGTCCAGGTCGTGTCGAAGGCCGACTACGACGCCCACATCGCCGCCCTGCGCGCCGCGGGCCAGACCGGCCAGCTCGGCCTGGACTACAGCCGCAAGCAGAGCGTGACGACCATCGGAGGCCAGGGCTGACATGGCGACGCACGTCGAGGTGATCCCCGGGCTGGCCCCGCGCCAGCAGACCATGGGCCGGACGATCGTCAAGTGGATCACGACGACCGACCACAAGACGGTCGGCTACCTGTACCTCATCACGGCGTTCGTGTGGTTCATCCTGGGCGGGATCCTCGCGCTGCTCATCCGCGCGGAGCTGTTCTCACCGGGGCTCCAGGTGTTCCAGAACAGCGAGCAGTACAACCAGGCGTTCACGATGCACGGCACGATCATGCTGCTGCTCTTCGCGACGCCCCTGTTCGCCGGGTTCGCCAACGTCATCATGCCGCTGCAGATCGGCGCGCCCGACGTCGCGTTCCCGCGGCTCAACATGCTGGCCTACTGGTTCTACCTGTTCGGCGGGATCATCGCCGCCGCCGGCTTCCTGACGCCGCAGGGCGCGGCGTCGTTCGGCTGGACCGCGTACGCGCCGCTCAACGACACCGTCTACACGCCCGGCTTGGGCGGCGACCTGTGGGTGTTCGGGCTGGCGCTGGGTGGGTTCGGCACCATCCTCGGCGCGGTCAACTTCATCACGACGATCGTCACGATGCGCGCGCCCGGCATGACGATGTTCCGGATGCCCATCTTCACCTGGAACATCCTCATCACGTCGCTGCTGGTGCTGATGGCCTTCCCGCCGCTGGCGTCGGCGCTGTTCGCGCTCGGCGCGGACCGGCGCCTGGGCGCCCAGGTGTTCAACCCCGACAACGGCGGCGCGGTGCTCTGGCAGCACCTGTTCTGGTTCTTCGGGCACCCGGAGGTCTACATCATCGCGTTGCCGTTCTTCGGCATCGTGACCGAGATCATCCCGGTGTTCAGCCGCAAGCCGGTGTTCGGCTACAAGGGCCTGGTGTACGCGACCATCGCGATCGCCGCCCTGTCGGTGACCGTGTGGGCGCACCACATGTACGCCACCGGCGCGGTGCTGCTGCCCTTCTTCTCGTTCATGACGATGCTCATCGCGGTGCCGACCGGCGTGAAGTTCTTCAACTGGATCGGCACGATGTGGCGGGGCAAGCTGACCTTCGACACGCCGATGCTGTGGACCCTCGGGTTCATGGTGACGTTCCTGTTCGGCGGCCTCACCGGCGTGATCCTGGCCAGCCCGGCGCTGGACTTCCAGCTGACCGACACGTACTTCGTCGTCGCGCACTTCCACTACGTGGTGTTCGGCACGGTCGTGTTCGCGATGTTCGCCGGCTTCTACTTCTGGTGGCCCAAGTTCACGGGACGGATGCTGGACGAGCGGCTCGGCAAGGTCCACTTCTGGCTGCTGTTCATCGGGTTCCACACGACGTTCCTCGTCCAGCACTGGCTCGGCGTGCGCGGCATGGCCCGGCGCTACTTCGACTACTCGCCCGCCGACGGCTTCACGTGGATGAACCAGCTGTCGACCATCGGCTCGGGGATCCTGGCGATCTCGATGCTGCCGTTCTTCTACAACGTCTACCGGACGTGGCGCAGCGCCCCGATGGTGACGCGCGACGACCCGTGGGGCTACGGCAACTCGCTGGAGTGGGCGACGAGCTGCCCGCCGCCGCGGCACAACTTCACGTCGCTGCCGCGCATCCGCTCCGAGCGCCCGGCGTTCGACCTGCACCACCCGGAGGTCGCGGCGCTCGACCACGTCGAACCCGAGCCGATGGTCGGCGCGAGCGGGGGCTCCCGATGAGGTTCGAGGCGAAGCTGTTCCTGGCCGGTGTGCTGTTCTTCGTCCCGGTCGGGCTGATCTACGCGGCCTTCAGCCACGGCGAGCCCGTCGGTTCGGCCGGCCTGCCGCTCGTCGGCGGGCTCGTCGGGATGATCGGCGGGTACTTCGGGCTGCTCGCCCGCCGCATCGACCGACGGCCGGAGGACGACGAGCACGCCGAGATCGCGCAGGGCGCGGGCGACCAGGGCGTGTTCGCCCCGTGGAGCTGGTGGCCGCTCGTGCTGGCCGTGGGTGCGGCACTCGGGTTCGCGGCGCTCGCCGTGGGCTGGTGGATGCTCGCCATCGCGCTGCCGTTCGGCGTCGTCGGGCTCGTCGGCTGGGTGCTCGAGTACAGCAGCGGCCAGCACGCCCACTGACGGGGGCCCCCTCAGGGCACGCGGCTGGCGACGGCCAGGAGCACCGGGTAGTCCCGCTCCCCGCCGTCCACCGCCCGGCGCACGACGAAGACGGTGCTGACCTCCGCCGTCGCGAACCCGGCCGCCGACAGCGCGGTCCGCAGGTCCGCCGGCGCGAACCCGTGGTGACCGCCGAACGCCTCGTCGTGCCCGTGGTAGCTGCCGTCCGCATCGGCGGCGAGGTCCGCCACCAGGAGCAGGCCCCCAGGCGCCAGCAGCGCGTGGAACGTGCGCAGCAGCCGGACCACGTCGGGCACGTGGTGCAGCGCCATGGACGTGTAGACGACGTCCACCGAGCCGGGCTCGGGCCTGCCCGCGGGGTCGTGGCTCGTCAGGTCGACGGGCAGGGGGCGGACGCGCGCCGCGAGCGCGGGCCCGGCGGCGGCGATCTTGCCGGCGGCGGCCGCGAGCATGCCGGGGGAGGTGTCGACGAGGAGGATCTCGTCGAACCGATCGGTGAGCAGCAGGCTCAGCGCGCCGGTGCCGGAGCCGAAGTCGAGCGCACGGTGGTAGGTGCGCTCACCGAGCCGGGACCGGATCTCCGCGGCGATCGCCTGCGTGCGGCGTGCCCGCTGCTCATCGTCGTCCCAGGTGGCGGCCGCTGCGTCGAAGTCCATGAGGCCACCCTATGAGCGGGCCGTCGTCAGACCCCAACGGGTGCCCCTTGCCGAGTAGTACACCGGTGTACTACAACTGACGGGCAGCCCAGTGAGGACGCTCGGCGAGACGGTTCCCCCGTCGTGACCGTGGTCGCCCTCGGAGGTCACCGGCGGAAGGGGGTTCGGGAGACACCTCACCTCGGCGGCGCCGGACATCGGGTTCGGCACGCATCACGTGGCCGACGCCCATCCGTCGCCGCTGGCACGGTGCATACACGGCAGTGCAACCCGCTCACAACGCGGGGAGTCCATCCACGAGAGGCATCCAATGTTGCATGCTCCACATCAGAGTCACCCACGAGTGAGGTGGGTCGCCGCTGCGCTCGGTCTCGCCGTCGTCTCATCCGGACTGGTGGTGTCCGCGTCGCCCGCGTCGGCCTCGCCGGACGGCTGGGAGTCCCAGAGCGGCATCTACCACTACTTCACGGTCCCCAAGTCGATCGTCCCGTCGCAGACCTGCGGAAACTCGACCGGCGCCGGGGCAGAGCTCGAGGGCAACATCGGGCCGTCCGGGACGTGGGCCGCGGTCGGACTCGACGCGAGCGGCCAGAACTGCATGGCCGACATCGGTCCGATGAAGCCTGGGCTCTACTACTACCAGTACGTGGCGCCCATGGCGGATCGCTCCAAGCAGGTCTTCCGCAACCCGGCGAGCGGGGTCGACGTGACGTCGCACCCGAACTGGAACACACTCTTCGTGCCGGGTCCCGAGGTCGCGTGGATGGACGACGTGGCGGCGGGCGGCGGGACGATGTCCGACCTCGCCTACCAGTCCGGCGCCTCGGGTTCTCACTCGGTGATGGTGTGGACGCCGCCGTCGTACGACCCGAACCGGGCCAAGCCGTATCCCGTGCTGTACCTGCTCGACGATGCGGGCCAGTCGTACCGCGAGTGGCAGGAGCTCGGCCGGGCGAAGCAGATCCTTGACAACCTCTCGGCCAGTGGTGACCTCGCCTCGATGCTGGTCGTGATGGCCGACCCCGGTGCCACGGACTACCGCGCCGAGGTCCTGAACCGCATCGTTCCCGCGGTCGAGGGCGCCTACAACGTCATCGGCACCGGCGACGGGCGCGCCGTCGCGGGCATCGGTCGGGGCGCCTCCCAGGCCCTGGGCTTCGCGCTCTCCGACCCGGGCGCCTTCGGCGCCATCGGGTCGATGTCCGGGTATCTGCCGAGCGACGTCGCCATCACGGCGCCGTTGGCGAAGGCCGTCAACAAGGGCACGGACCTGATCCGGTTCTATGTCGGCAACACCCTCGACCCGAGCTACAACGCCACCCGGGACGCCATGCTCGCTCTGACGTCGGCGGGCGTGAAGTTCCAGTTTGACGGTGTGGACCCGAAGACCGGCGCGGTCTGGGACACCTGGCGCGAGAACCTGCGCGACTTCGCCTCGCGCGTCTTCCAGCCGGGGTCGAGCCACGACGGGTTCAGCGCAGGTCATCGCGCGCTGACCGAGCCCTACACGCCGCCCGCCACGGGGAGCATCACCACCCCCGACATCGATGCCAACGGCATGGTCACCTTCGAGACCGGAACCCAGTGGGCCAACGCGAAGGATGTCGTGCTGTGGGGCGACTGGGCCCCCAACGGCCAGTGGTTCCGGATCCCGCTGACCAAGGTGGGTGACCGGTGGCGGACGACGATCGGCCCGATCGACGGTTACTACTACTGGCGCTACGAGGTCAACGGGACCGCGTACCACGATCCGCAGGACACGCAGAACACCAACAACGTGGAGAGCCAGCTGTTCGTGCCCGGCGGCGTGCGGACGCCGCTCCTCGCCGATGTTCCGGCCAACGAGTCCGGTGCCGTCGCGACGCTGCAGTACGCCAGCGCCTACCCCGGCAACCCGACCATGAGCCTCAAGGTCTGGACCCCTCCGGACTACGACCCCAACCGGGCCGAGAAGTACCCGGTCCTGTACCTCTATCACGGGATGGGTCAGAACTTCGCGTCCTGGACCGAGGTCGGGCGCGCCGCGCAGATCCTCGACAACCTCTACGCCCGAGGCGAGATCGCGCCGATGGTGGTCGTCATGCCCGGCTACCCCGGCATCTCGGACTTCTGGAACGATCTGTCCAGCAAGGTCATCCCGTTCGCCCAGTCGACGTTCAACATCTCGCACGACCCGTCCGAGATGGCGCTCGCTGGACTGTCGTGGGGCGCGCGCGGGACGCAGGGCGCCCTGGTCAACCACCCCGGCACCTTCTCCGCGTACGGCATCTTCTCCCCGCCCTTCGCCTCCGGCTCCCTCAATGACACGTCCGGACCAGTGGCGAAGGCGGGCACGACGATCGTCGACTTCTTCGCCGGCGATCTCGACAGCGGTGCCGTGAACGCCATCGCAGGAATGGAGACGAACCTCGGCAAGTACGGCATTCCCACCGTCAAGACGATCGTGCCCGGACCCCATGGGTTCGACGTGTGGTGGCAGGGCTTGTCGGACTTCCTGCCGCGGATCTTCGAGCATGGGCTGACGATCCGGCAGGGCGGCGCGGACTTCGGGCAGGTGCCCGAGGGTTACGCCCCGCTCGACCCGAAGAAGCTGACGGTGACCAACACCGAGAGCGAGACGACGGGCGTGCTGTCGGTCAGTCTCAGCGGCCCTGACGCGGACAAGTTCAGCGTCTCCACCGACACCCTGGCCAGCATCCGGGCGGGCAAGAAGGCCGATATCCGGGTGACGGCGGCGGCGGGGCTGCCGGCGGGGATCTATCAGGCCACCGTCGTCGTCGCAGGCGACGCTCAGCGGGTCACGTGCTCGGTGAGGCTCGAGGTCACGCCGGCGTAACGGTCATATCTCGACAACGGCGTGGGGGCTGCTCACCGCGGCCCCCACGCTGCCGCACCGGTTGACGCGCTCTCGGAGAGCGGGCCAGGGAACTGCGCCGTGCCCTCTAGGATGACACCCGCACCAGGCACCAGGTATCGACACAATTGGCGTACGAAATGGTGTGAAACGAGGTCGGATCGAGGCGAGGGAGGGCGTTGTGGCCCGAAAGGTCAGCGGGTCCGCGACCATTCGGGATGTCGCCCTGCGCGCCGGCGTGTCGGTCAAGACCGTCTCGAATGTCCTCAACGGGTACCGCTACCTGCGCCCGGAGACCAAGGAGCGGGTGGACGATGCCATCCGCGAGCTCGACTACCACGTGAACGTCTCGGCCCGGAATCTCGGTCGTGGCCGGACCGGCGCCATCGCACTGGTCCTGCCTGCGCTTCGGGGTGTGTATTTCGCTGAGCTCGCCGACGCAGTGATGCGTGAAGCGTCCAAGCTGGATCTCACCGTGTTCATCGAGCAGACGAACGACGAGCGAGAACGGGAGCTGCGCGTCCTCGACGGGAGCTACAGGTCACGGTTCGACGGGGTCCTGTACTCGCCCCTGGCCCTGGGCCAGGACGACGCTGCTCTCTTCGACGTGGACTTCCCGTTGGTGTTGCTGGGCGAGCGGGTGTTCGACGCCGGTGTCGACCACGTGACGATGAGCAACGTCGACGGCGCGCGAGCAGCGACCGAGCATGTCTTGGACCTGGGCGCGAGAACGGTTGTCCCGCTCGGCCTGAAGGACGACTCGTCCGCGAGCAGCGGCACCTTGCGGTTCAGGGGATTCCATGCTGCGTTGCAGGCGCGGGGGCTGGAGGTGGACAGTCGGGCGGTCATCGGTGTGCCGGACTACTTCCACGCCACGGGTGCGAGAACGATGACCCGGATCCTCGCAAGTGGAGTGAAGCCGGACGCCGTGGTGGCGTTTACCGACACCCTCGCCCTCGGCGCACTGGCGGCGCTGCAGGATCACGGCCTGCGGGTTCCGGACGATGTTCTTCTCATCGGCTTCGACAACATCGAGGAGTCGAGCTATTCGCGGCCCCCGCTCAGCACGATCGATCCCGGGCGGGAGACCATCGCCCAGCAGGCCGTCGCACTGCTTGCAGAGCGGATTCGGCTCCAGCTCGATGGAGTGCCACGCGAGGAACGGCCGGCGGCCCGGAAGGTGGTCGTCGACTTTCGCCTGATTCGGCGAGAGTCGACCGCGGGTCTCAGAGGTGCCGGCAGTTGACGGTGACCGGCACAGCCGTTGCGACTCGCTCCTGGTGACGCACCGCGCACCAGCTGACGTGCACAGCTCAAGGTCCGGGCAGGCAAGGCCGAGGCCCCGCCCGCCCGGACGTCTCGGGACGGTGGTGCCGCCAGGTCAGGCGGGCAGGATGAGGCTGGTGGCGCGGGCACGGGCGAACCGCGCGGCGGCGTCCTGCCAGTTCACGATGTTCCACCACGCCTTGACGTAGTCGGCCTTGACGTTGAGGTAGTCCAGGTAGAACGCGTGCTCCCACATGTCGAGCACGGTGATCGGCACCACGCCGAGGGGGACGTTCGACTGCTGGTCGTACAGCTGGAACACGACGAGCTTCGAGCCCAGCGTGTCCCACGCGAGGATCGACCAGCCGGACCCCTGGATGCCGGTGGCGTTGGCGGCGAAGTGCGCCTGGAACTTCTCGAACGAGCCGAAGAACTCGTCGATCGCCGCGCCGAGCTCGCCGTCCGGACGCTCGCCGCCCTCGGGGGACAGGTTCTGCCAGAACACCGAGTGGTTCGCGTGGCCGCCCAGGTTGAAGGCCAGGTTCTTCTCGTGGAGGTTGACGGCCGCCAGGTCACCCTTGTCCCGGGCGTCGGCGAGCTTCTCCAGCGCCGTGTTCGCGCCCGTGACGTACGCCGCGTGGTGCTTGTCGTGGTGCAGCTCCATGATCCGGCCGGAGATGTGCGGCTCGAGCGCCGCGTAGTCGTAGGGCAGGTCCGGAAGGGTGTAGTCAGCCATCAGTGCCTCTCCTGCAGTCCGGTCACGGCGTTCTGCCATGACGAGGTCTCGTGCGGGGCGTCGCCGGCCGCGGTTCTCCGCCGGCGGGCCACTGTCAGTGGTACCACGCGTCGGCGCGGCACGCCCATCGGTGCAACCGCGGCTCGCCGCGGATGATTCCGCACGTCAGGAGTGCGAAATGCGCTCCGGTCCGGTGCCCGCGCCGATCTGCTCACGAGCCCCGTCCCCGTGCCCGGCGGTCACCGCGAGGTGCTCCTGGGCGGCCGCGTACTCGGCCGGCGTCACCGGCTCGACGCGGGTCTCGAAGAACAGCCGGGACACCCGCTGGCGGCGCAGGTCGGACTTGTAGCCCTTCCGTCGCACGCCGCGCGAGTCCTCGCCCGGTGCGATCTGCACGGGCCGGATCGGCTCGTGCTGCACGCGGATCCACCGCTCGTCCTCGTCGAGCGGCGTGTGCACCTCGACGTACTCGCCGGAGGCGAACCGCACGATCCGGCCCGACTCGTGGCCGTGGAGCACGAGCTCCCGGTCCTTGCGCTGCAGCGCCAGGCACACCCGGCGGGTCACGGCGAACACGATCGGCGGCACGAGGAAGAAGGCGAACCGCAGCGTCCACGTGATGTCGTTGAGCGACAGGTGGAAATGGGTGGCCAGGAGGTCGTTCGACCCGCCGAGGACGAGCACGAAGAAGGCCGAGAGGATCGAGATCCCGAAGGCGGTGCGGAACGGCGCGTTGCGCGGCCGGTCCAGCAGGTGGTGCTCGCGCTTGTCGCCCGTCGCGTACGCCTCGAGGAACGGGTAGACCGCCAGCGGCCCGAGGAGCAGCAGCGGGATCACCAGCCCGGGGATCAGCACGTTGAGCGGCACCGTGAAGTTGCCGAGCACCACCTCGAGCTGGCCGGGTGTCAGGCGCAGCGACCCCTCGAGGAAGAGCATGTACCAGTCGGGCTGGGCGCCGGCCGAGACCGGCGCCGGGTCGTACGGGCCGTAGTTCCACACGGGGTTGATCTGCATCGCGGCGCCCATGAGGGCGATGACGCCGAAGACGATGAAGAAGAACCCGCCGGCCTTGGCCGTGTACACGGGGAACAGCGGGTAGCCGACGACGTTGTTGTTCGTCCGCCCGGAGCCCGGGAACTGCGTGTGCTTGTGGAGGAACACGAGGGCCAGGTGCAGCCCGACGAGCGCCAGGATGGCGCCCGGCACCAGCAGCACGTGCACCGTGAACAGCCGGGGGATGAGGGCGGTGCCGGGGAACTCGCCGCCGAACACGAAGTACGACATGTACGTGCCGATGATCGGGATTCCGCGGATGAGGCCGTCGGTGATCCGCAGGCCGTTGCCGGAGAGCACGTCGTCGGGCAGCGAGTAGCCGGAGAACCCGGCGGCCAGGCCCAGGGTGAGCAGGACGAAGCCGATGACCCAGTTGATCTCGCGCGGCTTGCGGAACGCGCCCGTGAAGAACACCCGCATCATGTGGGTGACGATCGCCGCGAGGAAGATCAGCGCCGCCCAGTGGTGCACCTGGCGCATGAGCAGGCCGCCGCGCACCTCGAAGCTCAGCTTGAGGGTGGACGCGAACGCCGCCGACATCGAGGTGCCCTGCAGCGCGGACCACGGCCCGTTGTAGGTCACCTCGTCGGCGCTCGGGACGAAGAACATCGTGAGGAACACGCCGGACAGCAGCAGCGTGATGAACGAGTAGAGCGCGATCTCGCCGAGCATGAACGACCAGTGCTCGGGGAACAGCTTGCGCGCGAGGCCCTTGACCGCGACGCCGATGCCGGTGCGCTGGTCGAGCCAGTCGGCCGTGGCGGCGGCGGCCTTGCCGGTGGGCGTTGCCGGAGGCGTGGTGGTGGTCATCGCAGCCGCTCCCAGAAGCTCGGGCCGACGGGCTGGGTGAAGTCGGACTGGGCGACGAGGTAGCCCTGGTCGTCGACGGTGATCGGCAGCTGCGGCAGCGGCCGCTTCGCCGGCCCGAAGATCACGCGCGCGCCGTCGGCGACGTCGAACGTCGACTGGTGGCACGGGCACAGCAGATGGTGGGTCTGCTGCTCGTACAGCGCGACGGGGCAGCCGACGTGGGTGCAGATCTTCGAGAAGGCGAAGATGCCCTGGTAGGAGGCGCCGGGGATCTGCTCGGACTTGACGACCTGCGGGTCGAGGCGGACGACGAGGACGACGGCCTTCGCCTTCTCCTCCAGCGGGTCGGGTGTCTTGTCGAGTCCGTCGGGGATGACGTGGAACACCGAGCCGATGGTGACGTCCGAGGCCTTGATCGGCCGGCCGGACGGGTCGATCGTCAGGCGCAGGCCCTTCTTCCACATCGTGTGCTTGAGCTTGCCGACGTTCCAGTCGCCGCCGATCTCGCCGATGAGGGGCACGGCGATCGTCAGCGGGAACAGTGCGAGCGAACCGACGACGGCGCTCTTGAGCAGGCCGCGCCGGCTGATCCCGGAGTCCTTGGCGCCCTCGGCGAGGTTGCGGACGGCGGCCTCGCGCACCTCGGGCCGGGAGGCCATCGGGTGGCGCTCCTCGACCTTCTCCTCGTTGTTCATGATCGACTTCGCCCACTGGATCGCCGCGAGGCCGATGCCCAGGAGCGAGGCCGCCAGCCCGAGGCCGAGCCACAGGTTGGAGCGGTGGATCGTCGCGACGTCGCGGCCGGTCGGCAGGGCGAAGTAGGCGACGAGGAAGCCGATGGTGCCGAGGGTCGAGACCCCGAAGAGCGCGAGCACGATCCGCTGCCGGCGCTTGTCGACCTTGGGGTCGACGTCACCGAGGCGAGGCTTGTGCGCCGGCAGGCCCGGGTTCTCGAACCGCTCCGGCGCCCGCCCGTGCCCGTCGGGGAGGTTGCCGGTGGGGCCCTGGTAGTTGTCGACCTGGCTCACGAGGACTTCGCCCCGATCCAGACGGCCGCGCCGATGAGCAGGCCCAGCCCGACGACCCACGCCCACAGGCCCTCGCTGACGGGGCCGAGGGAGCCGAGGTCCAGGCCACCGGGCTGCGTGCCGCCCTGCTGGCTGATGAACGCGATCACGTCACGCTTCTCCTGGGGGGTGATGTTCGCGTCGTTGAACACCGGCATCGACTGCGGCCCAGTGAGCATCGCCTCGTAGAGGTGCGTCGGCGTCGTCTGCCACAGGTTGGGGGCGAACTTGCCCTGCGTCAGCGAGCCGCCGGCGCCGACCGCGTTGTGGCACATGGCGCAGTTGGTGCGGAAGATCGCCATGCCGGTGGCCGGGTCGCCCTTGCTCGGGTCGACCATGTCGGCGGTCGGGATCTCCGGGCCCGGGCCGAGGCCCGCGACGTAGGCGGCGAGCTGGGAGATCTGGTCCGGCGTGAACTGCACGGGCTTGACCTGCGCCTGCGGGCCGCTCATGGTCAGCGGCATCCGGCCGGTGCCGACCTGGAAGTCGACCGCGGCGGCGCCGACGCCGACGAGCGACGGCGCGACGGACGTGCCGACGGCGCCCATGCCGTGGCACGTGGCGCAGTTCGCCTGGAACAGCTTCTCGCCGGCCTGCGCGTCGGCCTGCGTCGTCACCGGGGCGGCGTCCGCCCGGCTCGGCGCCGCCAGCACGGCGTACAGGGCGCCCGTGAGGACCAGCGCCAACGCCAGCAGGACGATCGGCGCCCTCCGGTCGTGCCGCCGGGCCGCGAGTGACTTCACGTGTCGGACCTCGTCTCGCTCGGTCGTCATTTCACCAGGTAGATCATCGAGAACAGCGCGATCCAGACGACGTCGACGAAGTGCCAGTAGTACGACGTCACGACCGCGGTGGTGGCCTCGTGGGCGCCGAACCGCTTGGCGGCGAACGAACGGCCGAGGAGGAAGAGGAAGGCGATGAGCCCGCCGAGCACGTGCAGGCCGTGGAACCCGGTGGCGAGGTAGAACACGGACCCGAACGGGGTCGACGAGATCGTGATGCCCTCGTGGACGAGGCCGGCGTACTCGAAGATCTGGCCGCCGATGAAGAACGCGCCCATGAGGTACGTCAGCGTGATCCACTCGTGCAGGCCCCAGCGGCCCACCTGCCACAGCGCACCGGTGCGCGCGGGCTGGAACCGCTCGGCCGCCCACACGCCCATCTGGCACGTGACCGACGAGAGCACGAGGACCGTCGTGTTGATCGAGCCGAACAGCACGTTGAGGTGGACGGTGTCGCGGGCCCACACCTCGGGGACGGCCGCGCGCGTCGAGAAGTACATCGCGAACAGCCCCGCGAAGAACATCAGCTCGGACGCGAGCCACACGATCGTGCCGACCGACACCGGGTTGGGCCGGCTGACGGTCACGTGGGGCGCTGTCCTGGAGGAGGCCGTGGCGGTCGACACGTTCGCCATTATGGCCGATCAGGGGTGTTGATGGGCCCTAAGACCCATGACATTCGATCGCGATGTGTCAGGTCGTCGCCCGTCGCCCGCGGGCTCGGCGCGGCCACCGCCGGCACGGGCGGACGTGCCAAGATGCGTGCAGTCACAGGCGTGCAGTCGACGAACGACCGAAGAGGGGCGCAGTGGAGAGCGAGCTGATCGAGCCGACCGGGCCGACGATCCTGCTGTACAGCGACGACGTGGACGCGCGCGCGCAGGTGCGCCTCGCCATCGGGCGCCGGCTCGAGCGGGGTGCACCGGACATCACCTGGCTCGAGGCGGCGACCGCCGACGAGGTCATCCAGCGCGTCCAGGCCGGGGGCCCGGACCTGCTGATCCTCGACGGCGAGGCCGACAAGGTCGGCGGCATGGGCCTCTCGCGCCAGCTCAAGGAGGAGACGTACGACTGCCCGCCGATCCTCGTGCTCCTGGGCCGGCCGCAGGACGCCTGGCTGGCGTCGTGGTCGGACGCGGACGCCGCCGTGAGCCGGCCCCTGGACCCGATCGCGGTGCGCGAGGCCGTCGTCGGCCTGCTCGCCGGGAGCGCCACGTCGCGATGACCACCTGGCCGCAGGTCCTCACCCCGCTCATCGCGCGCCAGGACCTGACGCGCGAGCAGGCGGTGTGGGCGATGGGCGAGATCATGCGCGGTGAGGCGCCGCCGTCCTGCCAGGCTGCTTTTCTCGTCGCCCTGCGGGCCAAGGGCGAGACGGTCGAGGAGCTGACCGGACTGGCCGACGAGATGCTGGCCCACGCCGCGCGGTTCACCGTCCCGGTGCGCTCGGTCGACATCGTCGGCACCGGCGGCGACCGGGCGCACACCGTCAACATCTCGACGATGGCCTCCCTCGTCATCGCCGGGGCCGGGCTGACCGTGGTCAAGCACGGCAACCGCGCCGCCTCGTCGTCGTCCGGCTCGGCCGACGTGCTGGAGGCCCTCGGCATCAACCTCGACCTGCCGCCCGAGCGCGTCGCCGCCCTGGCGACGGAGGTCGGCATCACGTTCTGCTTCGCGCGGGTGTTCCACCCGTCGATGCGGTTCGTCGGCCCGGTCCGCGGCGAGATCGGCGTGCCGACGGTGTTCAACTTCCTCGGCCCGCTCACCAACCCGGCGCAGCCCCAGGCCGCCGCCATCGGCGTCGCCGATGCCCGGATCGCCGCGCTCGTCGCCGGCGTGCTGGCGACCCGGCCCGTGTCGGCGCTGGTCTTCCGCGGTGAGCGCGACGGGCTCGACGAGCTCGCACCCACCGGGCCCTCGCGGATCTGGGAGGTCCGCGACGGGGCGGTCACCGAGTCCCTCGTCGACTGGTCCGACCTCGGCTTCGCGCCGATCGAGCTCGCGGACATCCGCGGCGCCGACGCCGTGCACAACGCCTCGGTCGCGCGGCGCGTGCTGGCCGGCGAGGCCGGGCCGGTGCGCCGCACGGTGCTGCTCAACGCCGCAGCCGGGCTGGTGGCCGACGGGACGCGGACCGGCACGGGCACGCTGGCGGAGCGGCTGATCGCCGGTGTCGCGCTGGCCGAGACGGCCATCGACTCCGGCGCCGCGGCGGCCGTCCTCGAGCGCTGGCGCGCCGCGACGACCGCCTGAGGCGGGTCAGTCCTCGAGGCCGATGGAGAACGCGGCCTCGAGGTCGTGCTTCGAGTAGGTCTTGAAGGCGATGTACGTCTGCGTGCGCAGCACGCCCTCGATCTTGCTCAGGTGGTCGGCGATGACGTCGGCGAGCTCCTCGTGCGCCCGCACGCGCACCAACGCGATGAGGTCGACGTCGCCGGTGACCGAGTAGACCTCGCTGACACCGGGGACGTCCGAGATCTTCTGCGCCACCTCCGGGATGCGGGCGGCGTCGCTGTCGATGAGCACGATGGCGGTGAGCATGGCGCCATCATGCCGTGCGGGCGGGGCGCAGGGGCACCACGGGTGCCAGCTCCGCCTCCACCCGGGCGCCCGGCCGCGGCAGCGCCAGGTCGAGGGCGACGGCCGCCACCGGGTTCACGCGCTGCGCCGAGCGCACCGGGCAGCTCCACTCGCCGGCGACGTCGACGACCCGCACGCCCGGCTGCTCCAGCCAGGCCAGGATCAGGTCGGTCTCCTCGGGGTGGGCGGCGCTGGCGGGAGCGACCGGCGCCGGCACGTGCTCGCTCGTCGCGCGCAGCGAGGCGATGACGGGCATCGGGTCGTCGAGCCGGCCCACGCGCGCCGTGCCGGCGAGCCTCCCGTGCCGGACGAGCACCAGCTCCCAGCCGCGGTCGTCGGTCCGGCGCGCCGCCGCGAGCTCGGGGATGCGGGCGATCGGCGCGGTGCGCTGGGCGCGCGTGGCGCCTCGCAGGAAGGCCGACATCCGGTCGCGCACCGCCGCCGCGTCCTCGAACCGTTCCGTGGCGACGAGCGTGCGGATCCGCGTCGCCAGCCGTTCGACGAGCGGGCCGGGGTCCGCCGTCATGGCCGCCCGGACGGCGCCCACGACCGCGTCGTACGCGCCCTGCTCGATGCCCCCGACGCACGGCGCGCCGCACCGGCCGATCTCCCCGAGCACGCACACCGACGCCCCGGCGGCCGGTCGCAGAGGCAGGTGCTTGGTGCACTGCCGGATCGGGAAGGCCTCGTGCAGCGCCTCGACGGCGAGCTGCGCGGCCCCCATGGACGCGAACGGACCGATCCAGGCGGAGCCCGGGTCGTCGCGCACCTCGCGCACCACCGACAGCCGGGGGTACGGCTCGCTGGTCAGGCGCACCCAGGGCATCCGCTCCGGGAAGCGCGAACGGCGGTTGTAGCGGGGGGAGTGCTCGGCGATGAGGCGCAGCTCGCGCACGCGCGCCTCGAGCGGCGTGGCGCACGGCACCGGGTCCACCCGCGTGGCCAGCCGCACCATCTCGACCATGCGGGTCCGCTTCTCGGCCGACGTGAAGTACGAGCGCACGCGGTTGCGCAGCGACGTGGTGGACGTGCCGACGTAGAGCACCTCGTCGCGCGGTCCGCGGAACAGGTAGACGCCGGGGGAGTCCGGCAGGCCGTCGGCCAGGGTGCGCTTGCGCCGGACGTCCGGGGGCACCGGGTCGGACGCCGTCTCGAGGTCCTCGAGGTGGGTGACGCCCAGCGGCCCGAGGCGCGCGAAGATCCCGTGCAGCACGTCCACCGTGGCGCGGGCGTCGTCGAGCGCGCGGTGGCTCGGTGTGGTGGTCGCGCGGAAGAAGGCGGCGAGCGACGAGAGCTTGTAGTTGGGCACCTCGTCGCGCGTGACCGCGCGGCGCGCCAGCTTGACGGTGTCCGCGACGCGGAAGCCGGGCCACCGGTAGCCCATCGAGGCGGCGGCGGCGCGCAGGAAACCGACGTCGAACGGCGCGTTGTGCGCGACGAGCACGGAGCCGGCCGCCCACTCCAGGAAGGCCGGCAGCACCTCCTCGATCGGCGGCGCGCCCATGAGCATCGTCGTGGTGATCCCCGTGAGCACCTGGATGAACGGCGGCACCGGGCCGCCCGGGTCCACCAGCGTGTGGAACTCGCCGAGCACCTCGCCGCCGCGCACCTTGACGGCGCCGATCTCGGTGATCGCGGAGTCGGAGGGGCGCCCGCCGGTGGTCTCGAGGTCGACGACGACGAAGGTGACGTCGCTCAGCGGCAGGCCGACCTCGTCCAGGCTCAGCTGCACCGCCGCCCCGCCGGGGGCCGCCGCCTCGCCGGCCCACACGGGGCGCAGGCGACGGTCGGACGGCATGGCCAGCACGCTAACGAGTGCGACTGACACTCCCGCGCGGGCACGCCGACCTACCCTGGGCCGATGACCGCCGCCGACGAGAGGCCCGCGCCGACCGACGTCCCCGAGGCGCTGCGGGCGGCGCTCGTGCGGTTCGCCGCCGACGTGCTCGCGGCGATGGAGCCCCGCGACGTCCCGGCCGGCCTGCGGGCGGTGCAGCGGTTCGCGCCCCGCCGGCGCGCGGTGGCCGGCGCCGGGCCGCTGTGGACCCAGCTCGGCGAGGACGGCTTCCGGGCGCACGTGGCCCGCGCCTGGTCGCAGGCGCACCCGGAGCTCGCCGAGCGGCTGGCGGCGGCCTCCGGGGAGGCGTCGGACGAGGTGCGCGGGACCGCGGCGCCCGACGAGGTGCCCGACGAGCTGGGCGAGACCGCCGCTCCCGGTGGAGGCGACGGCGATGCGGCGGTCGAGGCGGGCGCGCGCCGCCGCGGCCTGGCGGAGGACGACCCGCTCACCGCCGCGACGGGGGCGTGGCTGCTGCACCTGGGCGTGTGGCCCGAGCTGGCCGCGGGCCTCGTCGCGCCGGGGCCCGTCGCGCCGCCCACGGAACCCGACCGGCGGCACGAGCGGCTGCAGGCCGAGGCGGACCGGCTGCGTGCCGAGCTGGGCGTCGCGCGCGAGCGCGAGCGGGTCGCCCGGGAGGAGCTGGCCGGGCTGCAGCGCGAGCTGCGACGGCTGCGGTCGGACGCCGACCGGGCCCGCGAGGAGGCGCGCCGCGCGGGGCTGGACGCGGCCGCCGTGCACGACGAGGCCACCGCCGCCCTGGCCGCCGCGCGCGAGGAGCGCGACGTGGCGTCGGCGGACCGCGCCGCGGCCGAGCGGGAGCGTGGCGCGCAGCGGGCGGAGGCCAAGGTCGCCCAGCAGCTGGCGGCGACCCGTGCGCGGCTGCTGCTCGACACGATCGTCGACGCCGCCTCGGGGCTGCGCACCGAGCTCGCGCTGCCCCCGGTGCTCGACCACCCGGCCGACCTGGTGGCGGTCGCGGCCAACCAGCCCGGCCCGGTCCACGAAGGGTCGCGCGGCCGGAGCGCCGACGACCCGACGCTGCTCGACGAGCTGCTGCGCCAGCCGTACGCCCACCTCGTCGTCGACGGCTACAACGTGACGAAGACCGCCTGGCCGCGGCTGACGCTCGACGACCAGCGCCGCCGCCTGGTCGACGCGCTCGCGGGGATGGCGGCCCGCACCGGTGCGGAGGTGACGTGCTGCTTCGACGGGCAGCCGGGACAGGGCGCCGTGCCGCAGCCACGCGGCGTGCGGGTGCTCTTCTCGGTGGGGGAGATCGCCGACGACCTCATCCGCCGACTCGTGCGGGCCGAGCCGCCCGGACGGGTCGTGGTCGTCGTCACGGGCGACCAGGCTGTGGCGCGCGACGTGGCTCGTGACGGCGCGCGCGTGCTGCCGTCGACCACCCTCCTGGCGCGCCTGCAGCGCGTCTGACCTGCACACCGAGCGCATCGTTCGTCGTCGAGATCCACGGTTTCGGCGCCTGGAATCGTCGATCTCGGCGACCAACCATGCGCTCGGCGGTCAGTGGGACGAGTAGAGCGCCTCGATCTCGGCGGCGAAGTCCTTGAGGACCTCCTGCCGGCGCACGGACAGCTTCGGCGTGAGGTAGCCGTTGGCGATCGTCAGGTCGGTCGGCAGGATCCGGTACTTGCGGATCGACTCGGCGCGCGAGACGGCCTGGTTCGTCCGCTCCACCGCCCGGTCGAGGGACGCCAGGACGTCCGGGTCCTTCGCCGCCTCCTCGAGCGACATCGCCGGCTTGCTGTGCGCCGTGAGCCAGCCGGGGACGCCCTCGGGGTCGAGCGTGATGAGGGCGCCGATGAACGGCCGCTGGTCGCCGACGACCACGACCTGGCTGACGAGCGGGTGGCCGCGGAGCCGGTCCTCGAGCACCGAGGGAGCCACGTTCTTGCCGCCGGCGGTGACGATGATCTCCTTCTTGCGGCCCGTGATCGTGAGGAACCCGTCCTCGTCGAGCGCCCCGAGGTCGCCGGTGCGGAACCAGCCGTCGTCGAACGCGTCGACGCTCGCCGCGTCGTTGTCCAGGTAGCCGCGGAACACGCCGATGCCGTAGGCCTCGATCTCGCCGTCGTCGGCGATGCGCAGGCCACACCCGGGCAGGGCCGGGCCGACCGTGCCGATCTTGGTGTGCTCGGGCAGGTTGACGCACACGGGTGCCGTGGTCTCGGTGAGGCCGTAGCCCTCCAGCACGCGCAGGCCGACGCCGCGGAAGAAGTGCCCGAGCCGCTCGCCGAGGGGCGCGCCCCCGGAGATCGCCCACTGCACCTGACCCCCGAGCGCCGCCCGGATCTTCCGCAGCACGAGCACGTCGGCCACCAGGTGCTGCAGCCGCAGCCACGGGCTCGGCCCGCGCGGCGTGTCCAAGGCCCGGGAGTAGACGATCGCCGTCTTGGCGGCGCGCTGGAAGATGCCGCGCTTGAAACCGGTCGCCGCGGACTGCTCGGCGGAGTTGTAGATCTTCTCGAACACCCGCGGCACCGACAGCACGAAGGTCGGCCGGAACGACTGCATGTCCGCGACCAGCGTCTTCGTGTCCGGGGCGTGCCCGAGCACCGCGCCGGCGGCGACAGTCAGCACGTGGATGAACCGCGCGAACACGTGCGCCAGCGGCATGAACAGCAGCGTGCGGACGTCGTCGCCGGTGACGACGACCTCGAGCTTGCGGACCGTGTTCACGGCGAGCTCGGCGAAGTTGCCGTGGGTCAGCTCGGCGCCCTTGGGCCGGCCCGTGGTGCCGGAGGTGTAGATGATCGTCGCGAGGTCGTCGAGCGTGGCGAGGTGGCGGCGGCGCTCGACCTCCTCGTCGGGCACCTGCGCGCCGGCCAGGACGAGCGCGTCGATCGCGCCGTCGTCGATCACCAGCACGTCGCGCACGGCGGGCAGCTGGTCGCGGACCTGCGCGACGACCGCGGCGTGGCCGGCGTTCTCGACGACGACGAGCGACGCGGCGGAGTCCGAGAGGATCCAGTGGACCTGCTCCGCGGACGAGGTCTCGTAGACCGGCACGCCGACCGCGCCCACGGCCCACAGCGCCCAGTCGAGCAGCGACCACTCATAGCGCGTGCGGGCCATGATCGCGACCCGGTCCCCGGGGTCGACGCCACTGGCGACGAGGCCCTTGGCGACCGCGACGACGTGCGCGTCGAACTCGCGCGCCGTCATGGGCTGCCAGGCGCCGCCCGGACCGGTCTTGCGTTCGACGAGCACGGCCTCGGGTGTCTGCGCGACCCGCGCGGCCAGCAGGTCGTTGAGGTTGGTCTCCCGGCCGAGCTCGACGGCGAGCGGGGTGACGGACGCGGTCATGGCTGACTCCATCGGCAGGCAACGACGTATGCAGAGGATACGGGACCTTCGGCCTATTCCCTGTACTCAACGTCCCGGGTATGCCCGCGTGTTCCGCTCCATGGGCTCGCCCGAGGGGCGCGGCCGGGCGCTAGCGTAGGGCGGCTGCGCCCGCTCGGGGCGCACGCGCGTGGACGAAGGAGACCGCTGACGATGCTGGCGATCGGCGTGGACATCGGCGGGACGAAGATCGCCGCAGGGGTCGTCGACACCGACGGCTCGATCCTCGCCCAGACCCGTCGGGACACCGACGCCACGGATGCGCACAGCGTCGACCTGGGCGTGGTCGACGTGTGCCGCGAGCTCATGGCCGACCACGAGGTGGGCGCGATCGGCCTGGCGGCGCCGGGCTTCGTCAGCGCCGACCGCGCCACCGTCAGCTTCACGCCCAACCTGCCCTGGCGTGACCACGACCTGCGTGGGGCCGTCGCCACGGCGCTGCGGACGGACGTGCCGATCGTCGTCGAGAACGACGCCAACGCGGCCGGCTGGGCCGAGTTCCAGTTCGGGGTCGCGCGCGACGTCGACGACATGGTCACCCTGACGCTGGGCACCGGCCTGGGCGGCGCGATCGTCTCCGGCGGCATCCTGCTGCGCGGCCGCTGGGGCGTGGCGGCCGAGATCGGCCACATGCGGGTGGTGCCTGACGGGCACTACTGCGGGTGCGGGCAGATGGGCTGCTGGGAGCAGTACGTCTCGGGCAGCGCCCTGGTGCGCGACGCGCAGGCGGTCGCCCAGACGCGTCCCGACCGCGCGGCCCGGATCATCGAGCTTGCCGGCGGCAAGTGGCGCAAGATCTCCGGCCACCACGTGACGTCCGCGGCGGAGGAGGGCGACGAGCTCGCCGTCGAGCTGCTCGCGACCATCGGCCGGTGGGTCGGCGAGGGCGCCGCCTCGGTCGCGGCCCTGCTGGACCCCGAGCTCTTCGTCGTCGGCGGCGGCCTGTCCGCGGCGGGCGAGCTGGTGATGGCCCCGGCGCGGGCGGCGTTCAGCGCCCACCTGTCCGCGGGCGGGCACCATCCCGAGGCGCGGTTCGCGGTCGCCTCGATGGGCAACGACGCCGGCATCGTCGGCGCGGGGGACCTGGCCCGGCGGTAGCGCGATGACTGACGAGCGGGCAACGGCGCCCGCCACCGCGTCAGACCACGGCGCCGGAGTCGGAGTCCTGGTCGCGGCGGTGCGGCATGCGCCAGACGAGCACGGCGACGGCGGCGAGCAGCACCACGCCCGCCACCGGCGCGAGCCAGCCGGGCGGGTCGTGCCACGCGACCAGCAGGACGACGTACAGGACGGGCACGCCGATCGCGACGGCCCAGGTCAGCACCCGCAGCGGGTCGGAGCCCAGGACGGGACCGGGGTCCGGCGGGACGAAGTGCTCCTGCTCGTCGACGGCCTCCTCGGCGGCGTCGATCTGGTCGGTGCCGGCCCAGTCGCGGCCGGACAGCACCCGCTCGTCCGCGCCCCGCACCACGTGACCGGCCGGCGGCGTCGCCTGCGCCGCGGGGAGGTCGACTCCCTCCGGCTCCCCGAGGTCTGCGACGATCTCGGCCCAGCGCGCGTCGAAGTCGCGCGGGTCGGCCTCGTCGTCCGGTCGCTGGACCATGTAGGCACTCTAGAGTCGGTCCGAGCAGTCCGCGTCGCCCGGGCTGGCCGCGGCACGAGGAGGGCTCCTTGTTCTACTGGCTGATGAAGCACATCTTCGTCGGACCCCTGCTCAAGCTCGTGTACCGGCCCTGGGTCCGCGGTGCCGAGAACGTCCCGACGGAGGGCCCCGCCATCCTGGCGAGCAACCACCTCGCGGTGATCGACTCCTTCTTCCTGCCCCTGATGCTCGAGCGCGAGATCGTGTTCATCGGCAAGCAGGAGTACTTCACGGGCAAGGGCATCAAGGGGCGCCTGGTCGCGGGCTTCATGCGCGGCGTCGGCACCATCCCGGTCGACCGCGGCGGCGGCAAGGCGGGCGAGGCCGCGCTGAACACGGGCCTGCGACGCCTGCAGGAGGGCGGGCTCTTCGGCATCTACCCCGAGGGGACGCGCAGCCCGGACGGGCGGATGTACCGCGGCAAGACCGGTGTCGCGCGCCTCGCGCTCGAGTCCGGGGCGCCCGTCATCCCGGTGGTGATGGTCGGCACCAACATCGCGCAGCCGATCGGCCGCAAGATCCCCAAGATCATGCGGATCGGCACCGTCATCGGCGAGCCGCTGGACTTCTCCCGCTTCCAGGGGCTGGAGGACGACCGCTTCATCCTCCGCTCGGTGACCGACGAGATCATGTACGCCCTCCTCAGCCTCTCGGGCCAGGAGTACGTCGACATGTACGCCGCCACGATGAAGGCCCGCATCGCGGCGGGTCTCGCGGAGGCGGGCGAGGAGCTGGGCGCGCACGTGGCCCCCGGCGGGCGCCCGGTCCCCGCCGTCGAGCCGCCGCAGCCGCCCGACGAGGACGAGGACGAGGGTCACGAGGACGGCTCGCCCGCGGTCGACGAGAGCACCGAGCAGCCCTCCTGACGCAGGATGGACGGCCCGGGAGGGCCGCAGGTCGCGTGGCTAGGATGATCGGCGCGCGCTGTCGCGCCCCCACGCGTGTCCTGGTCGATCGAGAGGTGTGCTCACATGTCCGTCCGCCGCGTCGCTCTGCTCACTGCGGGCGGCTTCGCCCCGTGCCTCTCCTCGGCCGTGGGCGGCCTCATCGAGCGGTACACGGAGATCGCGCCGGACGTCGAGATCATCGCCTACCAGCACGGCTACCACGGCCTGCTGCTCGGCGAGAAGGTCGTCGTGTCCGACGAGGTCCGCAAGCACGCCGGCGTGCTCCACCGGTTCGGCGGCTCGCCCATCGGCAACTCCCGCGTCAAGCTGACCAACCGCGCCGACGCGGAGAAGCGCGGCCTCGTCAAGCCCGGTGAGGACCCGCTGGCGGTCGCGGCCGAGCAGCTGAAGGCCGACGGCGTCGACGTGCTGCACACCATCGGCGGCGACGACACCAACACCACCGCGGCCGATCTCGCGGCCTACCTGCACAACAACGGCTACGAGCTGACCGTCGTCGGCCTGCCGAAGACCATCGACAACGACGTGGTGCCGATCCGCCAGTCCCTGGGCGCCTGGACCGCGGCGGAGCAGACCGCGCGCTTCGCCCAGAACGTCATCGGCGAGCACCGCTCCGGCCCGCGCATGCTCATCGTCCACGAGGTCATGGGCCGCAACTGCGGCTGGCTGACCGCCGCGTCCGCCGCCGAGTACCGTCGCTGGCTCGACACCCAGGAGTGGGTGCCGGAGATCGGGCTGTCGCGCGAGCGCTGGGACATCCACGCGGTGCTCGTCCCCGAGCTGCCGATCGACATCGACGGCGAGGCGAAGCGCCTGCGCGCCGTCATGGACCGGATCGGGAACGTCAACATCTTCCTGTCCGAGGGCGCCGGGCTGCCCGAGATCGTCGCGCAGCTGGAGGCGGCGGGCCACGAGGTCCAGCGCGACGCGTTCGGGCACGTGCGCCTCGACACCATCAACCCGGGCCAGTGGTTCGCCAAGCAGTTCGCGAAGAAGCTCGGCGCGGAGAAGGTCATGGTCCAGAAGTCGGGCTACTTCGCCCGTTCCGCGGCCGCGAACGCCGAGGACCTGCGCCTCATCAAGTCCATGACGGACCTCGCGGTCGAGTGCGCGCTGCGCGGCGAGTCCGGCGTGATCGGGCACGACGAGGAGCAGGGCGACCGCCTGCGTGCCATCGAGTTCCCGCGCATCGCCGGCGGCAAGCCGTTCGACACCACGCAGGCCTGGTTCCGCGCCCTGCTGCAGGACATCGGGCAGCCGGTCGCCGAGGGCGCGAACGCATGAGCGTCGAGCCCGGGCCCGGCGTGCTCGAGGGCCTCGACGCGTGGCGGCGGCTGCCGGTGGACCAGCAGCCCGCCTGGCCCGACGAGGACGTGGCGCGCCGGGCGCGGGAGCGGCTGGCCGCACTGCCGCCGCTGGTCTTCGCCGGTGAGGCCGACGAGCTGAAGGCGAAGCTGGCGGCCGCCGGGCGCGGCGAGGCGTTCCTGCTGCAGGGCGGCGACTGCGCGGAGATCTTCGAGGAGGCGACCGCCGACCGGATCCGTCAGAAGGTGATGACGGTCCTGCAGATGGCGCTCATCCTCACCTACGGGGCGAGCCTGCCCGTCATCAAGATGGGTCGGTTGGCCGGGCAGTACGCCAAGCCGCGCTCGTCGGACACCGAGACCCGCGACGGCGTGACGCTGCCGGCGTTCCGGGGCGACATCGTCAACGGCTGGGAGTTCACGCCCGAGGCGCGCACCCCCGACCCGACCCGGCTCCTCGACGCGTACCACACGTCCGCGTCGACGCTGAACCTGGTCCGTGCGTTCACCACCGGCGGCTTCGCGTCGCTGCTCGAGGCGCACCGGTGGAACCGCGGGTTCATGACGAACAACCCGGCGTACTCGCGCTACGAGGAGATCGCCACCGAGATCGACCGCGCGATCCGGTTCATGGTCGCGTGCGGCGCCGACTTCGAGGCCCTGCGCCACGTCGACTTCTACGCGAGCCACGAGGGGCTGCTGCTCGACTACGAGCGGCCCCTGACGCGCATCGACTCCCGCACCGGAACGCCCTACGACTGCTCGGCGCACTTCCTGTGGATCGGGGAGCGCACGCGGCGGCTGGACGGCGCGCACATCGACTTCTTCTCCCGGGTGCGCAACCCGCTGGGCGTGAAGCTGGGGCCCACGGCGACGGGCGACGACGCGGTGGCGCTCATCGACCGGCTCAACCCGGACGGCGAGCCGGGGCGGCTGACGTTCGTCACGCGGATGGGGGCCGGGCAGGTCCGCGACCGGCTGCCCGCCCTCGTCGAGAAGGTGACGGCCGACGGCCGGCCGGTGACGTGGGTGTGCGACCCCATGCACGGCAACGGCATCGTGTCCGCCTCCGGGTACAAGACCCGCCGGTTCTCCGACGTCATGGACGAGGTGGCCGGGTTCTTCGAGGTGCACCGCGAGCTGGGCACCGTCCCCGGCGGCCTGCACATCGAGCTCACCGGCGACGACGTCACCGAGGTCCTGGGCGGCACCGAGGAGATCGACGACGAGGGACTCGCGCGCCGGTACGAGACCCGCGTCGACCCGCGGCTGAACCACCAGCAGTCGCTCGAGATGGCCTTCCAGGTCGTGGAGCTGCTCCGCCGGTCGTGACCGCAGACGATGCCGGCGCAGCCCACGTGCTCTGTTGCCGGCAGGCTGCGTCTACACGACGTAGAGCGTGATGGTCGAGTTCTTCGGGGCGGTCTGGTCCTTGCCTCCAGCTGGCTGCTGGGTGCTGACACGGTTGAGCGGCGCGATGCCATAGGGCTTGACGATCTGTACCTGGAAACCGGCTGCCTGGAGCGTCTGGGTCGCTTTGTCGACCTTCATATCGATGACGTTCGGCACGGGGATCATCTCCGGGCCCTTGCTCACCACGACGTTGACGGTGTCGCCGTGGTGGGCGGCGGCCCCTGAAACGGGGTCCTGGGAGATGATCTGGCCGGCCGCGACGGTGTCGTTGAACTGCTGGTCGGCGACGTTGAGCTTGAGGCTGTCCGTGGCGAGCTGTGCCGTGGCGTCGGGCACGGTCATGCCCACCACCGAGGTGACCTTCGTCGGGACCGGGCCGTTGGACACGACGAGGACGATGTCGGACCCCCGCTTGACCTGCATGCCGGTCGTCGCGGGCTGACCGGTCGACTTCACGGTGGCGCTGATGACCTGGCCGAGGGGTGCGGTGTCGCTGTACTGCTGAGGGCCGTACACCGGGTTGAGCTGCGCGTCCTTGAGGGCGGTGGCGGCCTTGTCCTGAAGCTGGCCGACGACGCCGTCCGGCATCGTCACGAGGTCGACGCCCTTGGACACGCTGTAGGTGACGCCGCTGCCCTTGGGCACGCTCGTGCCGGGGCCGGGGTCGAGCTTGAAGACGGTGCCCTTGGGAGCGGTGTCGGAGAACTCGGGGTCGGCCATGCCGTTCAGGCCCTGCGCCGTGAGGAGGTCCTGCGCCTCCTTCTCGGTCGTCACGCCCATGGTCATGTCGGGCACCTTGGTGTACGAGCCCGGCCCCACGTTGATGTACCACCAGGTCCCGGCGCCGGCAGCGGCCAGGACGACGAGGGCGATCACGGCGGCGAGCGCGCGATGGCGCCGACGGGGCGTCCCGGATTTCGTCCCCGCGGGCGAGAGACCGGCGCCGATCGGGAGGGCGACGGTCGTGCCGTGGAGCCCGTCGAGCCTCGTCGTCGGGTGCTGGTCGCGGTCGAGCGTCCCGTTGGCGGTGCCGACGGCCCCGCCGCTCGCCACGTCGTCGGGCTCGGGGTCGACGTCCAGGTCCGTGGCGGCCGGCAGCACGACGGTCGGCGGGACGTCCGCACGGCGCGCGAGCGTCTCGTCGTCCAGCTCCGAGCGCGTGCGGCGGAGCAGCGTCAACGCGGCGCCGGCGTCGACGGGACGGTCGGCGGGCTCGCGCGCTGCCAGTGCGCCGACGAGCTCGTCGATCTCGCTCGGCAGCCAGTGCACCAGGCTCGACGGTGCCGGGATGTCGGAGTTGACGTGCTGGAACGCCACCTGCAGCGGGGTCTCGCCGGTGAACGGCTGGCGCCCGGTGAGGGTCTCGAAGAGCAGGATGCCGCAGGCGTAGACGTCGGTGCGGGCGTCCGTGACGCCCCGTGCTACGAGCTCGGGGGCGAGGTAGGCCACGGTGCCGAACACCGTGCCGGTCGTCGTCGACGTCACCTCGGTCACGGCGCGGGCCAGCCCGAAGTCGCCGAGCTTGACCCGGCCGTCCCCGTCGATGAGCACGTTCTCGGGCTTGATGTCGCGGTGCACCAGGCCGGCGCGGTGCGCCGCGGCGAGCGCGTCGAGCACCTGCTCGGCCATGCGCAGCGCCCCGCCGACCGTGAGCGCGCCCTGCTCGGCCAGCTCGCGGCGCAGCGTGGTGCCGTCGACGTACTCCATGGTCAGGTAGCTGGTGTCGCCGTCGACGCCCTGGTCGAAGACGCTCACGAGGCCCGGGTGCGCCAGGCGTGCGGCGGTGCGCGCCTCCCGCCGGAACCGGGCGACGAAGTCCGAGCCGGTGGCGCCCTCCGCCAGGTGCGGGTGCATCACCTTGAGCGCGACCTCGCGGTCCAGCCGCCGGTCGATCGCGAGGTAGACGGTCGCCATGCCGCCCCGCGCTATGCGTGACACCACCTCGTAGCGGCCGTCGACGAGACGGCCGACGAGGGGGTCGGTGACGGTGGTTCCCACGGGCGAAGTCTAGGTCGGGCTTCGGCGTGGCACCGGCAGCGGCACGGGACCGGACGTCCGCGACTCAGGCGAAGCGCGTCATCAGCGCACGGACGTTGGCGACGTACTGCCGGGTGTCCGCGTACATGCCGTTCTGCAGCACGGAGGTGGCGCCCTGGTAGTAGCCCGCGATCGCGGTGGGCAGGTCCGGGCTGGTGCGCTGCAGCTGCTTGAGGATGACGACGCCCGCCGTGACGTTGTCGCGCGGGTCGAGCAGGTTGAGCTGGCGCCCGACGAGGTCGCTCGCCCACTGCCCGGACGAGGGGATCACCTGCATCGTGCCGATGGCGTTGGCGGGGGAGACCTGCGACTGGTCGAAGCCCGACTCCTGGTACGCGACGGCCAGGGCGAGCGCCGGGTCGACGCCCATCGCCTTCGCCGTGGTCACCACGAGGCCGCGCATCTGGTCCTTCGTCGGCACGCCGATCGCCAGGAGCGTGGCGCGGTTGGCGTTGGCGGCGGCCACGACGGCCGCCGGGTAGGTCCGGCCGGCGAACGAGTTCCCGACGAGCGGGATGGCGGTCGCCGTGACCGGCACGGACAGCACCTGTCCGATGCGGATGAAGGAGGCGTTCTTCAGCCCGTTGGCCGACTGGATCGCGGCGACCGTCGTCCCGTACCGCGCGGCGATGCCGCTCAGGGTGTCGCCGCGAGCGACCGTGTAGCTCGTCCTCGTCGTGATCGACGTGGGGACCGACGTGGGGACCGACGTGGGCACCGACGTGGGCACCGATGCCGCGGGCGCCGGCGCGGCGACGGCCGCCGGAGCCGCGCCGGGAACGGTCAGCACCTGGCCGATCCGGATCAGCGAGGGGTTCTTGAGGCCGTTGGCCGAGACGAGGGCGGCGACCGTCGTGTGCAGCCTCGCGGCGATGGCGGTCAGCGTGTCGCCCGGGACGACCGTGTAGCTGCTCGTGGTGGGCTGCGCCGGCGTCGCCACCGGCGCGGGGGTCGCGGTCGTGCGGCCGGGGATGGTCAGCACCTGGCCGATGCGGATGTACGAGGGGTTCGCCAACGCGTTCGCGGCGGCGATGCTCGCCACCGAGACGCCGGTGCGGGCCGCGATGTGGCTCACGGTGTCACCGCGCTGGACCGTGTAGTGCGCATCGGCGTGCGCAGGGGCGGCGGCCCCGACGGCGGCTGCCGTCAGGACGAGCGTGGCGCCGGTCCCGGTGGCGACGCGGCGGATCGCCGCCGTCCTGGGGTTGGCGGAGGCCATGACTCTCCTTCGCGTGGCGTGAGTGACACGTGTGGCTGATGTGACGAAAGTTCACTGTATCTGGTGGTCAACACGTGGGGAAGGCGGGTGTCCGAAGCGTCCCGATCTCACCCGGCCTCCCTAGGCTGTGCGGGTGAACAGCACGAAGATCGACGACCTCGTCGACGAATGGCTCACCCTCTCGGACCTCGCCGACCGCCTGGAGCTGCCGTTGGCCAAGGCGAGGCGGCTGGTCGAGGAGCGTCGCCTCGTCGGCGTCCGCCGTGGCGAGCCGCCGGTGCTGCACGTCCCGGCGGCGTTCCTGGTCCCGGGGAACATGGCCAACCCCTCGCAGCGCGGCGCGGCCGACGGAGCCCCCGAGTGGACGGTGCTCTCGGCGCTCCAGGGCACGTTCACCGTGCTGGCGGACGTCGGCTTCGACGACGAGGCGGCGATCGTCTGGCTGTTCTCGCCGGACGACGCGCTGGGCTGCAGCCCGCTGGCGGCACTCCTGGCGGGCCGCAAGTCCGAGGTGCGACGGGTGGCGCAGTCCGAGCTCTGACGCCCTGCGCGGGCCCCGGTCCCCGTCCGCCGCGCGAGGCGGTGCCGACGGTGGTGCACGGGCGGGCACGGGCAGTGCGTGGAGGTCGAGCGCCCGGCCGGGGTGGCCGGCGGCGGGACGTGATCAGGAGTGGCGGTCCACCGACTGCCGCGCGAGGGCGGCGAGCTGCGCGCGCGCCTCGGCCGGCCACGTCCGCTGCTCGATGAGGTCCAGCGCCGAGCCGGCGAGGGAGTCGATGAGCTTCTCCACCTCGTCGGGGGCGCCCGTGGCGGAGATCGCCGCCGCGAGGCGAGCGGCGTCCGACGCCGAGAGGGCGGGGTCGCCGAGCCGCGACCGCAGGAGCTCGAGGGTGCCGGCGTCGCCCGCCTCGTGCGCGCGCCGCAGCGCCCGGGCGACGAGGACCGTGCGCTTGCCCTCGCGCAGGTCGTCGCCGGCGGGCTTGCCGGTGACGGCCGGGTCGCCGAACACCCCGAGCAGGTCGTCGCGCAGCTGGAAGGCCTCACCCAGGGGCAGGCCGATGGCGCGGCAGGCGGTCAGTGCCTCGTCGTCCGCCCCCGCCATCGCGGCGCCCAGCGCCATCGGGTGCTCGACCGAGTACCGCGCCGACTTGGACCGGATCACCTGCCGCGCGCGGGCCTCGACGCGGTCGGCGTCGTCGTCCCACGGCTGTGACTGGGCCAGCAGGTCGAGGTACTGCCCGACGGTGACCTCGGTGCGCATCTCGTCGAACACCGTGCGGGTGGACCGTGCCGCCTCGGCGGGGAGCACCGCGACCGCGGCCGCGAACTCGGCGTCGCTGGCGATGAGCGCCAGGTCCCCGAGCAGGATGGCGACCGAGGCGCCGTAACGGCCGTCGTCGCCGCTGAGGCCGTCGCGACGGTGGGCCGCGGCGAACTCGCGGTGCGCCGCCGGCCGGCCCCGCCGGGTGTCGGAGTCGTCGATGACGTCGTCGTGGAACAGCGCGGCCGCGTGGAACAGCTCGAGCGACGCCCCGACCCGCAGCACCGCGTCCTCGTCGGGCGTCCCGGGCACACCGCCGTGGGCACGCCACGACCAGTAGGCGTACGAGGCCCGCAGCCGCTTGCCGCTGGACAGGAGCGCGGCGACGGAGTCGGCCAGGGGGCCCGCCTGCGGCGCGACCGCCGTCACCTCGCGACGAACGCGCTCCGCGTGCTCCGCGAGCAGCGCGTCGACACGTCCGCGCACGTCGCCGGTCCGCGTGGGGGACGTCGTCTCGCTCATCCGGCCAGACTAGGCGAGGCGCCCGCGGGCGCGACGGCCCTTAGGGCTTGACGGTGCCGCCCAGCGTGAGGGTCCGCTGGCCGTCGCGGTCGAGGATGCCCACCAGCACGAACTCGGTCCCGCCGGAGCGGACGAAGGATCCCTGCGCGGCCAGGCTCGGGTCGGGCTGGGCCGGGGGCGACTCGGTGAAGCCCGCGGCGAGCAGCGGGGCGCGGATCGCCGCCAGGAGCCCCGCGGCGTCCTGGGTGCTGCGCACGTTGAGGCTGACCTGGACCGTCCCGCCGGCCTGCGGCGTCGCCGACGAGACGAGGATCTCGGAGCCCTCGGGCACGGGGATCAGCTGCGTGGGGAAGCCGGCGGCGAGCTTGCCCGTCGCGGTGTCGGGCGCCGGCTGGTCGGTCAGCAGCTGTTCGGAGGCCGTCGGCGTGGGGGCGGCGTCGGTCGTGGCGACGAGGTTGGCCGGAGCGCTCGTCGCGCACGCGGACAGGGTGACCCCCAGGAGCGCCAGGCCGAGCGCGGCCACGGGTCCGGAGCGACGGGGCCAGTGCACCGGCACAGGCTAGCCGCGCGCGCCATGAGGCGACCCGCGGCCTGTGGGCGGCAGGCGCGGTCCACAGGGACGGGTGGTCACCGGGCGAGGGGTGCGCGCGTCCGCTGAGGTCGGCCCATGGACACCCCGACCCTCCGCGTCACCGAGCCTCGCGAGATGCTCTCGCTCATCCCGTACCAGCTCGGGTTCCACCCGTCGGAGTCGGTGGTGGCGGTGAGCCTGCGTCCGCCGCGGGGAAGGGTGGGCCTGGCCGTCCGCGTCGACCTCCCCGACCTGGCGAGCCCCGAGGACGGGCCGCAGCTCGCACGGGAGGTCGTCGCGCACCTGGACGGTGACGGTGCGGACCGGGCGGTGCTCGTCGTCTACACGCGGGACGACCCGCGTCGGGGACCGGACCCCGTGGTCGCGGCCGCCGTCGCGCACTTCCGGGAGGCCGCCGAGGCGCCGTACGGCGAGGTGCCGGCCTGGGCGGTGACGTCGACGGGCTACCTGTCGCTCGACTGCGACGACACGTGCTGCCCGCCCGGCGGACGCCCGCTGGCCGACCTGTCGTCGACCCAGGTCAGCGCGCAGATGGTGCTGGCCGGCTCGTCGGTCGCGAGCTGCCGCGAGGACGTGGGTCGGATCCGTTCCGCCGGCAGCGAGTCCCGGCGGTCGGTCGCGCGGGTGCGCCGGCGGTGGCAGGTCCGTGGACGGCTCGCGCACGACGACGGTGCGGCCGCCGTCGAGCGTTGGCGGGCCGACGGCGTGGCGGCGTGGCGCCGGGCGGTCGACGAGCAGCTGGAGCGCGCGGGCGGGCCGACCGCCGCCTCGCTCGGGCGGCTCGAGGCGGGGTTGGCCGACGTCCGGGTGCGTGACGCCGTCCTCGTCGCCCTCGTGCCCGGCCAGGGCGACCTCCCCGAACGGTGCACCCGCGGCGACCGGCCGAGCCGCGAGGACGACGCCGCGCTGGGCCGGGCGCTGGCGCTGATCGTCGACCCGCTGGACGGCGTGCCCGCCCCGCCGGCCGCCACCCGCGTCCACGAAGCCGTGCTGGTCGCGGTCGTCGCCCACGGCGAGCGCGGCCACCAGGCGCCCGCCCTCACCCTGCTCGGCCTGCTCGCCTGGTGGCGGGGCGACGGGGCCCGGGCACGGATCTTCCTCGAACGGGCCCTGGCGGACGACGACGGCTACCGCCTGGCGCTCCTGCTCGCGCAGTCGCTCTCGTACGGCGTCCCGCCGGGGTGGGTCCGCGCCTCGCGGTGAGACCCGCCGGTCACGTGTCGTGGCGGGGGTGGCAAGGCGGTAGCGTCGCGCCAGGTCCGCCGCCAGGTCGGGGACCTGGTCCGGTCCAGGAGGACGCATGTCGATCGTGGTGGGGTACCTCGCGACGGTGGAGGGACGTGCCGCGCTCGACGCGGCCGTGCGTGAGTCGGCGCTGCGCAAGGAGCGGGTGATCGTCGTCGTAAGCACCCGGTCCGACGAGCCCTCGGAGCAGCAGCACGACCTCGACGTCGCGCTCGCTTCCGTGCACGAGGAGCTCGAGGCCGCCGGTGTGGAGCACGAGATCCGGGTGCTGGTCGGCGGCGACGTCGCGGACGACCTGCTCGGCACCGCGGAGGAGTCGCGGGCGGAGCTCGTGATCCTCGGCCTGCGGCGGCGCAGCCCGGTCGGCAAGCTGATCCTCGGCGCGAACGCGCAGCGCGTCCTCTTCGACGCCCCGTGCCCGGTGATGACGGTCAAGCCGGATCTCTGAGCGTCCACGGGAATCTTCGGCGCGCGCCGCTCGTTCGAGCACAGGAGCACCCGGACCCGGATCACCCGCCCCGCGGACAGCGTGCAGCCGGTCCGCCCGGAGGGCCGCCGGTACAATATCCGTCTGTCCGTCGGACCGTGGCTCGGTGCCGGTGCCGCCGATAGCTGCCGAAAGGTAATACGTGTCGTCCAAGACGTTGACCCCTGCCCTCTCGCCTGAGCCCGAAACCCCCGCTGCCGGGGCCGTGCCTCGTCGTCGTACGTCCGCCGCGACCGCGGCGAAGACCCGCGTGACCGCGACGGTCGACGAGACGCCGGCCGCTCCGAAGCGCCCGGGCGCGAAGACCGCGAAGCCGGCCGCCAAGACGGCGCCCAAGGCGCCGAAGGCGATCGCGCCCGCCGTCGACGGGGACGCCGAGGACCTCGAGGAGACCGAGGACGAGGTCGACGACGTCGAGCCCGAGGGCGACATCGACCTGGCGGAGGAGGTCGAGGCGGACGTCGAGGACGTCGAGGCGGATGCCGAGGTCGTCGACACCGACGCCGAGACGGTCGTGGCCGAGGACGAGGGCGCCGAGGACGAGGAGGCGCCGGCCAAGGCCCCCGAGGACGAGGCTGGCGAGGACACCGGCGGCTTCGTCTACTCCGACGCGGACGACGACGACGCCCCGGCGCAGCAGGTCGTCACCGCCGGAGCCACCGCCGACCCGGTCAAGGACTACCTCAAGCAGATCGGCAAGGTCGCGCTCCTCAACGCCGAGCAGGAGGTCGAGCTCGCCAAGCGGATCGAGGCCGGCCTGTTCGCCGAGGAGAAGCTGGGCAAGGAGTTCGTCGGCTTCGACAAGACGAAGGCCGACGCCGACACCCGCCGGTTCGTGCGCGAGCTGGAGTGGATCGCGCAGGACGGTCGTCGCGCGAAGAACCACCTGCTCGAGGCGAACCTGCGCCTCGTCGTCTCGCTCGCCAAGCGCTACACCGGCCGCGGCATGCTCTTCCTCGACCTGATCCAGGAGGGCAACCTCGGCCTGATCCGCGCGGTCGAGAAGTTCGACTACACCAAGGGCTACAAGTTCTCGACGTACGCCACGTGGTGGATCCGCCAGGCGATCACGCGGGCGATGGCCGACCAGGCACGCACCATCCGGATCCCGGTCCACATGGTCGAGGTCATCAACAAGCTCGCGCGCGTGCAGCGCCAGATGCTCCAGGACCTGGGCCGCGAGCCCACCCCGGAGGAGCTGGCCAAGGAGCTCGACATGACCCCCGAGAAGGTCGTCGAGGTCCAGAAGTACGGCCGCGAGCCCATCTCCCTGCACACGCCGCTGGGCGAGGACGGTGACAGCGAGTTCGGTGACCTCATCGAGGACTCCGAGGCCGTGGTCCCCGCCGACGCCGTGAGTTTCACGCTGCTCCAGGAGCAGCTGCACCAGGTGCTCGACACCCTCTCGGAGCGTGAGGCGGGCGTCGTCTCCATGCGGTTCGGCCTGACCGACGGCCAGCCCAAGACGCTCGACGAGATCGGCAAGGTCTACGGCGTGACGCGCGAGCGGATCCGCCAGATCGAGTCGAAGACGATGTCCAAGCTGCGCCACCCGTCGCGCTCGCAGGTGCTGCGGGACTACCTGGACTGAGGTCCGTACGACGAAGGGGACGGCCCGCGGGTCGTCCCCTTCGTCGTGCCTACCGCCGGAAGGCGAGGATGTCTCCGGGCTGGCACTCCAGCACCTCGCAGATGGCCGAGAGGGTCGAGAAGCGGATCGCCTTCGCGCGGCCGTTCTTGAGGATCGACATGTTGGCGAGCGTCAGGCCCACCCGGTCGGCCAGCTCGGTGAGCGTCATGTGGCGCGCCTCGAGCAGCCGATCGAGCGTGACGACCACGTTGTGCTTCTCGGTGGGCGGCACCTAGATCACCTCGTCCAGCTCCTCGCGGAGCCGCTGGCCGTGTCGCATGACCTCGGCCAGCGCGAGGACGCACAGGCCGACGATCGGCCCGTCGAAGGTGAATGCCGGTGAGAAGTCCGCGCGGCCCGGCAGCACGCTGTCGGTGAGCTGCGACGTCCCGACGCCGGTGAGGAGCTGGACCAGCGGACCGCCGACGAGCAGGAGGAGCCCGACGGCGCGCGTGATCCCGACGATGCCGCCGCTGAAGACCTCGCCACGGCGCGCCCGCAGCACGGCGAGCAGCACCAGGGCGAACGCCGCACCGCCGAGGAGCGCCGACGGGAGCCACAGGAGGGTGCCCCAGGCCGACTGCGCACCGGTCGGTTCGGTGATGCGGACCGCGACGGTGGCGCTCGGGCTGAGCTCGACGCCGTGGGCGAGCGCGTACTGGCCCGTGGGCACCCCGAGCACCGTCGCGGTGAGGGAGCTCGGGAGGGTGAAGGACACGGGTTCGCCACGCGCCGCCAGGACGGCCGTGACCACCGTCGCGGACGCCAGGATCGCGAGCGACACCCCGAGGACGACGGCGGTGCTGGTGAGCCAGCGGCGGCTGGCGGTGCTGATCACGGGAGAGCCACCTTATCGAGAGTCGATATGTCGATTATCGATAAGTCCCGCGGGATGTCAGGGGCCCAACGCGTGGGTCGTGACGCCGCGGGGACCGGAGCCGGGGCCGGGCTGGGGCCGGGCTGGGGCCGGGCTGGAGCCGGGGCTGGAGCCGGGGCTGGAGCCGGGGCTCGAGCTGGAGTCGGAGTCGAAGTCGGGGTCGGAGTGGGCGTCGGAGCGGGAGTTGGACTCGGGGGGAGCCGCCGTGGTCGGTTGCGACCCGCCCGCGGGCCGACGGCCGTCTGCCGCGCGACGTGGTGACCGCGCACCTGGCTGGAGCCGCCAGGTCGTTTGAATGGATCGGGGACCGTGTTTACGCGGTCGATCGACCGCATTCGTCACGCCAATTCTTGCTCGTCAAGGCCGCTCGCTCACGACGATGGTGCTGATCAGCGAAGCGAGGCTCGCCTCAGTCGGCGTCTCCGGGTGAGCCGTTCTGGTCCGGAACATCCCATTCTCGTTAGGCCGTGCGGATGATCGTCCGACGACGGGGGCGGCAGTTGTGGAAACTCTGGGACGCGGCTGTGCATCGTCCGCCACACTGCGGTGCCAGACGACGCGGAGGGGTGCCGCGTCCGGCCAGGGGGCAGCGATGACGGCGGGGCTGGAGGACGGTCCGACGACGGTGGAGGCGACGCGGGCGCGCGGGCGTGCCCGTCGGTGGGTCGTCGTCGCCACGGTGCTCGTCGGTGTCCTCGTCGCCGCGTCGGGGGCGGCGGCCCTCGCGCGCGACAACCGTCGCCTGGCGGAGATTGCCGCCGTCGACGCCGCAGCGGGCCGAGCGACCGAGGCCGTGCGCGACCTGGCGACGGTTGTGCGGGCCGCACGGGCCGCGCTCGCCCGGTCGGCGGAGCGCGTGGCCGACGACGGTGTGCGCACCGACCTCGCCGCGGCGCTCGACACTGCCCTGACTGCGGCTCACGTGCACGAGGCCACCGTCGAGGAGCTCGACGTGGCGACGGCGCAGATCGTGTCGTCCCGCGACGCGCTGAGGACGGCGACATCCGCGACCGCTGCCGAGATGTCCTCGTGGGAGCTCGCACGCGCGCAGGCCGAATGGTCGGCGGCGCGCGCTCACCTCGATGAGACGCTCGCGGCGGCCCGCGACGTGCTCGCTGCGTCTGCCGGACGCGTGGCCGACGACGCCGTGCGGCAGTCCCTCGCGGGTGCTGTCGACTCGGCACAGCCGCTCGTCGTGGGGGTGCCATCGGCCGACGTGCCGGCCCTGGCGGCGGCGTCCGCAGCGGTGACCTCCACTGCGGACTCGGTCGCCGGCCTTCAGGCGGCGGTCACCGAGGCGGTCGCCTCGTGGACGGAGGCCCAGGCGGCTGCTGCCCGCTCGACGGCCCCACCGACGGCGAGCGGGACGCACTCGTCGGCCGCCAAGGCGCCCGCAGGTCCCCGTGGCGCCACAGCGCCGCAGCCGGTGCCGCCGACGACTGAAGGTCACTGGGAAACCACGGTGACCTACGAGGACTTGCAGCTGTGCATGGACACCGAGGGCAACTCGTGGGAGTGCTAGCGGCGTACAGACGCGCATGAAGCGAGGGGGCCCAGGTGGCAGCCCGGACCCCCTCTAGCACGAATCAAGGTCGACCTCTTGGCAGAAATGGAACTCGAATGCGTGCAAGGAGATCCTCTCATCGCGTCCCGACGCGGCGCACCCGTGGCATCGCCCGAACGGGTGTGTCGCTGCTCCTCGTCGCGCTGGTGCTCGGCGCCGGGATCGGTTCGGCCGGTTCCGCGGTGGCCGCGGCGCCCGGGCGGCTCGAGCCCGGTGTCGTCATCACCGGCATCACGGGGTGGGGCGACTCCTGGCTAGGTGCGATGGTGCCGCCGATCGGCTACGAGGACGACGTGGCCTTCTGCATCACGGCCGGCGGTGACATCCCCATGGGTACGACACCGCGCGCCGTCGGAACCATCGACGATCCGCTGCTGACGGCGGCGATGGCGGCGCACCGATGGGAGAACGACCCGGTGAGCCGCGCCGCACTCAGCTTCCTGAGCCATATGAGGTGGGAGACCGGCGCAAACGGGATCAGCGCGCAAACCCGCAAGACCCGTTACGCCGCGAACACCCCCAGGCCCGTGCAGGATCGGGCGAATGCCTTCCTCGCCGATGCGGCCGCAACCGCGGGGCCGTACGCGGCAGCTCTGCCGACACCGGCAGGAGTCGGAACGCGCACGGGAGACATCCACAACATCGGCGTGACGAGCTCAGCCGGTGGGTGGATGCCGGGTCTTGGCTTCACCCTGACGCTCTCAGGTCCGGCGATCTTCGACGCCACAGGTAGCGCCGTGTACACCGGCACAACCGGTGCAGGTCCCCTCACGCTGGCATGGACGGCCACCGGAACGGGACCGGTGAGTGCGAACGTCGTCTACAGGAACGTGCCGCGCGTGACGATGACGCGCCTCGAGGGGTCCGGCAACGTGCAGACGGTCATCACCTACGGCCACCGGCCCGCGGGTGCGGACCCGACCGAGCGCGTCTCGCCGACCATCACGTTCGACGTCGTCGCGCAGTTCCAGCCGACGGCTTCGACCGTGGTGGGCTCCAAGGTCGTGTCGCAGGGCGCGGCGCTCGTCGATCAGGTCTCCGTAGCCACGGCGCCCGGGGACCGCTGGCTGAGCGTGGCTGGGCAGCCGGTGCCCGTGACGTTCGTCGGCACCGCGTACGCGACCGGCTCGACGCCCCCGTCGACCAGCCAGGGCGCCCCACCGCCCGGGGCCACGGTCCTCGGCGAGGCGACGCTGACGGTAACCGCCCCGGGCACCTACCCCGTCACGATCCCCGGCGTCGGCACCGGCGGGTTCGTCACCTGGGTGTGGCGGATGTCGGTCGCGGAGCAGCCGGACGCCTGGCGGCCCTACCTGCGAGGCGACTGGCGCGACGGCTTCGGGCTGCCCGTCGAGACCGCGTCCGTGCGCCATCGGGCGACGGCGACGTCGCAGGTCGTCGTCCGCTCCGACGCCGGCGGGCGGCCGCTGGGGCTGGCCGACGACGTCGTCGTCAGCGGGTTCCCGGAGGATCATCCGGCGTTCATGGGCGGCGCCGGCTTCACCGCCGACCGCCCGACGATCACCCAGTCCCTCTGGTACTTCCCGGAGGGCGTCGAGGTGGCCGACGAGCACCGGGGGGAGGCGACGCTCCTGGGACAGGTCGACCTGCCGGCGGCGAACGGCAGCTACCCGTCGGCCGGGGACGGTGCCTTCACCCTGCCGGTCACGGCGACCGGCGCCGGGCTGCCCGGCACCTACGTCTTCACCCACCGGTTCGCGGGTGACGACCGCGTGGAGCCGTTCGAGACGTCGCTCGCTGCGGCCACCGAGCAGTTCGTGCTCGCACCCCGGCCGCTCGTGGTCACCACCACGGCGGTCGCGGAGCGGGCGCCCGTGCTGGGCGACCAGGTGCTGGCGCACGACGTGGCGATGGTCGCCGGTGACATCCCCGTGGGGGCGAGCATCGCGTTCGAGCTCTACCAGTGGGAGCACGGCGCTGCTCCGGCGTGCACGGCGCCCGTCTGGACGTCGCCGGCGCTCACGCTGTCCGCCGAGGGCGAGGTCGTCTCGCCCTCCGGCGACGTCACGACACTGCTGGGCGACCTCGGCTTCGTCGCCGTCGTCAGGGGCACCGACGGCACGGTGCTGGCGCGGGGCGAGTGCGGGGCGGCCGACGAGACCGTCGCTGCGGACACCTTCGACGTGGCCACGTCGGCGATCGCGGACCGCGAGGCCGTCTTCGGCGACCGGGTCGTCGTCCACGACACCGCGAGCGTCACCGGGACCGTGCCGACGAGCGGCACGCTCACGTTCGAGCTGTACGCCTGGCCGGTCGGCACCGAGGCGGTGTGCGACGAGCCCGTCTGGACCTCGCCGGCGGTGCCCCTGGTGACCGGCGAGACCACGTCGCCCGACGTGGTCGTCGACCCTGTCCGGGGCGACCTGGGCTTCGTCGCGGTGGCCCGCGGGGCGGACGGTCGGGAGCTCTCGCGCGGCGCGTGCGGCGCCCGGGAGGAGACGATCGTGGACGACGAGCTCGCGATCGTCACCGCCGCCCGGGCCGCGGGGACGGTGGTGCTGGGCAGGCCCGCGGAGGTCTGGGACGAGGCGACGGTGACCGGGCACCCGGCCCAGGGGACGACCCTGACGTTCGAGCTGTACACGTGGCGGGCCGGTGAGGCGCCGTCGTGCGCGTCGCCGATCTGGCAGTCCCCGACGGTCGGGCTCACCGGCCCGGGCGAGATCGCGTCGCCGCACGTGACCGTGTCGAACGTGGCCGGCCCGCTCGGGTTCGTCCAGGTGACGCGGGGCGCGGATGGCCGCGTGCTGGCCCGCGGCGCCTGCGGCGAAGCGGGGGAGACCCTGACGGCCGTGCCGGAGCTGGCCGAGACGGGGACCCGCGCAGGGCTCCTGGCCGGGGCGGCGGGTGTGCTGCTCGTCGCGGGCGGTGCGGCCGTGGTGCTGAGCAGGCGGTGCGCCCGGCGGCGCGCGTGAGCGCGGCGGCACGTCGGGAGGGTGTGCCAGGGTCAGGGCCTTCCCGACGTGCCCGCCCCGGCCCTGGTCACCGGCCATTCCGGGACGTTGGACCTCTGAGGGCACGCCGCGGAGAGCGCAGCGACGGCCCGCGGCATCACTCGATCGTGTGATGAGAGGTTGTGGCGCCGTAGGCAGGCCGGGTGGGCGTCGGTGTAATGGCCCTTCCGAGAGCCGCACCGAAGACGAGGGACGAACCGCTGTGTCAGACGCCGCATCGCTTCCGGCCGACGTGCTGGACGCCCTGCCCGACGGCGTCTACGTCGTCGACCACGACCGCACGGTGACCTACTGGAACGCGGCCGCCGAGGTGATCAGCGGGTACTCCCAGCGGGAGATCCTCGGCCACTGGTGCGGCGACGGGCTGCTCAACCACGTGGACGACGGGGGCCGCCAGATGTGCGGCCCCCGCTGCCCGCTGCTGGAGACACTGGCCGACGGCCGGGTGCGCACCACGCAGGTGCTGCTCCACCACCGCGCCGGCCACATGGTCCCGGTGGAGGTGCGCGCCGCGCCGCTGCGCGACGGCGAAGGTCGCATCGTCGGTGCGATCGAGACGTTCCGTGACGACACCGAGCGCTTCGCCGAGCAGCTGCGGCTGCGCGAGCTGGAGGTGACCGCCAGCACCGACCCGCTGACGCAGCTGGGCAACCGGCGCTCGCTCGAGGCATACCTGGTCGACCGGCTGGCGGCGCTCTCTCACGAGGGCCTGCCGCTCGGCGTCCTGCTCTGCGACCTCGACGGGTTCAAGGACGTCAACGACGGCTACGGCCACCTCGTCGGAGACCGTGCGCTGCAGGTCGTCGCCGACACGTTCGCCCACTGCCTTCCGGGACCGGGGCGCGCGTTCCGCTACGGCGGCGACGAGTTCGTCGGGCTCGTGGCGCACGACGACCTCGCCGCCTTCGCGACGCGCCTGTGCGCCTATGTCGAGGAGTGCCGCATCGGGCTGGAGGACGACGTCCTGCACGTGACGATGTCCGTCGGCGCCACGATGGCGCAGCCCGGCGAGGACTACACGGACGTGCTGCGGCGCGCGGACCGATTGCTCTTCGAGGCCAAGCGCGCCGGCGGGAACCGCGCCGTCACGGACGGGCCGACGGGCCGGGAGTAGCTGCTCCCGTCAGCCGACGACGCCGGCGCCCGCGCCGTGCTCGGCGTGCAGGCGGTCGGTCTCGTCCTGCACGTGGGTGGCCAGCGAGGAGAACTTGTCGGCGTGCTCGCGCGCGTGGTGCGCGCAGAAGAGGAGCTCGCCCGACGGGAGGACGACGCGGACGTAGGCCTGGGCGCCGCAACGGTCGCAACGGTCGGCTGCGGTCAGCGGGGCGAGGGTTTGGGTCGCGGTCACGAATCCATAGAACCACCCCTGGTGCCGATCCATGCCACCCGAAGGACAAGGTTCGCCCACCGCGTACAGAATCGTGACGTCCCGTCACGTCCCCGTGATCTGCGCGTGCCTTCCTGCACATTCACGACACGCGCCTGACACATTCCTGTCCACATCGCGAGACGCCGCCCCGGCCGGCACCCGCCGCGCGCCGCCCAGGGGCGGTCGGCGCCCCCCGTTACGATCCTTGGCGTGACGACGACCGACTCCCAGTCCAGCTATACGGCCCGGCACCTGTCGGTGCTCGAGGGCCTGGAGGCGGTCCGCAAGCGTCCCGGCATGTACGTCGGCACCACCGACAGCCGCGGCCTCATGCACTGCCTGTGGGAGATCATCGACAACGCGGTCGACGAGGCGCTCGCCGGGTTCTGCCAGCACATCGACGTGGTGCTCCACGCCGACGGCTCGGTCGAGGTGCGCGACGACGGCCGCGGCATCCCCGTCGACATCGAGCCCAAGACCGGGCTGACCGGCGTCGAGGTCGTCTTCACCAAGCTGCACGCCGGCGGGAAGTTCGGCGGCGGCTCGTACGCCGCGTCCGGCGGCCTGCACGGCGTGGGCGCGTCGGTGGTCAACGCGCTGTCGGCGCGCCTCGACGTCGAGGTGGACCGCAACGGGCGCACCTACAAGATGGCCTTCCACCGCGGTGAGCCGGGCGAGTTCGCCGGCGCGGGGCCGGAGGCCCCGTTCGAGCCGTTCGTCTCCGGCTCCGTGCTGGGGACCGTGGGCAAGGTCGGCCGGACCGTCACCGGCACGCGGGTGCGCTACTGGGCCGACCGTCAGATCTTCCTTCCCTCCGCGGTCTTCTCGTACGACGAGCTGGCGACCCGCGCGCGCCAGACGAGCTTCCTCGTCCCCGGCCTCGAGATCACGCTGCGCGACGAGCGCGGCCTGCCGGGCACGCCGGGCGAGCAGGGGCCGCACGTCGAGACCTTCCGCCACACCGGCGGCGTCGTCGACTTCGTCGACTACCTGGCGCCGGACCCGAAGGTCACGGAGGTCTGGCACCTGACCGGCTCCGGCACGTTCACCGAGACCGTGCCGGTGCTCGACGAGCGTGGCCACATGACCCCGCAGGCGGTCGAGCGCACGTGCGACGTCGACGTCGCGGTGCGCTGGGGCACGGGCTACGAGACCGACGTCCGCTCCTTCGTCAACATCATCGCGACGCCCAAGGGCGGCACCCACGTCGCCGGATTCGAGCAGGCCCTGGTCAAGGCGCTGCGCGACGCGGTCACCGCCAACGCCCGCCGGCTCAAGGTGTCGACGAAGAACGGCGAGGAGCGCCTCGAGAAGGACGACCTGACGGCCGGCCTCACCGCCGTCGTCACCGTGCGCCTGGCCGAGCCGCAGTTCGAGGGGCAGACCAAGGAGGTGCTGGGCACCGCCGCGGTGCGCGGCATCGTCGCCAAGGTGGTCGGCACCGAGCTCACCGCGCTGCTCACCTCGACGCGTGGCGCCGTGAAGACCCAGGTCAACACGCTGCTCGACAAGATCGTCGCCGAGATGCAGGGGCGCCTGGCGGCCCGCAAGCAGAAGGAGATCTCGCGCCGCAAGACCGCGCTGGAGTCGAGCTCGCTGCCGCCGAAGCTCGCGGACTGCCGCATCGACGACGTCGAGCGCAGCGAGCTGTTCATCGTCGAGGGCGACAGCGCCCTCGGCACCGCGAAGCTCGCCCGCTCGTCGGACTACCAGGCCCTGCTGCCCATCCGCGGCAAGATCCTCAACGTCCAGAAGGCGTCGATCTCGGACATGCTCCACAACGCCGAGTGCGCCGCGATCATCCAGGTGGTCGGCGCCGGATCGGGGCGCACGTTCGACCTGGAGCAGGCCCGCTACGGCAAGGTCATCATGATGACCGACGCCGACGTCGACGGCGCCCACATCCGCACGCTCCTGCTGACGCTCTTCTACCGGTACATGAAGCCGATGGTGGCGGCCGGCCGCGTGTACGCCGCCGTCCCGCCGCTGCACCGCATCGAGCTGATGGGCAGCCGCAAGGCCGACGAGGACAAGTACCTCTACACGTACTCCGAGGCCGAGCTCGTCGCCACGCTGAAGAAGCTCGAGAAGGCCGGCAGGCGGTACTCCGACGACATCCAGCGGTACAAGGGTCTCGGGGAGATGGACTCCCAGCAGCTCTCGGAGACGACGATGGACCCACGCCACCGCACGCTGCGGCGGGTGACCGTCGAGGCGGCGGAACGAGCGGAGCAGGTGTTCGACATGCTGATGGGGTCCGACGTCGGCCCCCGGCGCGACTTCATCGTCGACCACGCCGGCGCGCTCGACCCCAACAAGATCGACGCCTGAGCGCCCGGGCCGTTCTGGGAGGATGTTCGCCGTGACCGAGGTGCTCGACCTGCAGGACGTGACGATCGTCCGCGGCACGACGACGATCCTCGAGGGTCTCTCGTGGACCGTGCGCGAGGGCGAGCGCTGGGTGGTGCTCGGGCGCAACGGCGCCGGCAAGACGACGCTGCTGCAGATCGCGTCCGGGCGCATGCACCCGACCAGCGGGACGGCCGACGTCCTCGGCGAGCGCATGGGCCGGGTCGACGTGTTCGAGCTGCGGCCCCGCATCGGCCTGTCCAGCGCCGCGCTGGCCGAGCACATCCCGTCCGGCGAGCTGGTGCGCGACGTGGTCATCACCGCCGCGTACGGCGTCACCGGCCGCTGGCGCGAGCAGTACGAGGACCTCGACGAGTCGCGTGCGGGGGACCTGCTCACGGTGTTCGGCGTCGACCACCTCGCGCGCCGGTACTTCGGCACCCTGTCGGAGGGCGAGCGCAAGCGTGTCCAGATCGCCCGCGCGCTCATGAGCGACCCCGAGCTGCTGCTGCTCGACGAGCCGGCGGCCGGCCTGGACCTCGGTGGGCGCGAGGAGCTCGTCGGGGCGCTCGCCGAGCTGGCGCGCGACCCGCGCTCACCGGTCCTGGTCCTCGTGACGCACCACGTGGAGGAGATCCCGCCGGGGTTCACCCACGCGCTGCTGCTGCGGCAGGGGCACGTGGAGGCGGCCGGGCCGCTCGACGAGGTGCTGACCGCGGAGCACCTGTCCGCCACCTTCGGCCTCGGGCTCGAGCTGGACCGGCACGGCGACCGCTGGTCGGCGCGCGCCGTGCCGACCAGCGTGCGCAGCGGCGCGCACTGACTGGTCAGGACCCGAAGACCCCTCGGGTCCCTTCCCTGGCGCGCTAGTGTCGAGGTGAGCGCGGCCGCTGGCGGCCGTCACTCGGGAGGGGGACGCCGTGGCCTGGCTGTGGTGGCTCGGAGCCGCATTGGTGCTCGCGATCGCCGAGGAGCTCTCGCTCGGGCTCGTCCTGCTCATGTTCTCCGGCGGCGCCCTCGCCGCCGCCCTTGCCGCGGGGCTCCACGCCCCGGTCGTCGTGCAGGTGATCGTCGCCGTCGTCGTGTCCGGGCTGCTCCTGTTCACGTTGCGGCCGTGGCTGCTCAAGCACCTCCGTCGCCGCCAGCGACTGGTGGAGACGAACGTGCACGCGCTCGTGGGACGCCATGCGGTGGCCGTCACCGACGTCGCGCCCGGTGGCGGCCGCGTCAAGATCGGCGGCGAGGTATGGACCGCGCGCACCAGCACGGATGCGCGGATCGCGACGGGGACGCCGGTGCGCGTGACCCGGATCGACGGCGCGACCGCCGTCGTCGAACCCATCGAGGAGTGACATGAACGTCGCCGAAACCATCGGCCTGGTCGTCCTTGCCCTGATCGCGCTCTTCGTCATCATCGCGCTCGTCCGCGCGGTGCGGATCGTGCGCCAGGCCGAGGCCTACATCGTCGAGCGCCTGGGCCGGTACTCCCGCACCCTGGACGCGGGCCTGCACCTGCTCGTGCCGTTCGTCGACCGGGTGCGCGCCCGCGTGGACCTGCGCGAGCAGGTCGTCTCGTTCCCGCCGCAGCCGGTCATCACCTCGGACAACCTCGTCGTGTCCATCGACACGGTCATCTACTTCCAGGTGACCGAGCCGAGGGCCGCGGTGTACGAGATCCAGAACTACTACACCGGCATCGAGCAGCTGACGGTCACCACGCTCCGTAACGTCATCGGCACCATGGACCTGGAGCAGACCCTGACCAGCCGCGACCAGATCAACGGCCAGCTGCGCGGCGTGCTCGACGAGGCGACGGGCAAGTGGGGCATCCGGGTCAACCGCGTCGAGCTCAAGGCGATCGACCCGCCGCCCAGCATCCAGAGCTCGATGGAGCAGCAGATGCGCGCCGAGCGTGACCGCCGCGCCACGATCCTCACCGCGGAAGGCGTCAAGCAGAGCAAGATCCTCACCGCCGAGGGCGAGAAGCAGGCCGCGGTGCTCCGTGCCGAGGGCGACGCGCAGTCGGCCGTGCTCCGCGCCGAGGGCGACGCGCGCGCGATCCTCCAGGTGTTCGACGCGATCCACCGCGGCGACGCCGACCCCAAGCTGCTGGCCTACCAGTACCTGCAGACGCTGCCGAAGATCGCTCAGAGCCAGTCGAGCACGATGTGGTTCCTGCCGTCGGAGCTGTCCGGCGCGCTCGGCCAGCTGGCTCGTGGCTTCACCGGTGGCGGCGGCGTGCCGCCCACCGAGCCGTCGCCCGCGGTCCCGGGGGAGCGGTCCGCGGCCTTGCCGACGGGCAACCTGCCGCCGATGTCGCTGCCGACCGCGGCCGAGGCACTCGCCGAGGCCCGCCGGCAGTCCGAGGCAGCGACCGCCGACGCCACGGACGCGGGCACCCGCAGCGGCATGCCGTTCAACCCCGAGGTCGAGGCCGGCCAGCGCCCGGGCGGTGTGCCGCCCGCGCCGCGCGGCCATTCGGTGCCGCCCGCCTCGTCGGAGGAAGCCCCGGAGGAAGCACCGCCCGGGGAGTGAGCCGGCCTCACCGGGAGCCATGCGGTCGGGACCCGTCCCGGCGCATGGCTCCCGTCGTGCGGGTGCTGGGCCGAACGGGTGACGCTCCTGGTCGCGCGCCCCGTCGCGGCACTGGGACTTGCTGAGTGAGTGCTCACTCATTTAGTCTCTCCGGGTGCAGATCACTGGAGCGCGGTCGGGTCGCGCCGCACCGCTGCCGCCCGACGAGCGCCGCCTCGCCATCCTCAAGGCCGTGCTTCCCGTCGTGCGGACCCGCGGCACCGACGTGACGACACGCGAGCTGGCCGAGGCGGCCGAGGTCGCCGAGGGCACCCTCTTCCGTGTGTTCGACGACAAGGAGTCGCTCGTCCGGGAGGCGATCGCCTCGGCGCTCGACCCCGGGGAGTACCTCGCGGAGCTGGGCGCGATCGACCTGGGGCTGCCCGTCGAGGAGCGCCTCGGCCTGGTGATCCGCACCGGCGTCGCGCGGATGGCGGACCTCGCGCTGTGGATGTCGATGGTCAACCGGCACCATCGCGGATCTGGTCCACCCGGCCCCGGCGGGGTGCACCGCGGCCCGCACGAGTCGTGGGCGGAGCGCCAGCAGGCGACCCAGGCGCTCGTCCGGGCCCAGCTGCGGCGGGTGCTCGAGCCCGACGCCGGACGGCTGCGCTACCCGATCGACGCCGCGATCGTCATGCTCGAGGCACTGGTCACGGGCACCATCATCCAGTCCGCGGGCCGGCTCCGACAGGGCCTCGCCGCTCAGGACGTCGACCCGGACCTCGTCGCCGACTTCTTCCTCCACGGGGTGCTCGACCCCGACGAGGCCACCGTCTAGAACCGTCCATCTCCGAGAGGGAGACCCATGCTGGTCCGGCTCCTCCGCGAGCACCTGCGCCCGTACGCGGGCACCGCGCTGGCGGTCGTCGCCCTGCAGATCGTGCAGGTCGTCGCGACGCTCTACCTCCCCAGCCTCAACGCCGACATCATCGACAAGGGTGTCGCGGCGGGGAACACCCACGAGATCTGGCGGCTGGGCGGCATCATGCTCGCCGTCAGCCTCGCCCAGGTCGTCTGCGCGATCGGCGCCGTCTACCTCGGCTCCCGCACCGCGATGGCGCTCGGCCGCGACATGCGCGCCCGCCTGTTCGACCGGGTCCAGGCCTTCTCGCAGCAGGAGATGGGCTCCTTCGGTGCCCCGACCCTCATCACGCGCACGACGAACGACGTGCAGCAGGTGCAGATGGTCGTCCTCATGACGTTCACCATCATGCTGATGGCGCCGATCATGCTGGTCGGCGGCGTCATCATGGCGTTGCGCGAGGACGTCGCACTGTCCGGCGTGCTGCTGGTCGTCGTGCCGGTGCTGGCGATCATCGTCGCCTTCGTCGTGACCAAGATGGTGCCCTGGTTCCGCAAGATGCAGGGGCGGATCGACGCCGTCAACCGCGTCATGCGCGAGCAGCTCACCGGCGTCCGCGTCATCCGGGCGTTCGTCCGCGAGGGGCGCGAGCGGGCGCGGTTCGGCCAGGCGAACGACGACGTCTACGAGGCGGGCGTGCGCACGGGCATGTTCATGGCCGTGCTGTTCCCGCTGGTGATGTTCGTCATGAACGCCACCAGCGTGTCCGTGCTGTGGTTCGGCGCACGCCGCATCGACAACGGCCAGATGCAGATCGGCGCCCTGACGGCGTTCATCAGCTACATCGTCTTCATCCTCATGGCCGTGATGATGAGCTCGCTGATCTTCGTCATGATCCCGCGCGCCATGGTCGCCTCCGAGCGCATCGCCGCCGTCGTCGACACCAAGCCCACCGTGCTGCCGCCCATCCAGCCGGTCGCCCTGCCGGCCGGGCCGGAGCGCGGGCTCCTCGAGCTCCACGGCGTCGAGTTCCGCTACCCGGGCGCCGAGGACGCGGTGCTGCAGGACATCGACCTGGTGGCCGAGCCCGGCAGGACCACGGCGATCATCGGCTCGACGGGGTCGGGCAAGACGACGCTGGTCAACCTGGTGCCGCGGCTCTACGACGTCACCGGCGGGTCCGTGACGGTCGGTGGCGTCGACGTGCGCGACGTCGCGCCCGACGAGCTCTGGGCCCTCATCGGGCTCGTCCCGCAGAAGCCCTACCTGTTCTCCGGCACCGTCCGGTCGAACCTCCAGTTCGGGGCGCCGGACGCGACCGACGAGGAGCTGTGGCACGCCCTCGAGGTGGCGCAGGCGAAGGACTTCGTCGAGGCGATGGAGGCCGGCCTGGACGCGCCGATCGCGCAGGGCGGCACCAACGTCTCCGGCGGCCAGCGCCAGCGCCTGGCGATCGCGCGGGCGATCGCCCGAAGGCCCGCGATCTACCTGTTCGACGACTCGTTCTCGGCCCTCGACTACGCGACCGACGCCGCGCTGCGCGCGGCGCTCGTCCCCGAGACCCGGGACGCCACCGTGCTCGTCGTCGCCCAGCGCGTCGCGACCATCCGCAACGCCGACCGGATCGTCGTCCTGGACGACGGCAAGGTCGTCGGCGTCGGCACCCACGCCGAGCTGCTCGAGAGCAACCCGACGTACCAGGAGATCGTCTACTCGCAGCTGAGCGTGGAGGAAGCGGCATGAGCGCCCAGGAGAACGGCGAGACGACCCCGGCGGTGACCCCGCCGCGCCCGCCGCAGCGGCGTGGCCCGATGGGCCCGATGGGCGGCATGGGCATGCCGGGCGAGAAGGCCAAGGACCTCAAAGGCTCGGGCAAGCGGCTCGTCGGCCTGCTGCGCCCCGAGCGCACTCGGCTGGTCGGTGTGTTCGTCCTCGGCGTGCTGTCGGTCGCGGCGGCCGTCGTCGGGCCGAAGATCCTCGGCAAGGGCACCAACGTCATCTTCGAGGGCCTCGTCGGCCGGATGATCGCCAAGCAGCTGCCCGCCGGCGTCGACCCCAGCACGGTGAGCATCGACCAGGTGATCGCCGGGCTGCGGGCCAAGGGCCAGGGCCAGTTCGCCGACCTGCTGGCCGGGATGCACGACGTCCACGTCGGCCAGGGCGTGGACTTCCACCGCCTGGCGATGATCCTGCTGCTGGTGCTCGGCATCTACGCGGTGTCGTCGGTGTTCGGCTGGCTGCAGTTCCGGCTCACCACGCGCATGGTGCAGAACACCGCGCGCCAGCTGCGCAACGACGTGGAGGCGAAGCTCGGCCGGCTGCCGCTGTCGTACTTCGACCGCCAGCCGCGCGGCGAGCTGCTGTCCCGCGTGACGAACGACATCGACAACGTTGCCCAGACCATGCAGCAGACGCTGTCGCAGCTCATCACGTCCGTGCTCACCGTCGTCGGTGTGCTCGTCATGATGTTCTCGATCTCGTGGGAGCTGGCGCTCGTCGCGCTCGTGACCGTGCCGCTGGCGATGGTCATCGCGACGGCGATCGCCAAGCGGTCGCGGCCCCAGTTCGTCAAGCAGTGGACGCACACCGGCGAGCTCAACGCGCACATCGAGGAGATGTTCACCGGGCACGCGCTGGTGACGGTCTTCGGCCGGCAGCGTGAGGCGGGGAAGGTGTTCGCCGAGCGCAACGGCAAGCTCTACGACGCGAGCTTCCGGGCCCAGGCGATCTCGGGCATCATCCAGCCGGCGCTCGGCTTCGTCTCGAACCTCAACTACCTCATCGTCGCCGTCGTCGGCGGCCTCAAGGTGGCGTCCGGCACGCTCACGCTCGGTGACGTGCAGGCGTTCATCCAGTACAGCCGCCAGTTCAGCCAGCCGATCACGCAGATCGCGGCCATGGCGAACCTGCTGCAGTCCGGCGTCGCGTCGGCGGAGCGGGTGTTCGAGCTGCTGGACGCGGAGGAGCAGTCCGCCGACCCGGTGCCGGCCGCCAAGCTCGCCCAGCCGGTCAAGGGCCGGGTGGAGTTCGAGCACGTGGCGTTCCAGTACGACCCCGCCAAGCCCCTCATCAAGGACCTCTCCATGGTGGCCGAGCCGGGGCACACGATCGCCATCGTCGGGCCCACCGGCGCCGGCAAGACCACCCTGGTCAACCTCATCATGCGGTTCTACGAGGTCAACGGCGGGCGGATCACGCTGGACGGCGTCGACACCCGCACCCTGACGCGCGACGAGCTGCGCTCGCAGATGGGCATGGTGCTGCAGGACACCTGGCTGTACGAGGGCACCATCGCCGAGAACATCGCCTACGGCGTGGACGAGGCGAGCCGTGACGAGGTGGTCGCCGCGGCGACGGCCACGCACGTCGACCGGTTCGTGCGCACCCTGCCCAAGGGCTACGACACGAAGATCGACGACGAGGGCGGGTCGCTGTCGGCGGGCGAGAAGCAGCTGCTGACCATCGCCCGGGCGTTCCTCGCCGACCCGACGATCCTCATCCTCGACGAGGCCACCTCGTCGGTGGACACCCGCACCGAGGTGCTGGTGCAGAAGGGCATGGCGGCCCTGCGTGCGGGCCGGACGTCGTTCGTCATCGCCCACCGGCTGTCGACCATCCGGGACGCGGACCTCATCCTCGTCATGGAGCACGGCGACATCGTCGAGCAGGGTACGCACGCCCAGCTGCTCGAGTCCGGGGGCGCCTACGTCCGGCTGTACGAGAGCCAGTTCGCCTCGGCGGCGGTCGAGGAGTCCTGACCCCACGCACCCCGACGGCCGCGCGTCCCGGACCGGCTCCGGGCGCGCGGCCGTCGTGCCGCTGTGCAGGCTCTAGGCTTCGGGGGTGCCACTCGTATCGTTTCGACCGCGGAGCGATCCGGCCGCGCGGACCCGCGTCGTCCGCGACCGCCTGACCCTGACCCTGTACGGCCCGTACACGGTGTGGGGATGGCTGTTGTACAGCTTCAACCCGAGCGCGCCCCTGCTGGGCCGTGACCTGCGGATCAGCGACGCGCTCGTGGGGCTCCACGGGACCGCGATGGCGGCGGGCGGCCTCGCGGCGGCCTTCCTCGCGCCCCGCGCGGTGCTGTGGTGGGGACGCCGCCGGGCCATCCTCGGGTCGCTGGTGCTCGTGGTCGTCGGCGTCAGCGGGCTCCTCACCGGGCCGGCGCTGGGGTGGACCCTCACCGCGATGCTCGTGCTCTCGCTGGGCGGGAACGTCCTGATCTCGGCCACCCAGGTGGGCCTGGCGCTGCACCAGGGGCCGGCCGCATCGGCGGCCATCAGCGAGGGCAACGCCGTCGGCTCGGGCGTCGGCCTCCTGGGCCCGCTCGCCGTCGGTGCCGCGGTCGCGGTCGGCTGGGGGTGGCGCCCGGGCGTGCTGGTGACCGCGGGCCTCGCCGTCGTCGTCATCGTGCTCATCGCCCGCCTCCCCGAGTCCGAGAGCCTGCCGCGCCGGGCTGTCCCGGTGGTGGCGCGCGGTGACGCCGCGCCCGCCCGCCGCCGCCGTGGCACGGCCGCGGTCATGTTCGTCGGCGGCGTCGTCGCGGCCGTCGCCGTGGAGAACGCCACGACCTACTGGTCGACGAAGCTCGTCATCGAGCGCACGGGGGCGGGAGCCGGCATCGCGGCGGCCGCCACGGCCGGGCTCGTGGCCGGCATGACGGCCATCCGGCTCATCGTCGGGCCGCTCTCGCTGCGGCTCGCGCCCGCCCGCCTGCTCGCCGCGGGCTTCCTGTTCACCGTCGTCGGCTGGACCGTGCTGTGGACCACGACGAGCACGGGCGTCGCGCTGGCCGGGCTGGTGCTGGCCGGCCTGGGCCTGGGCGTGCAGTACCCGCTGTCGATCGCACTGCTGCTGGCCGCCTCGCCCGGGCACTCCGACCGCGCCCAGGGCGACGCCACCCTGTGGGGCTCGCTGTCGATCGGCGTCGCGCCGTTCCTCCTCGGCTGGCTGTCCGACCAGGTGGGGATGCACACCGCCTTCGTCGCCGTGCCGCTGTTTGCGCTGGCGGGCGCGGTGGTGGCCGCGCTGGGGGGCCGGGCGCTGCGCCGGGCGGCGGCCGCGGGCTGACAGGATCGGAGCATGCTGACTCCGCACGTGCTGCCCGTGACCGAGGCGGCCGACGAGCGGCTCGCCGACTACGTGTCGCTCACCGACGTCGCGCTGCGCTCGCGGCACGAGCCAGGGGCCGGCCTGTACATCGCCGAGAGCTCCACGGTGCTGGGCCGCGCGCTGGAGGCGGGGCACCGGCCTCGCTCGGTGCTGCTGGCGCCTCGATGGCTGCCGGACGTGCTGGGGATGCTGGCGGCCGCGCCGGCCGTCGGCGACATGCCGGTCTACGTCGCCGAGGAGCCCGTGCTCGAGGCCATCACGGGGTTCCACGTGCACCGTGGCGCGCTGGCGGCGATGCAGCGGCCGGCGTTGCCCGCCCTGGCCGACGTGCTGACCGGGGCGCGACGCGTGGCGGTGCTCGAGGACATCGTCGACCACACGAACGTCGGGGCCGCCTTCCGCTCCGCCGCGGCGCTGGGCGTCGACGCCGTGCTCGTGACGCCGCGCTGCGCCGACCCGCTGTACCGGCGCTCGGTGCGTGTCTCCATGGGAACCGTGTTCCAGGTGCCCTGGACGCGGATCGACCCGTGGCCGGCGGGGGTGGACGACCTGCGCGCCGCGGGGTTCGTCGTCGCGGCCCTGGCGCTCTCCGACGAGTCCATCAGCCTGGACGACCTGGTCGCGGACCCGCCGGAGCGGCTGGCGCTGGTGCTGGGTGCCGAGGGCGACGGCCTCAAGCCGCGGACCGTCGCCTCGGCGGACCTCGTCGTGCGGATCCCGATGGCGGGCGGGGTCGACTCGCTCAACGTCGCGGCGGCCGCGGCCGTGGCCTTCTGGGCGACGCGGGTCTGAGCGCGGAGGCGGTGCCTCCCGGCGTCAGAGCCCTGGGACGAGGAGGTCGTCGATCGGCGGTTCGCCGGCGGCGGAGGCGAAGAGCGTCAGGCCGCGGATGACGGCCGCTCGTTCGTCGGGCGACAGGTGGGTGATCACGCTGCGGATCTCCTGACGCCTGCGAGCCGTGGCCTCCTCGACCAGGTGCCTGCCCGACTCGGTGAGGTCGACGAGCACCTCGCGGCGACTGTCGGGGTTCTCGCGCCGGGTGATCCAGCCGCCGGCTTCCATCCTGTCGAGGGAGCGGGTGAAGGTCGACGGCACCGCGTCCATGCGGGCGGCCAGCGTGCCGGTGCGCAGCGGGCCTTCGGCCGACAGGATGACGAGGACCCGGAACTGGGGCGGCGTGACGAGCTCGAGCGCGTTGGCGACCGAGCGGGCGACGACACCGAGCAACGCGCGGGAGGCGGTGAGGGTGGCGTCGACCGCCGCGCCTACCCCGTCCGGCGCTCCTTTCGGCATGCCCACCCCTCCCGGATTCGCATGTAGCCATGCAACAGTTGCATCATTACACGCGTGTCGTCATCGTCGTCCTGGCTCCGCAGCTCCCGCTTCGGCCTGTTCACGCTAGCAGTGGGGGTCGGGGCTGCCTCCGGCCTGGCCGCCGTCGGCTTCCGCTACCTCATCCAGCTGGTCACCTGGCTGATGACGGGTCAGGGCGAGTTCGGGCAGGCCGGCCGCGTGGCCAGCTCCCACCTGCCCTGGCTCGGGTCGGCCTTCTACGTGCTCGTCCCGGTCATCGGCGGCATCGTCTACGGCCCGGTGGTCTACCGCTACGCCCGCGAGGCGCGCGGCCACGGGGTGCCCGAGGTGATGGTCGCGGTGGCGGAGAACGGCGGCCGGATGCGGCCTCGGGTCGCGGCGATCAAGGCGATGGCCTCGGCGGTGACCATCGGGACCGGCGGCAGCGTCGGGCGCGAAGGCCCGATCGTGCAGATCGGCTCGGCCCTCGCCTCGACGCTCGGCCAGTGGGTGCGCGTGCCCGAGGCCCGGCTGCGGATCCTCGTCGCCTGCGGCGCGGGCGGGGCCATCGCGGCGACGTTCAACGCACCGATCGCCGGCGTGTTCTTCGGTGTCGAGATCATCCTGCGGGACATGTCGGGCGACGCCCTGTTCGCCGTGATGCTGTCCGCGATGCTGGCCGACGCCGTGGCGCGCCCCATCCTGGGCAACCAGCCCTTCCTGTCCCAGTTCCCGCACGGGATCACGCTGCACGGTTCGTCGGACTACGTGCTCGTGGCCGTCCTCGCCGTGCTCTCGGCCCTCGTCGGCCAGCTGTTCCGGGCCGCGCTGTACTGGATCGAGGACCGCTGCGACCGCCTCTGGGGCAGCCGCCCGGAGTGGGCCCGACCCATCGTGGGTGGCCTGGCGGTCGGCCTGCTGCTGCTCCTGGTGCCGCAGATGTACGGGGTGGGCTACCCGGTGATGTTCAAGGCCCTGGCCGGCAGCTACGCCACCTGGTTCGTGCTGGTGCTCCTGCTGGCGAAGATCCTGGCCACCAGCCTCACGCTGGGGGTCGGCGGCTCGGGGGGCGTGTTCGCCCCCTCCCTGTTCATCGGTCTGATGACCGGTGTGCTCTACGGAGCGCTGGTCAGCCACCTGTTCGGCGCCAGCGCGGGCGACCCCGCGCTGTACGCCGCTGTCGGCATGGCCGGCGTCTTCGGCTCGTCCACCCGCGCCCCGCTCACCGCGCTCGCCAGCGTGGTGGAGATGACCGGGGACTACTCCATCACCCTGTCGATCATGCTGACCGTGGCGATCTCCACCCTCATCTCCCGGCGCGTGAGCTACGGCACCATCTACACCACGAAGCTGCTCCGCCGCGGCCAGGACATCGACCGGACCGCGCCGTGGCGATCCTTCACCGACCTGCGTGCCGACCAGGCGATGGACGTCGCGTCGCCGTCGATCCGGATCCCGACGGCGCAGCCGGCGGAACCGGCGGGCGAGGCGGTGCTCGGCGCGCCGGTCGTCCGGCAGCGCGCGCCCCGCCCCGTCTTCGCCTCCGAGTCCCTCGTCGAGGTGCTGCGTCACCTCGAGACCCATGGCGAGGAGGTCATCCCCGTGGTCGACGACGGCGCGGACCAGGTGGTCGGCTGGGTCACCGGCACCTCCGTGCTGCGCACCATCGCACGCCAGCTGGCGGTGCACCCGCACACCGCCGACGGAGGTGCGGACGGCCGCAGCACGTTGCCCGGTCACGAGGTCGTCGCCGTCGCGGTCACCGACGACTCCACCCTGGTCGGGGCGCGGCTGGGCGACGTCTCGTGGCCCGACGGGTATGCGGCAGTCGGCTACAGCCGTGGCCGGCGCCGGGGAGAGCCGCTGCCCGACGTCGTGCTGCACGCCGGCGACCACGTGGAGCTCCTGACCCGCCGACCGTGACCGGGTCGGTGCGGATCCCGGTGGCAGCCCTGCTCTGAGCCGGTGCCGGCTCGCAGCTCGCGCGAACCGGCCGTCCGAGGCCTGGACCTAGTCGTCCGGGCCTGTGACGTGCGCGGCTTCCGCGGCCGAACGTGCCGGGCGGTTTCACGACCCTGCGCATCGGCGTCCGGCGCGGCGGGCCAGCGCCGGCCCGCCCGCACGCATGGGATCCTGAGGGCCGGCCCGTCGCCGCGGGCCGCCGGACGAGGTGCGCCGTACCCGGCCCGACAAGACGACGCTCCCGGAAGGTGCGCGTCATGGCAGGTCAGGTCGTCCAGGTCGTCGGCTCGTTGCTCGTGCTCGCCGCGTTCGCGGCGTCGCAGGCCGGGCGTCTCGAGACCACGTCCGTGCGGTACCTCGTCCTCAACCTCGTGGGCTCCGGCACGCTCGCCGTCCAGGCGGCCGTCACGAGCCAGTGGGGGTTCCTGCTGCTCGAGGGCGTGTGGGCGATCGTGTCGCTCGTCGGGCTCGTCCGGCCGCGGCGCCCCCGGCGGGGTGTCCCGGCGGCCGGCTGAGCGGGTCGTCGACCGGTGCTCAGGACTCCGGGTCCGTCACGTCGGCGACGGTCGCCCCCAGCGCGCGGACCACGTCGTCGCCGACGAGCGTCGCGGCGACGCCGTGCGCGCCGGCGCCGATGGAGACGCTGCGTCCGCCGGTGACGCGCTCGTCGGCGATCACCGGCCAGGCGCGCAGCGAGCCGAACGGGGTGATGGTGCCCCGCTCGTACCCGGTGACGTCCTTGGCGGTGGCGGCGTCCGGCATCGACATCCGGCTGATGCCGAGCAGCGCGCGGAGCTTGGGCCAGGAGATGGTCCGGTCGCCCGGGACCAGGACGAAGAGGAAGTCGTCGCCACCACGTCGCACGACGATCGTCTTGAGCACGTCGGCGGGTTCCAGGCCGCGGGCCGCGGCGGCCTCGGCCAGGGAGCTGACCCGGCCGTGCCGGGTGATCGCGTAGGGGACGCCGGCGGCCGCCAGCGCGGCGGCGGCGCGCGCCTCGCCGTCCGCCGGGCCGGTCGTGGCGGCGCCCGCGCTCGCGTCGCTCACGAGAGCGCCAGCCCCTCCACGAGCTCGATGCCGGGCGCGCTCGCCAGCAGCGCCCCGGGCAGGGACAGCTTGGAGCGGCGCACGCCGCTGCCGATGACCACGCGGTCGCCGGCGTCGGGATCGGTGCTCGCCACCGAGGCGTCGATCAGCACCCGGTAGTGCCCAGGCAGGCCGAGGAACGTGATGCCGCCGTACTCCATGCCGGACTCGGCGGTGGCGCGGTCCATCGGCAGGAAGGTGGCCTTCCGGACGTCGAGCAGCCGCTTGACGACGTTGTTGACGTCGGCGCGCGTGGTGGCGCGCACGCCGGCGGCCGCGAGGCGTTCGGTGCCCTCGCGCCGGCCGACGACGAGCACGCAGTTGACCGAGCCCGACGACGGCAGGCCGTAGGCCTCGTTGAGGGCGGCGGTGTCGGCGAGGTCGGGGTCGATCTCGGTCACGTGGACCTCGTCGGCCACCTCCGCGACGGCCGCGGCCCAGGAGGTGAGCGCGGCCGCGGTCGCCGGTGCGAGCAGGTCGGGGCGCGCGAGGGCGGGCACCCAGGTCAGCGTCGGCATGCCCGCACGGTAGCTCGCCGCGGCGACGCTCGTCGTGCCGCGACCGCCCGCTGGTTCGTCGTCCCGGAGCGGCACGACCTGGCGACCCGTCGGGGCGCGTGGCGCTCGACCGCGACCGACGCCGGCTCGTCGTGCCAGGACCGCGCGAGCCCGCCCGGCCGCGGGTTCGTCGGGCCTGGGGCTACCGCGAGTAGGTGGCGGTGAGCGTCGCCCGGGCCAGCGTGTGGCCGCGGGCGGTGAACGCGACGGCCGCCGGGCTCGTCGTCGGCCCGACGCCCAGCTCGTCCACGTCCAGGGCGTGCACGGCGAAGACGTAGCGGTGCGCCCGGTCGCCCCGGGGCGGTCCGGCGCCCTCGTAGCCGTCGTCGCCGCCGTCGCTGCGCACGTGGAACGCGCCGCGCGGCAGGTGGGCGCCGCCGTGGCCGCCCGCGCCGTGGTCGAGGGACGTGACGGTCCCGGGGACGTCGACGACGGTCCAGTGCCAGTAGCCGGAGGGCGTGGGCGCGTCGGGGTCGAAGCAGTTGACGAGGAACGAGCGGGTGCCGGCCGGGAAGCCGCTCCAGGCGAGGGCGGGGGACTGGTTGCCGCCGTCCACGGCGTACACGGCGGGCAGCCGGGACCCGTCGGTGATGTCGGGGCTGGTGAGGGTGAAGGAGGGGACGGGCGGCAGCTTGCCGTAGGGGTCCTCCGCGACCGGGCGGTCGAGGGACGTCATCGGTGACCTCCTGCGTCGGTGGTGCGTCCCAGCATGGTCCGTGGCGGCCGTCGGCGCTCGCGGTCGATTGACACGGAGGGCGTGTCGGCGTGTACTGGCATCATCGAACGTGTGTTCGAGAACGAGCTGGTAGGGGGCAGGGCATGACGGCCGTGGCGGAGGCCCGCGAGGTGGCGGCGCAGGCCCGGGCCGAGCGCGCGGCGCTGGCGTGGGAGGCGCTGGCACGCGCGGAGCTGCGCACGGGGGCACGCAGCGTCCGCGCGGCCCCGGCGGCGCCGTCCGCGGTGCCGTCGGTCCCGGCAGCGGACGACGAACCAGCGCGGCCGGCCGCCCTCATCACGGCCGAGCGGCCCCCGATGGCGGTGCCGCCGGCGCTGGCGCCGCTGCTGCCCGAGGGGCTGCGCCGCGGCGGCACCACCGCGGTGACGGGGTCGACCTCGCTGGTCCTGGCGCTGCTGGCGCACGCGTGCGCGCACGGCGCGTGGGTCGCCGTCGTCGGGCGCCCGGACCTCGGGGTGCTGGCGGCATCGCAGGCCGGGCTGGACCTCGAGCGGCTGGCGATGGTGCCGTCGCCGGGGGCGGACGCGCCGGCGGTGGTGGCGGCGCTGCTCGACGGGCTGGACGTCGTCGTCGTCGGCCCCGGGGCGCGGCTGACCGACGCCGACCGGCGACGGCTGGCGGCGCGAGCCCGGGACCGCGGGGCGGTGCTCATGCCGACGTACGCGTGGCCGGGCGCGGGCACCACGCTCGTCGTCGAGGGTGGCCGGTGGACCGGGGTCGGCACCGGCGACGGCTGGCTGCGCGCGCACCGGCTGCGGGTGGCGCGCACGGGGCGCGGGGTGGGGGCCGGGCGCACGGTCGACCTCGTCCTGCCGCTGGGTGCGCAGGTGCCCGACGAGCCGGCGGTGGCCCCCGTGGCGGCGCCGGGCGAAGGACTGAGGCTCGTCGGATGAGCACGTCCCTCATCACCCGGACCACTGTCGTCTGGGTGCCGGACTGGCCGGTCGCCGCGGCGGCCGCGGCGGTCGGCATCCCGGGGCACCTGCCGGCGGCGGTGCACGACGGGCAGCGGATCGTCGCGACCTCGGCGCTCGCCCGTGCCGAGGGTGTCCGCCGTGGCATGCGCCGCCGGCAGGCGCAGGGCTGCTGCCCCGAGCTCGTGCTGCTGGCCGCCGACGACGCGCGGGACGTGCGCGCGTTCGAGCCGGTCGCCACCGCGGTGGAGGGCGTCGTCGCCGGCGTCGAGGTCGCCCGGCCCGGCCTGCTGCTGCTGCCGGCGGGTGGCGCGAGCCGGTACCACGGCTCGGAGGAGGCGCTGGCGGTCGCCCTCGTCGATGCCGTGGCGGGCACGGGCTTCGAGTGCGGCGTGGGCACGGCCGACGGGCTGCTGGCGGCGGTGCTGGCGGCGCGCACCGGGGCGGTGGTCACAGCGGGATGCTCGGCGGCGTTCCTCGCCGGGTACGGGATCGACGAGCTGGTGCACGCCACCGTCACCGACGAGCAGGCGGCCCAGGTGGCGGACCTCGTCGACCTGCTGCAGCGGCTCGGGCTGCGGACGCTCGGCGGGCTGGCGGCGCTGCCGACGGGCAGCGTGCACGCGCGGTTCGGGCGGCTCGGGACGTGGGCGCACCTGCTGGCGAACGGGCTCGACGAGCGGCCGCCCGCGCGCCGGCGCCCGGAGGCCGACCTCGTCGCGACGGCCGACCTGGACCCGCCGCTGGAGCGGGTGGACCAGGCGACCTTCGCCGGACGGCGGCTCGCCGAGCAGCTGCACGACGACCTGGTGGCGCGCGGCGTCGCCTGCGGCCGGCTGGAGGTGGCGGCGGCCACCGACGACGGCACGGTGCTCGCCCGCACGTGGCGCACCGACCTCGGCGGCTGGGGCGGGCTGACCCCGGCACGGATGACCGACCGGATCCGCTGGCAGCTCGAGGGATGGCTGACCGCCGGGTCGCCGGGGCACGAAGAGCACCCGGTGACGCTGGTGCGCCTGACCCTCACCGCGCTCGACGTGCTGCCGGCCGCCGCCGAGCAGGGGCGCCTGTGGGGCGGCCCGTCGGGTGGGGACCTGCGTGCGCACCGCGCCCTGGAGCGGGTGCAGGGGATCATCGGCGGCTCGGGGGTGCTCGTCGCCACCCTGGCGGGCGGACGCGACGTGCGCGAGCAGGTCCACCTGCGGGCGTGGGGCGAGCAGATCGACCCGCCACGGCCGGTCGACCGACCCTGGCCCGGGCGACTGCCCGAGCCGGCGCCGGCGACGGTGCTGACGGCCTCGTGCCGGGTCGAGCTGCGGGACGCCCTCGGGAACGCGGTGCGGTACGACGAGCGGACCGGGCTCGTGGGGGAACCGGCGGTCGTCGTCTGGCCGCCCGACGAGCCGACGGCGACAGGGGACGGGCGGCCGGGGAGGGACGGGTCCGTCGACGGGAGCCAGGGCGTGCGCTCGCCCCTGGGCGGGGGGCGCTCGTCGGTCGCCGCCACCCAGGAGACGCGCTCGTCGGCGGTCGTCGGGTGGGCGGGGCCGTGGCCGGTGTGCGAGCGGTGGTGGGCGCCGGGGTCGGTCGGCCCGGTGGTGCGTGCCCACCTGCAGGTGGCGCTCGACGACGGGCGCGGCGTGCTGCTCGTCGGGACCCCCGGCCAGGGGTGGACGTGCGAGGCGACGTATGACTGACGTCCGCTACGCGGAGCTGCACGCCCACACCGCCTACTCGTTCCTCGACGGGGCCAGCCAGCCGGAGGAGCTCGCCGCCGAGGCGTCCCGGCTCGGGCTGGAGGCCCTGGGGGTGACGGACCACGACGGGCTGTACGGCGTGGTGCGGTTCAGCCAGGCCGCCAAGGCGGTCGAGCTGCCGACGGTGTTCGGCGCCGAGCTGCACCTGCCCGCACCCGACGGGCGCCGGCACCCGCGCGAGCGGACCCGTGCGACGCCCGGCCTGCCCGTGCTCGACCCGCCGACGGCCGTCCCCGACCCGCGGGCGACGCACCTCGTCGTGCTGGCCCGCGGGCCGGACGGCTACCGGGCGCTGTCGCGCGCCATCGCCGAGGGGCACCTGCGCACCGGGGAGAAGGGCGCCGCCGAGTACCACCTCGAGGAGCTGGCGGAGCGCGCCGCCGGGCGGTGGCTGGTGCTGACCGGCTGCCGCAAGGGTTCGGTGCGCCGCGCGTTGTCCGGCGGCGACCCGTCGGGGACCGCGGGGGTGGTCCCGGGCGGGTTCGACGCCGCACGCACCGAGCTCGACCGGCTGACGGCGCTGTTCGGGCGGGACAACGTCGCGGTCGAGGTCACCGCCTCCGGGGACGCCCACGACGCCGAGCTCTCCGACGCGCTCGCCGAGCTCGCCGCCGGTGCCCGTCTGCCGCTCGTCGCGACGGGGAACGTCCACTACGCCACGCCGCGCGACGCGGACCTCGCGGCGGCGCTCGCGGCCGTGCGGGCACGCTCCGCGCTCGACGACATGGACGGCTGGCTGCCCGGCGCCCCGATGGCGCACCTGCGCTCGGCGGCCGAGATGCTCGCGCTGCACCGCCGCCACCCGCGGGCGGTGCCGACCGCCGCGGAGCTGGCGCTGGAGTGCGCCTTCGACCTGTCCCTCGTCGCGCCCAGGCTGCCGCCGTACCCGGTGCCGCCGGGGCACGACGAGGCCAGCTGGCTGCGCGAGCTCGTCCGCCGGGGCGCCCTCGAGCGCTACGGACCGCCCGGGCACGAGCGCGTCGCGGGCGCGTACGCGCAGATCGAGCACGAGCTGCGCGTCATCGAGGACCTCGGCTTCCCGGGGTACTTCCTCGTCGTCTACGACCTCGTCGAGTTCTGCCGCAGGAACGGGATCCTCGCGCAGGGCCGGGGGTCGGCCGCCAACTCGGCGGTCTGCTACGCGCTCGGGGTCACCGCGGTCGACGCCGTGGCGCACCACCTGCTGTTCGAGCGATTCCTCGCCCCCGAGCGGGACGGCCCGCCGGACATCGACGTCGACATCGAGTCGAAGCGGCGCGAGGAGGTGATCCAGTACGTCTACACCACGCACGGGCGTGAGCACGCCGCGCAGGTGGCGAACGTCATCTCCTACCGTCCGCGCTCGGCGGTGCGCGACGCGGCCAGGGCGCTCGGCTACGACGTCGGCCAGCAGGACGCGTGGAGCACGTCGATCGAACGGTGGGGGAGCCTGCGCGGGCCGAGGATCCCCAGCGAGTGGTGGACGGTGTATCGGTCCGGACCCGCGGCGCCCGAACCGGCGCCCGGCACGCCCGTCGAGGGCGGCCACGACGTGGTGCCGTCGGTGCTGCCGCCGTCCGCCGAGGCGGAGGCCGAGATCCCGGACGCGGTGATCGACCTGGCGGAGCGGATGCTGCGCCTGCCGCGGCACCTGGGCATCCACTCCGGGGGCATGGTGATGTGCGACCGGCCGGTCATCGAGGTGTGCCCGGTGGAGTGGGCGCGGATGCCGGGGCGCACCGTGCTCCAGTGGGACAAGGACGACTGCGCCGACGCCGGCCTGGTGAAGTTCGACCTGCTCGGGCTGGGGATGCTCACCGCGCTGCGGCTGATGTTCGGCGAGGTCGAGCGGCACACCGGCGAGCGGCTGACGCTGCACGGCCTGCCGCAGGAGGACCCGAAGGTCTACGAGCTGCTGAGCGCCGCGGACTCGGTCGGGGTGTTCCAGGTGGAGTCGCGCGCGCAGATGGGCACGCTGCCGCGGCTGGCCCCGAAGAACTTCTACGACATCGTCGTCGAGGTCGCGCTCATCCGGCCCGGGCCCATCCAGGGCGGGTCGGTGCACCCGTACATCGAGCGGGCCAAGGGACGCGAGAAGGTGACGTACCTCCATGATCTGCTGCGGCCGTCGCTCGAGCGGACCAAGGGCGTGCCCCTCTTCCAGGAGCAGCTGATGCAGATGGCGGTCGACGCCGCCGGGTTCACGCCGGCGGAGGCGGACCAGCTGCGCCGGGCGATGGGCTCGAAGCGGTCGCTCGAGCGGATGCAGGCGCTGCACCAGCGTCTGCTGGACGGGATGGCGCGCAACGGCATCGCGCGGGACGTCGGCGAGCAGATCTACGACAAGCTCAAGGCGTTCGCCGACTTCGGGTTCCCGGAGTCGCACGCGTACTCGTTCGCCTACCTGGTGTACGCCAGCGCGTGGCTGAAGGTGTACCACCCGGCCGCGTTCTACGCGGGTGTGCTCGCGGCCCAGCCGATGGGCTTCTACTCGCCGCAGAGCCTCGTCGCCGACGCCCGCCGGCACGGCATCGGCGTGCTGCGCCCCGACGTGCAGGCCTCCGGCGTGCAGGCGCTCGTCGAACGCGTGGGGCCGACCCCGCCGGGCGGCGAGCCGCTGCTGCGGCCCCGGCCGAGCGGCACGGGCGACGTGCCCGCCCCCGGCATGCTGGGGCACGACGAGCGATCGCTGGCGATCCGGCTCGGCCTGGCGCCGGTGCGGGCCATCGGCGAGGAGACCGCGACGCGGCTGGTCGACGAGCGGACGGCGCACGGGCCCTTCGCGGACCTCCACGACCTGGTGCGCCGCGTGGACCTGACGACCGCCCAGCTCGAGTCGCTCGCGACGGCGGGCGCGCTGGCCCCGCTGGGCGTCAGCCGGCGCGAGGGGCTGTGGGCGGCCGGCGCGCTGGCCGCCGAGGGGCCGGACACCCTGCCGGGGGTGTCGGTCGGCGTGACCGCGCCGACCCTGCCGGGCCTGGAGGTCGTCGAGGAGGCGACCGCCGACGTGTGGGCGACGGGCGTGTCCGTCGACTCGTACCCCACGCAGTTCGTCCGCGGCGGCCTCGACGAGGCGGGTGTGCTGCGCGTGGCGGACACCTACCGGGACCCCGTGCCCGGCGGGCGGGTGGCGGTCGCGGGCGTGGTGACGCACCGGCAGCGGCCGGGCACCGCGCAGGGGGTGACGTTCCTGTCGCTGGAGGACGAGACGGGGCTGCTCAACGTCATCTGCTCGGCGGGGCTGTGGCAGAGGTTCCGGCGCACCGCACGGACCTCGAAGGCGCTCGTCGTGCGCGGCCGCCTGGAACGCAACGACGACGCGACGAACCTCGTCGCCGAGCACCTCGCCCCGCTGTCGCTGCGGGTGCGCACGTCGAGCCGGGACTTCCGATGAGCTAGTCCCCGGGCGGGGCCTGCGCCACCACGGGGACCTGCCCGGTGGCGGCCTCCACCTCGAGCTCGCTCATCGGCGGGTCCAGCGTGCGCAGGTGCGAGAACACCGCCCATGTCACCGAGACCAGCGGCACCACGACGACGGCGCCGAAGATGCCCGCGACCAGGCCGCCCGTGGCCACCGACAGCGCGATGACGATGGGGTGAAGCGACACCTGCCGGCCCATGACCAACGGCTGGAGCACGTGGCCCTCGAACTGCCCGATGAGCGCGATGCCGAGGCCGACGAGCAGGGCCCAGACCACGCCCTTCGTCGCGAGCGCGACGATCATCGCCACGACCATCGCCGCCGGGGCGCCGACGAGCGGCACGAACGCGCCCAGCAGCACCAGCACCGCCAGCGGCGCGGCGAGCGGGATGCGCAGCACCGCGAGCCAGATGAAGGCGAGGAGCCCGTCGGTGACGGCGATGATGACGATGCCGCGCGTGTAGCCGGAGAACGAGCTCCACCCCGCCACACCGGCGGAGATCCAGCCCCTGCGGACCCGGGCGGGCAGCTGGTTGAGGAACCACGTCCACATCTCGGCGCCGCGCGCGAGGAAGAAGATCGCGCAGAACACCGCGATGATCACGGCGGTGAACACCTCGACGGCCGAGCCGGCGCTGGCGGCGGCCTGACCGGCGATCTGGCCGGCGTGGCTCTGCACCCACTGCACGCCCTGGTTAATCCCGGCCGTCAGCTGCTCGTTCGTCAGCTGGAACGGCAGGTGTCCGGCGGTGAGCCACTGCGTGATCTGGTCGATGCCCTGGCCGAACTGGCTCGACAGCGACGTCCACTGGTTGGCCACCGAGTAGACGACGTAAGTGAGCATCCCGGCGAGGAAGGCGGTCCCGAGCAGCAGGGCCAGGCCGACGGCCAGGCCCCGCGGCACCCACCGGGACAGCCAGTTGACGACCGGCCGCAGCACGGCGGTGATGACGAGCGCCAGGAACACGGCGATGACGACGAGCTGGACCTTCGACAGCGCGAAGAACACGACGACGACGGCGCCGGTGACGACGAGCAGCCGCCACGACACCCCTCCGGCCGTGCGCAGCCATCGCGGTGCCGTCTGCTCGAACGCCCTGGTGTCCGTCTCGGACGTGCTGGCCATCGCCCCTCCTGGTCGCATCGTTCCGGGCCAGTCTGCCGCAGACGCGATGCTGGGGCAGGCGCCGCTCCGTGCTATCTTTCTCGGCGCACCTGCGGGGTCCGCGGACCCCGGGGTGACCACCTCGTCCGGGTGGCGGAATGGCAGACGCGCTAGCTTGAGGTGCTAGTGCCCGTATAGGGCGTAGGGGTTCAAGTCCCCTTCCGGACACTCACAGAGGCCTGAGAAATGGCCTCTGACCTGCGGAAACATCCGCCGCGGCGCCGACTAGCGTCGGACTCGATGTCACAACGATCTTCGGCCGCATCTGTGGGCATCTACGTGCACTCGGACGTTTCGCCGTTCGAGCGGCCGGTCCTCTGGAGGTTTCACCCGGTCTGATCAGCGGCTTTGGTGACGATTGCCCCACTCCGAGCGCCACCGAGACGCGGCGCTGCCGCACATGTACCGGGCATGACACGTTCCAACGGCCGCAAGAGTCGCCGTCGCGGCGCAGGTGAAGGCAGCATCGGCTCGTACGAGACCAAGGGCGGTCGGCGGTACCGCGCGCTCTGGCACGAGCCGATCGACATCGACGACCCGGACGCCGGCAAGCGGCTGGCATCAAAAGGTGGCTTCGTCGAGCAGAAGGAGGCCATCTCGTACCTGCGTCGGGTCTTGACCGACCTCGACGAGGGCAAGCTGACCAGGTCGAAGGAAACAACCTTCGGAGAGTTCGCCGCCACGTGGCTCGACGGCTTTCGAGGCGCAGCCACCACGAAGGCCGGCTATCGGAGGTTGCTGCGCCTTCACGTCTTGCCCACGCTCGGCCCCGTTCCGCTGAAGGCCATCCGGCCGACGACACTCGCTTCGCTCTACCAGCGGCTTGAGGACGGCACGGCAGCCGTCGAGGACGGGGACGAGCAACCCCGAGAGCCGATTGGTCCCAACACCGTTCGCAAGTGCCACACGCTGATCGGCGCGATCTTGCAGGCCGCGGTCGACGACAACCTCCTCGCCACCAACTCCGCGCGCTATCGGCGTGCCAACCCTCCGACGGCACGCGAGGTCCGTTCCGCCAAGCCCGAGATCACACCGTGGCGGGCCGAGGAGCTCAGGCTCTTCCTGAACTGGGTGGTCGACGAGGAGATCGATCCGTTGCGCTACGCCTGGGTTGTCGCCGCTCACACCGGCGTCCGCCGAGGTGAGCTGCTCGGGCTGCGATGGGGGGACATCGACCTGGTTGCTGGGTCGATCTCTGTCCGACGCTCGCGGGTCCAGGTGCGAGAGAAGGGCCAGGTGACGCGGGACGTCGAGTCGGTGCCGAAGAGCGCCGGAGGCCACGCGGGCACCCACCCGATCGACATCGATGACGCAGCGGTAGCGGCACTCCGGGCCCAGCTGCGGTTGATGTCGTACCTCGATCCTCGACTCGTGGCCCGGGACAAGCCCGTGTTCGTCGGGGCAGACGGGAAGATGTTCGTGTCGGACCAGGTCACGAAGCGATTCGGTGCAGCAGTGCGGCGCTACAACGAGCAGGCTTCGGCGCCTGAGCAGATTCCACTCATCCGCCTCCATGACCTGCGGCACACGCACGCGACGCTCCTCCTCGAGGCCGGCGTGCACCCGAAGGTCGTGCAGGAGCGCCTCGGGCACTCGACGATCGCGATCACGATGGATCTGTACAGCCACGTGCTCCCGACGACACAGCGGGCGGCGGCGGACGCCTTCGGTCGGTTGTCCCAAGCCCCGGAGGCCTAGGGCGCGTCCGGTTGGCGGCAAGCGCGCCAGAGAGGAATCGGCGTCTCGAAGCCGTCGATCGGCGCGCCGCCGCCGAGTGCGGGTGATGGAGCTCAGCCTCGAGGGAGTCGCCGCTCCGTTCAGCGACCTCAAGGTTCCGGAGGCCCCCGTCGATGCCTGTGCGTGGACATCGGCACGGCGGTTGTCACGATCGGCGCTGCGGCACTGGCGCTGCTCCCGCGCGTGCCGGCGCTGTCAGCCGACGGGCGTCGGCAGGAGCGACTCAAGCGAGACCTCGAGATTCTCAACGCGATGCCGGACGGCGAGGCGAAGAACCGGCATCGGCTTCAGGTCGAAACAGCACTAGCTGCGTTGGTCGACGAACGCAAGCGTGACCGTCGAATCGAGCAATTCTGGATTCTCGGGACGACGTGGACCTTCGCAGGATGGATCGTCATCGCCCTGGCGCTCTCACTCACCGGAAGCATCCGGTGGCGTGAGCAAGTAGAGGCCGCCGCCGCCCCACTCGGACTCGTGATCGTCGCTATCGGCCTGCTCTTCATGCTTGCCGCGGTGGTGCTGCTCCTCGGTCACGTGCTGAGCCTCCTGTGGAGCCGGATCCAGCGACGGCGTGCGGGACCACGCTCGGACACGTACGAGATCTAGGGGGTTGTCGACAGTTCCGATTGCGTTTCAGCGAGCGATTCCGCGGGGCGAAGGCGCAGGACCGAGGTGGACGCCCCATCGCTGCAGAGGGCGCGAACTCGCATGGCACCGTGCCACGCGCAGCTTGCCGGTGGTGTTCGTGCCCGCCAATGTTCGGAGTATCCCCGGTGCGGCGGGGTCGAAGTGACGCATCGCGGTCGGCTGCCGCACATATGCATGTCATGACGATCGCTACCACACCCAGCACCTCTCTCAGCCTGGACGGGACCCCGAAGGACGAAACGATTACGACTTGGTCGGGGCTCCTCGCCGCAGATCGACCCACTGTGACCCGCACGGAACTTGCCAAGCTGCTTCGGATCGACACTCGCACCGTGAGCCGGGCGATCGAGGATGGCGACATCTCGGCCGTCCGATTCGGTCGACAGTGGTTCATCTCGCGCCAGGCGATCATCGCGATGTTCGGCGGCGGTGAGTGACCGTCCCGCACCGAGCCTGCATCGGCCCCGAGCCCGCTGGCAGAGCCGCCCCAGGTTCGGTTGCTGTGGCGGTTGCGTGGACGAAGGCGCAAACGTCTGTAGGTTCGGGTAGGCGGCCCACCCCGCCGTCAACGCCTCGCCGCCAGCTGTGAGATGGCCTGAGGATGGAATGGGCAGTGCCTCTAGAAGCGCTCGGCCGACACGCAGTGGGGCAGCGGTCGCCAGGGCCCATCAAGCCCGCTTCAACGCGCCCGCCTGTTCAACACCAGCCCCGAGTCACGCTGCTACTTCGATCGAGGAGGCCGCCTTCGGGGGCGCCTCCGACGTCCGGCTACGATCGGCAGTTTCGCCGCCGAGTCGGCTGCCGGTACCTCCGTCACACGAGGCCAATGCCCCGGTCGCTCCGGTCGAACCAGTCGTAGTTTCCGGCTCTGGCATGAATCTGTTGAGGCTCGACGAGGCGGCCGTCACGCATTCGGTAGAGGCCACGGCGGTTGATCTCCCTTGCCAGGTCACCTGCGGGCATGCGGCGTCCCGGCGCTGACTGGAGCACCAGGCGCATGGCCTCGTGGAGTGTCGTGCGCTGAACGGCTCGGCCCGAGCCCGTCGCCAGCGACAGCAGGAATTCGAACGAGGCTACCCGTCGTTCTGCCTGGTCCAGGTCGGTGCGGACATGGTCGCGAAAGCGACGAGCGGCCGCGAGGTCCTGTTCGACCTCGTCTCGGTTGGCCATGACGACCTTGCTGACCAACTCCAGGTACTCGTTCACATCCACCCGCGCTCCTTCTGAGGCCTCTCGGCTCAGGGTTAGCCGCATAGTGCGACTATCGCACGTTCTTCAGACCTGGTCCAGGTTGCCGAGGCCAGAGTGGTGGCATAGGAGGGGAGACTCTTCCCAGCGGTTTGCCCCTTTGACATTGCTGCGGGCTTCGCGCCTGCGGTGGCTACCAGCTCCTGGCCACCCTGCCCGGTCCGGCGGTCGGATTCAGTCCGGCGTCCGTCCGATCGCCAAGCTTGTTCCTCCTGCGGTGCGCCTCGACCGTCGACTTGACCCCGGGCTCGGGACGTTGACCCGCACCAAGGTCCAACCCTCCGCTGGCACGAGTGGTTGGCCGGCGCCACCTCCGGGCACTGGCTCCGCTATCGGACGTGCACCCCCCGGGGTGTGCCGCAGCTTCTCTAGGTTGCTGCCACTTCAAGTCAAGCGCGCGCCTGCGGCGCGCCGCCCCCCAGCGTCGAAGCGAGCCGCAAGCGGAACTCCTCAAAGCCTTCCGGCCTGAAGTCAGGTTCCTCTCGAGCACGGACCAGGAGTGCAGTTTCAAGCGCCGACACTGTCCGGAACAATGGAGTCCTTCTCTGCAGATTTCCCATCAGAGCCTTGGGTTCCGCAAGCTTATGCCATTCCGTTGGCCATCTGCTCTCCAGCAGTGTGCGCTCTCGTTCAAGGACGGTCGTCAACTCGTCAGCGCGGTTTCGATTCACCTCTACATATCCGCGATACACCTGCTCCATCCTCGCGAACCTGCCAGTCCCTGCTGCAGGTACGGGCGGAGGAAATGCGCGGGACAACTCCCGCTCCACGATCGCAGCAAGTACCTCCTCCTGAAGTGGTTCCGCGCACTCTCGGAGCCAACCCTCTACTTCAGTAGGTGTCACATTCACCCCATTGAGAACCAGGACCCTACTTATTAGACGACCGTCCAATAGGACACTCTCGATCGCCCTCTTTGGCCAGACGTGAAGCGCTGGGTACCGACTCTGCATCTCGGCAATCTCGTCATCCTTCAGCAAATCGCGGTCGCGGAGACACAGCCAGGGCAATTCGATGGGCAGACTAGACAAGGCGTCGTGCGCGGCCAGAACTTTGTCAGCGTTGCCCGCGACGATCACATGTGTTCGACCTAGTTCGATTGGGAAAAGCGTGCCGAGCCACTTTGCGTCTGTTTCCCCTTCGACGACCAAGATGGCATCACTCTGGAGCAGGCTTGCAGGCGTTACGCCCAGCACCCCCATCAGCTCAAGCCGATCCGGTTTCTCCTTCAGGCGTTCCAGTTGATTCGCAGAACCGTCGTCGGGAGCCTTGAGGTCTATCAATCCGCCGAGGGGTGCAGCCGTGATCAGGTTAACCGAGTGGCTCACCACGAGAATCTGGGCACGCTCCGCGAGGCCCTCCATCGCCTTAAAGAGAGCAGCTTGCAGTGTGGGATGCAAGTGCTGCTCCGGTTCGTCGATGCAAAGAATCCCGCCCGAGGCGGAGAGTCGTCGGACAAAGTACATTATGGCGAGCATCTCTTTTTCGCCGCTACTGAGGGCGCCTAACCCGTGCCGGTGCCCTGCGGACACCTCGACCTCGATGTTGCTTCCGTGCACGGGGTCATACTCGGGTAGGTGCAGGCCCTTGCCAGTGGCCGTGCCGAATGCGCTTTGAAGCCGCTCGTACTCATTGGGGACGTCGAGCCCCTGTCGCCCTGCAAGGAATGCCTGATAATCGAGTGTCACCAAGTAGCTTGCTATGCTCGGCAGCGACATGGGCGAGCGTTGCCTTATGAACGAGTCGAGCATGTTCCAGCGGTCCTGGTCAACGCGCTCTGGATTAAGCATCGCGAGGTCCACCACCGCACTCTCATTGCCGGCAACTAGCCGAGTCGCCGCCAGCAAATCGATTCGGGAGAATGGGTGCTCTCGTTGGAATGGCTGGCTTCGTAGAATTTGCGCGGTGGTGGAGTCGCGTGAGCGGGCCTGTACGCCCGCTCTATTGGCTCGCACTTCGTATGAAACTTCCGGCTCCCGCGGCGCGGGCCCCGAGTACATCCTTTGGTGCCAATCGTCGACGAGATCCCATTCGTCGTTAGCGAGAGTGAGCACTAGCGATATCGATAGTTCATCACTCCACGGTCCGACTGATTCGGCGAGGGAGTAGCGCTCAGACCATGCCGCCACCACGGCTTCGAGAAAGAGTGATTTGCCGGTGCCGTTTCTTCCGCTTATTGTCACCACCGACTCGGTGGCCAAGTCGCTCACCTGGGCGTAGGCAATGCCCTTGAAGTTCCGGATCTCGATCGCTTGAAGGCGCACAGCCGCTTCCCCCTGTCGATGTCCTGCCGCTCATTGTGGCGCATCGGTGATGGACGCGCTGCGGGTGGCTTGGCACTAATTGGGTCTCCCGACGCGAGGGTCACCGCTGACCGCCAAGGCGCGCCGGTCGGCGGCCAGACGTTGGCGAGGTACTCGACCTCGCGCGACCGCCCCACCAGCGGCTGGGCTCGCTCCACGGACGGAGTCTACGAAGAGCGACGTCACGGCCAGGGTGCCCCACTGAGCCCACCAGCCGCCGTCCTGGTCGAGGACGACGTGGATCGGGTTCGAGTCGTCGAGACGCACGAGTTGCAACGTAGCGAAGCGAGGGATCCGCCGCGTGAGTTGGTGAGCCGCCTCAGCGCCGGCTTCCCCACGTGCGCAGTTAGTGACCGGCCGGCTTGCCGATGATCTCGACGCCGTTGTCGTCCGCCCATGCATCGACGTACGGTCGGCGGTCGCGGCTCCAGAACGGCCATGCCAACTGACCGTCGAGCGTCAGCTGAGGCAATTCGGGCTCGCCGAAAGCATGCCCGACGCCGTGATGCAGCCGTGCGGCAGCTTCGACAAGGTCTCGGCCGCTGGAGACGAGCTCGTCGAGCGGGGCGAAGGTTTCCACCGGCTCAGGGTTCGCGTGGACGGTGTGCCCGCTGGTGCTGACGAAGCCGCTGCGGATCGAGCCTAAAGCCGTCTGCGGCGCGTTGGCTGCCACGAACAGCGATGCGCGGAGCGCTGCCATGCCGGAAGCATGGGCTCGGTCCGCGGCGTTCGACGCCAGGCACTGCAACGTGCCGATGAGGGCTGCAGCCAGTGCCTCGTCGGACACGGTGCACAGCGGCGAGTCCTGGCCGGCGAACGCACGGGTCGGCGTTCCGAGGCTGTACAGCCGGACCGCCGCGGTGCCCGATCCGTCGGTGTGAATCTCGATCGCTCGGTAGTGCGGCTGTGGATGGTCTTCGCGGAACACATCATCGGCGCGGAGGCGGTTGTGGCCCACGTCGGCGTGGGGAAAGTTGGTTCCACCCCCATCGAGGAAGAGGAACCGCTTCCGCTGCATCTCTTGTTGGAACTCGGCGAACGTCTCTCGTCTGATCGTGAAGTCGCCCGGCAGGTCCGGCACCAGCGAGACGATTAGCCACGGATCCTCGGAAAGGTCGAGCCGGTTGTGCATGTCGGCCTCGATGCGAGCGAGGCGGCCGGTTCGCTCGGCCTCGCCGGCCAGCCGCGTACGGTACGCGACCGCCACTTCCGGCTCGGAGAGATGTCGAGTCGTGGCTCCGTTCCGCGTCGGGAACCTCAGTGACTCTCCGACGAGTACGGCATGCGGGGCGAGCACGCTGCGGGGCACCTCGATCAGGAGGAAGCCGTGACCCGGCGTCGCCGCATCGAGGACCTTGACAACGTCGAACTGGGGCAGTGGAGACACGCCGGCCGCAACGATCTGGCGAATGCGTCCGACTTCCCCATCTGATACGTCGACGCCGGCCGCGTCGGCGGCGCGCGACTGGTCGTCCTCAACGACACCGAGGACGAGCAAGCCGCCGGCGGTGTTCGCGAGTGCGGCGACGTCACTGCACAGGTCGCGTTTCTCCTTGTCGCTGCCGCCGTAGAGCTGCCCCTTGAAGTCCAGGTCGAAGGCTTCCCCCACCTGGCCGTCGATGAGGGACCGGATCTTCTCCGGTGTGACGGCGTCGAGCTCACCATCGAACAGGGCCTCAAGCCTTCGCGACCTCAGCATCGCCATGCGCCGGACCTTAGTCGCTGGGTCCGACGGCTCGTCGATCACGGGGGTCCGCGCTGGCGCCGCCGGTCGATGCGACGACCTGTCGACTTCCCGGTGACCCACTCGATTGCGGCGAGCGGCGCCTGCGACGGGCGCGCTCCCACTCGTGCTGGCGTCTCAGTCCGACGGCGCTCTCCTGCCATGCAAGGCGGACCCCTATCTCGCTCGCGATCTGCTTGAGCCGGGACCGGGATCGGTGCTGTCCGTCCACGCGGTCCCATGCCGCGGCTGCCAGCAGCAGGTACGTGAGGGCTGTGCCCAGGACCGCATCGCGGGCCCACTCCTCCGGCCCTCGGGCGAGTACGACGCCGGGCTGGTCCTTCGTCGGCTGATCGACCTGTCGGAGGTACATCTCGGAAACCATGCCGCTCGCGTGGGAGATGCCCGAGAGTGCTCGGTACATCGCGTACGTGCCGCCGAGGCCCTCGATCTCGGCGCACCGTTGCTCGAAGTGCTCGCTCGAGCGGCTTCGGTCGGGGTCCAGCAGGTCGAGCGCGGCCTGCCACTCGGCCACTGAGCCGTCGTCTGGCGTGCCTGACTCCACGAACTGCTTGAAGGTGTTCACGCGGCCGCGAGCGTCGTCGTGCACAACCGCGAGGACCGCGCGTTGCCCGTACTTCTCGACCCACGCCGCCGTCACCGCGCACTCGAGGATCTGGCGGACAAGGGGCACCATCGTTGGCTCGCCACCGGCCTTGTCGAGTACCCGAACCGCGGCGGCGAGGGCGTGCGCGTGAGCGGCAAGGCCGTAGATCGTCAACCCGATGCTGTCCATACCGCGCCGCTTCATGTCGACCGACCCGTACGGGTCTTCGCGCCACAGTTCGACGAGCTCGTCCAGCCGCGCGCACACAACATCCGGCTCGGGGACCGTCATGTGCAGCAATTCTCGCCCTCTTGCCGACGCGTCGGGGTGCGATGCGCCTCTCGGCTCGCGTCCGATCTCGTCTTGCCGCGCGTGAGTGGGGTTCCGCAGGATGGCCACATGCGCCTCACCGCACGACAACACGTGGTCAAGCGACTGCGTCGTTCGGCTCGTTGCACCTCTCTCACGGCGTGGTTCCTGGCTTCACGGAGGTGCCGGGCGCCGATCCTCCGGCCTCCAGCCAGCGATGCCACCGGTCGGCCAGCTCCTGGACCGGGTGTGCCAGTTGGGCCAGGTCGAGGACGACGGCGTTGCCCGCGGTGTGTTCCTCGGAGAGCACCTCTACGCGGGTGACGCCGCCGCTGCCGGTGCGCAGGTGGTGGGTGCGTCGCTGGTGCCAGTGCCCGCAAAAGCAGATCACGGGTCGGGTTGCCTCCACGGCCTCGCGGACGATGGCCCGGACCCGGTTCGACTGTTCGATGAGCCGGGGCTCCCAGTCGCCTTGTCCGATCAGAGGCACACCGTCGGGCACATCGTGGGTGATCAGGACCTCCAGTGGCCGGGTGCCGAGCGCTTGCAGGTCGGTGCGGTCGGGGGCTTCCGTGGGCCACCACCACTTGCCGACTATGGACCTGGGCCCGGGCGTCGCATCCGCGAGTGCACGGTCGACGGACACCGCCCCACCGAGAGAGCCGAACGGTAGTCCGCCGATGGTGAAACGGTGACCGCGGGGGCTGACCCGGAGGCGGCCGTAGGTCCCGAGGACCCCGAAGCCGAACTCGTCGACGCGGTTGGTGGTCGCCTCGGTGATGGTGTCCCAGTTGTCGTGGTTGCCCGGGGTGATCAACAGGAAGGCATCGAGCTTCTGCAGGAGGTCGTCAGTGCGGCGCACCGTCTTGTCCTGTGTGCCGCCGCCCCACGGCCCGATGCCGAAGTCCCCGACACTGATCAGCACCCGTGTGAGGGCCATCTGCCGTACGGCTCGGTCGGCCAGCAGGCGGAATGCCGTCGTGTCTCCATGTAGGTCGCCGAAGACGACCACCCAGTCGGCCCGGTCGAGCACCTCGCGTAGGTCGGAAGCCACGTGCCGACGATCCCATGTGCGGCCGTGCACCCACGGCACGTTTGCGGGCGATGCCGCTCGCCCTCCAAATCGTGGACGCGGGATCATCCCGAAACCTGTCTCTGTGACAAGAAGTGGGACGCGGCGTTTCGGGACAGGTTCTGGGACGGCCCACGCCGGCGTGTCGTCGGCGTGTCGGAGGCCACGCGTGGTTGTCCCGCAACCTTGGATCTGGGACGGCCGGTGACGCTAGGTCGCGTGCGACCGCCACGCTGATAGTCCAGGGCCTAGGCGTCGGTACCGAGATCGGTGATCAGTGCTCGGATCACCTCTTCGGATCGCTCGACACCCGTCTTTGCGAGGGTTGCGCGGGCAGCGGGGAGAGCGAGTACAGGGTCGCCGACTCCCTCGAGCGTCTCGGCCGCACGGCGGGCGTTCTCACACCCTCGCATGAGGTCGTCGAACGGAGGTTCGGGTTGCAGATCATCGTTCCAGCCGAGCAAGGCGAGTCCCGCGAGGACATCACGCGCGGCCTCGGGCGTCGCTGCGGCGCGAGCTGCGCCGAGCATCCCGGCATACTGCCAGTCCGGAAGCCGCTTGTAGTCCCCAGATCGCACCGCCGTCATCAGCTGCCGGAACTCAACGAACGGATCGGTCTGCCAGACCCACCAAGCCGGCCTCGAGATGGCCAGTCCCGCTGCAGCAGGCTGCCACCCGTCCGTCGCGGCCTGGGCGACAAGTTGCTGCGTACTCACGGGGACATCTACGACATACTCGGCGAGCAGTTCGCGCGCGATCCTTTCCTGTGACTCAATCACCGCCTCGATTTCTTCTGGAGATTCGGCGGATTCGAGGCGAGCGCTGGACCAGGCGTCCAAGAGAGCCATTGTCGAAAAGGCCTTCACGCCGACGCTACGAGCCAAACGGCGGACTGCGACGTCGTCACACCACAACGTCAAGGACTCCTGGGCAGCCAACTCGATGGCCGCAAGCCAGGGAGAGTCCTCGGCCACGTGAACGGAGTCGCCAAAAAGCGAGGAGTCCTTGACGTCGGCGACCGTGGCTCTACTGGCCTGGTGCGCAAGCGCCTCTGCCCGCGAACGCACCAGACGGTACTCCGCGTCGGTCCGCTCGAAGAAGACAGGCCTGTCGGAGGCTCGATCCCAAGCCATGGAGCCGGAACTTGCTGCGAGACCGTGCACGTCGACCATAGCTCGGGTTATGTCTTCGCGGGCGGACCGGGGTAGAACGCGCTCCGCTACCTGGCCGACCAGGGAATCGCACTCAGTCAGGCATGAGAGTACGTGGAGCGTCGAGACGTCCACGACCACGCGCGCGCCTCTCGCCTCTTGCGCAGTTTGGACCTCGTGCTCATGCTCATCGTCGGCGGACGCGACCGCGAAGAGTAGACCTGCGGCACGCTGTACGAGTGCGAGCGCATACGGCCTTCGGTGAGCGTCGGCCAGCAGGCCAGCGGGCATTTGCCCGCGCGCGATGGCCTCTCTGAGATCGGTAAGGTCGGGTGGTGCGGCTGCCTTCAGTAGTTCGGTGATCTCCGCAAGCGACTCTTCGGGGGTTGTGAACTTCAAGACTCGAGCTCCCGTGGCGTCGCCATGTCTTTCGATCAAGCCATCGAGCGCTTGAAACGCCTGACGATGGAGGTCGCCCAAGACCACAGGGCGGTCGTCGAGCGGGCCTGACTCCTGATCGGCCTCCGCTTCAACTTCAGCGCCTTCCGACGTCGCTTCTTGCGGAGTGGGCCGTGTTGCGGTGACGACATGCGTGAGGAGAGCCGTGGCCAACTGAGGATCTTCGGCGAATTGCGTTGCAAGAGCTATCGCCTCGGAGGCGAGTCGGTCATCCCATGGAACTGCACGCACCGCGCGATACCAGAGTGCAGCCTCGTCGCGGGTCCGGCAGCGAGGGCGATACCGGGAGATGGTTGCCGCGGCTCGAGCGTCTGCCGCTCCGCCCAACTGAACCTGAACTAGGTTCCACACGGCGATGTCGGGCACGGGGTCGACCTGGCGGACCGCATCAGCGAGGAGTGCTTCGGCGCTCGCCCACTCGCCGGCGGCGGCCTCCAGTCTCGCGAGCCGACGTGCCAGCTCAAGGCGATCGGTCGGCGCCTTTGCGACTTGAAGTGCCTCGCGGAGGCCGGACTCAACTTCGGGCCCCGAGCCGTGCTGAAACAGCATCAGGCCTCGCTGCACGAGGAACCGGGGATCTCGGAAGCGTTTGAAGGCAGATGCACAGGCCGCCACGGCTTCGTCGACTCGACCCATCACCTCGAGAGTGTCGACGAGCTTGTCTGTCGCGGCGATGTCATTCGGAGCAAGGGCTCGAATGATCGCGAGGGCTTCTTCCGGCTCCCGGCGGAGGCGTGCCACGGCATGAGCAAGCCGTTGCGTGTACTCGGGGAGCATTCCGCGCTCCACAAGCGAGTGGAGCCGATGACTTGCGTTCACCCCGAGGTCCGCGAGACGGAACACTGCCTGGAGCAGTGCCTCCCAATCCTGGCTGGTCATCGCGCGTTCGACTTCATCGCTCCACAACGATGTGAGCTCCGACTCGCTCAACTGGAGCAGGCCAAGGCGAACCTGGACGACGCGGTCGGCTAGGTCGCCGCGCAGCTCTGCACGGATCGACGGCGCCAGAGGCGATTGTGAAAGGTGGGCTGCGGCGAGCGCGAGCCTGAGCAGTCGGGGATCCTTGGCTTCCCTTTGGCTCGCTGTGCCGTCGGGGGGTGGAAGCAGCCAGCGCAAAGTCTCCGAGTATCGACCGCGCGCGACGAGCGCTTGGGTCTGCTGCAGGAGCGTGTGACAGCGGGCCTCAGGCACTGGATGCGGCTCGGGCTGCTCGCTAGCCAGGCCCGGTGCCAGGACAGCAGCTTCCGGAGGACGCGGTGACGACTATCGTCTGGTCGGCCCGCCTCAGCGGGCAGACCACTTCCGGCGGGGAGGCCCGCCGGAGAGCAGACCGTTGAGACAGCGGACCTGAAGGCGGCTTTGGTTGTTGGACCGAGGCCGCCTTCGGTGTGTCAACGGCCTGCTCGATGCAGCAAACCATGCAACGCCGACGGTGCACGGCGCCCCCGTCGATGCACGCTGACGCTCTGTGCCCTCTGGCACGGCAGGCGATCTGTGTGCGCAAAGCTCTGCCTGCGGCCGGTCGTCGCGCCGCTGCTCGAGCTCACGTTCGGGCGCGTCGCCCGGCGACCCTCGTCGAGCACCGGTCGACGAACTGAGGCCGGACCGCCGGGGGCGGCGCTGCCACCGGAGCCCGGACGGGACGGGGCACCGGTGGCAGCGACGGCCCGGGTCAGGAGGTGTGGCCGGCGGCCTGCTCGATGACGCGGGTGACGGTTCCGGGCCGGGAGATCAGCGACAGGTGCGAGGCGTCGATCGTCGTGACGACGGCGTGCGCGCGCTGGGCCATGAACTCGAGCGCGGCCGGCGGGATGGCGTGGTCGTCGGTGCCGATGACCGCCCAGCTGGGGATCGTCGCCCACGCCGGGGGACCGGACGGCTCGCCGAGCGCCGCGGCGGCGATCGGCCGCTGGGTGGCGGCGAGCTCGGCGACGCGGTTGGCCGGCAGGTCGTTCGCGAGGATGGCTCCGAACTGGGCCGGCTTGACGTAGGCGTCGACGACGCCGCCGGCGGACGGGACGAAGCTCAGCGCGGTCGGGGCGATCTGGCTGCCGGGGAACTGCGTGGTGAGCCCGTCGAGCGTCTCGCCCTGGGCGGGGATGTAGGCGTCGACGTAGACCAGCGCCTTGACGTTCGCGTTGCCGGTCGCGGCGTCGGTCGTGACGAACCCTCCGTAGGAGTGGCCGACGAGCACGATCGGCCCGGGCACGGTGGCCAGGTAGCTGGCGAGGTAGGCCGAGTCGGCCGTCACCCCGCGCAGCGGGTTCGGGGGCACGTCCACGGTGTAGCCGTCCTTCTGAAGCCGGGTGACGACCGCGTCCCAGCTGGAGCCGTCCGCCCAGGCGCCGTGCTCGAGCACGATGGTGGGCTTCGCACCCGAGGGGGAGCCGGGCCCGTTCGGAGCCGCGGCGACGACGCTGGGGAAGGCGACGACGCCGAGCAGGGTGAGCCCGGCGACTGCGAGTCGCGTCGCCCGGGTGCGGATCGGTGATGGTGTGTGCATGACGGAGTCCTTTCGTGGGGATGGATGCTGGTCGAACGTCGGGAAGCTCACAGTCCCTGGCGGTTCAGCCAGGTCAGCGTGTAGTCAGCGACCTCCCGCCAGCCGTGGTCGAAGACCAGGGAGTGGCCGCGGTCGGGGAACGCGCGGTAGTCGGTGACGGCGCCGGAACCGGCGTAGAGAGCGTGGGCGGCCTTGGCGACGACCTCAGGGACGGTGTGGTCCCGGCCTCCGCTGACGATGAGCAGCGGCCCGCGATCGCGCTTCCTGGTGTCGACCGCCGCGGGTGAGGCCTTCGAGAAGTTCGCGGCCGAGGCCTCGAAGAGGGGCTTGCCAGGCCCGGGGATCGCCCAGGCCGCGAAGAGCTCGTCGGACTCCTCGGCGCTGACCGCGTTGCCGAACCCGTACCGGAACTGGCTCTTCGTCAGCGAGACCGCCTTCGTCTTGTTGCCGGGCCTGGACAGCACAGGCAGCCCGGAGCGGATCTGCGCGAACGGCAGGGGCTTGACACCCTTGATCTGCCCAGGGTCGATCGCGACGGCGGCGGCCGCGGCACCGCCGGCCAGCAGCTTCTGGGCGACGAGACCGCCGAAGGAGTGGCCGACCACGATCGGCGCGGCGCCCAGCCCGGCGATCACCGCGGCGTAGGCGTCAGTGATGTCGTCGAGGCCCTTGTCTGCCACCGCCGCCGGGTTGGCGCGCACCTGTTCGACCGTGGGCGCGTCCCCGGGCCAGCCGGGGGCGATCGGGGCGTAGCCGACGGCGCGGTACAGATCGACCCAGGGCTGCCAGGCGGCGGAGTGGATCCACAGGCCGTGGATGAACACGACGGGGGTGGGATCGCTCATGGTGCTTCTCCTCGATAGGAAGGTAGACTTACTAGTAACTCCACCGACCATACGTGGCTCGGGGGAGGAGCGCAAGAGCAGTCCACGGCCGCCGCCGGGCGGCCCCGAGATGGGGTGGAGGTGTGGCAGACTCGTGGGCCACATGACACGGGACGACACGGCCGACGCGGCCGGCTACGGCGCCCACAGCGCGGCGACGGGGGCCGGCGCGGTGCCGATGCGGGAGCGGATCATCGATGCCGCGACCGAGCTCTTCTACGGGCAGGGCCTGCGCGCGGTGAGCGCGGACAAGATCGTGGCCAGGGTGGGGATCACCAAGGTGACCTTCTACCGGCACTTCCCGACGAAGGACGACCTGATCGTCGCCTACCTCGAGCGGCGGGCTCAGTGGGAGCGCGACGCCGTCGCGGGCGCCCGCGCGGCGGCCGGTTCCGTCCCCGAGGTGTTCAGGATGGTCGCGGCCGCAATCGGGGCCGAGAGCTGCACCCCGGGGTTCCGTGGCTGCCCCTTCATCAACGCAGCGGCCGAGTACGCCGACCCCGAGCATCCGGTGCGCCGCGTGGTGGACCGGCACCGGCGCTGGTTCAAGGGCGCCATCGCCGAGCTCCTCGACGAGCTCGGCGTCCCGGGTTCGGACCGGGTCGCCGACGAGCTCGTCATGCTCCGCGACGGCGCGATGGTCAGTGGGTACCTCAGCGATCCGGGCTCGGTCGCGGACGCGCTGTACGCCGCCGGCCGTGCCGTCATCGAGTTCAGCCTCTCCCGCTGATCTGGGCTCCCGTCCACGAAGCGGACGGCGGACCACGGTGGCCGATGGATGGTTGCGGCGACCCGTGGGCAACACGCTCGCGTGCTGGTTGACGACGGGAGCGTCTCGCTGCGGCGCGGCCGAATCGCCCCAGCGACGACAGGCGAGCGTCTGCGCACGTCCGCTGGTCCATCACCGACGAGCCGTGCGGCGGGCCCGGGGAGTGTCGGTGCTCGGGTCGAACATGTGTTCGTGCCCAACGTGCCGCCCGTGCCGGTCTCGCGAGCGTCGATCCTGCACGCCGACCTCGACGCCTTCTACGCGTCGGTCGAGCAGCGCGACTCGCCGCGCCTGCGCGGCCGCCCGGTGGCGGTGGGTGGGGGCGTCGTGCTCGCCGCGTCGTACGAGGCGAAGCGGTGCGGGGTCGCGACCGCCATGGGTGCTCGCCAGGCCCGCGCGCTCTGCCCGGGCCTGATCGTCGTGCCCCCGCGTTTCGAGGCGTACGTGGCGGCGAGCCGTGCCGTGTTCGACCTCTTCCGCCGGACCACGCCGGTGGTGCAGGGCGTCTCGATCGACGAGGCGTTCCTCGACGTCGGCGGGCTGCACCGGATCGACGCCGCGCCCGTGGAGATCGCCCGGCGGCTGCGAGCCCAGGTGCGGGAGCAGGTGGGGCTCCCGATCACCGTCGGCGTCGCGCGCACCCCGTTCCTCGCGAAGGTCGCCAGCCGGGTCGCCAAGCCGGACGGGCTCCTCCTCGTCGAGCCGCAGGACGAGGACGCCTTCCTCCACCCGCTGGCGGTGGAGCGCCTGTGGGGGGTCGGCGACGTGACGGCGGCCAAGCTGCACTCGTACGGGCTGCGCACGGCGGGCGACGTCGCGGCGCTGCCGCGGTCGGTCCTCGTGGGAGCGCTGGGCCCGGCCGCGGGCGGTCACCTCTTCGCGGTGGTGCACGGCGCCACCCCGGAACGGGTGGTCGTCGGGCGGGGGCGGGGCTCGGTGGGGGCGCAGCGTGCCCTGGGTCACGGACCGCACACGCCCGACGAGGTGCGCGCCGCGCTGCTCGGGCTCGTCGACCGGGCCGGCCGCCGGATGCGGAAGGCCCACCTGGCGGCCCGGGCCGTGGTGCTGCGGCTGCGGTTCGACGACTACGGCCGCGCCACCCGGTCGCGCACGCTCACTCATCCCACGGCCTCTGGCGAGGTCCTCGCGGCGACGGCCGTGGACCTGCTGGGAGCCGTGGGGCCGCTGATCCGCGAGCGTGGCCTGACGCTCGTCGGCGTCGCGCTCACCCACCTGTCGGACGACACCTACGTGCAGGGCACCCTCGACCTCGCACCGGATCGCACCGGGCTGCACGTCGCGCTGGACGCCGTCGCCGCCAGGTTCGGCTCCGACTCCGTGACGCGGGCGGCGCTGCTGCGCACGGGCGTGGGGTGGGCGGCACCGGTGGTGGACGGGTGAAGGTCGCGTCGGGGTGCCGCGGACCGCCGCTGCGTCAGGCGACGACGGCGATCTCGTGCCGCTGCCGACCGCCGCTGCGTCAGGCGCCGACCGCGACCGGTGCCGTCCTCGGCGGGCGCAGCTCGGTGAGGAAGTCCAGCAGCGCGCTCGTGAAGGCGGCCGGCGCGTGGGTGTTGACGTCGTGACCGGCGTGCGGCACCACGGTCACGCGGGCGCCGGGCATGGCCCGCCGATAGCGCCACTCGTCGAGGCGGAAGGGGTCGAACCGGCCGTTGACGAGCTGGACGGGCATCGTCAGTCGGCGCAGGTCGGCCAAGGGCGAGTACCCCGCGAGAGCGGCGAGCATGTCGGTGACGACGTGCCAACCCTCCCCGCCGACGTGCAGCCAGTCGGTGACGCGCGACGCCACGCGCCGGAAGAGCCCGACCGGCTTGCCTTTGATCTCGGCGGAGCAGCCGGAGAGCATCACGCCGGCGACGCTGTCCCCGTGCCGGCCCGCGTAGGCGAGGGAGGCGTAGCCGCCGAGCGAGAGCCCGACGAGCAGGGGCGGCCGGTCGCACGAGCGCACCGCCGCGTCGATCGTGGCCAGCGCCCCCTCGAGCGTGAACCGCTCGTCCTGGCGCGCGCCGTGGCCGGGAAGGTCCACCGCGATGACCGGGTGCCCGTGCGCGCGCAGCGCCGCGGCCTGCGGGCGCCAGATGGCGGACGACGTGCGGGTGCCGTGGACGAGGACGACGGGGCGGTACGAGATGGGGTGCTCCTGGCGCGATGAGACGCTCAGGGTAAGCGATGAACCTGGGACCCCTCACAGGGTGGCGCGCACGGTGCCGCGGGAGGCGACGCGGGCCCGGGCCGCTACAGCCGCGGCGCGCACGGACCCGTGCCGACGCGGGCCAGCCCGGCGAGGTCGCCGTGCGCCAGGTAGGTCTGCGACAGCGCGGCGGTCGGGTTCATCAGCTCGCCCGGGTCGTCGACGTGCCCGAGCCCCACGAGGTGGGCCACCTCGTGGGTGACGACGCCTTCGGCGACGGCCTGGCCGTTCGGCCCCTCGGCGAGCAGGCCGGCGATCGACGGCCCGTCCAGGACCACCTCTCCGGTGACGTAGAACGAGGTGCCTCCGGACACGACGGACGCCGAGCCGGCGCTGCCTGCGACGTCGCCGGCGAGCTCCGGCGTCTCGGCGGGGTTCGACCAGGCGACGAGCACCGGGACCCAGCGGTCGCCGTAGCGCTGCGGCTGGTACGCCGACCGGTCCTTGCCCGGCGCCTCGGTGGTGGCGCCGTCGGCGACGAACTGCAGGCCGCTGGCCTGCGAGATCCGGGCGAGCGCCGTGGCGAGGAGCGCATCGCCGCCGGCGGGCTCGCCGTCCGGGCGCACCACGTAGTGGATGGGTCGGCACGGGCTGTAGGCGACGGGCGTGACGACGTCCGCCTGCGTCTGCATGAAGGTGTACGGCCCGTCCGTCGGGTGGCCGAGCGGAGGCTCACCGAGCGGCTGGTGCTGCTCCTCGTGCCCCGGCGGTGGTCCCGAGCGCAGCAGGCCCGGTGCCAGGATCCGGACACCGAGCCAGACGACCGCCACCACGGCGAGCACGACGAGCAACGACGACAGCAGCGAGGACCGCCTCGCCGGGGGCGGGGACGCGGCGGCGGGCCCGCTGAGCCACACCGGCTCGCTGACCCCCGGTGGCCGGCCCTCGCTCACGGGTGGTGAGCCTGGCATGCCGGTTGCGCGCGAGTCGACCGCCACGCGGGCGACGTCACGCCGAGCGGCGCCGCGACGCGGTCGGGGCGAGGTCGAGCGCGCCGTGAGCCGCGCCGCCACGCGGGTGACGTCACGCCCGGCGTTCGACGAGCCGCCCCAGCTGCGCCGCGTACCCGCCGCCGAACAGCAGCGCGTGGATCCCCACCGGGTACACCTGGTGCAGCCCCGCACGCCCGCGCCAGCCGGTGCGGAGCGGATGCACCTCCTGGTAACCGGCCAGCGTCTCGTCGAGGAAAGGCAGGCCGAACAGCGCCAGCATCGCCAGGTCGGTCTCGCGGTGCCCGCCGTGCGCCGCGGGGTCGATGAGGGTGGCGCCCTCCGCGGTCCAGACGACGTTGCCCGACCACAGGTCGCCGTGCAGCCGGGCGGGGGCGTCGTCGTCGTCCAGGTCACCGCCGGCCAGCCGGTCGCTCAGGCGGTCGAGGCCGGTGAGCGTGGCCTCGTCGGCCGCCCGGGCACGTCGCAGCCACCCGGCCAGGGGCCGGAGCCGCCGTTCCGCGAGGAACTCGCCCCAGGAGGCGTGGTGCCCGGCGGCCATCGGCAGGGGCGCGTCCAGCGGCCCGAAGAAGCCGTCGCCCGGCCAGCCGTCGGGCGGGGCGCCGAACGCGGCCGCCCCTGCGTCGTGGGTCGCGGCCAGGTCTCGGCCGAAGGCGCGGGCCGCGTCCGGCGTCGGGCGGGTTGGGGACAGGCGGACGAGGTCGAGGTGGTCGTCGCCCACGCCGAGCACCCAGACCACGCGGGCGCCTCCGGCGGCGCGCAGCCACTCGAGCCCGGCCGCCTCGCAGCGGAAGAACCCGGCGGGCGCGCCGGCGCGCGACTTGCGGAACGGGTCGGGCACCGCAGGGGCGTCAGCGCGGCGGGATCGACGCGGGCTGGTGCACGTGCTCGAACACGAGGGAGGTCTGCGTGTGCGCCACCTCCTGCCGCGTCGACAGGTGGTCGATGACGAACTGCCGCAGGGCGTCGCTGTCGGCGACCTGGACGTGCGCCAGCACGTCGTCCGTGCCGCCGAGCAGGTACACGTCGCGCACCTCGGGCCGGCCCGCGAGCTCGCGGGCGAACGTGCCGAGCCGTGCGCGCGCCTGCGCCTGCAGCCGCACGGAGATGATCGCCTGGAGCCCGCGACCCAGGGCCCGCGGGTCGACGTCCGCGGAGAACCCCCGGATGACGCCGGACTCCCGCAGCGCGTGCACCCGCGCGTGGCACGTGGACGGTGCGACGCCGACGAGGTCGGCGAGGTCCTTGTTGGAGATGCGCCCGTCACGCTCGAGCTCGCGCAGGATGTCGCGGTCGACGTCGTCGAGCGCGCCGAAGCGTGTGCGGCTGCCGGGCCGGGCAACGGCCCCGCGCGAAGAATCGACGGACATGGACGCACAATAGCGAAGGAACCGCCGTGTTCATCGCGACGAAATCGAGGAAGTTCACACTCGGTCTGGTCAGCAGCGTTCGACGAGGAGCGACACCATGCGGATCGGCATCCCGCGCGAGATCAAGAACCGTGAGTACCGCGTCTCCGTGACGCCCGCCGGTGTCCACCGGCTGGTGTCGACGGGGCACGAGGTGCTCGTCGAGACCGGCGCGGGCGGCGGCTCGGCCATCAGCGACGCGCAGTACCGGACGGCCGGCGCCACGATCGTCCCCGACGCCGCGACGGCATGGTCGGCCGACCTCGTCTGCAAGGTGAAGGAGCCGGTGGCGGAGGAGTACGCGTTCCTGCGTCCCGACCTCGTGCTGTTCACCTACCTCCACCTGGCCGCCGACCGGCCCGGGACGGACGCGCTGCTGGCGGCCGGCACGACGTCGATCGCCTACGAGACGGTGGCGCTGGCGGACGGTTCGCTGCCGCTGCTCGCCCCGATGAGCGAGGTCGCCGGGCGGCTCGCCGCGCAGGTGGGCGCCTACCACCTCATGCGCAACGAGGGCGGCCGCGGCCTGCTCCTGGGTGGGGTGCCCGGCGTCGACGCGGCGAAGGTGGTCATCATCGGCGGCGGCACCGTCGGGCGGCACGCCGCCGAGATCGCCGTCGGGATGCGCGCCGACGTCGCAGTGCTCGACCTGTCGATGCACCGGCTGCGCGAGGTGGACGCCGAGTTCGGCGGCCGCGTACGGACGCTGGCGTCGAGCGCGTGGGCCGTCGAGCGCGAGCTGCTGGACGCCGACCTCGTCGTGGGTGCCGTCCTGGTCCCCGGCGCCAAGGCTCCGCACGTGGTGAGCAACGAGCTCGTCGCCCGGATGCGGCCGGGCTCGGTGCTGGTCGACGTCGCCGTCGACCAGGGCGGGTGCTTCGAGGACACCCACCCGACGACGCACGACGACCCGACCTACAAGGTCCACGGCAGCGTCTTCTACGCGGTGGCGAACATGCCGGGCGCCGTCCCGGTGACGTCCACCGTCGCGCTGACCAACGTCACCGCGCCCTACCTGGCGGCGCTCGCGGACCGGGGCTGGCGGGATGCGCTCGCGGCCGACCGCGCGCTCGCTGCGGGCCTGACGACGCACGCCGGCGAGCTGTTCAGCGAGCCGGTCGCCACCGCCCACGGGCTGCCCTGGCGCGCCTGGGACGGCGCGGCGTCCACCATGATGAGGGCGTGACCCCTCTCGACCCGTCGAACCCCTTCGCCGCGCCCTCGGTCCTGCCGTACCGCCTGCCGGACTACGCGGCGATCCGCGAGGAGCACTACCTGCCCGCCTTCCTCGCGGGCATGGCGGAGCAGCGGGACGAGGTGGCGGCGATCACCAGCACCGCGGAGCCGCCGACGGTCGAGAACACCCTCGTCGCCTTCGAGCGCACCGGCCGGGTGCTCGAGCGGGTGGCGAACGTCTTCTGCAACCAGCTGAGCTCGGACGCGACGCCCGCTCTCGAGGCCATCGAGGAGCAGGTGGCGCCGCTGCTCGCCGCGCACCACGACGCGATCTGGCTGGACGCGGCCCTGGCGGCACGGGTCGAGGAGCTGGGCCGCCAGGCCGATGAAGGCCGGCTCGAGCTCGAGCCGGACACGGCGTACCTGCTGGAGCGGCGGCGCGTCGCCCACCGCCGCGCCGGCGCGGGGCTGGCCGACGAGGCGCAGGCGCGGCTGCGGGAGATCAACGAGCGGCTGACCACGCTGGAGGCGCGGTTCGGCCGCACTCTGCTGGCCGCCACGAACGCCGCCGCCGTTCTCGTGGCCGACGAGGACGAGCTGGCGGGCCTGCCGGACGACGCCAAGGCCGCCGCCGCCGCGGCCGCCGAGCGGCACGACGAGCCGGGCGCGTTCCTCATCGACCTGATCCTGCCCACCGGCCAGCCGGTGCTGGCCCAGCTGGAGAACCGCACGCTGCGGCGCCGGGTCTTCGAGGCGTCGTCGACCCGCGGCCTGGGCGGCGAGCACGATACGCGGCCGATCCTGCTGGAGACCGTGGCGTTGCGGGCCGAGCGGGCCGGCCTCCTCGGGTACGCCCACCACGCCGACTACGTCGCCTCCGACCTGACGATCCACGGTGCGGACGCGGTCGCCGACCTGCTCGGCGGCCTCGTCGGCCCTGCGGTCGCGAACGCGCGCGCGGAGGCCGCGGCGCTGCAGCAGGCGCTCGAGCACGACGAGCCCGGCGCCGATCTGGAGCCGTGGGACTGGTCGTTCTACGCGCAGCGCGTGCGGCGCGAGCGGCGCGCGCTCGACGAGTCCGCGATGCGTCCCTACCTGGAGCTGGACCGGGTCGTGGAGCAGGGGGTGTTCCGCGCGGCGAACCTCGTCTTCGGCCTGACCTTCGCGCGGCGCGAGGACCTCACCGGGTACCACCCGGACGTGCGCGTCTACGAGGTGTTCGACACCGACGGCACGCCTCGCGCCCTCTTCCTCCACGACCCCTGGACCCGCGACAGCAAGCGCGGCGGCGCGTGGATGAACAACCTCGTCGACCAGTCCCGGCTGCTCGACGAGCGCTGCGTCGTGGTCAACAACCTCAACATCCCCAAGCCGCCGCCGGGGGAGCCGACGCTCCTGACGTGGGACGAGGTGACGACGCTCTTCCACGAGTTCGGCCACGCGCTGCACGCGATCTTCTCCGACGTGCGGTACCCGTCGCAGTCGGGCACGGCCGTGCCGCGCGACGCCGTCGAGTACCCCAGCCAGGTCAACGAGATGTGGGCGTGGGAGCCGGAGGTGCTGCGGGGCTTCGCGGTGCACCGCGTCACCGGCGAGCCGATGCCGGCCGAGTGGGTGCAGACCCTGCTCGACGCCCGGCAGGACGGCGAGGGCTTCGCCACCACCGAGTATCTCGGCGCGGCCCTCCTCGACCAGGCGTGGCACCGCCTGACGCCCGACGAGGTGCCCACGAGCCCTGACGACGTCGAGGCCTTCGAGCGCGCAGCGCTCGAGCGCGCCGGCATCGCCTACGGACCCGTGCCGCCGCGGTACCGCTCGACGTACTTCAACCACGTGTTCTCCGGCGGCTACTCGGCTGGCTACTACTCGTACATCTGGTCGGAGGTGCTCGACGCCGACACGGTCACCTGGTACGGCGAGCACGGCGGGCTGCGCCGCGAGAACGGGGACGCCTTCCGCGCCAAGGTCCTCTCCCGCGGCGGCTCGCTCGACGCCCTCCAGGCGTTCGAGGACCTCCGCGGCCGTGCGCCGGACATCGCGCCCCTGCTGGCGCGGCGCGGGCTGGCCGGCCCGGCCGCCTGACCCCGGGGGACCGCTGAGGCCCCACCGCGGCGGACACGGTGGCCATCCCGGTTGCCGGGACCGGGGACCCGACGGGGCCCGCCGGACCCCGCGGTACGGTGCCGGGCATGACCACCGCTCCCCACGCCCAGCCGCTCCGCGCCGAGGACGAGGTGGCGCGGATCTGCCAGGAGCTCATCCGGATCGACTCGAGCAACTACGGCGACGGCTCCGGCCCCGGTGAGCGCGCGGCGGCCGAGCACGTCGCGGCGCTGCTCTCGGACGTCGGCCTGGAGCCGGAGCTCTTCGAGTCGACCCCCGGGCGCGCGAACGTCGTCGTGCGCCTGGAGGGCACCGACCCGAGCCGCCCGGCGCTCGTGCTGCACGGCCACACCGACGTCGTGCCCGCCCGCGCCGAGGACTGGACCGTCCCGCCGTTCGCCGGCGAGGAGGTCGACGGTGTCCTGTGGGGCCGCGGCGCGGTGGACATGAAGGACATGGACGCGATGGTGCTGGCGGTGGTCCGCCAGATGGCCCGGGAGGGCCGCCGGCCGGCCCGCGACGTCGTCGTCGCGATGTTCGCCGACGAGGAGGCCGGCGGCGTCCACGGCGCCAGCTGGGCGGTCGACCACCGCCCGGACCTGTTCGAGGGTGCCACCGAGGCGATCAGCGAGGTCGGCGGCTACTCCGTCGAGGTCGCCGGTCGCCGCGCCTACCTGCTGCAGACGGCCGAGAAGGGCTTGGCGTGGCTGCGCCTCGTCGCTGACGGCCGCGCCGGCCACGGCAGCCAGGTCAACCGTGATAACGCGGTGACCCATCTGGCCGAGGCCGTGGCGCGCATCGGCGCCCACCCGTGGCCGCGCGTGCTGACCCCGACGGTCCGCCGCCTGCTCGAGGGCGTGGCCGACCTGACCGGCCTGCCGTTCGACGAGCACGACGACGCGACGATCGACGCCCTCGTCGCGGCCCTCGGCCCCGCCTCGCGGTTCGTCGGCGCCACCCTCCAGCACACGACGAACCCGACGCGCCTGGACGCCGGCTACCTGTCGAACGTCATCCCGAGCCGCGCGGAGGCGACGATCGACGGCCGCTACCTGCCGGGCCGCGAGGAGGAGTTCGACGCGACCGTCCGCGCGCTGGCGGGCGAGCACGTGCGGATCACGAACGTGCACCGCGACATCGCTCCCGCCGCGCCGATCGACGGCCCGCTGGTGGAGGCGATGGCGGCCGCCGTGATCGCGGAGGACCCGGGGTCGGTCGTGCTGCCCTACATGCTCGCCGCGGGCACCGACAACAAGTCGCTCGCCCGGCTCGGCATCGCGGGCTACGGCTTCGCGCCCCTGCGGCTGCCAGCCGACTTCGACTTCACCGCGATGTTCCACGGCGTCGACGAGCGCGTGCCGGTCGACTCGCTCCGCTTCGGCTGCCGCGTCCTGGACCGCCTGCTGTCGACCTGCTGACGGACCCGCCTCGGCGTCCGATCGCGGTCAGTCCTCGGGGTCCTCGTCGAACGTCGGGCGGACCCGGATGATCTTGCGGCGCAGCCACACCTTGCGCTCGCCGCCGGGGTACAGGCGGGTGCGGCTGAGCTCCCAGCGGCCGTACTCCGCCTCGTCGGTGAGCATCTTGCGGGCATCGCTCCCGCTGGTCGAGCGGGGGATCGTCAGCATCCGAACCTCGTACTGACCGCCCATCCGCACGAAGCGTCGCGGCGCCCGGGCACGGTTGCCCGTCGTGAGTTCTCCGTCCATGCACCACCTCGACCCGTCATGCCGCGCGCGTGGCCGATCCGACGCGCGGACGCTGTGCCATTGTGCCCCCCGCGGCGATACCGTCAGGGCATGACCGTCGACCCGCGTGCCGCTCTCGACCGGCTGATCGCCGCGCTCGAAGCCCACTTCAACGCCGTCCAGGCCCGCCACGGCGAGGACGACCCCGCGGTCGACGACGCCTACGACGTTCTCGCGGACGCGTTCGAGGTGTACGACGACGCGCTCGGCACGGTGTACGGCGAGGCCACCCCGTTCTACCTCGGCGAGGAGGACGAGGAGGCGGAGGACGAGGAGTCCGACGACGAGGAGTCCGACGAGGACGACGTGGACGACGTGGACGACGACCTCGACGACGAGGTGGACGTCGACGACGGCGACTGGTCCGACGAGAACGACGTGGACGAGCCCGTCAGCCGCTGAGCGGCACCGGGCGCGCCGTCAGCCGACGGTCAGACGTTCGGGGTAGCCGAGCGTCGGCGCGCTGACGTCGTCGAGCGCGGTCGCCAGCTCGCGCGGCAGCTCGAGGTCGTCCGCGGCCAGCAGCTGGTGCAGCTGCACCGGCGTGCGCGGCCCGACGAGCGCGGAGGCGACCCCGACGCGGTCCCGCAGCCAGGCGAGGGCGACCTCGGCGGGCGTGCGGTCCAGGCCGTCGGCGGCGGTGACGAGCGCCTCCACCACGGCGGCCGCCGGGCGGGTGAGGTAGGGCTGCACGAATCCCGCGAGGTGGGCGGACGCGGCCCGGGAGTCCGCGGGGACGGTGCGGCGGTACTTGCCGGTGAGCACGCCCCGCCCCAGCGCCGACCAGGCGAGCAGCCCGGCGCCGAGGTTCTCCGCCGCCGGCAGCGCCTCGCGCTCCACGCCCCGCTGCAGCAGCGAGTACTCCGCCTCGACGGCGGCCAGCCCCGGGTCCGCCTCGAGCAGCGACGCGGCGCGGGCCACCTGCCAGCCGGCGTGGTTCGAGAGCCCGACGTAGCGCGCGCGGCCCGAGCTCACGGCCAGGCGCAGCGCCGAGGCGGTCTCCTCGAGCGGGGTGCGGGGGTCGGGGGTCTGCACCAGCCAGACGTCGACGTGGTCGGTGCCGAGCCGGTCGAGCGAGCCGTCGAGGGCGTCGAGCAGGGCGCCGCGTGAGGCGTCGACCACGGCGCCGTCGGCCGTGCGCCGGACCCCGCCCTTGGTGACGATGGTGACGTCGCGCCTGGCGACCGCGCCGCCGAGCAGGGAGCCGAGCAGCGCTTCCGCGCCGCCCTCGGCGTACGACGCCGAGGTGTCGACGAGCGTGCCGCCGGCGTCGACGAAGTCGCGCAGGAGCTCCCGGGCGTCGTGCTCGTCGGTGTCGCGGCTCCACGTCATGGTGCCCAGTCCGAGCCAGGACACCTGCAACCCCGTGCGTCCCAGCCGGCGGTGCTCCATGCCACCGCACCCTAGCGGGGCGTCACTGCCCGTTTCGCACGGCTCGCGCGGATAAGGTGACCGACCATGACGCATGGACTGGGTGCAGGCGCCGCCCTGCTGCTGGGGCTGATCCAGGGCCTGACCGAGTTCCTCCCGATCTCGTCGAGCGCGCACATCCGCATCGTCAGCGAGCTGCTGACCGGGCACGACGCGGGCGCGGCGTTCACCGCCGTCATCCAGCTCGGCACGGAGTCGGCGGTGGTGCTGTACTTCCGCCGGGACATCGTGCGCATCTGCGTGCACTGGTGGCGCGCGGTGCGCGGCGGGCTGGGCACGGACTGGCGCTCGCGCGCCGGTGCACCCGTCGGGAAGCCCGCCGACCACGACGCGCTCATGGCGTGGTTCATCGTCATCGGCTCGATCCCGGTCGTCGTGCTCGGCCTGGCGTTCAAGGACGCCATCGAGGGCGCGCTGCGCAACCTGTGGATCGTGGCCACGGTGCTCGTCGTCTTCGGCCTGATCCTCGGCTGGGCGGACCGCCGCGGCGCCAAGCAGCGCACGGTGCAGGAGCTGACGCCACGGCACGCCCTGCTGTTCGGCCTGTGGCAGTCGCTCGCCCTCGTCCCCGGCGTCTCGCGCTCGGGCGGGACCATCACCGGCGGGCTCCTGCTGGGCTACACGCGCGAGGCCGCGGCGCGGTACTCGTTCCTGCTGGCGATCCCCGCCGTGTTCGGCTCCGGCCTGTTCGAGCTGGCGACCAGCTTCGACCAGTTCGGCAAGGGCAACACGCCCGGGTTCGGCGCGACGATCATCGCGACGATCGTCGCGTTCGTCGTCGGCTACCTCGTCATCATCGCCTTCCTCAAGATCGTGACGACGTACAGCTACCTGGGGTTCGTGCGGTACCGGATCGGCCTGGCGGTCGTCGTCGTGATCCTCCTGGTCACGGGCGCGCTCGAGGCGAACGCCGCGATCCTCAACTGATGAGCCCAGCGCGCGCCCAGGCCGGCCACCCGGCGCCGAGGCGCGGGGCTACAGCCAGCCGCTCTTCCGAAAGGCGCGGTACAGCCACCAGCAGATGCCGGCCATGACCGCGAGGGCGAGCGGGTAGCCGAACGTCCAGGTCAGCTCGGGCATGTGGTGGAAGTTCATGCCGTAGATGCCGACGATCAGTGTGGGGACCGCGATCATCGCCGCCCACGCGGAGATCTTGCGGGTGTCCTCGTTCTGCCGCACGCTCACCTGCGCCAGGTGGGCGGAGAGCATGTCGCGCAGCAGCTCGTCGTGCCCGACGAGGTGGCGGTCGAGCCGGTCGACCGTCGCCTGCACGTTGTCGAGCCACGTCCAGCCGTGCCGCTGGACGCGTTCGTCGTCGGCCAGCGCCTCGAACTCGGGCAGCGCCGCCATGAGCGGGCTGAGGGCACGACGCGCCTCGGCGATCTCCCGCTTGAGGTCGTAGATCTGCTGCACCGGGTCGGCATGGTGCTGCGAGAAGACGAGCCGCTCGGTCGCCTGCACGGCCTCGCCGAGCCCCAGCTCGACCTCGCTGGCCTGCCCGAGGACGGTGAAGAGGAGCGCGGCGAGGACCTCGCGGGCGCCGCTGTCCGGCGTCGGGATGCCATCGGTGAGCCGGTCGACGACGCGGGACAGGACACCGCCCGGGCCGGCCTCGGCCGTCAGCACGAGGTCCGGGCACGAGACCGTCGTCACCTCGCCCGTGGACACCTGGCGGGTCGTCTCGTCGAACCACGTGGTCGGGGTGGACATCAGCAGGTCGCCGGCGGGGGAGCGGTCCACGTGCGCGTACGCGGTCCGCGGGCTGTCGGCGCTGGTCAACGTCGCGACGCGGTGCGCCAGCATAGCGACGGTGTGGTCGTCGAGGCCCCACGCCCGGGCGACGGCCGGCAGGTCGGCGAGGTCGTGGACGACGACCCACGTGGGTCCGGTGCGGTCGGGGGAGTCGGCGGCGTCGGTCCGGACCCACGCCTCGCCGCGTTGCTGGTAGACCTCGTCGGGCACCCGGGCATTGTCCGCCGGACGGCCGCGGGGCCGTCGGCGACGCGCGACTACGCTCGGGGCGTGCTGAGCTGGCCCACCCCCTCCCTGCCCAGGCTGCCCGGACACGGACCGGCGGTGCGCGTGCTCGACACGGCGACGGGGACGCTCGTCGACCCCGTGCAGGACGGCGCCGCGACGCTGTACGTGTGCGGCATCACCCCGTACGACGCGACGCACCTGGGGCACGCCGCGACGGCGGTGGCGTTCGACCTGCTGGGCCGGGCGTGGCGCGATGCGGGCGTCGCCGTGCGGTTCGCGTCCAACGTCACGGACGTCGACGACCCGCTGCTCGAGCGTGCGGCCGCCACCGGCGTCGACTGGCGCGCGCTCGCCGCCGAGCAGATCGCCCTCTACGCCGAGGACATGGCGGCCCTGCAGGTCATCCCGCCGGACGCCTACCTCGGCGCCGTCGAGTCGATCCCGGCAGTGGTGTCCGCCGTCGAGCAGATGCTGGCGGCGGGCACGGCCTACCGGGTGCCGACGGCCGACGCCCTCAGCGCGGCCGAGCTGGGCGACGTCTACGCGGACCTCGCGGCGGACGACCAGTTCGGGGAGGCGGCCCGCCTGGACGGCGACGAGATGCTCGCGCTGTCGGCCGAGCGCGGCGGCGACCCGGGGCGGCCCGGCAAGAAGGGACCGCTCGACCCCCTGCTGTGGCGCCGGGAGCGCGCCGGCGAGCCCGCCTGGGACGGCGGGTCGCTGGGCCGTGGACGTCCCGGGTGGCACATCGAGTGCGCGGTCATCGCCCTGGGGAACCTCGGCGCGCCGCTGTCGGTGCTCGGTGGCGGCTCCGACCTGGCCTTCCCCCACCACGAGATGAGCTGCTCGCACGCGCGGGCGCTGACGGGCTCCCCGTCGTCGGGTGCGCGCGCGCACGTCCACGCCGGGATGGTGGGGCTCGACGGTGAGAAGATGAGCAAGTCGCGGGGCAACCTCGTGCTCGTCTCGACGCTGCGGGCGGCCGGCGTGGACCCCATGGCGATCCGCCTGGCGATCCTCGCGCACCACTACCGGGACGACTGGGACTGGAGCGACGAGGTCCTCGCCACCGCCGAGGCGCGCCTGGGTCGGTGGCGTGCCGCGCTGTCGGGCGTGGGCGGGCCGGCGGCCGACGAGACGCTCGCCGCGGTGCGCGCCGCGCTCGCGGACGACCTGGACGCACCTGCCGCGCTCGCCGCCGTCGATGCGTGGGCCGACGCCGCGCTGGCCGGTGCCGTGGCGCCGGTGGAAGGGGCTCCCGGGGTCGTCGCCCGGGCGCTGGACGCCCTGCTGGGCGTGCGGCTCTAGGTTCCCGAGCCCTTGTCGCGGCGCCGCAGGTAGCGCTCGAACTCGCGGGCGATCGCCTCGCCGGAGGCCTCGGGCAGCTCGGCCGTGTCCTTCGCCTCCTCCAGCTGGCGCACGTACTCGCCGATCTCCGAGTCCTCGCCGGCCAGCTCGTCGACGCCGGCCTGCCACGCCGCGGCGTCCTCGGGCAGCTCACCGAGCGGGATCGGCTCGCCGATCAGCTGCTCGACCTGGTGGAGCAGCGCGAGCGTCGCCTTCGGCGACGGCGGGTGGGCCACGTAGTGCGGCACGGCCGCCCACAGCGAGACGGCCTTGAGACCGCGGGCGGCCGCCTCGTGCTGGAGCACGCCGACGATGCCCGTCGGCCCCTCGTACGTGTTGCGCTCGAGGTCGAGCGCCTGCGCGACGTCGGGGTCGTCGGCCGAGACGGTCACGGGGATCGGGCGGGTGTGCGGGACGTCGGCGAGCAGCGCGCCGATCGTCACGACCCACTCCACGTGGAGGCCGGCCGCGATGTCGAGCAGCTCGGTGCAGTACCGACGCCAGCGCATGGAGGGCTCGATGCCGTGGACCAGGACGACGGACCGGCCGGTGACCGGTGCGGTGGCCAGCGAGACCGACGTCGTGGGCCAGGTGATCTCGCGCGTGCCGTCCGGGCCGAGCCCGACGACGGGGCGGTTCACCTGGAAGTCGTGGTACTCCTCCGGGTCCAGCTCGTCGACCTGCTCGGCGTCCCAGACCTCCGAGAGGTAGGCGACGGCCTGCGTCGCGGCCGAGCCCGCGTCGTTCCAGCCCTCGAACGCCGCCAGCAGCACCGTGGCGCCGACGGGCAGGTCACCGGCCTGGCTCTCGCTCATCCGACCAGCCTAAGCGCTGGCCGCCGGAGCCGTCCGGACGTCGGCCGGGGTAGCCTCGTCACCTCACCCCCACCATTCCGGAGGTCCTGTCATGACGCCCGCGCCCCTGCCCGCCGCGGTGCTCTGGGACCTCGACGGTACGCTCGTCGACACCGAGGTGCTGTGGCGTGAGGAGGAGGCGGCGCTCGTCGCGGAGCGCGGGGGCACCTGGACCTTCGAGGACGGGCTGGCGCTGGTGGGCACCGCGCTGCCCGTCTACGCCAGCGCACTGCAGGCCGCGGGGGTGGACCTGCCGGCCGACGAGATCATCGCGCGCCTGTCCACCCGCATCATCGCGCGGCAGTCCGAGTCGGCCCGCTGGCAGCCCGGTGCTCGCGAGCTCGTGGCCGCGCTCCGGGCGGCCGGGGTGCCGCAGGCGCTCGTCACCTCGTCGTACCGCAACCTGACCGGACCCGCGGTGCGCGACGCGGACGGCGCCTTCGCCGTCGTCGTGCCCGGCGACGAGGTCTCCCACGCCAAGCCCGACCCCGAGCCCTACCTCCTGGCGGCGAGCCGGCTCGGCGTCGCCCCGGAGCGGTGCGTCGTCATCGAGGACTCGCGCGTCGGCGTCGCCGCCGGGCTGGCCTCCGGCGCTCACGTGCTCGCCGTCGAGTCCGAGGTCGAGCTGCCCGACGACCACCGCCTCTCGGTGGCCGACTCGCTGCTCACCGTGCGGCTCGACGACCTGGCGCGGATCGCGGCCGGCGAGGTGCTCGAGCTCAGGGGCGATCGGGTCTGACACCCGTCGCGCGCTCGACGGCGTCGTCGTCGACGGCGGGAGGGGTGCCCCCGAACGCCGGGCACAACGCGCTGAACGAGCACCACTCGCAGAGCGCCGACGGGCGGGCCGGCCACGTGTCCGTGCGCGCCGCCTCCTGCACCGACGTCCAGAGCGACCGCACCCGCGCCTCGAGGACGGCCATCTCGGCCTCGCTCGGCTCGTGCCGGATCACCTGGCCGTCGGCGAGGTACTCCAGCTGGAGCAGGCGCGCCAGGACGCCTCGCGTGCGCCACAGCACGTACGCGTAGAACCGCATCTGGAACAGCGCGTGCCCCTCGTAGCCGGGGCGTGGCGAGCGGCCTGTCTTGTAGTCGACGATCCGGACCCAGCCGTTCGGGGCGACGTCGACGCGGTCGACGATGCCGCGCAGCTGGGGGCCGTCGTCGAGGTCGAGTCGGACCCGCAGCTCGCGCGACTCGGGCTCGAGCCGCGTCGGGTCCTCCAGCGTGAAGTACGTCCCCAGCAGGTCGCCCGCACCGCCGAGCCACGCGGCCTCGTCGACCTCGTCGGTGAAGAGCTCGTCGTACTGCGGGGCCCGCTCGCGCAGCTCCCGCCACTGGCCGGGGAGCATCGAGCGCGCGGCTTCGAGGGTGCGCTGGGCGGCCGGCAGGTCGAACAGCCGCTCCAGCACGGCGTGCACCAGCGTGCCGCGCGCCGCCGCGGCGCTCGTCGGCTCCGGGAGGCGGTCGACGACGCGGTAGCGGAACAGCAGGGGGCACTGCTGGAAGTCGTTGGCGCGCGAGGGGGACAGCCCGGGGCGGGACGCCGGGCGCTCGACGTCGTCGTCACCCGTGACGGCGATGTCGTCGGCGCCCTCGACCTGCTCGGTCTCCTCGATGCTCACAGCACGAGCGTAGGAGCGGGCGCCGACACCGTGCCGCTGCCGCGCCCCTACGCTGGTCCGGTGAGTGCGCAGCGACCCGCCCCGAGCCAGACCCCCCGCGGGTGGGTGATCGGCCGGATCGCGGGCGCGCCGGTGGTGCTCTCGCCGAGCTTCCTGCTCGCGGCCGTCGTCCTGACCGGGGCGTTCACGCCCTCCGTCCAGGCCGCCACCGGCCTCGGCACGGGCGCGTACGTCGTCGCCCTCGTCTTCGTCGTGCTGCTCTTCGGATCGGTGTTCTGCCACGAGCTCGCGCACGGCTTCGTCGGGCGCGCCCGCGGCCAGCAGCCCACGGCCTTCGTGCTCACGCTGTGGGGCGGGCACACGTCCTTCGGCAACGCCGCCCCCGGGCCAGGCAGCGCCGCGCTCGTCGCGGTGGCCGGACCGGTGACCAACCTCGTGCTGGGCGGGATCTTCCTCGCGGCCGCACGGGCGGTGCCGGACGGGTCGCTCATCCAGTGGATCCTGTGGTCCGGGGCGTTCTCCAACGGCTTCGTCGGCGCGTTCAACCTGCTGCCCGGCCTGCCGCTGGACGGTGGCCAGCTGCTCGAGTCCCTGGTGTGGGCGGTGACGAAGGACCGCATGCGCGGCATGGTCGCCGCGGCGTGGTGCGGGCGGGTCGTCGCCGTCGGCGTCGTCGCGTGGTCGCTGCTGTGGCCGCTGGCGCAGGGCCGGCAGCCGACGATCTACACCGTCATCTGGACGGTCATGGTGGCGATGTTCTTGTGGTCCGGCGCCTCGCAGGTGCTGCACGGCGCGCGCCAGCAGCGCGCGGTGCGCGGGCTGTCGGTGCAGGTCATCGGGCGGCCGGCCGTGGCGGTGGGCTTCCAGGAGTCGGTCGCGGCGGCGGGCGCCCGGGCGGCGGCGGCGGGTGCGAGCGAGGTCGTCGTGCTCTCGCCGGACGGCAGGCCCTCGGCGTACATCGACGCGGCGGCTGCCTCGTCGGTGCCGCGCGAGCAGGCGGGTCTCACCCCGGTCACCGCGGTGGCCGTACCCCTGCCCGGGGGAGCCGTCGTCGACGGCCGCCTCACCGGCGAGCCCCTGCTGGCCGCTCTCTCCGAGGCGTCCCGGCTGTCGCCGGTCCTCGTCGCGCTCGTCGACGGCCGCGTCGCCGCCCTCATCAAGACCCCCGACGTCGTGGCGGCGCTCCGGCCGTGACGACGACCGACGAGACGAGCGAGCCCACCGTGCCCGACGACGCCCACGATCCCCGCTTGCGCGACGAGACCGGCGAGCCGACCGGTGCGGCCGGCCGCCGCGGCCCCTTCCGCCTCGGCGACCGCGTGCAGCTGACCGACACCAAGGGCCACCCCTTCACGATCACCCTCGAGGAGGGCGGCGCCTTCCACACCCACAAGGGCTTCGTGCCGCACGCCGACCTCGTCGGGCGCCCCGAGGGGACCGTCGTGCGCACGACCTACGGGGTCGAGTACCTGGCGCTGCGGCCGCTGCTGTCGGACTACGTCGTGTCGATGCCGCGCGGCGCGGCGGTCGTCTACCCGAAGGACGCCGCGCAGGTCGTCACCATGGCGGACGTCTTCCCGGGCGCGCGCGTCGTGGAGGCCGGCGTCGGCTCCGGCGCGCTGACGACGTACCTGCTGCGCGCCGTGGGCGATCACGGGCTGGTGCACTCCGTCGAGCGGCGCGCGGACTTCGCGGCGGTGGCGCAGGGCAACGTCGAGGGCTACTTCGGCGCGCCTCACCCGGCGTGGCGGCTCACGGTGGGTGACCTCGCCGACGCCCTGCCGGGCATCGCGGAGCCTGGCACGGTCGACCGCGTGGTGCTCGACATGCTCGCGCCGTGGGAGAACCTCGCGGTGGCGGCCGACGCGCTGGCGCCGGGCGGGGTGCTGTGCTGCTACGTCGCGACGGCGACCCAGCTGTCGCGGCTCGCGGAGGCGGTGCGCGACGAGGGCCGGTTCACGGAGCCGACCGCCTGGGAGTCGATGGTGCGGACATGGCACCTCGAGGGGCTCGCGGTCCGGCCCGACCACCGGATGGTCGGTCACACCGGCTTCCTGCTCACCACGCGGCGCCTGGCCGACGGCGTCGAGCCGCCGGTCCGCAAGCGCCGCCCGGCGCCGGGGGCGTACCCGGTGCCGTCGGCGACCGAGGACGACGCCGTCTGGACCGAGGAGGACTTCGGCGATGCGCCCGTGTCGCCCAAGAAGATCCGCCGGGCGCGCCGCGCCGTCGGGCGGCCGCCCGAGGGCTGATCGCGATCCGGTCGACGTCGTCCGGATCGTGGGACGCGAGGTTTCGTCCGTGTCACGGCGTGAGTTCTGTCTCCCCGCGTGGTTAGTGTGTCGAGAAGAGCAGGCACACCGGCGTGCGGCACACGTGCGAAGGAGGCCGGGATGACGGATTCGGCGACACCGGCGGGTGCCGGTCGCGACCTGCACCGCGAGCTGTCGGTGCTGGCCGCCAAGAACGAGCGGCTGACCGAGGCCCTCGTCGCGGCGCGTGAGCAGATCGTCGAGCTCAAGCGGCAGGTCGACGAGCTGGCCAAGCCGCCGGGGACGTACGCGGTCTTCCTGGGCGCGCGCGACGACGGGACCGTCGACATCATGTCGGCGGGCCGCAAGATGCACGTCGCGGCCAGCCCGTCCCTCGACCTCTCCCGGCTGGCCCCCGGCCAGGAGGTCATGCTCAACGAGGCGCTGACGGTCGTCGAGGCCGGCGGCTACGAGCGCGTGGGCGAGCTCGTGACGGTCAAGGAGATGATCGGGGACGACCGGGCGCTCGTCGTCGGGCGCGGCGACGAGGAGCGTGTGGTGCGCTTCGCCGGCCAGGTGACGGCCTCGGGCGTGCGCATCGGCGACGCCCTGACCATCGACTCGCGCAGCGGTTTCGTGTTCGAGGTCATCCCGCGCGCCGAGGTCGAGGAACTCGTCCTCGAAGAGGTCCCGGACATCGACTACGAGGACATCGGCGGCCTCGGGCCGCAGATCGAGGCGATCCGCGACGCGGTCGAGCTGCCGTTCATGCACCCCGAGCTGTTCCGCGAGCACGGGCTGAAGCCGCCGAAGGGCGTGCTGCTGTACGGCCCGCCGGGATGCGGCAAGACGCTCATCGCCAAGGCGGTCGCCCACTCGCTCGCGTCCACGGCGGCCGCCGGCCGTCCCGACGCCGAGGCGCGCTCGTACTTCCTCAACGTCAAGGGCCCCGAGCTCCTCAACAAGTACGTCGGCGAGACGGAGCGGCACATCCGCCTGATCTTCGCCCGGGCGCGGGAGAAGGCCTCGCAGGGGCACCCGGTCGTCGTCTTCTTCGACGAGATGGAGTCGCTGTTCCGCACCCGCGGCACGGGCGTCTCCTCCGACGTGGAGACGACGATCGTGCCGCAGCTGCTCTCCGAGATCGACGGCGTCGAGCGCCTGGAGAACGTCATCGTCATCGGTGCCTCGAACCGCGAGGACATGATCGACCCGGCGATCCTGCGGCCGGGACGCCTCGACGTGAAGATCAAGATCGAGCGGCCGGACGCCGAGGGCGCCAAGGAGATCTTCGGCAAGTACCTCACCGCCGACCTGCCGATCCACGCCGACGACCTGGCCGAGCACGGCGGCTCGCCGGCCGACGCCGTCGAGGCGATGATCACCCGCACCGTGGAGCGGATGTACACCGAGAGCGAGGAGAACCGGTTCCTCGAGGTGACCTATGCGTCCGGTGACAAGGAGGTGCTCTACTTCAAGGACTTCAACTCCGGGGCGATGATCCAGAACATCGTCGACCGCGCGAAGAAGTCCGCGATCAAGGACTTCCTCGGCAGCGGGCAGCGGGGCATCCGCGTGGACCACCTGCTGACGGCGTGCGTCGAGGAGTTCCGCGAGAACGAGGACCTGCCGAACACGACCAACCCCGACGACTGGGCGCGCATCAGCGGGAAGAAGGGCGAGCGCATCGTCTTCATCCGCACGATCGTCCAGGGCAAGAAGGGGGTCGACACTTCTCGCACCATCGAGACGGTGACGAGCACGGGGCAGTACCTGTAGCCGCCCTAGGGTGGAGCCCGTGACCGTCCGCCGGATCATGGGCATCGAGACCGAGTACGGCGTGCTCCAGCCGGGCCGCCCGCTCGCCAACCCGATGCTGCTCTCGTCCCACGTCGTCGCCGTCCACGCGGCGGCGCGGGAGGGGGCCCGCGCCAGGGCGCGGTGGGACTACGACGACGAGGACCCGCTCAAGGACGCGCGCGGCTTCCACCTGCAGCGGGCCTCCGCGCACCCGTCGCTGCTGACGGACGACCCGCTCCGGCCGGCGCCCTCGGGCGACGGCACGCAGCTGCTGCCGCGCGCCACCGTGGAGGAGTACGAGGACCCCGGGGCGGCGAACGTCGTACTGACGAACGGGGCGCGCCTGTACGTCGACCACGCCCACCCCGAGTACTCCAGCCCGGAGGTGACCAACCCCCTCGACGTGGTGCGGTGGGACCGCGCGGGCCAGCTCGTGATGCTCCAGTCGGTCCGCGCCCTGGCGAGCACGCAGGCTCTGCCGGACGTCGCGCTGTACAAGAACAACGTCGACGGCAAGGGCGCCACGTACGGGACGCACGAGAACTACCTCGTCGACCGGGCCGTCCCGTTCGTCGAGCTGGCCTCCCGGATCATGCCGTTCCTCGTCACGCGCCAGGTCTTCACCGGGGCCGGTCGGGTGGGCCTCGGCCAGCACGGCGAGGAGGCGGGCTTCCAGATCTCGCAGCGCGCCGACTACATCGAGGCGGAGGTCGGCCTCGAGACGACGCTGCGCCGGCCGATCGTCAACACGCGCGACGAGCCGCACGCGGACCCGGCGCGCTGGCGCCGGCTGCACGTCATCATCGGCGACGCGACCATGCTCGAGACCGCCACGTACCTGCGGATGGGCACCACCTCCCTCGTCCTGTGGCTGCTCGAGCGGGCGCAGCAGGACGCGGCGACGCGGGCGGCGCTGGCGGCGATCGACGGGCTGCGGCTCGCGGACCCCGTCGACGCCGTGCACCAGGTCAGCCACGACCTGACGCTCGGGAAGCCGCTGGACCTGGCGGACGGCCGGCAGCTCACCGCGATCGAGGTGCAGCGCACGTACCTCGACACGGTCAGGGCGGCGCTGGGTGGCGTGGCGCCCGACGAGCAGACGGCGGACGTCCTCGCCCGCTGGGACTCGCTGCTCAGGCGGCTGGCCGACGACCCGTCGTCGTGCGCCCGCGAGGTCGAGTGGCTCGCCAAGCTGCGCCTCCTGGAGGGCATGCGCCGCCGCGACCACCTGGCGTGGGACCACCCGCGGCTGGCGGCCGTGGACCTGCAGTGGTCCGACGTGCGCCCGGAGCGTGGGCTGTACTTCCGGCTGGAGGCGGCGGGCGCCGTCGAGAGGCTCGTGGACGACGAGGCGGTGGCCGCCGCGGTGAAGGAGCCGCCCGACGACACGCGGGCGTTCTTCCGCGGCGAGGCGGTGCGCCGGTACCCGAGCGAGGTGTCGGCGGCCAGCTGGGACTCCGTGGTTTTCGACGTCCCCGGCGCCCACTCCCTGCAGCGCGTCCCGATGCGCGACCCGTCCCGCGGCACGCGCGCCCACGTCGGCGCCCTGCTGGACGCCAGCCCGGACGCGACGACCCTGCTCAAGGCCCTCGAAGGCTGACACCGGCCGGCCACCGCGTTCTGTCGGGACGAGGGCCTAGTGTGGGATCAGGAGCGATCGACGGGAGTTCGACATGGCCGGCAACGAGTACGTCCAGCCGCACCGCGACGACGAGCCGGGGGACGAGCCGGAACCCGTCGCCCCCGCCGCCCAGAGCCGCGACACCGAGGTCGACGCCCTCCTGGAGGAGATCGACGACGTGCTGGAGCAGAACGCGGAGCAGTTCGTGCGCGGGTTCGTCCAGAAGGGCGGTCAGTGAGCCCAGATGAGCCGTACCGACGCCAACCCCTCCGGGCGGCTGCCGGACGCGTTCACGACGCCGGGGACCGCATCGTTCGTCGACTTCCTCTCCTCCTACGCCCCTGAGCTGCTGCCGGGCAACCGGGCGCTGCCAGCGGGCTCGTGGGCGGCCGAGCTGTCCGCGCCGCACGGGACGACGATCGTCGCCCTGGTCTACGAGGGCGGGGTCGTCATGGCCGGCGACCGTCGCGCCACGATGGGCTCGATGATCGCCAGCCGGAGCATCGAGAAGGTGTTCCCCGCGGACGAGTACTCCGCGGTCGGCATCGCGGGCACGGCGGGCCTCGCCGTCGAGCTCGTCCGGCTGTTCCAGCTCGAGCTGGAGCACTACGAGAAGATCGAGGGCTCGCTCCTGTCGCTGGACGGCAAGGCGAACCGGCTGGCCACGATCATCCGCAGCCAGCTCGGGCTTGCGCTGCAGGGCCTTGCGGTGGTGCCTCTCTTCGGCGGCTACGACCTGGACAGGGCCACGGGCCGGATCTTCTCGTACGACGTCACGGGCGGTCGCTACGAGGAGCACGACCACCATGCGGTCGGGTCGGGCTCGGTGTTCGCGCGCGGCTCCCTCAAGAAGCGCTGGCGGCCCGGGCTCGACGAGGTGGGGGCCGTCGCCGTCGCCGTCGAGGCCCTCATGGACGCGGCGGACGACGACTCGGCGACCGGCGGCCCCGACGCCGAGCGTGCGATCTACCCGGTGGTGGCCACCGTGGGCGCGGGCGGCTACCGGCGCGTGCCCGACGGCGACCTGGCGGCGGCGACCGACGGCGTGCTCGCGGCTCGTCGGGCGGCCCGGGGAGGCGATCCCCGATGACCTCACCCCACGCAGTTGTTCGCCGCGCTCACGATTCCGCGGGGGCCCCGAGATGAGCATGCCGTTCTACGTCTCGCCCGAGCAGCTGATGAAGGACCGGGCCGACTACGCGCGCAAGGGCATCAGCCGCGGGCGCTCGGTCGTCGTGCTGCAGTACGACGAGGGCGTGCTCTTCGCGACGGAGAACCCGTCGCGGGCGCTCCACAAGGTCTCGGAGATCTACGACCGCATCGCGTTCGCCGCGGTGGGCAAGTACAACGAGTTCGAGAACCTGCGGGTCGCCGGCGTCCGCTACGCCGACCTGCGCGGCTACTCGTACGACCGGGTGGACGTCACGGCCCGCGGCCTGGCCAACGCCTACGCCCAGACGCTCGGCACGGTGTTCACCACGGAGTCGAAGCCGCTCGAGGTCGAGCTGGTGGTCGTCGAGGTGGGCAGCGAGCCGGCGACCGACCAGATCTACCGGTTGTCCTACGACGGTTCCGTGGCCGACGAGCACGGCTGGGTCGTCATGGGCGGGCAGGCCGAGCGCCTCGCGTCCGTGCTCGGGGACGGCTGGCATGCCGGCATGACGCTGCGCGACGCTCTGGCGCTGGCCGTCCGCGTGCTCGGCACGGCGACCGACGACGGCGGCAAGCCGCGCACCCTGGAGGCGACCGGGCTCGAGGTCGGCGTGCTGGACCGCACCCGGCCGCGGCGGGCCTTCCGCCGGTTGACCGGCCCGGCGCTGGAGGGCCTCATGCCCGGGAAGGGCGGCGCGCACGCCGCCGAGCGGTCCGGTGTGGCCGACGAGCCCGGCGACGCCACGCCGGCACCGTGACGGAGGGAGGCACGGCGATGGACCGACGCATCTTCGGGTTGGAGACCGAGTACGGCGTGACCTGCGCCGCCGTCGACGGCCGCGGGCTGTCCGCCGACGAGGTCGCCCGCTACCTCTTCCGGAAGGTCGTCGCGTGGGGACGCTCGTCGAACGTCTTCCTGCGCAACGGCTCCCGCCTGTACCTCGACGTCGGGTCGCACCCGGAGTACGCGACCGCCGAGTGCGACGACTGGCGCCAGCTGGTGACGCACGACCGCGCGGGGGAGCGGGTCCTCGAGGGGCTCGTCGTCGACGCCCAGCAGCGGCTCGAGCACGAGGGGCTGCCCGGGCAGATCCACCTCTTCAAGAACAACACCGACTCCGCGGGCAACTCCTACGGCTGCCACGAGAACTACCTGGTCCGCCGGCAGGGCGACTTCGGCAAGGTGTCCGACGTGCTGGTGCCCTTCCTCATCACGCGGCAGGTGATGACCGGCGCCGGCAAGGTGCTCGTCACGCCGCGGGGCGCGGTGTACTGCCTGTCGCAGCGGGCGGACCACATCTGGGAGGCCGTCTCGTCGGCCACCACCCGGTCCCGTCCGATCATCAACACGCGCGACGAGCCGCACGCCGACGCGGAGCTGTACCGCCGGCTGCACGTCATCGTCGGCGACTCCTCGATGGCCGAGCCGACGACCATGCTCAAGGTCGCCTCGACCGACCTGCTGCTGCGGCTCGTCGAGGCCGGCGCGCCCGTGCGCGACCTCACGCTGGAGAACCCGATCCGGGCGATCCGCGAGATCAGCCACGACATGACCGGCCGTCACCCCGTCACGCTCGCCAACGGCCGCACCGTGACCGCGATCGACATCCAGGAGGAGTACCTGGCGCGCGTCTCCGACTTCGTCGGCAGCGAGATGGGGCCGAGCCCCGAGGTCAAGGCGGTGCTCGACCTGTGGGAGCGGGCGCTGCGGGCGTTGCGCACCGGCGACCTGTCGCTCGTCGACCGGGAGCTGGACTGGGCGATCAAGTTCCGCATGATCGAGCGCTACCGCGCCAAGCACGGGCTCGACCTGGCGGACGTGCGCATCCAGCGGCTCGACCTGGCGTACCACGACATCTCGCGGACGGAGGGTCTCTACAACCTCCTCGCGGCCCGGGGGCTCGTCGAGCGGGTCACCTCCGACCTCGACGTGTTCGAGGCGACCAGCAGGCCGCCGCAGACGACGAGGGCGCGGTTGCGTGGAGAGTTCGTGCGCGCCGCCCAGGAGGCCCGCCGCGACTACACGGTCGACTGGGTGCACCTCAAGCTGAACGACCAGGCCCAGCGCACGGTCCTGTGCAAGGACCCGTTCCGTGCCGTCGACGAGCGGGTGGACCGGCTCATCGAGTCGATGTAGGCCTCCAGCGGCGGTCGGTACAGTGGGCGCCCGCCGGGACGGTCGAACGACGAGGAGGGGAACGGTGCGTCGACGTGCCATCGCGCTGCTGCTCGCGCTCGCCGTCGGACTCCTCGCCGCGTGCTCGCAGGCCGCGACCCCCGGTGACCCCGACGTCACCGTCTCCGGTGACGCGGGCGGCACGCCGACCGTGACGTATGTCGCGCCGCTGACCGTCGATCACGCCTACCGACGGACGATCTGGTCGGGGACGGGCCCCGCGCTCGTCGACGGGGGGCCGGTGCTGCTGCGCTACTGGGTCGAGGACGGCCGGACGGCGACCCTCGTCTCGGAGAACTACTCGACGTCCCCGATCCCGCAGGTGCTCAGCGAGAGCGACCTCGGCGCAGACCTCTACCGGACCCTCAAGGGCCAGCGCGTGGGGGCGCGTCTGCTGCAGGTGACGCCGGCGGGCGACGACCCGAAGCAGGCGTTCCCGGCGGTCACCGTCGTCGACGTGCTGCCGACCAAGGCCGACGGGACGGCCGTGCCGCCGCAACCCGGCCTGCCGGGGGTGACGCTCGCGGCCGACGGTGCCCCGACGATCACGCCGACGGGCACTGCCGCGCCGAGCACCCTGGTGATCCAGCCCCTGCAGCGCGGGACCGGGCGGCAGGTGGAGAAGACGGACGTGGTCACGGTGCAGTACGCCGGCTTCTCGTGGACCACGGGCGAGGCGGTGGACTCGACCTGGGACCGCGGGCAGCCGTCGAGCTTCGCGCTGTCCGACGTGCCGGCGTTCGCCGACGGCCTGGCCGAGCAGACGACGGGGTCCCAGGTGCTGCTCGTCGTGCCGCCGACGTACGACCTCGGCGCCACCCAGAGCGAGGCGCTGGCGGGGCAGACGCTGGTGTTCGTCGTCGACATCCTGGCCTCCGAGCCCGAGGGGGTCTCCCGATGAGCCTCGCGCTGCGGGTGATCCCGTGCCTCGACGTGGACGGCGGCCGCGTCGTCAAGGGCGTGAACTTCGAGAACCTGCGGGACGCCGGTGACCCGGTCGAGCTGGCCGCGCGCTACGACGCGGAGGGCGCCGACGAGCTGACGTTCCTCGACGTGTCGGCCTCGTCCGGTGGGCGGGAGACGACCTACGACGTGGTGCGGCGCACCGCCGAGCAGGTCTTCGTGCCGCTGACCGTCGGCGGCGGTGTGCGGTCGGTCGAGGACGTCGATGCGCTGCTGCGCGCCGGCGCCGACAAGGTGGGCGTCAACACCGCGGCCATCGCGCGCCCCGAGCTCGTCTCGGAGATCGCACGCCGGTTCGGCTCGCAGGTGCTGGTGCTGTCGGTGGACGCCCGGCGCGTGACGGGCGAGGTGCGCACCGACTCCGGCTACGAGGTGACCACGCACGGCGGCCGGCGGGGCACCGGCATCGACGCGGTGGCGTGGGCGAGCCGCGCCGTGGCCCTCGGTGCCGGTGAGGTGCTGCTCAACTCGATGGACGCCGACGGCACGCGGGACGGGTTCGACCTGGAGATGATCGGGGACGTGCGGGCCGCGGTCCACGTGCCGCTCATCGCCTCGGGCGGGGCCGGGACGGCGCAGCACTTCGTCGAGGCGGCTCGGGCCGGTGCCGACGCGGTGCTGGCGGCGAGCGTGTTCCACTTCGGCACGCTGACGGTGCACGAGGTCAAGCGCGCGCTGCGCGCGGCCGGCATCACCGTCCGCTGACGCGGCACGAGCTCCAGCCGGCCCGGCCCGCCCCCGGGGGCGCCCCTCCGCCCCCTCCGAAGCCCCTCCCGCCCCCCGCGGCCACGCGACGTCGGTAGCTTCACGTCACGTCGATAGCTGCAGCCATCGACGTCGACGGCGCCTATCGACCCAGCCGCCCCTCCCGTGGCCGTGGTCGATCTCGCCGTCCCTCCCGTCGCCGCGGTCGACCGGCACGATCGACCGCCATGCCGCCGCACCCGTGGCGGATGCCGGTCCCACTGGCCCTGGCGTGCCGGCGAAGACCGACCTCGATGCCTGTCACGTGGCGGCGGTCGAACTCGACGCGCTAGGCCGGTGGAGGCCGAGGGTGCCGTACTCCGCGTGCCGGCGACGGCCAACCGGAGTGCGTGGCGCACGCCGGGGTGGCTGCGCGCCGGTGGGTCTCGTCCGCCCGGTGGTCAGCTGGGCGTCGATGCGCCTCGTTAGGCCGGTGGTCAGGCGCGCAGGGCTGTACGCGGGGTGCGGATCACGCCGGCGGGGAGCATCCGCTCGACTCGAGCCAGGAGGGCGACGGGCGACCGCAGGTCCTCCGTCGTGACGCGCAGCACCCGCCAACCTGCCTCGAGCAGGGCGTCGTGCCTCCGCTTCTCGCGGATCAGGTCGTCGACGGACCGGTACTTCGGCCGCCCGTCGTACTCGATGAGGACCCGCCACTCCTCCCAGCCGAGATCCGCCCAGAAGGTGCCGAGCCTCGTTGTCACCTCGATCTGCGTCTGCGGCACCGGGAGCCCCGCTCGCAGGACGACGAAGCGAGTGGCAGTCTCACCCGGCGACTCCGCGCCACCATCGGCCAGGCCGATCACGGCCCTCGCCCGGCGGATCCCGCGGTGGCCGTTCAGCCCGGATCCGCTGATGAGGTCGCGGTCATGGGCGGGTCGTGAGACGCGAATGCCCTTCTGACCTGGGACGATAGGACTTCTTGAGGGTCCATGCGTGCCTGGGGGAAGGGCATCCGGTAAGTGCGAGTCTGCCATGTGAAGTCAGCGCGTTTCGATGATCCGAACCTGGTGTCGAGCGCGGGTCTGGTGCCGGTGATGGCGTTGGCCCAGCGGGCCGGGCTCACGGACCTGGTTGCCGAGCACGTGAGCGTGCCCGGGTCGGCCGGTGCGCACGCGCCGGGCAAGGTCGCCGCGGTGGTGGCCGGGATGGTCGCCGGGGCGGACAGCTTGCAGGACCTGGCCGTGCTGCGTCACGGCGCCATGGGCCGGCTGTTGGCCGGGGCGCCGGCACCCACGACGTTGGGCACCCACCTGCGGTCCTACGCCTTCGGGCACGTGCGTCAGCTGGACGCGGTCGCCGCGCGGCTGCTGGCCAACCTGGCCGCGATGACGCCGGTGCTGGCCGGGGTCGACCAGGTTGCCTGGATCGATGTGGACGACACCGTCAAGGCGATGCACGGCTACCACCAGCAGGGCGTGGCCTACGGGTACTCGGGGGTCAAGGGCCTGAACGCCCAGCTCGCGGTGCTGTCCACCCCGCTGGCCGCACCCGTGATCGCCGGGGTCCGGCTGCGCAAGGGCAACGTGGCCTCCGCCCACGGGGCACCCCGGCTGATCGCCGACGCGGTGGCCACCGCCCGGCGCGCCGGAGCCGCCGGGCTCGTCACCCTCCGCGCGGACTCGGCCTACTACCAGCGTCCCGTGGTGGCCGCGGTCCGGGCCGCGGGGGCCCGGTTCTCGATCACCGCCCGATCCAACCCGCAGGTCACCAAGGCCATCGCCAGCATCGACCCGGACGCGTGGACGGCGATCAGCTACCCCCAGGCCGTCTTCGACGAGCTCGCTGGCGGCTGGGTCTCCGACGCCGCCGTGGCCGAAGTCCCGGCGTTCACCGCGTTCACCTCCCGACCCCAGGGCCAGCAGATCACCGCGAGGCTGATCGTGCGCCGCGTCAGGCGTCTGAACCCCGCCGCGGGCGCCGGGCAGGGTGAGCTGTTCGACACCTACCGCTACCACGCGATCTTCACCGACTCACCCGAACCGATGCTGGATGCCGAGGCCCACCACCGTGACCACGCGATCGTCGAACAGGTCATCGCCGACCTCAAGGGCGGCCCGCTGGCCCACCTGCCCTCCGGGGTCTTCACCGCCAACGCCGCCTGGGCCGTGGCAGCCACGATCGCGTTCAACCTGACCCGCGCCGCCGCGAGCATCGCCGGTGCCGGACTGGCCAAGGCCACGACCGCGACCATCCGCCGGCGCCTGATCCACGTCGCGGCCCGCGTGGTCAGCACCGCCCGACGCCTGCACCTGCACCTGCCCGCGACCTGGCCCTGGGCCGCAGCGTTCACCACCCTGTTCCAGGCAACCTGCGGACCACCACCACCGGCCTCGACCTGACCACCCCGCCGGCGACGGCCCAGGAACGACCCGCAGTGGAAACGCCGGGCACACCGGCGAACACCGCGCACCCCCACACCCAAACCGGCACGAAAGCCGGACCCCGACCCCTCACGAAAGCACCCCGGCGGATCCGGGTTCAGGTCGTCCAGCAGCGCCAAGGCTGCAGCACGGTCGGCGCCGGCGCGCAGGGCGCCGTCGGCGACGACCAACCCTTCGAGCGGTCGGAGGGTGCACGCGCAGTCGACGGCGGTCTGCACGATGTCGGTGACGGCGAGACCGCAGACAGACGTCAGCCGTGCCGCGTCGACGAGACCGCGATGACGGGCGACGGACGTGTCCCGCTGCGAGCTGGCATGGCCGCGCTGACGGACCTGGACATGGTGCGGCTCGTGCCAGAGCGGCAGACCCCAGATCACCGCCGCCGACTCGTGGCTGAACCAATGGGCCGTCTGCAGCTGGTTGTCGACGGCGATGATCCTGGCGATCGATCGCCGACGTGGCGACGAGCGGAGGGCGGTGGACGTGTAGGCGCCGCGAGCGACGCGCTCCCATCGGCCCGTCCTGACCCGTGCCGCGACCACCGCGTCGTCGTAGTCGTGCGCGAAGTGGACGGCGGGCAACTCCGCCGGGGGCAGCGGGCGAGGCGATCCAGGTCGCACGGACACCTCGTCAGGGTCATGGCCCCCAGGCGGCCGTCGCGCCGGACATCGGTCCACGGGGAATCGCGGGCGGGTGGCGCGGGCTGTGGTCCGCTCGCACGCCGGTCGCGGTGTCGATAGCGGCCGCCGAGGTCGACAGATCTGGCTACCGACCTCGCACGGGTCTATCGACCTCGCGAGGCGAGGGGTGAGGGGGGTGAGGGGGCGGTGAGGGGGGGCGGTGAGGGGGAGGCGGTGAGGGGGAGGCGGTGAGGGGCTGGGCGGGGGGGCGGGGAGGGGGGTGGGGGGCTGGGGGGCACGGTTGCGCGGCATGGGCGGCCCGGCGGCCGCCGGGCGGGGCGTGCGAGGATCGGAGGCACTCCCACAAACCCCCGGCGAGAGGTCTCCGCGCGTGTCCACCCCCCGGCGCCCGGCCGCGCTCCGGGGGTCGCTGGCGCATCGGGGTGTCGTACTCATCTGGCGCGGGGTGCGCACGCACCCCTGGGTGTACGCGGCCGCCATCGGCTCGTCGGCGTTGTTCGGGGCAGCGACCGTCGCGGTGAGCAAGGCCCTGGGGTGGGCGACGGACGCCGTGGTCGTGCCGGCGCTGCGGGGCGAGCCAGCGGCGCGCGCCCGCCTCGGCGAGGCCGGGCTCGCGGTGCTCGCGGCGGCGCTGCTGCTGGCGCTCGGCGTCTGGGGCCGGCGCGTCTGGGCGGGCATGGGCGTCGCCGACCTCCAGGCCGACCACCGGCGTGCGGTCACCCGCCGGCTGCAGGAGCTGCCGATGTCGTGGCACCGCGGTCACGCCACGGGACGGCTGCTCGCGACCGCCAGCGCCGACGCGGAGGCGGCGACCGAGGTCTTCAGCCCCACCCCGTTCGCGCTGGGCGTCCTGGTGATGCTCGTCGTCGCCGCGGTGGAGCTCCTGGCGACGGACGTGTGGCTGGCACTGGCGGCGCTCGTCGTGGTGCCGGGGGTGCTCGCCGCGAACGTCGTCTTCCAGCGCCGCATGAGCCCGGCCGTCGCGACGGCGCAGCGGCTGCGCGGCGAGGTCGCCGAGGTGGCGCACGAGAGCTTCGAGGCGGCCGTCGTGGTCAAGGCGCTCGGCACCGCCGACCGCGAGGAGGAACGGTTCGCGACGAAGGCGGCGCAGCTGCGGGACGCCAACGTCCGGGCGGGCACGGTGAGGGCGTGGTTCGACCCGGTGGTCGACCTCATCCCGAACGTCGGCACGCTCCTGGTGCTGGTCGTCGGCACGTGGCGGCTGGCGGCCGGGGCGGTCGGCACCGGCGACGTGGTCGGCGCCGGGTTCCTGCTGTCCATGCTGGCCGTCCCCGTGCGGTCGATCGGCTTCATGCTCGGTGGCCTGCCGCGCAGCCTGGTGGGCTGGGACCGGATCGCCACCGTCCTCGACGCGACGGGCGACCTGTCCGACGGCGCCGAGCCCTGGCGGGAGCCCGGTCCGGGCGCGGCGGTGGTGCTGGAGGGCGTCGACTTCACGGTGGGCGCCCCGGGCGACCGGGTGACGCTGCTGCACACGGTGGACCTCGACATCGCCGCGGGTCGGACCGTCGCGATCGTCGGCCCCACCGGCGCCGGCAAGACGACGCTCGTCGGGCTCGTCGCGCGGCTCGCCGACCCGACCGGCGGCCGGGTGCTCGTCGGCGGCGTCGACCTGCGGGCGCTCGACCCTGCCGAGCGGGCCCGGCACGTCGCGCTCGTGCCGCAGGCCGCCTTCGTGTTCGAGGACTCGGTGCGGGGCAACGTGACCCTCGCGGACCGCGACGACCCGGGGGCGCCGTCCGACGACGAGGTGTGGGCCGCCCTGGCGGCAGCCCGCCTCGACGACGTGGTGCGCGCCCTCCCCGGTGGCCTGGACGCCCCCCTCGGTGAGCGGGGTGCCAACCTGTCCGGCGGCCAGCGGCAGCGGCTGGTCCTGGCGCGGGCCCTGGTGCGCCGGCCGCACGTGCTGCTGCTGGACGACGCGACCAGCGCGGTGGACCCGCGCGTCGAGCGTGACATCCTCGGCGGGCTCGGCGGTGGCGGCGGCCCGACAGTGCTCCTGGTCGCGTACCGGATGTCGTCGGTCGCGCTGGCCGACGAGGTGGTGCACGTGGCGGGCGGCCGCGTGGTGGACAGGGGCACCCACGACGAGCTCATGGCGCGCGACGCCGGGTACCGCGAGCTCGCCACCGCCTACGAGCGGGACGCCGCCCGCCGCGCGGAGGCGGCACGGTGAGCGGCCGCGGTGCGGTGAGCGGCCGCGGTGCGGCGGGTGGTGGCGGTGCGGTGGGCAGCGGCTCGGTCGGTGGTGGCAGCGCGGCGGACGGCGGCAGCACGGTGGGCGGCGGCCCGCTGGGCGGCGGCAGCGCGGTGGGCGGCGGCCCGCTGGGCGGCGGCCCCACGGTGGGCGGCGGCCCGCTGGGCGGCAGGCCCACGGTGGGCGGCGGCCGGCTGGGCGGCGGCAACACGGTGAGCGGAGGCCCGCTGGGCGGCGGCCCCACGGTGAGCGGAGGCCCGCTGGGCGGCGGCCCCACGGTGGGCGGCGGCCCGCTGGGCGGCGGCCCCATGGGCGTGGCGGCGGCCCGCCTCGCGGTGACGAGCGAGCTCGGCGTCCGTCAGACGCTGCGGCGCGGCGTCCAGGTGTCGCCCGAGCTGCTCTCGGGCGTCGGCGTCTCGATGGCGCTCGCCGTGCTCTCCGCGATGTCCCGCGTGCTGGTCCCGGTCGCGGTGCAGCAGGCGATCGACGGCGGCATCCTCGCGCCGGGCGGCCCCAACGGCGCGCGGGTCGCGGCGATGTGCCTCGTCGCGCTCGTCGGGCTGCTCGCCGGGACCTGGGCGCAGGCGTACGCCAATGTGCGGCTCTTCCGCTCGAGCGAGCGGGGGCTGCTGACGCTGCGCCGGCGTGCCTTCCGGCACGTCCACGACCTGTCCGTGCTGACGCAGGGCACGGAGCGGCGCGGCGCGCTGGTGTCGCGGGTGACGAGCGACGTCGACACCATCTCGTTCTTCGTCCAGTGGGGCGGCGTGCTGCTGCTGGTCAGCGCCCTGCAGCTGACGGTGGCGACGGTCGTCATGGCGGTCTACTCGTGGCAGCTGACCCTCCTGACGTGGGCATGCTTCGTGCCCCTGCTGCTGGCGGTGCCACCGATGCAGCGCGAGGTGAACCGGCGCTACGCCGCCGTCCGGTACCGCATCGGGCTCCTGCTGGGGGCCCTGTCGGAGTCGGTGGTCGGCGCCGAGACCGTGCGCGCCTACGGCATCCAGGCCCGCACGCGGCGTCGGGTCGAGGCGGCGATCGTCGCGGCGCGTGACGCGGCGGTCCGCGCCCAGACGATGGTGGCCACGGCGTTCTCCGCCGGCGTGCTGGTCGCCAACGGCGTGCTGGCGGCGGTGGTCGTCGTCGGGGTCCTGCTGGGCGTCGGCGGGCACATCACCATCGGCCGCCTGCTGGCGTTCCTGTTCCTGGTCCAGCTCTTCACCCAGCCGGTGCAGCAGGCCACCGAGGTGCTGAACGAGCTGCAGAACGCCGTCGCCGGCTGGCGACGCGTGCTGGGCGTGCTGGAGACGCCGATCGACGTGCCCGCGCCGGCGGCCGGGGTGCCGAGCACCCGCGGCCCGGCGCGCCTGGAGCTCCGGGGCGTGTCCTACGGCTACCCCGACGGCCCGGCGGTGCTGCACGGCATCGATCTCGAGGTCCCCGCCGGGTCGCAGGTGGCGGTGGTCGGTGCGACCGGCTCGGGCAAGACGACGATGGCCCGCCTGGCGGCGCGCTTCGTCGACCCGAGCGCGGGGCGCGTGCTGCTCGACGGCCAGGACCTGCGCACGCTCGACGGCGACGACCTGCGCCGGCGTGTCGTCTACGTGCCGCAGGAGGGCTTCCTCTTCGACGGCAGCATCGCGGAGAACCTGGCCTACGGGCTGCGGGACGGTGCCCCCGACGACCCGCGGATCCGCGCCGCGGTGGACGAGCTCGGGCTCGGCCCCTGGGTCGACGAGCTGCCCGCCGGACTCGACAGCCCGGTGGGCCAGCGCGGCGAGCGGCTGAGCGCGGGGGAGCGGCAGCTCGTCGCGCTCGTGCGTGCCCGGCTCGCCGACGGGGACCTGCTGCTGCTCGACGAGGCGACGAGCGCGGTCGACCCCGCCACGGAGGTGCGCATCGCGCGGGCGCTGACCGGCCTGACGGGTGGCCGGACGACGGTGACCATCGCGCACCGCCTGTCGACGGCGGAGGCAGCCGACCTCGTCGTCGTCCTCGAGGCCGGCCGGATGGTGGAGCTGGGCCACCACCGCGACCTCGTCGGCCGCGACGGTGTGTACGGGCGCCTGCACGCGGCCTGGGTCGCCCAGACGCGCTGACCCGCCGGCGTGCGAGGATCGGGCCGTGCCCGAGACCGCCATCCCGACCTCCGGACTCGATCCCGCGATCGCCGCACGCCTCAAGCGCGATCCTGCCGGCCTGGTGGCCGCCGTCGTGCAGCAGCACGACAGCCGCGAGGTGCTCATGGTGGGTTGGATGGACGACGAGGCGTTGCACCGGACGCTCACCAGCGGCCGCGTGACGTTCTGGAGCCGGTCGCGGCAGGAGTACTGGCGCAAGGGCGACACCTCCGGGCACGTGCAGTGGGTCAAGGCGGTCAGCCTCGACTGCGACGGCGACGCGCTGCTCGTCGAGGTGGACCAGGTCGGCGCGGCGTGCCACACCGGCGCGCGCACCTGCTTCGAGGCCGGAGGTCCGCTGCCGGTGGTCGTCGGGACGGCGGAGTGAGCGCCGCGATCGCACCGGCCGACGTCGTGCACCTGCCGTGGGGTGCCACGTGGCCGGCGCTCGACGAGTTCCGCGCGCTGGCGCCCGGACGCCGCGTGATCCCCGTCGTCCGCAGGCTGCTGGCCGACGGCACGACGCCCGTGGGGCTGTACCGCGCGCTGGCCGACGGGCGCCCCGGCACGTTCATCCTCGAGTCGGCCGGGTCCGACGGGACGTGGGACCGGTACTCGTTCGTCGGCGTCAACTCCCGCGCCATGCTGACCGCCCGGGACGGCGCGCCGGTGTGGGCGGGGGACGTCCCCGTGGGCGTGCCGACGAGCGGGACGCTGCTGGACGTGCTGGCCCGCACCCTCGAGGTGCTTCGCACGCCGGCCGTGCCCGGCCTGCCGCCGCTGACCGGCGGGCTCGTCGGCGTGCTCGGGTGGGACATCGTGCGGCAGTGGGAGCCGACGCTGCCCGCGACGGCGCCCGACGAGCTGGGCGCGCCCGAGCTGGCGCTGCTGCTCGTCGGCGACCTGGCCGTTGTGGACCACCACCAGGGCACCGTGTGGCTCGTCGCGAACGCGATCAACCTCGACGCGACCGACGAGCGGGTCGACGAGGCCCACGCCGACGCCGTCGCGCGGCTCGACGCGATGGAGGCGCTGCTGGCGCGGTCGGCCGACCCCGCCGTGGCGGTGCTCGACCCGGCGATCGAGGAGCCGGACCTCGAGTTCCGCACGCCCCGCGGCGAGTACGAGGCGGCGGTGCTCGCCGGCAAGGAGGCCATCCGCGACGGCGAGGTGTTCCAGGTGGTGCTGAGCCAGCGCCTCGACCTGGACTGCCCGGCGTCGCCGTTCGACGTCTACCGCGTGCTGCGCACCATCAACCCGAGCCCGTACATGTACTACCTGCAGCTGCAGGACGCGGAAGGACGGGACTTCGCGGTCGTCGGCTCCAGCCCCGAGACGCTGGTCAAGGTGACGGGCGACCAGGTGCTGACGTTCCCCATCGCGGGGTCGCGGCCCCGCGGCGCCACGCCGGAGGCGGACCGCGAGCTGGCCGACGAGGTGCTCGCCGACCCGAAGGAGCGCGCCGAGCACGTCATGCTCGTCGACCTCTCGCGCAACGACCTCGTCAAGGTCTGCGAGCCGGCGAGCGTCGAGGTGCTGGAGTTCATGGCGGTCCGCCGGTACTCGCACATCATGCACATCGCCTCGACGGTCGTCGGGCGGCTGCGGCCGGGATCGACGGCCCTGGACACGCTGGTCGCGACGTTCCCGGCCGGGACGCTCTCGGGGGCGCCCAAGCCGCGGGCGATCGCGCTCATCGACGAGATCGAGCCGGCGCGACGCGGCATCTACGGCGGCACGGTCGGCTACTTCGACGTCGCCGGGGACATGGACATGGCGATCGCCATCCGCACCGCGTTCCTCCGTGACGGCCGTGCGAGCGTGCAGGCCGGTGCCGGCATCGTCGCCGACTCGGTGCCGGCGACCGAGTACGAGGAGACGCGCAGCAAGGCGGCCGCCGCGGTGCGGGCGATCCAGGTCGCGGCACGGCTGAGGTCGGCGGGCGCGTGAGCTCCGCCTCGGCGCGTGAGCAGCGCACGACCCGCGGCCGCGGCGTCCTCGTGGTGCTGCTGCTGGCGGCCGCGGCGGGCGCGTCCGCGGCGCCCACGTGGGTGACCGCGAGCGGCGTCAGCGCCCTGGCCGGGCAGGTGGCGGTGCGGGTGCCGGGCTCGGCGGCGGCCCCCGTGGTGCCGGCGACGGCGCTCGTGCTGGCGGCGGCCGGTGCTGCGGTCGCCCTCGCGGGACGTGTGGGGCGCTGGGTCGTCGCCGCGGTGGTGCTGTCCGGGGGAGCCGCCCTGGTGACGGCGGCCGCGGTCGTCCTCACGGACCCGGCGGCCCCGGCGGCCGACGCCGTCCGGGCCCAGACCGGGGTGGATCACCTCGTCGGCCCGGCGGTCGCGACGGCGGCGCCGTGGTTCACGGTCGCCGTCGGCGTGATCACCGTCCTGGTCGCCGTCCTCGTGGTGCGGTGGTCGGGCGCCTGGTCGGCGCCGAGCCGTCGCCACGAACGCGCGGCCGGGTCGGCTGCCACACCGACGCCCGACGAGCGCTCGGACTGGGACGCGCTCACGCGCGGCGCCGACCCGTCGGAGGGCCCCTGACCGGGGGCCCGGCGGTTAGGGTTGTCCCATCCGACCCACGGAGGACTGACATGGTGGACCAGCACGTCGACACGCCCGCGACCGCGGTGGACCAGCCCGTCCCGGCCGCCGCGTCGCGGCCTTCCGAGGTCCCCCTCGCCGCCGCACCGGCGAACGAGGGCAAGACCGTCGCGGCCTGGACGACGGTCGCGATCGTCGTGCTCGGCGCCATCGTCGCCGCGCTCGGTGTCGCCTCGGGCCAGGTGTGGCTCGACTGGACCGGGGCCGCGATCATCCTGGTCGGCCTCGTCGTGGGTGCGTTCATGCGCCGGGCGGGCTACGGCCAGCCGCGCCGCTGAGGCAATCGTTGTTCGCTCAGGGCTGAATCTCGCGAGGGAGTGCGATGTCGAACCCGTCGGACGATCCGTTCGCACCACGGCCGGAGCAGCCGGCCGGCGGCCCGGCGACGCCCGGTACCCCGCCACCGGGGCCGGGCGAGCCCGCCGGCGGCTACGGCCAGCAGCCGTACGGCCAGCAGCAGGGCTACGGCGCGCCACCGCCGCCGTACGGCCAGCCGGCGGCGGCCCCGCCGTACCCGGGCGCCGGCCAGTACCCGCCGGCCCCGGCCCCGCCGTACCCCGGTGCCGGCCAGCCGGCCGCCGCCCCGCCGTACCCGGGCGCCGGCCAGTACCCGCCGGCCCCGGCCTACGGCACGTATCCCGCGCCGCCGTACGGGGCCTACCCGACGCCGTACCCGAAGAACCACTTCGGCGTGATCTCGCTCGTGCTGGCGATCGCCTCGTTCTTCACCCTGGGCTTCCTCATCGCGATCCCCGCCGTGATCCTCGGGAACATGGGGCGCCGGGCGGCCGACGAGGGGCAGGCGAACAACCGCTCGCTGTCGACGGCCGGCATCATCGTCGGCTGGGTCAACATCGTGGTGAGCGCCCTGGCGATCGTGGCCGTCGTCATCTTCGCCGTCGCCGCGGCCAGCCGCCACGCCTGAGCTCGTGAGCACCGCGGGCGTCGTCGGGCCGCAGGCAGCGGAGCCGGCGGCGCGCGCGGCTGCCACGGCGCAGGTCAGGCGCCTGCTCGGCGTCGGCGGCTTCGTCGTCGCCGCGGCCGCGCTGGTCGCGCTGCACGACCCGCACGCGCCCGGCAGCTACGGCTTCTGCCCGCTCCATGCGGTCACCGGCCTGTGGTGCCCCGCCTGCGGCGGCCTGCGCGCGACGTACGACCTCGCGCACCTGCACCTGGCGGCTGCCTGGGGCGAGAACGCGCTGTGGGTCGTGGCCGCGCCGTTCGTCGTCGTCGGCTGGCTGCTCGCGCTGGCGCGCCGCGCACGGGGGCTCCCGGCGCGACCCGTGCCTGTCTGGGCGCAGGTGGCCGGGCTGGTCGTCGTCGTCGCGTTCGGCGTCCTGCGCAACGTCCCGGCGTTCTCCTGGCTCGCCCCGTAGCGCGTGCCGCACCTCCGACCCACGTCGTGTCCGCGTGGTGCCCGCGTGGTGCCCACGTCGTGCCCGCGTGGTGCCCACGTCGTTCCCACGTCGTTCCCACGTCACGGGCGCGTGACAGAGGCGCCGGTGCGCCCATCTACGATGGCCGGTGTCCGCGGATCGTCCCGCAGAGCACCGGAGAGGTGGGGGCTATGACCGTGCTCGACGACATCGTCGCCGGCGTCAGGGAGGACCTCGCCGTGCGGGAGGCGGCCATCCCCCTCGATCGCCTCAAGGAGCTCGCCGGCCGCCGGCCCTCCGCCCTGGACGGGCCCGGCCGCCTCCGGCTCGACGACGCGGTGACGGTCATCGCCGAGGTCAAGCGCTCCAGCCCCAGCCGGGGCGCCCTCGCGGAGATCACCGATCCGGCGGCCCTCGCCGCCGAGTACGAGAAGGGCGGCGCCGCCGCGATCTCGGTGCTCACCGAGCGGCGCCGGTTCCGGGGCTCGCTCGAGGACCTGGACGCGGTGCGCGCCGTGGTCGACGTCCCCGTGCTGCGCAAGGACTTCGTCGTCACGCCGTACCAGGTGTGGGAGGCCCGCGCGCACGGCGCGGACCTCGTGCTCGTCATCGTCGCCGCGCTGGAGCAGATGGTGCTCGAGGGCCTCGTCGACCGCGTCCACTCCCTCGGCATGACCGCGCTGGTGGAGGTGCACGACACCGAGGAGGTGGCGCGGGCCGTCGACGCCGGCGCCCGGGTCATCGGCGTCAACGCCCGCAACCTCAAGACCCTGGACGTGGACCGCACCACGTTCGCCCGCGTGGCGCCGGCGATCCCGGCCGGCATCGTCAAGGTCGCGGAGTCGGGCGTCCGCGGCCCGCACGACGTCATGGACTACGCCCGCGCCGGTGCCGACGCCGTCCTCGTCGGCGAGGCGCTCGTCACCGACGACGCGCCGCGGCAGTCGGTCGCGGACCTCGTCGCCGCCGGTTCCCACCCCTCGCTGCGCAAGGTGCGCCAGTGAGTCCGATCCGCGGTGGGCGGGCGTCCGAGGGGCGGCTGGGGGTGCCGGCCACCGGTCCGCTCGCCACGCACACGGGTCCCTACTTCGGCGGCTTCGGCGGCCGGTTCGTGCCCGAGGCGCTGATCGCGGCGCTCGACGAGCTCGACACCGCCTACCACAAGGCGCTCGCGGACCCGGCGTTCGGCGCCGAGCTCGCGCGCCTGCACCGCACCTACACCGGCCGGCCGAGCCCGCTGACCGAGGTGGCGCGCTTCGCAGCCCACGTCGGTGGCGGCGCGCGGGTCTTCCTCAAGCGGGAGGACCTCAACCACACCGGGTCGCACAAGATCAACAACGTCCTCGGCCAGGCGCTCCTCGTGAAGCGCATGGGCAAGACCCGCGTCATCGCGGAGACGGGTGCGGGCCAGCACGGCGTCGCCACCGCGACGGCGGCCGCGCTCATGGACCTGCAGTGCACCGTGTACATGGGCGAGGAGGACACGCACCGGCAGGCGCTCAACGTCGCCCGGATGCGGCTGCTCGGCGCCGAGGTGATCCCGGTGACCAACGGCAGCCGCACGCTGAAGGACGCCATCAACGAGGCGCTGCGCGACTGGGTGGCCAACGTCGAGACGACCCACTACCTGCTCGGCACGGTCACCGGCCCGCACCCGTTCCCCGAGATGGTGCGCGACTTCCACTCCGTCATCGGCGAGGAGGCCAAGGCGCAGCTGGCCGACGAGATCGGGGCGCTGCCGGACGCCGTCATGGCCTGCGTCGGCGGTGGGTCGAACGCGATGGGCATCTTCAACGCCTTCCTCGACGACCCGTCCGTGCGGCTGTTCGGGTTCGAGGCCGGCGGGCTCGGCATCTCGTCGGGCAAGCACGCGGCGCGGTTCTCCGGCGGTGAGCCCGGCGTGCTGCAGGGCACCCGCAGCTACCTGCTGCAGGACGACGACGGGCAGACGATCCCGAGCCACTCGGTGTCCGCCGGCCTGGACTACCCGAGCGTCGGCCCGGAGCACGCGTGGCTGCACGACATCGGGCGCGCGGAGTACCGGCCCGTGACGGACGTCGAGGCGATGGACGCCTTCTCGCTCCTGTGCCGCACCGAGGGGATCATCCCGGCGATCGAGTCGGCGCACGCGGTGGCCGGGGCGCTCCAGCTCGGCGCCGAGCTGGCGGGCTGGGACCTGGACCACGCGCCGGTGCTGCTCGTCAACCTCTCCGGCCGGGGCGACAAGGACGTGGAGACCGCCGCGCGGTGGTTCGGGCTGATCGACGAGGGGAGCACGCGGTGACGACGCAGACCGCCTCGCCCGTGCAGGCGCGCCTCGACGAGCTCGTCGACGGCGAGGGGCGTCCGGCGCTCGTCGGCTACCTGCCGGTCGGGTACCCCAGCGTGCCGGGCAGCGTCGACGCGGTGCGCGCGATGGTCGACGCCGGCGTCGACGTCGTCGAGCTCGGCATGCCGTACACGGACCCGGTGATGGACGGCCCGGTGATCCAGCGGGCCGTCGAGGCGGCCCTGCAGCGCGGCACACGGGTGCGCGACACGCTGCACGTGGTGGAACAGGTCGCCGGGCGCGGTGCGCCGATCCTCGTCATGACCTACTGGAACCTCGTCCTGCGCTACGGCGTGGAGGCCTACGCGCGCGACCTCGCGGCCGCCGGCGGCGCCGGGCTCATCACACCGGACCTCATCCCCGACGAGGCCGCCGACTGGCTCGAGGCCTCCGACCGGCACGCGCTCGACCGGGTGTTCCTCGTCGCGCCGAGCTCGACGCCCGAGCGCCTCGAGCTGACGGCGAAGGCCAGTCGGGGCTTCGTCTACGCGGCGTCGACCATGGGTGTCACGGGGGAGCGGGCGACCGTCGGGTCGCGCGCGGAACGGCTCGTCGCCGACACCCGCGCCGCCGGAGCCCACCGCGTCTGCGTCGGGCTGGGTGTGTCGCGGCCGGAGCAGGCGGCGCAGGTGGGGAGGTACGCGGACGGCGTGATCGTCGGCTCCGCGCTGGTCCGGGCGCTGCTCGAGGCGCCCGACGAGTCCGCCGGTCCCGCGGCGGTCGCAGCCGTCGCGGCAGGTCTGGCCCAGGGTGTCCGGGAGGCACGACGATGAACGGTCTGCTGGCGGCGATCCCCAGCCCGCCCCGCGGGGTCTGGTACCTCGGCCCGGTGCCGATCCGGGCGTACGCGCTGGCGATCCTGCTCGGGATCGTCGTCGCCTACTTCATGCTCAAGCGCCGGTGGGCGGACCGGGGAGGCGACCCGGAGAAGGTCCTCGACATCGTCTACTGGGCCGTCCCGTTCGGCATCGTCGGCGGGCGGATCTACCACCTCATCACGTCGCCCGACGCCTACTTCGGCAAGGGCGGCGACCCCATCCACGCCCTGTACATCTGGAACGGGGGCCTCGGCATCTGGGGCGCCGTCGCCCTGGGTGCGGTCGGCGCCTACATCGGGACCCGACGCGCCGGCGTCAAGTTCGCGCCGTTCGCCGACGCGCTGGCGCCCGGCCTGCTCGTCGCGCAGGCGATCGGGCGGCTCGGGAACTACTTCAACCAGGAGCTGTTCGGCGGCCCGACGACCCTGCCGTGGGGGCTGCGCGTCTCGGACGCGAACACGTTGGCCGCGGGCTACCCCGTCGGCACGCTGTTTCACCCGACCTTCCTCTACGAGCTCCTCTGGGACCTGGCCGCCGCCGCGGTGATCATCTGGGCGGACCGGCGGTTCCGGCTCGGCCACGGGCGCACCTTCTGGCTCTACGTCCTCGTGTACTGCATCGGCCGGGGCTGGGTCGAGCACCTGCGCATCGACACCGCGCACCACTTCTGGGGGCTGCGGCTCAACGACTGGACGTCCATCCTGGTCGGTCTGGGGGCGCTGGTAGCGTTCGTGCTCGTCGGCCGCCGGCACCCCGGGCGCGAGACGACCGTCCTGCTGGACCCACCGGCGGCGCAGGACGACGAGGAAGCGACCGAGGCCGCGCGCTGACACGGCGGGCGCCGGCCGGTCGAGCCAAGGGATGGCGGGATGCTGACCCGGCGCGGTCCGGGAGGTAGTGTCGCCCCACTGAGCGGGCCGACGACGTCCCAACCACTCACCAGGACGGACGTGCGGTCCCCAGCGACACGGGACCGCGGAGGGCGGTGCTGATGTCGACGTCGCGCGTGACCGGCTCGTGGCAGCCGGGCATGCCCACCGGGTTGTACGACCCGGAGGCGGAGCGGGACTCCTGCGGCTTCGCGTTCGTCGCGACGCTGCGCGGCACGCCCGGCCGGGACATCGTCGACGCGGGCCTGACGGCGCTGCTCAACCTCGACCACCGCGGGGCGGTGGGCTCCGAGGTCGACTCCGGCGACGGTGCCGGCATCCTCACCCAGATCCCCGACGCCTTCCTGCGCGACGTCGTCGACGCCGAGCTGCCGCCCGCGGGCCACTACGCCATCGGGCTCGCGTTCCTGCCGACCGACCTCGAGGAGCAGCAGCGCGCGGTGCGCGCGATCGAGGCCATCGCCGCCGACGAGAAGCTCGACGTCCTGGCGTGGCGCGAGGTCGTGGTGACGGCCGACCTCGTCGGGCCCACCGCGCGTGCGAGCATGCCGGCGTTCCGGCAGCTCGTCGTCGCCGACCCGTCGCGCGAGCTGGCCGGCATCGACCTCGACCGGCTGGCCTTCCGCCTGCGGCGGCGCGCCGAGCACGAGGTCGGCGTCTACTTCGCGTCGCTGTCGAGCCGCACCCTGACGTACAAGGGCATGCTCACCACCGGCCAGCTCGAGCCCTTCTTCGCCGACCTGTCCGACCCGCGCTACTGCACCGAGATCGCCGTGGTCCACTCGCGGTTCTCGACCAACACGTTCCCCTCCTGGCCGCTCGCCCAGCCGTTCCGGCTGCTGGCCCACAACGGCGAGATCAACACGGTCCGTGGCAACCGGAACTGGATCGCCGCGCGCGAGGGCCAGATGCGCTCGGAGCTGCTCGGCGACCTGGCGCCGCTCATGCCGATCTGCACGCCCGGCGGCTCGGACTCCGGCAGCTTCGACGAGGTGCTCGAGCTGCTGCACCTGGCCGGACGGTCGCTGCCGCACGCGATCCTCATGATGATCCCGGAGGCGTGGGAGAACCACGCCCAGATGGACCCCGCGCGGCGCGCGTTCTACGAGTACCACTCGACGCTCATCGAGCCGTGGGACGGCCCGGCGGCGATGGCCTTCACCGACGGCACGCTCGTCGGCGCCGTGCAGGACCGCAACGGCCTGCGCCCGGGTCGCTACTGGGTGACCGAGGACGGCCTCGTCGTCTGCGCGTCGGAGTCCGGCGTGCTGGACCTCGACCCGTCGACGGTGGTGACCAAGGGCCGGCTCGAGCCCGGGAAGATGCTGCTCGTCGACACCAGGCGCGGCCGCGTGGTGGACGACGAGGTGCTCAAGGCCGAGCTGGCGGCGACGCGGCCCTACGCGCAGTGGCTGGCCGAGAACGCCGTGCACCTCGAGCAGTTGCCCGAGCGCGAGCACATCGCTCACTCCGCGGCGTCGGTCCGCCGCCGGCAGCGCACCTTCGGCTACACCGAGGAAGAGCTCAAGGTCATCCTGACGCCGATGGGCGCGACGGGGACCGAGCCGCTCGGCGCCATGGGCTCCGACACCCCGGTGGCGGTGCTCTCGGACCGGCCACGCCTGCTGTTCGACTACTTCACGCAGATGTTCGCGCAGGTGACGAACCCGCCGCTGGACGCGATCCGCGAGGAGCTCGTCACCGCGATCGGTGGCGCCATCGGCCCGGAGCCCAACCTGCTGGCCGACGGCCCCGAGCACGCGCGCAAGCTGTTCCTGCCGTTCCCGGTGCTGGACAACGACCAGCTGGCCAAGATCGTCCACGTCGACCGCTCGCCGGAGTTCGGCTTCAAGGCCGCGATCGTCCGCGGGCTGTACAAGGTGGACGGCGGCGGCGCCGCGCTCGAGGCCCGGCTGGAGGAGATCTTCGCGGAGGTCGACGCGGCGATCGCGCAGGGCGTCACCCACGTCGTGCTGTCCGACCGCAACTCGGACGCCGACCTCGCGCCGATCCCGTCGCTGCTGCTGCTGTCCGCGGTGCACCACCACACGCTGCGCCGGCACACCCGCACGCGGATCTCGCTCGTCGTCGAGGCCGGTGACGTGCGCGAGGTGCACCACGTCGCGCTGCTCATCGGCTACGGCGCCGCCGCGGTCAACCCGTACCTGGCGATGGAGACGGTCGAGGACCTCGCGCGCCGCGGCTACCTGCCGGGCGTGGACCCCGAGAAGGCCGTCCACAACCTCATCAAGAGCCTCGGCAAGGGCGTGCTCAAGGTGATGTCGAAGATGGGCATCTCCACCATCGCCTCCTACCGCGGCGCCCAGGTGTTCGAGGCCATCGGGCTCTCGCACGCCCTCGTGGACCGCTACTTCACGGGCACGACGAGCCGGCTGGACGGCGTCGGGCTCGACGTCGTGGCCGCCGAGGTGGCCGCCCGCCACGCGGACGCCTACCCGGCCAGCGGCAACCGCCAGCCGCACCAGCACCTCGCGGTGGGCGGGGAGTACCAGTGGCGCCGGGGCGGCGAGGAGCACCTGTTCGACCCCGAGACGGTGTTCCGGCTGCAGCACTCGACGCGCACGGGCCGGTACGACGTGTTCGAGCAGTACGCCCAGCGGGTCAACGACCAGGCGCACCGCCTCATGACGCTGCGCGGCCTGCTCGAGCTCAAGGAGGGCGTGCGCCCGCCGGTGCCGCTCGACGAGGTCGAGCCGGTGTCGGAGATCGTCAAGCGGTTCAGCACGGGCGCGATGTCCTACGGCTCGATCTCGGCCGAGGCGCACACGACGCTGGCGATCGCGATGAACCGGCTCGGCGCCCGCTCGAACACGGGCGAGGGCGGCGAGGACCCCGAGCGCCTCCACGACCCGGAGCGGCGCTCCGCGATCAAGCAGGTGGCCTCGGGCCGCTTCGGCGTGACGAGCGAGTACCTGGTCAACGCCGACGACCTGCAGATCAAGCTGGCGCAGGGCGCCAAGCCGGGGGAGGGCGGCCAGCTCCCCGGCCCCAAGGTGTACCCCTGGGTGGCCAAGACGCGGCACTCGACGCCGGGCGTCGGGCTGATCTCGCCGCCGCCGCACCACGACATCTACTCGATCGAGGACCTCAAGCAGCTCATCCACGACCTGAAGAACGCCAACCCCCGCGCCCGCGTCCACACCAAGCTGGTCAGCGAGTTCGGCGTCGGCACGGTCGCGGCGGGCTGCGCGAAGGCGCACGCGGACGTGGTGCTCATCTCCGGCCACGACGGCGGCACCGGCGCGTCCCCGCTGACGAGCCTCAAGCACGCGGGCACCCCGTGGGAGATCGGCCTGGCGGAGACGCAGCAGACGCTCGTCCTCAACGACCTGCGCGACCGCGTCGTCGTCCAGGTGGACGGCCAGCTGAAGACCGGCCGCGACGTCATCGTCGGCGCGCTGCTCGGCGCCGAGGAGTTCGGCTTCGCCACCGCGCCGCTGGTCGTGTCCGGCTGCGTGATGATGCGCGTCTGCCACCTGGACACCTGCCCGGTCGGCGTCGCGACGCAGAACCCCGAGCTGCGCGCGCGCTTCAGCGGCAAGCCGGAGTACGTGGTGACGTTCTTCCAGTTCATCGCCCGGCAGGTGCGCGAGTACCTCGCCCGCCTCGGCTTCCGCACGCTCGAGGAGGCCGTCGGGCACGTCGAGCTCCTCGACGTGCGCGAGGCGGTGGAGCACTGGAAGGCCGCCGGGCTCGACCTGACGCCGGTGCTCGCGGTGACCGAGCCCAAGCCTGGCTCGTCCCTGCACCACGCCAAGTCGCAGGAGCACGGCCTGGAGAAGGCCCTCGACAACCAGCTCATCGCGCTGGCGGCCGGGGCGCTGGACGGCGGCGAGCCGGTCCGCATCGACCTGCCGGTGCGCAACGTCAACCGCACGGTCGGCACCATGCTCGGCTACGAGGTGACCAAGCGCTACGGCGGGGCCGGGCTGCCCGACGACACCATCGGCGTCACGCTCACCGGCTCGGCCGGCCAGTCGTTCGGCGCGTTCCTGCCCCGCGGCATCTCCCTGCGGCTGTTCGGGGACGCCAACGACTACCTGGCGAAGGGGCTGTCGGGCGGCAGGATCGTCGTCCGCCCCGACCGCTCGTCGGTGCTCTCGAGCCAGCACAACGTCATCGCCGGCAACGTCATCGGCTACGGGGCGACCGCGGGCGAGGTGTTCCTGCGCGGGCTCGTCGGCGAGCGCTTCGGCGTGCGCAACTCCGGTGCGACGCTCGTCGTCGAGGGCGTGGGCGACCACGGCTGCGAGTACATGACCGGCGGCACCGTGCTCGTGCTCGGCCGCACCGGGCGCAACTTCGGCGCCGGCATGTCCGGCGGCACGGCCTACGTCCTCGACCTGCAGCGCGACCTGGTGAACATCCAGGCGGTCGCGTCCGGCGAGCTCGAGCTCGGCGCGCTGTCCGACGAGGACTGGGCGATCGTCGAGCGCCTGCTGCGCACGCACCTGGAGGAGACCGGCTCGCCGGTGGCGGCCCAGCTGCTCGAGGACCTCGACGCGACGCGCGGGCGGCTGACGCGGGTGCTGCCCGCCGAGTACGCGCGGGTGCGCGAGGCGCTGGCGAAGGCCGAGGCCGACGGCGTCGACCCGGGGGCGCCGGGCGTCTGGGAGGGCATCCTGGCGGTGGCCCGTGGCTGACCCGCGGGGCTTCCTCAAGGTCCGGCACCGGGAGCTGCCTCCCAACCGGCCGGTGCCGGTGCGCCTGCAGGACTGGAAGGACGTCCACGAGCAGATGCAGGAGGGGCAGCCCTTCCTGCTGTCGCAGGCGGCGCGGTGCATGGACTGCGGCGTGCCGTTCTGCCACAACGGCTGTCCGCTCGGCAACCTCATCCCCGAGTGGAACGACCTGGTGCGCCGCGGCCAGTGGGCGGACGCGATCGACCGGCTGCACGCGACGAACAACTTCCCCGAGTTCACCGGACGCATCTGCCCGGCGCCGTGCGAGTCGAGCTGCGTGCTGGGCATCAACCAGCCGCCCGTGACCATCAAGAACATCGAGGTCTCGATCATCGACGAGGCCTTCGAGCGGGGCTACGTCACACCGCAGGTGCCGCAGCGCCTCTCGGGGCACACGGTCGCGATCGTCGGCTCCGGTCCCGCCGGCCTGGCGGCGGCGCAGCAGCTGACGCGGGCCGGCCACACCGTGGCGGTCTACGAGCGTGACGACGCGATCGGCGGCCTGCTGCGGTACGGCGTGCCGGACTTCAAGCTCGAGAAGCACCACATCGACCGGCGCCTGGCGCAGATGACGGCCGAGGGCACGCGGTTCCGGCCGGGCGTCGCGATCGGCACCGACATCACGTGGTCCGACCTGCGGGCCCGGTTCGACGCGATCGTCGTCGCGACGGGTGCCACCGTGCCCCGCGAGCTGCGCCTGCCGGGCCGCGACCTCGCCGGCGTGCACGTCGCGATGGACTACCTGCACCAGGCGAACGAGGTCGCCAAGGGCCACGAGGTGCCCGACCAGATCACGGCCGCGGGCAAGCACGTGGTCGTCATCGGCGGCGGGGACACCGGCTCGGACTGCGTCGGCACGGCGCTGCGGCAGGGTGCCGCCTCCGTCACGACGCTGGCGATCGGCCGCCGGCCGCCGGAGGAGCGCCCCGCGCACCAGCCGTGGCCCACCGACCCCATCGTCTTCGAGGTGTCGAGCTCGTACGAGGAGGGCGGCGAGCGCGACTACCTCGCCTCGACGGTTGCGTTCGTCGGGGACGACGAGGGCCGGGTGCGCCACCTGCGCCTGGCGACCACCGAGTACCTCCCCGACGGCCGGCGCGTGCCGACGGCGGGCACCGAGCGGGACATCCCCGCGGACCTCGTGCTCATCTGCCTCGGCTTCACCGGGCCGGAGACCGGGTCGATCGGCGCGCACCTCGGTGTCGGCGTCAGCGAGCGTGGCCTCGTCGTGCGCGACGACGACTTCGCGACCACCGTGCCGGGCGTGTTCGTCGCCGGTGACGCGGGACGCGGCCAGTCGCTGGTCGTGTGGGCGATCGCGGAGGGCCGGGCCGCCGCGGCGGCGGTCGACGCGTACCTCATGGGCAGCACCGAGCTGCCGGCGCCGGTGACGGCGAGCACCACGGCGCTGCGCGCGTGACCGCGGGACGAACGCCGGGCGGCCGCCCGGGGCTCGTCGTCGTGCGTGCGGGCGCCTAACGCCTCCAGACCACGACCAGACAGGACGTTCGGTCAGATCCGCAAGGAACGAAAGGCATAGGCTCCGAACCATGCGTAAGGCAAAGATCGTCTGCACCCTCGGCCCCGCGGTCGAGTCCCCGGAGCAGATCCAGGCACTCGTCGACGCCGGGATGGACGTGGCGCGGATCAACCGCAGCCACGGCGAGGCCGAGGCCCACGCGGAGGTCTACCGCCGCGTGCGGGCCGCCGCCAAGGCCTCCGGCCGCAACGTGGCCGTGCTCGTCGACCTCCAGGGTCCGAAGATCCGGCTCGGGCGGTTCGTCGAGGGCAAGCACTTCCTCGAGGTGGGCGACACCTTCACCATCACGACCGAGGACGTCGAGGGCACCAAGGAGCTCGTCTCGACGACCCACAAGGGCCTGCCGGGCGACGTGCGCCCGGGCGACCCGATCCTCATCGACGACGGCAAGGTGCTCGTCCGCGTCGTCGAGGTGAACGGCCCACGGGTCGTCACCCGGGTCGAGGTGCCGGGCCCTGTCTCGAACAACAAGGGCCTCAACCTGCCGGGCGTCGCGGTGTCGGTGCCGGCGCTGTCCGAGAAGGACGAGGAGGACCTGCGCTGGGGCCTCAAGCTCGGCGCCGACTTCATCGCCCTCTCCTTCGTCCGCAACGCCGCCGACTACGACGACGTGCGCCGGATCATGGAGGAGGAGGGCCGGATCGTCCCGGTCATCGCCAAGATCGAGAAGCCGCAGGCCGTCGACAACCTGGCCGAGATCGTCCACACGTTCGACGGCATCATGGTCGCCCGCGGCGACCTGGGCGTCGAGCTGCCGCTCGAGCAGGTGCCGCTGGTGCAGAAGCGCGCCGTGGAGCTGGCCCGCCAGAACGCCAAGCCGGTCATCGTCGCCACGCAGGTGCTCGAGTCGATGATCACCAGCCCGCGTCCGACGCGGGCCGAGGCCTCCGACTGCGCGAACGCCGTCCTCGACGGCGCCGACGCGGTCATGCTCTCCGGCGAGACGAGCGTGGGCGAGTACCCGATCGAGGCCGTGCGCACGATGGCGCGGATCATCGAGGTGACCGAGGAGCTGGGCCGCGAGCGGATGGCGCCCCTGGGCTCCGTCCCGCACACGCGCGGTGGCGCGATCACCCGGGCCGCCGCCGAGGTCGGCGACACGCTCGGCGTGAAGTACCTCGTCACGTTCACGCAGTCGGGCGACTCGGCGCGCCGCATGTCGCGGCTGCGCTCGTCCATCCCGCTGCTGGCGTTCACGCCGCTCGACTCGGTGCGCAACCAGCTGGCGTTGTCGTGGGGCGTGCAGACCTACCTCGTCCCGCAGGTGGAGAGCACCGACGTGATGGTGTACCAGGTGGACCAGACGCTGCGGGCGAACGGCCTGGGCGAGGTCGGAGACCAGGTCGTGGTCGTGGCCGGCACACCGATCGGCATCACGGGCACGACGAACTCCGTCGTGGTCCACCGCATCGGTGGCGAGGTCCCGGAGAAGCTGCGCTGACGCGCTGACGGACAGACGAGGGGCGGGACCGGTCGCGGTCCCGCCCCTCGGCCGTTCTCTCAGCCGGAGTAGGCCGGCCGGTGTGCCTCGATCTCGACGCAGTGCTGGCAACGCGGTCGGTCGTCCGTGCCCGGCCGCTTGTTCCACCACGGGATGTCGCGCCCCGCCGGGCACTCGTCGTCATCGTGGTAGACCTGCACGTCCGCCGGGTGGGCGGAGTGGTACGCCTTGACCTTCATGCAACGGCCTCCTTGCCGACGCGCTGACCCCACGGTGGCCGCGATGCCACGGGAGATGGGACGACGTTAGGCGGTCCGGCGGCGGTGACCTAAGACTTCGGTCCCGTGACGGTGGTCACGCGGGCGTCAGCGGTCGACGCGGGCGTTGCCGCCGCCGGCGAGCTTGAGGATCTCGGTCTTGGTGGCCATGGAGGTGTCGCCGGGGGTGGTCATGGCCAGGGCGCCGTGGGCGGCGCCCCACTGCACCGCGGTGGCCAGGTCCTGGTCCTCGAGCAGGGCGGCGATCAGCCCGGAGGCGAAGGAGTCGCCGCCGCCGACGCGGTCGAGGATCTCCAGGGCGGGCCGGTGGGTGGCCTGGACCAGGCCGGTGTCCTTCGACCAGGCGATGGCTCCCCAGTCGTTGACGGTCGCGCTGCGCACGGTGCGCAGCGTCGTGGCGATGACCTCGAAGTTCGGGTAGGCGGCGCTGACCTGCTCGATCATGGCGGCGAACGCGGCGGTGTCCAGGTCGCTCAGGCCGGCGTCGACGCCCTCGACGGCGAACCCGAGGGCGGCGGTGAAGTCCTCCTCGTTGCCGATCATCACGTCGACGTAGGGGGCGATCGCGCGGTTGACCTCCTGGGCGCGGGCCTGCCCGCCGACGGCCTGCCACAGCGAGGGCCGGTAGTTCAGGTCGTAGGACACCACGACGCCGTGTCGCCGGGCGGCCTGCACCGCGGCCAGCGTGGTGGCGGCGGCGGTGTCGGACAGGGCGGCGTAGATGCCGCCGGTGTGCAGCCAGCGCACGCCCAGGGTGCCGAACAGGTGGTCGAGGTCGACGTCGTCGGGGCTCAGCTGGGAGGCGGCGGTGTGGCCCCGGTCGGACACACCCAGCGCGCCGCGCACGCCGAAGCCCCGCTCGGTGAAGTTCAGGCCGTTGCGCACCGCCCGCCCGACGCCGTCGTACGCCTTCCACGTGATCATGGACGTGTCGACCCCGCCGGTGAGGACGAGATCCTCCACCAGGTGGCCGACCTCGTTGTCCGCCAGCGCCGTCACCACCCCCGTGCGGTACCCGAACGCCCGCCGCAGCCCCCGGGCGACGTTGTACTCCCCGCCGCCCTCCCACGCCGTGAACTGCCGGGCGGTGCGGATGCGTCCCTCACCGGGGTCGAGGCGCAGCATCACCTCGCCCAGGGACACTTCGTCGAAACGGCACTCGGACGCGGGGCGGATCGGCAGCACGGACATCGACGGCTCCAGGACGAGACGGGGTCAGGCGGTGGCCGGCCGGGCGGCCCGGGCGGTCCTCACGGCGGCGGACACCAGGTCGATCAGCCCGGACCGGTCGTGGGCGGCGATCCGGTCGGTGGGGACCATCCACGACCCGCCGACCGCCACGACGGACGGCACGGCCAGGTACTCGGCCAGGTTCGCCGGGCCGACGCCACCGGTGGGGACGAACCGCACCCCGGCGAACGCTGCCGCCAGCGGCCGGATCGCCGCCGCCCCACCTGAGGTGCCCGCCGGGAAGAACTTCACCGTGTCCAGCCCGAGCTCCAAGGCGGCCTGCACCTCGGTGGCCGTGACCGCACCCGGCAACGCCACGACCCCGTGCTCGGCGCAACGCTCCACGACCGCCCGCGAGAGGCCCGGCGAGACCACGAACCGGGCGCCGGCAGCCACCGCCTGGTCCACCTGCGCCACCGTCAGCACGGTACCCGCCCCGACCAGCACGTCCCCCCGGTCCGCGATCACCCGGATCGCCTCGGGCGCCGCGGCCGTGCGGAACGTCACCTCCGCCACCGGCAGGCCACCGGCCACCAGCGCACCGGCCAGCAGGCCCGCATCACCGGCCTCCTGCAGCACCACCACCGGCACCAGCACGCACGCCGCCAGCTCGGCCAGGACGGGGTCCACCGTCGTCATCGCTCAGTCCTCCGTCGTCGTTCGCCACGGCAGCCGGAGCGCCGGTTCGGTCCGGTGCACCCCGCGTGGACGGTAGCCCAGCGCCTCGGCGCGGTTCAGCAGGTCGGCCGCGTGCCAGGTGGTGGCCAGCCACATCTCGGTGCCCTGCAGCGAGGGTGGCAGCCCCCGGGCGAACGGCGTGCCCTCGCCCGGCACCCAGCGTGAGAGCGCGTCGTCCAGCACGGCGGCGGCGACCTCGGCGACCTCGGGCGCACGGTGCCGGCGCTCGCCGCCGGTCGCCCGCGCCCACCACAGGAGCCACACGACGTCGAGGGCGTCGCAGGCGGTCGCGGCGGGGTCGCCGGCCACCTCGGCGGCGCGCGCCAGCACGGTGTCGACGAGCTCCCGCTCACCCCCGATGCCCAGGCCCCACTGCGCGAGCGTGCCCCTCGCCAGCCGGTAGGTGCCGTTGACCGGCTGCCGCGGGCCGTGCTCGTCGGAGCCCCACAGCCCGGTGGCCGGGTCGCGATGCGCGACGAGCCAGCCGACCATCGCCTCGGCCGGCCCTCGGGCGGCGGCGTCCCCGGCACGCGTCGCCCAGGTCAGCGCCGTGCCGAGGGCGTCGACGAGAGCGCCGGCGCCCCAGGCATCGGTGCTCCACGGCAGCGCGTCCAGGGTGCCGGTCAGCGCGGCGGGCGACAGGTCGGCGACGGTCCGGACCGGGTGGGGGAACGACGAGCCGAGCAGGTCCAGGGCGTAGCCGACGTCGAGGACGTGGTACCCCTCGCCGTCGTCGAGCAGCGGCGTGACCCGGTCGCTGGTGACCGCCGGCTCGCGGACCAGACCGCTGCCGGGGTGCTGCAGCGCCCGCAGCCGGGCGACGTGCTCGTCGCGTGCCAGCTGTGGCGGCGGGCCGCCCGCCAGCAGGTCGGCGAGCTCGACCGCGTCCGTGTGGGCGCGGATCGTCACGGCGGCGCCGGCCGCGTCGCGGTAGGCGCCGTCCACCCAGGCGGCGGCGAGGATGCCGGCGACCTGCGCGCGGGCGGCGTCGCCGTGGGCGGCGAGGGCGTCGCGGGTGGTGCGGGGGCGCGGGGCTTGCCGCCAGCGGACGACCCGCGCCGGGTTGCCGACGACGACCGCCCGCTCCGGCACGTCGCGCGTCACGACCGAACCGGCGCCGACCACCGCATGGGACCCGATGTGCACCCCGTCGAGGACGACGACGTGCGCGCCGATCCACACGTCGTCGCCGATGGTCACGCCGGCCGCGGAGAGGGGCTGCCGGAAGATCTCCACGTCGGGGTCGTCGAAGCCGTGGTCGAACCCGATGAGGCTGGTGTAGGCGCCGATGCGCACGGCACGCCCCATCGTCACCGGCCCGCGCACGGCGACGCCGACGTTGACCGTGCAGTCGTCCCCGATCACCACGTCTCCCGTGACGTGCGCGTGCGCCGCGATCGAGCTGCGGGCGCCCAGCGTCAGCGACGTCGGGTGGACCGCGGCGAGGCGTGACACCACCGCGTCGGCCCCGATCGTGCACCCGCGCCCACGGAGCTCGGCGAGACGGCGGCGCTGGTCGGCGGCCTGCTCGTCGGAGGCGAGGCCCCAGTAGTCCCACGCCGCGAAGTCCGCCGCGAGGGGCTCGCCGCGCCCGTCGGTCGTCATGTCAGCGCGACAGCCAGCCGCCGTCGACGGCGACGATCGAGCCGTGCATGTAGTCGGACGCTGCCGACGAGAGGTACACGACGGTGCCCTGCAGGTCGGCGGCCGTGCCCCAGCGACCCGCTGGGATGCGGCCGAGGATGGCGGCGTCGCGGTCCGCGTCGGCCCGCAGCGGGGCGGTGTTGTCGGTGGCGAAGTAGCCCGGGGCGATCGCGTTGACGTTGATCCCCAGGGGGGCCCACTCGGTGGCCAGGGAGCGCGTCACGCCGGCGATGGCGCTCTTGGCCGCCGCGTAGGACAGGACGTTGATGCCACCCTGGAACGAGAGCATCGAGGCGATGTTGACGATCTTCCCGTGGCCGGCGCGCGCCATGACACGGGCCGCGGCCTGCGACAGGAAGACCACGGCCGTCAGGTTGATCTGGATGACGTCGTCCCAGTTCTCCTGCGAGAACTCGAGCGCGGGCTGGCGGCGGATGATCCCCGCGTTGTTCACGAGGACGTCGAGGCCGCCGAAGGTGTCGACCACCTCGGCGACCACGCCGGTCAGCTGCTCCGGCGTCGCGGTCGACAGGTCGCACACGACCTGGTGCACCCGGCGGCCCAGGCCCTGGATCCGGTCCGCGGTCTCCGGGCAGCCGGTGCGGTCGAGCAGCACGACGTCGGCACCCGCCTCCGCCAGGGCCAGCGCGTAGCCCTGCCCGAGGCCGCGGCCGGCGCCCGTGACGAGGGCGACCTTCCCGTCGAGGGAGAACTGGTCGAGGATCACGCGAGCTCCTTGGGGTCGTAGGTGACGACGTCGGCGTAGTCGACGTTCTCGCCGGCCATCGCCCACACGAACGAGTAGGCGCCGGTCGCCGAGGCGCAGTGGATGGACCAGGGCGGGGAGACGACGACGTCACGGTCGTGCAGGATCAGCTGGCGGGTGGCGCTCGGCTCACCCATGAGGTGCACCAGCACGTCGTCGCCGAGCCCGGTGTAGAGGTAGACCTCGGTGCGGCGGTTGTGCACGTGCGGCGGCATGGTGTTCCACACGCTGCCGGGTTCGAGGGTCGTGATCCCGAGCACCAGCTGGTTGGACTCGATGCCGTCCGCGTGGATGTAGCGGCGGATGGTGCGGTGGTTCGACTGCTCGAGCGAGCCGAGCTCCGCGGCGAACACCTCGTCGCGCCCGGCGAGCGCGGGGCTGCACGCCCGGTGCGCCGGGGCCGTGACCAGGTACACGGCACCCGTGCCGCGCACGACGACCTCCCGCGTGCCCATCGGCAGGTACAGGACGTCCTGCGGGCCGACCGCGTATGTGGCGCCGTCGGCCACCACCTCGACGGTCCCGGCGATCCCGACGACGCCGAGCTCGCGGCGCTCGAGCAGGTAGGCGGCCTTGATCTCGTCGGGCGCGGTCAGCGCGACCTCGTGGCCGTCGACGACCAGGCCGCCGACGAGCATCCGGTCGTCATGGGCGTAGCCCCACGACACCTCGCCGGTGGTGAACAGGCCCGAGAGGACGAACCGCTCGCGGAGGGTGCCGCCGTCGAGCCGGCCGACGTCGTCGGGGTGGGTGCTCCAGAGGCGGGTGACGCTCATCGTGCTGCTCCTTGGTGGTGTGCGAGGCGGGACGGGCTGTCGGCCACCGGGTTCGTCAGGGTTCCCAGGTGCCCGATGGTGATCGAGACCACGTCGCCGGGCTGCAGGAAGCGCTCGCCGCGGGCGAGCACCTCCGGCAGCTTCTGCGGCGTGCCGGTGGCGATGACGTCGCCCGGCAGGAGCGTCATCACCTGGCTGAGGTAGGAGACGAGCCACGCGACGCCGAACACCATGACGGCGGTGGTGCTGCGCAGCGTCACCTCGCCGTTGAGCGCCAGCTCGACCGTCAGGTCCTGCGGGTCGGGCACCTCGTCCGCCGTCACCAGCGCCGGACCGAGCGGCCCGAACGTGTCGAACGACTTGCCCGGCACCCACTGGCTGCCGTGGCGCTGCCAGTCGCGCGCGGAGACGTCGTTGAAGATCGCGTAGCCGGCGACGTGGGCGAGCGCCTCGTCCTGCGGCACCTCGTGGGCGGGCGAGCCGATGATCACGGCGAGCTCGGCCTCGTAGTCGACCTCGTCGGAGGCCAGCGGCCGCCAGATGGGCGCGCCGGGGCCGGTGATCGTGTTGGCCGTCTTGGCGAAGACGTCCGGGTACTGCGGGTCCTCGACCACCTGGTGGCCCCGGTAGTTGTAGCCGATGCACACGATCTTGCCGGGGTCGGGCACCGGCGCCAGGAGCCGCACGTCCGCCAGCGGCAGCCCGGCGCCGGCTCCGGCGTGGGCGACGAGGTCGCGGACACGGTCGAGCCCGCCCGAGGCGAGGAGCCGCACCATGCTCGCCGGGACGGACGCGTCCGCCGCCGGCAGGTCGAGCACGCGGTCGCCGGGCAGCAGGGCGCCGGGGCGGACGGACCCGCCGTGCTCGAAGGTCACCAGGCGCATGAGGAGCCGCTCACCAGTACAGCGTCCAGCCGGGCAGCACCTTGCGGGCGAGGGCCTCGAGGTAGAAGTAGTCCCCCCAGAGCGTGCCCTCGTCGACGCCGATCGAGCTCGGCCAGTCGTAGACGCCGTGCAGCAGGAGGGCGTTCGACCCCGCGACCGGCGTGTACGCCTCCGCCAGCGACGCCAGGATCGCGTCGGCCCGCTCGCGGTAGCGGTCCCGGTCCGGGCCGTCGGGCAGCCAGCCGACGACCTCGGCGAGCCCGCAGACCGCGATGGCGGCCGCGGAGCTGTCGCGCGGCTGGTCGTCGCCGTCCGTGAAGTCCAGGTCCCAGTACGCGACGCCGTCGGCGGGCAGGTGCGCCAGGAAGTAGTCCGCGCACGTGCGCGCCGCGTCGAGGAACGACTCGTCGTGCGTGTACCGGTAGTTCAGCGCGAAGCCGTAGATGCCCCACGCCTGGCCGCGCGCCCAGCACGAGTCGTCCGTGAAGCCCTGCTGCGTGGAGCCACGCAGCGGCCGGCCCGTGACGACGTCCCACCAGAACGTGTGGAACGTGGTCCCGTCGGGCCGGATCATCTGGTCCCGCAGCTGCGCGGTGTGCCGGCGCGCCGCGTCGGCGTACCGCTCGTCGCCGGTCTGCTCGGTCGCCCAGTAGAGCAGCGGCATGTTCATCAGCGAGTCGATGATCGTCCGGCCACGCTGACCGGGGTCCTCGAGGCTGCCCCAGGCCTGGATGATCCCGGCAGGCTCGAGGAACCGGGTCATGAGGTGGTCGGCGGCGGCCAGGGCGGCGTCGCGCGCGCCCCGGTCGGCGAGCAGCCGCCACGGTGCCACGCACGCGAGCGTGTAGAGGAAGCCGAGGTCGTGCGTGTCGAGGTCGATGCCCCGCTCGACCCGGTCCACGAAGCTCGCCACGGTGCCCGACGCCGCGACACGGAACTCCTCGTCGCCCGTCAGCTCCCAGGCGAGCCAGAGCTGGCCCGGCCAGAAGCTCGTCGTCCACCCGCGGTTGGCCCCGGCGGGGAGCCGGTCGGTCGCCGGTCGGGGCGGGTAGACGCCGCCGCGCGTCGTGTCGTCCGGGTACCCGGCGGCGAACGCGGCGATGTTGGCTCGCACGGTGGTCAGCGCGGTGGCGAGCGCCGCGTCGGTGCTCGTGGCGGCGGGGGTCTGGTCCGCCTGGATCGGCGTCATGGTCGGGATTCCTTGCTGTCGTGGGCGCGCGGCGGCTGGCCGGTGCCGGGTCGAAGGTCGTCGGGCGGGCGGCGGCCCGCGTCACGTGGGCGAGGGGGCCTCGTGGGCCGGGAGGGCGGGCCGCAGGCTGAAGCGGCTGTTCGCCCAGACGACGTAGAGCAGCGGGGCGGTGGCCAGCCCGATCGCGAGCGCCGGCTTGGCCGCCAGCAGCCCGACGAGGAGCGCGAGGACGGCGAGCGACACCACCGTGAGGTACCAGCGGCGCGCGCCCAGGTAGAGCGCCGCCTTGAGGACGGCGCGCAGCCGCGCCCCGGGCACCTCGGCGGTCGCCACGAGCGCGAGGAGGGTGGTCGCGACGACGAGGAGCGCCACCACGCCGAGCACGGGGACGGCCCAGGCCGCCACGGGGCGGGTGGCGGCGGCATGCGCATCGACGCCCAGCACGACGAGCGTGGCGGCGGCCAGCGCCCCGATGGTCGCCGCCCGCCGGAACGACGTGCGCCACGTCCTCGCGAACGTGCGGATGACGCCGATCGTCGGGTCCGCGGAGTAGGCGGCGAACACCGCGAACGCGGCGGCCAGGGTCGGGGTGGCCAGCGGCAGCAGCACGGCGAGCAGCGGCCACGAGGACGCCGGGTCGGTGGTCAGCAGCACCGCCAGCAGCGGGGCGAGGCCCACCGCGAGCAGCGCGTTGGTCACCAGGCCCAGGTAGGCGACCGAGAACACCGTCTCGTAGGTCTCGTGCGAGGTCCGGCGCATCGCCGTCAGCCCTTGAGCCCGCTCGTGGCGATGCCCTCGACGAAGTACCGCTGGCCGAGCAGGAAGATCACGGCGACGGGCACCACCGACAGGGTCAGCCCCGTGAACAGCAGGGCGTAGTTCGCGTCGAACAGCGTGGTGATGAAGGTCTGCAGGCCGAGCTGCAGCGTCCAGAGCTTGGAGTCGCGCAGGTAGATCAGCGGCCCCATGTAGTCGTTCCACGTGTTGACGAACGTCAGCAGCGTGAGGCTGGCGATGGCCGGCGTGGACAGCGGCAGCATGATCCGGGCCCAGATGCCGTACTCGGACAGGCCGTCGATCCGCGCCGCCTCGGACAGCTCCTCGGGGATCGACTCGAAGTACTGCTTCATGAGGAACACGCCGAACGCGCCGAACGCCTGCAGCAGGATGATCGACCACAGGGTGTTGGTGAGGTGAGCCTTCCCCATCATGATGAACTGCGGGATCATGTACGACTGCCACGGCACGGCGATGGTGCCGATGTACGTGAGGAACAGGACGTCGCGCCCGGGGAACCGCATCCGCGCGAACCCGTAGGCCGCGAACGAGCCGGTGAGCACCTGCAGGAAGGTCACGGCGACCGACAGCACGATGGTGTTCTTCCACCAGGTGCCGATGTCCGAGCCGGTCCAGATCTTGACGTAGTTGCCCCAGTGCCAGCTCGGCGGGATCCACGAGATGTGGATGGTGAACACGTCGTTGGGGCCCTTGAGCGAGCTCATGACCATCCAGAAGAACGGCAGGAGCACGCCCGCGGCGGCGACGATCAGCAGCGCGTACCCGAGGGCGCGGGCGGCGCGGCGCCCGGGCGTCATGGGCTTCTCGCGAGCCGCCGAAGCGGTCTGGGTGGCCGGGGTCTCGATGAGCGTCGTCATCAGGCAGCCCTCCGCTTGTTGACGACGAACTGGACGATCGTGATGACGATGCAGATGAGGAACAGGACCACCGACGCCGCCGAGGCGTAGCCGAACTGGAACTCCTGGAAGCCCTTCTGGTAGATGAACTGCGAGATCACCAGGGTGCTCGTGCCCGGACCGCCCTCGGTCATGACGAGGATCAGGTCGAGGATCTTGAACGAGGCGATCGTCAGCATGACGGTGACGAAGAACATCGTCGGGCGCAGGCACGGCATGGTGACGTTGCGGAACCGCTGCCAGGCGTTGGCCCCGTCGACCCGCGCCGCCTCGTAGAGCTCGCGCGGCACGGTCTGCAGGCCGGCGAGGAACAGGATCATGTAGTAGCCCATCTCGCGCCACGTGCCGACGATGATGACGGCGGGCATCGACCACTGGGCCGAGGTGGTCCACCCGGGCGGGTTGGCCACGCCGAGGACGTGCAGCACCTGGTTGATCGGCCCGTACTTGGGGCTGAAGAGCAGGTTCCAGACGATGGCGATCGCGACGATCGACGTGATGTACGGGAAGAACGCGGCGGTGCGGAAGAACGCGACGCCGCGCAGCTTCTGGTTGAGCAGCAGCGCCAGGGCGAGCGAGACGACGATCGTCAGCGGGATGTGGAACACCGCGTAGTAGAAGGTGTTCCGGACCGCCGTGGCGAAGGTCGCGTCGTGCAGCAGCCGCTTGAAGTTCGCCAGGCCGGTCCAGGTGGCCGACCCGAACACGTCCCAGTTGGTGAACGCCATGTAGAAGAGCACGAGCACCGGGATCAGCGTCAGGAGGGCGAACCCGACGAAGTTCGGCAGGATGAACGTCCACCCGATCGCGGTGTTCCGCCGGCGGATCTTGCGGCCCGGGTTCGGGCGCCGTGGCGTGCGGCGCGTGCCGGGTGCGGCGTCATCAACCGTGATGGTCGCCATGGGCGGTGCTCCTTCGTCGGGTGGTCGTGGTGCCGGGGTCGTCCCGGCCGGCGTCGCCGCCGGCCGGGACGACCGTCACTCGCGGTGGTCGGTCCCGCAGGACCGGCCGGGATCAGCCGAGGCCGACCTCGTCGTGCACGCGCTTCGTGGCCTGGGCCAGGGCGGCGTCGATCGAGGAGGAGCCGGACATGATCGCGGTGTGGGCGTCGCCCAGGATCTTCTGCACGGCGGCCGTGTTCTTGTCCGTCGGGTTCTCCGGCGCGGTCTTGTGCGTGGTCCACGCGAACTTGGACAGCGCGTCGGTCGGGGCGCCGGCGGTGGCGAAGTAGGTGGTCGCCACGGTGTCGGACGTCAGGGCCGGCGTGATGCCGATCTGCGCGAGGGCCTTGGCGGCGTCCTCGCTGGCGGCGAAGGCCAGGAAGTCCTTCGCGGCCTGCATCTTCTTGGCGTCGATGGCCTTGTTGATGCCGAAGCCGGTCGGGTCACCGAAGGTCAGCGGGGTGGCGCTGGTGCCGGTGGTGGACTTGTCCAGCTGCGGGATCGGCGCGAAGCCCCAGGCGAACTTGTCGGCGTCGCCGGACTTCTGCTGCGCGATGAGCGTCGCGACGAACCACGAGCCCATCGGCATCATCGCCGCCTGCTGCTTGCCGAACTCCGCCTGGTAGGTGAGCTTGCTCGTCGTGATCGTGCCGGCGTCCACCTGGGCGCCCGCCGACTGGAGGTCGAGGGCACGCTGGTAGTACGGCTTCATGTAGTCGTACTTGCCGGACAGGATGTTGGCACCCGGGGTCTGCGAGTTCGCGAAGCCCTGGATCACCGACTGCCAGCTGTGCTGGTAGGTGCCGAGCGCCTGGCTGCCGGCGCCCTTGAGCTTGGTCGTCAGCTGCTTGGCGGCCGCGGCGTAGTCGTCCCACGTCCACGAGCCGTCGGGGATGGCGACGCCCGCCTTGTCGAAGAGGTCCTTGTTGTAGAAGAGGACCCACGAGTCGTTGCGGTACGGAAGGGCGTACTGCTTGCCGTCCACCTCGTACGACTTCACGCCGTTGATGCCCTGCGGCAGGCCGGCGACGAGGTCGCTGACGTCGACGAGCTTGGGCGCGAAGACGGTCACGTAGGAGACGTTCTTCTGCGTGATGATGTCCGGCGCCGCGTTCGCCGCGAGGTCGGCCGTGATGAGGTCGTTGTACTTCGAGGCGTCGTACTCCTTGAGCGTCACGGTGACGTTGGAGTGCTTGGCGTGGAAGGCGTCGGCCAGCACCTTGAACTCCGGCGTGGTCGCCAGGCTCCAGCCGGACACCGTCAGCTCGACGGGCGCGGCGGGCGCAGTGGCCACGCCGGTGTCGGTGCCGCCCGACGCCTGGGACGTCGGGGTGCCGCCGCTGGTGCCGCCGCTGCATGCGGCGAGCGCGAGCGAGGCCACAGCGGCCAGGGCGGCCACCGCGGGGATCGAGCGCTTCATCCTTGCTCCTTTGACTCAGGGCCCGTCGTTGGGCCTGCTACCACGGAACCGGGTCGCCTAGGCGGCGTGCCCGGGTGACTCAACGGCCAGGTGGCTCGCGGTCCGGACGCCGTCCGGCCACGTGACCACCGCGTCGAGAGCGCCGTCCCGCTCCTGCAGCTCGGCACGTGCTCTCTGTTCCTGCGTCGACCCTGCGCCGGACAGGCCGACGAGGGCCGCGACCCACGCACCGACCCGGACGGGGAAGGTGAGCGTGGGCACGTGTGACGGGTCGCCGAGCGGGCTGGCGCCCGCCCTGGTGACGACGGCGGGCTCGGCCTCGCCGGCGACAGGGAGCAGCGAGGACGTGAGCCGTTCGGTCGTGACGACGGCGGCGCCGGCGGCCACGGTGGAGCCGACGTCCGGCCCGACGAGGGGCCAGCCGCCGACGCGCAGCGTCAGACCCGCGGCGTCGATGCCCGGCGCCAGCTCCTCGACGCGCGCCAGGCGCAGCTCCCACGGCCCGTGGAGCAGTGAGAGGACGGTGAGCGTGCCCGCCACGGTCACGGCGCCGTCGCGGCCGGACCCGTGGTGCGTGGTGGTCGGCGTCGGGTCCACCCAGTGGGTGACGGCGCGCGAGCCCGCGATGGCGACGCCGTCCTCGACGCGGGCGTCCAGCAGGGTCATCGCGGCGCGGTGCGTCGGCCGACCGGCGGTGTCGAGGAGCACGACCGCCTGCTCCAGGGGGGAGACCCAAGCCTCCTCGTCGAGCAGCGGCGCCGTGGCGGTCGAGTACCCGATGCGGGCGTACGCCGGCGAGTCCCCGACCAGCGAGCCCGCGCGGGCGTGGTCGCTGCCGTGGTTGGCGATCCGGACGATCCCGTCGGCGGCGGTCCCGGACACCGCCCAGCCCGCCGGGCGCACGACGAAGAGCGAGTCCTGCGTCTCGGAGGGCAGCCGCTCGGAGGGCGCGGCCCACACCGGGTGGTCGGCCGGCAGCGCGATGCCGAGCATGCCCTTGGCCGCCCAGTACGGGGAGCTGGGACCCGAGTACGACTGCGCCAGCTGCCGCCACTCGTGGTGCCAGCCCATGGTGAGCAGCCCGCGCTCGTCGGGCGCGCCGTGGTCGGCGAAGTGCCGCACGACCCTATCGGCGGCGTGCCGCAGCCGGCCGAGGGACGTCGACGGCACGCCCGCGACCGCGCCGACCCAGAACGGGGCGGCGGCGGCGAACCGGTAGATGAGGCTGCGCCCCTGGAACAGCGGGCCGCCGTCCGCACCGACGAGCCGCACCGCGTCCTGCAGGTAGCGGTCGAGGCGGTCGACGTCGGTCGTCGTGCGGCCCGCGGCCAGCTCGGCGGCGCCGGCCATCCGCGACCACAGCACCGGGTAGAGGTGCATCGCCCAGCCGATGTAGTGGTCGTAGCTGCGCTCGTACCCGTCGGAGTACCAGCCATCGGCGCGGTAGAGGTCGTCGTGCAGCGCAAGGTCGGCCGCGACGTCGTCGGCCGACCAGGGTCCGCCGACCGAGCGCAGGAACGTCTCGACGACGACCCGGAACCACAGCCAGTTCGTCTTGGGGTAGCCGTGGTCGCCGACGACAGGGGAGAGGTACTCGACCACCTGCTGCTGCGTGCGGTCCGACAGGCGGTCCCAGATCCACGGCCGCGTCATGTCGAGGATGAGCGCCGTCGAGGCCGCCTCGACCTTGGCCTGGCCGTGCTCGGTGGTGCGGACCCAGCGCTCCTCCTCGGGGGAGTCGGGATCGACGCCGGCGGCGATGCCGCGGGCGTAGAACTCGGCCAGGTCGTCCATCCCTTGACCGCGCTCGCCCGCGATGCGGAACCCCGCGAGCAGGAACGTGCGGCAGAAGCCCTCGAGCCCGTCCACGGCGTGGCCGTAGCCGCCCTCGGCACCCGGCAGCGTGATCCGGCCGTGGCCTGGGGAGGCGTACGGACGGACGGCCGCGAGGAGGCGGTCGGCGAACCCGGTCCACTCGTCCCGCGACCAGTCGGTGGCAGATGTCGCTCCGCCGGCCGTGGTTTCCTTGCGGAGGGTCGCCCCATGGTGCTGCTCGGTCAACGTGTCCTTCTTCGTTGAAAGTCACCTGACGCCGCACGCAACGATGCGCCGCAGACCGCGCCAGATACGAACCGGTTCGAAGTAAACGAGCCAGAAGCGATCGTGTCAAGTCTGTAACCGTTCTGATATGATCACGAACGATCACCTAGGCGCCCATCTCGACGGAGAGACCTTGCCGACCTCGCAGCGATTCGCCGGACCCCTGGCGGCGGCGTGGCAGACCGACGGCCCAGCCGTGCGCGCGCTGCTGCCGGAGCCGACGCTGCCGGTGCCTTCCGCCACCGACCGTGCCGTGTGGGAGCACCTCGACCCCACCACCCTCACCGACCTGTCGGAGCGCGCGCGGCACGACCTCGGCGCACCGTGGCCGGTCCCGCTCCAGCACGACTACTCCCGGCGCTGGCGGGACGGCGACCGCGACACGTACGAGCAGGCCGTCTTCGCGCGGCAGCGCCGGCTGAGCCGCGCCGCCGTCATGGCTGCGGCCACCCTCGAGGACGCCTGGCTCGACGAGGTGGCGGACGGCGTCACGCTCCTGTGCGAGCAGAGCACCTGGTGCTGGCCCGCGCACGACGACACGTTCGATGCCCATCGCTCGGTCGTCCCGACCGTGACCGACCCGTACCTCGACCTCGGCGCCGGCGAGGTCGTCGGACAGCTCGCCTGGCTCGACCACCTGCTCGCGGCGCCGCTCGACGTGCGCTACCCGGGCCTGCGCGACCGCATCCGGCACGAGGCGGACGCCCGCGTGCTGACCCCGTTCCTGCGGCGCCGCGACTGGCACTGGCTCGGCCTGGGCGGCGACGTGCACAACTGGAACCCGTGGATCCACGGCAACGTGCTGGTGGCGGCGCTGGTCCTCGAGCCGGATGCCGACCGGCGGGCGGAGCTGGTCGACCTCGTCGTCCAGGGGCTCGACCGCTATGTCGCCGTGCTGCCGGAGGACGGGGCGATCGACGAGGGCTACGCGTACTGGTGGAACGGCGCCTGCCGGGCCCTCGAGGCGCTGGACGTGCTGCGGCACGCCACGGGCGGGGCGCTCGACGCGAGCGGGTTGCCGGCGCTGCGCGCCACGGTCGCGTTCCCGCACCGGATGCACCTGTCGGACGGCTGGTACCTCAACGTCGCCGACGGCCCGGCGCGCCCCTCCGACGCCCAGCCGTGGCACGCGCTGCACCGTGCGGCGCGCGCGGTGGGCGACGACGAGGCCGTGGCCCACGCCGCGGCCCACCGTGCGCCCGGTGGCCCGGTGGCCGACGAAGCGGCGGGGTTCGGCCGGCTCCTGCGCGCGCTCGTCGACGCCGACTGGCGGGCGGCGGTGCCGGGGCCCTCGCCCCTGCCGCGCGACGTCTGGCTCGGCTCGACGCAGGTGCTGCTCGCACGGTCGCAGGCGGGCTCGGCGCGCGGCCTGACCCTGGCCGCCAAGGCGGGTCACAACGGCGAGCACCACAACCACAACGACGTCGGCGAGGTCGTCGTCGCGCTCCACGGCGTGCCCGTCGTCGTCGACGCCGGCCGCCCGACCTACACCGCGCAGACGTTCGGGCCGGACCGGTACTCGATCTGGACGATGCAGAGCACATGGCACAACGTGCCGGAGGTCCGCGGCACCGCCCAGGCGGCCGGGGCGGCCTACGGCGCCCGCGACGTGGCCGTCGAGACCGACGACGCGGGAGCCTCGCTCCGGGCCGACCTCGCCGCCGCGTACCCGCGCGACGACGTCGCGCGGTGGTGGCGCACGAGCCGCCTCGACCGCACCACGGGGGCCGTCACGGTGACCGACGAGTGGCGGCTGACGGGCGCGGCCGACGCCGGTGCCGAGACGAGCGTGCACCTGCTGCTGGCCGGCAGCGTGCGGACATCGGCCGGCGCGGCCGAGGTGGACGCGCTCGGCGGGGCCGGTACGGCCCTGCTGACCTGGGAACCCGCCGTGCCGTGCGTTGCCACGGAACGGCTGCTCGACGACCCTATGCTCGCGGACGTGTGGGGCGGCCGCCTGACCCTCCTGGCGTTGGACGTGAGCCAGCTGGGCCCGGCGGGAACGGTCCGCCTGACGGTGGAGGAGCGGCGATGAGTGCGTCCGACGGGCGCGGGCCGCTGCAGGTGGAGCGGCGCGCGCAGCTCCTGGACGAGCTGCAGCGGCAGGGCACCGTGCGGGTGTCCGACCTGACCGAGCGGCTGGGTGTCGCGGCGGTGACGATCCGGCGCGACATCGCGCAGATGGCCGCCGAGGGTCTGGTGCGGCGGGTCCACGGCGGGGTGACCCTGATCCTCCCCGACGAGACCGGTGGCGAGGAGAGCGCGTACGCCACGACGCACGCCGTCGGCGCCGGCCCGCGCACGCTCGGCATGCTCGTGCCGTCTCTCGACTACTACTGGCCCGGCGTCGTGCGCGGGGCGGAGGAAGCGGCGCGGGAGTACGGCCACAAGGTGGTGCTGCGAGGCTCGTCGTACGAGAGCGAGGACGACCGCCCGCAGCTGGAGCGGCTCGTCGACGGCCTCGGGGCGGACGGCCTGCTCATCGCCCCGCGCCTCGATGCGCCGACCGTCGACGCCACGCTCGAGTGGCTCGCCGCGACCGGCGTGCCGACGGTCCTCGTCGAGCGCACCGCCACCGTGGGGCCGCACCACGCGGTGCTGGAGTCGGTGACGACGGACCACGCGCTGGGCGCGGCGATGGGCGTGCGCCACCTGCACTCGCTCGGGCACCGCAGGGTGGGCGCGGTGCTGAGCAAGGGCAGCCCGACGTCGCAGCACATCCTGCGCGGCTGGCACGACGCCGTCACCGGGGCGGGGTTCGCGACGAAGGACACGGTGGACGTGCTGCTGCCGGGGCTGCGCTCGGCCGAGTGGGACGCGGCGCTCGACGAGACGCTCGACCGCTGCCTGTCGACGGGCACCACCGCGCTGCTGGTGCACGCCGACGCGGAGGCGATGGCGGTGGTGCAGCGGTGCGAGGAGCGGCACCTGACCGTGCCCGGCGACCTGTCGGTCGTGGCGTACGACGACGAGGTCGCGGGGCTGTTCAGCCCGCCGCTGACCGCGGTGCGCCCGCCCCGCCGGTCGATCGGCCGTGCCGCGGTGGACCTTGTCGTCGCCCGGTTCGCCGACCCGGGGCGGCCGACCCACCGGGTGGTCATCAGCCCGTCGCTGCGCGTGCGGGAGTCGACGGCGGCGCCGCGGGGCGCGGCCGCCTCGTCGTGACGAGGACCGGACCGTAGCGCCAGCAGATCGCTAGCAGGCCGCCGGGTCACGGCCCCCTTCACGGTGTGGCGGCGCGCGAGCCCGGTCGGCGGGCCCCGCAGCCGCGGCCGGGGGTGCGACGGGCGCGCGAGGCAGTCGGCAGCTTCCCGCGGCGTCGGCCGCTCAGCCGGCGGACGGCCGAGTCGCGGTCCACGTACGACCGCCGTCGGACGAGGCGTACAGGCCGGTGGTCTCGGTGCAGCTTGCCTTTCCCGTGGGGCAGGCGGTGACGGTCACCGAGGCGAGACCGTGCGTCGGGTCGAGGAACGTCAGCGCGCCGACGGGTCCGGGCAGCCCGGCCGGCGTCATGGTCGCCACGTCCGTCCCGGTCACCGTGACGAGCGTCGTCGATGGACCCACGAGGATCGCCGTGCCCGGTCCGGCGCTCGTCCCGCGGGCCGTGACGCCCTGGCCGAAGGTGCCGCCCGTCGGCACCTTGCCGAGGGACGTGAAGGTGCGCCCGTCGGTCGTCGTCAGCAGGTCGATGGTCTGCGCGGCCCCGCTCGCCAGCGTGACGGGGATGACCGCCCGGTCGGCGGCCATCGGCACCGGAAGGCCGATGCTCGGGGCGTCGGCGGGGATCGTCCCGCCGGTGGCCACCGTGACGCCCTCCACCGCGCTCTGCGTCCACGTCGCCCCGAGGTCGTCGCTGACGAACAGCTGCGAGCTGACCACGCCGCCGACGAGGAGCAGGTGAGTGCCCACCCAGGCGGCGGTTCCGGCGGCCGGCGCCGGCCGGGCGGCGACGTCGTGCCCGGCGGGCCCGACGAACAGCACACCGGTGCCCTCGACGCCCGACGAGTGCGGGGTCTGCGCGGCGATGGCGACCATGAGCCCGTCGGCGTCGAGCGCGACGTCGACCTGCCCGCCGTCCGGCATCGCCAGCGGGAGGCGTTGGCTGACCCACGTCTGCCCGCCGTCGCCCGACCGCTCGTAGGTCAGGCTGCCGGTGGCGTCGAGCGTCGCGGCCGCGATGGTGGCGCCGTGCACGTCCAGCCAGTGCCCACCGACGCGCCGCCCCGGCACCGTCAGCGCGCGCCAGTGACCGCCGGCGTCGGTGGTGAGCAGCGTGGCACCGCGGGTGGTGACGACGGCCTGACCCGCCTGGCCGAAGACGGCCTCGTCGATGGCGCTGGCCGCGTCGGGCGGGGTGACGGTCGGCGGCGGTGTGGCGACGGCTGAGGTCGGCGTCGCCGACGGCACGGGAGGCGCGACGACCTCGAACTGGCCGGCGGCGCTCCGGGGGCGCCCGGGTGTGCTGGAGACGTCGGAGACCGTCATGGTCAGGCGGTACCAGCCGGGCGTCAGGCCCGCGGTCGACAGCCCGAGCGCGGCGCTCGATCCCCGTGACGGCGCCGGGATGCCGATGGCGGGCACCGCCTCGTCGGCGGTGCTCGGGTCGATGCGGCTCTGGCAGGCCGCCACGGCGTCGCCGAAGCAGAGGCCGGCCCAGCCCGCGGCCGCCCAGGCGCGCCCGTTCCATCGCTGCGCCTCGACGCCGACGCCACCCACCAGGTCGCTCTGGCCGCGGTTGAGGATCGTCACCGTCACGGGGTCACCACTGTGAACCGTGGCGGGGCTGACGACGAGCGCGGCCCGCGCGTCGGCAGGTTCGGGTGGTGGCACGTCGGCCGGTCCGGGCCCGAACGGCCGGGGCATCCCCCCGAGCAGCAGCCCGACGACCACGGCCACACCCACCAGCCCCACGCCGGCCGCCCCCCGGGCCGCCCGACGGCGGCGGCCGCGCCGGACGATCACCGCGGGATCGATCGCGAGGACCGGCGCCGTGTACCGCTCACGCAGGCGTCGCGCGTACTGCTCGTCGTCGGCCGTCATCGGGCCCCTCCTTCGTCGTCCGACAGCTCGGTGCGCAGGCGCGCGAGCCCGCGTGAGGCGGCCGCCTTGACCGTGCCGACGCTGACGCGCAGCTCGTCGGCCACCTCGACCTCGGTCAGCCCGGCGAGGTGACGCAGCACGACGATCCGGCGCTGCCGCGGCGGCAGCAGCCGCAGCGCGCGCACCAGGGCGTCCCGCTCGTCGGTCGCCGCCGCGCCGGACGGGACAGCACCCTCCGGCACGGCGGGGGACAGCACCTCCCGCCGCGCGAGCCGCCACGCGTCGATGCGGGCGTTCGCGAGCACGCGGCGCGTGTAGGCGACCGGGTCTCCGGTGCGCACCCGGCCCCAGTGCGACCACGTGCGCAGGTAGGCGTGCTGGAGCAGGTCCTCGGCGCGTGTGCGGTCGCCGCAGAGGAACCACGCGACACGGCCCAGCTCGGCGGACGACGCACGCACGAAGTCGGCGAACTCCGCCTCGGCACCGCCGGGGACCGGGAGCACGGCGAGATGCTCGACGGCATCCTCGCCGGCCGGCTTCGGCTGTGCCTGCATGCCACTCCAACGGCGGGAGAGGGCGAAAGGTTGAGAGGCGGCTGCAACGGGCGGCTCGGGTCGGCGTCCGGCGGGGACCCGTAGAGTCCTGCTGCCATCGGGGGATCACGGGCGAAGCCCGGCCGGCCACGGGCGGGAACGAGAGAAGGAGCGGACATGCCAGGCGTCGACTTCGTCACCGTGTCGACCGAGGGCCTTGAGTCCTCTCCGGTCGCGGCGCAGCTGGCGGGACTGCGCGCCAACGAGGCGCGGTACTTCAAGAACAAGTACGACCACGACTTCGTCGTCGTCCCGGCGGCCGAGGCCGAGCCCCAGCTGGCGTACGTCAACCGGATCCTCGCCGACGAGCGCGGCCTGACCCTGAGCGCGGCGCCGCTCGAGGTGAGCGAGTTCGTGGTCGAGGGCGTGCGCTGGACCTACGTGTTCTACCAGGACGGCCTCGCGCTCAACGTGCTCTACGCGCTGGAGCCAGGCGGCAAGCGGGCCGTCGGCTTCAAGCTCTCCGACGGCATGGAGGTGCCCGCCGAGCTGGCGGCGGCCGGGTTCAAGTTCGCCCGTCAGCGCTCGAAGCTGGCGGGGACGATCCGCGGGTCGTTCTTCGTCATCAAGCACGAGTACTGACGTCGGCCGCCCGCGACGGCGGGGGAGCGGCGTGCCGTCCTCGGTTGACGCCCGCCACGGACGGGCGGCGTGGCCTGCCGCCATGACCCATTACGCTCCGGCGCGGCGCAGCCGCCGAGGCGGACCGGTCGGCAGCCACGCGAGAGAGATGGCGACATGCAGCTGCTGAGCACCGCCGCACCCGTCGACGCCGGCGACACGGCCTGGATCATCGTCTGCACCGCGCTCGTGCTGCTGATGACCCCCGGGCTGGCGTTCTTCTACGCCGGCATGGTCCGGTCCAAGCACGCGCTCGCGATGATCATGCAGAGCTTCACGACGATCGCCGTGGTGTCGGTCACGTGGGTCGTCGTCGGCTACTCGCTCGCCTTCGACGCCGACGCGGGGGACGGGCTGATCGGGGGGCTGCACCTGGCCGGCCTGGCGCACGCCGCCGTCGCCGTGCCCGGCCTCCCGCTGACGGTCCCGCCGCTCGCCTTCGTGGCCTTCCAGCTCATGTTCGCGATCATCACGGCCGCGCTCATCAGCGGCGCGTCCGCGGACCGGATGCGGTTCGGCGCGTTCGTGACGTTCGTCGCGATCTGGTCGGTCGTCGTCTACGCGCCGCTCGCGCACTGGGTGTGGTCTCCCGACGGCTGGCTCCACCGGCTGGGCCTGCTGGACTTCGCCGGCGGCACGGTCGTCGAGATCGCCTCGGGCGCCTCCGCGCTCGCCCTCGCCCTCGTCCTGGGCCCACGACGAGGGTGGCCGCGGGAGATGATGGCACCGCACAACGTGCCGCTCACCCTGCTGGGTGCCGGCCTGCTCTGGTTCGGCTGGATCGGGTTCAACGCCGGGTCCGCCCTGACTGCCGGCACCCTCGCGGCGAGCGCGGCCCTCGCCACGCACCTGTCCGGTGTCGGCGGCATGATCGGCTGGCTTCTGCTGGAGAAGCGCCTCACCGGGAAGGCGACGACGCTCGGCGGCGCCACGGGTGCCGTGGCGGGCCTCGTCGCCATCACGCCGGCCGCGGGCTTCGTGGCGCCCGTCCCGGCCATCCTCGTCGGCGCGGCGGCCGGCGTCGTCTGCCTGTTCGCCATCCGGCTGAAGTTCCGCTTCCGCTACGACGACTCGCTGGACGTGGTGGCCGTGCACTACGTCGGTGGCGTCATCGGCACGCTGTCCATCGGCCTGCTGGCGGCGGTCTCCGTGAACCCCGCCGTCACCCACCAGGGGCTGTTCCTCGGCGGCGGCCTGACCCAGCTGGGGCGCCAGCTGCTCGGCGTCGCGGTCGCCTCCGCGTTCGCCTTCGCCGCGTCGTACGGGATCGCCCGGGCGCTGCGGGCCACGATCGGGCTCCGGGTGACGCCGGAGGACGAGCACGACGGGCTGGACGCGAGCCAGCACGCGGAGAGCGCCTACGAGTTCACTGCCACCTCCAGCCTGGGAAGGACCTCCTGATGAAGCTCGTGACAGCGATCGTCAAGCCGTTCAAGGTCGGCGACGTGCGGGAGGCCCTCGGCGCCATCGGCGTGCGCGGCCTCACCGTCTCGGACGCGCAGGGCTACGGACGACAGGGCGGGCACACCGAGGTCTACCGCGGTGCCGAGTACCAGATCGACTTCGTCCCCAAGGTGCGGCTCGAGGTGGTCGTGAGCGACGAGATGGCCGCGACCGTGGTGGACGCCCTCGTCGCGGCCGCGCGGACCGGCAAGATCGGCGACGGCAAGATCTGGGTGGTGCCCGTCGAGGCGATGGTGCGCGTGCGGACCGGCGAGCGGGGCGACGACGCCGTCTGAGGCGGTGCGTGTAGACGTTCCGTGAGCGCGCGGGCGCTGGGTCATCCACCGACGCAAGCATGACTGACTGATCCCTAGGACGGCTCTCGGCGTCATCATTTCCGAGCCTGATCCGAGTGAAGAGCAGCCGCGCGGGGACGCTGCATCAGTGGCGACAACGCCGCTGTGCGTGCCGGATCATCTGGCGACGGCCGCGCGCGGACCGTACCGAACGCGTAGTGGATCTACCGGAACGACGTTTCGACGGGCTTCAGCAGCAAGAGGCATTGATTGGCGATGTACTGATCCACCGTCGCGACGACGTGCAGCTTGGCGCCGACGCCGATCGAGACAGGCACGTCGCCGGAGTAGTGCAGGTCGTAGGTCGTGTTCACGTCACGGAACTGGAACTGCGGACCTGGCTGCGCCACGGTCTCGCTGAAGTCGCCCTGGTTGACGAGGATGTCATAGCGGGTCTTCGCCCCGTCATGCGGGGCCATGGCAACGATGGCTCCGTCGAACGCGAGTTTCGTGCCCGCGTACTTCGCCGCGAACGATGCGATATCCGGGCTGCAGTAGTCCTGCTGCTTCATGACCGCTGCGAAGTCGGTGTTCGTCTCGACGGTGAGCGGCTGATCTGTGGCCGTTACGGGCGCAGTGGCCGCAGTTGTGGCGTCATCGGATGGCGTGGCTGAGGCCGCGCTGGTCGGCTCCGCCGGTGAGCTCGGCGGAGCCGGAGTGACGTCTGCGCACGAGCGATCGACCGTGAAGCGCGGCTTGTCGGTGACGGCTGATCCGGCCGCGGGCAACTGCTCGCAGACCACCCAGTTCGACTTGTCGACCACACCGAAGACGCCACCGCCGACCACCTCAACGTCGTCCTTGTTGACCCCGGCACGATCGACATCGCTCAGCGCAACGTCGAGTTTCTTCCCCACGACGTTGGGCATGACCGCGTCCTCGCCCGAACCCCCGCAGCCCGAGAGTCCCGCCGCCAACGCCAACGCCAGGACGATCGGAACAGCCATGCCACGCCCTTGCATCAAGTCCCCCAGTCGCTCGAACCGAGACCCTGGTTCCCAGGGCGGTTCGAAACTCGATCCGACGTGGCTCCTTCTGACGACCACGCGTATGGGCGCAGGCTATCGACCGGATTGGCTTCCATACCGGCCTTTCAGTAATGGCACATGATGAACTTGCGGCTCCGACGCCGGTGCCCGCAGCGTCCAGTGCTGCTAGCCGATGGCAGTCACCGCGTGAGCGACGCAGTGAGGACCGCCTCAGCCAAGTTCGGGACGGCGGAACCGCTCGACGATGCCGTCCTGGGGCACGACGGCAGCTAGGGACCCCACCGCACGGTGTGGGCATCTGCGGTCTGAGGCGTTGATATCCGCATAACTGGCTCATCCCAATCGAGGGTGTAGTTGCTGCTTGAAGCCGCCGGTCTCGAGCAGGCTGCGGGCGATGTAGTTGGTCAGGTTCCGGAAGCCGAGTGCGGAGCCGCGCAGGTGCTCCAGGCGGCCGTTGATGGCCTCGGTCGGGCCGTTGCTGGTGCCCGGTCGGTCGAAGAATGCCAGGACGTCGCCCGCGCGCTTCTTCAGCGTCCGCCCGAGGGTGATGACCTCGCGCAACGCGGCCGGGACGGCGTGGTCGATCGAGTCGATCAGCGCGGTCATGAGCTCGCGCCCGCGTTGCGGGTCGGGGTGTCGGTAAGCGGCGATCATCTTCTGGTAGATGCCCCAGGTTGCCTCGACCTGCACGTGCTCGTCGCTGGCGAACAACGCGGTCAGCCGGGCAGCTTGCCGGTCGGTGAGCAGGTCGGCGCCGGTGTGCAGGGTGCGCCGGGCCTTGTAGAGCGGGTCGCGGGCCAGCCCGCGGTGCCCGTGCAGCTCTTGTTGGACACGGCGCCGGCAGCGGTCCAGGGCGTCGCCGGCCAACCGGACGACGTGGAACGGGTCCATCACCGCGACCGCGTCGGGCAGCTCCTCGACGGTCGCGGACTTGAAGCGGTGAACCCGTCCATCGCGACGACCTCGATCCCGCCGGCCCACGCCTTGGGTCGGGCGGCGAGCCAGCTGGCGAAGACCTGCTTGGAGCGGCCGGCGACCATGTCCAGCAGCCGCGCGGGACCGGACCCGTCGCGGACCGGGGTCAGGTCGATGATCACGGTCACGTACTTGTCCCCGCGGCGCGTATGTCGCCACACGTGCTCGTCGACGCCGATCACCGCCGCCGCGTTGAACCGCGTCGGGTCGCCGATCAGGACCCGGTGGCCCTCGGCCAGCACCGCGTCGTTCGCGGTGTCCCAGGCCACCCCGAGGGCTTCGGCCACCCGGGCGACGGTCAGGTGCCCGACCACCAGGGCGACCAGCGCCCAGCGCAGCGCCGCCCGCGACAGTCTCGAGCGCGGCTCAGCCGCCCGCGTGGTGTCCTGCCGCCACACGTGCGCGCACCCCGCGCAGCGGTAGCGGCGCACCCGCACCAGCAAGGTGGTGGGACGCCACCCGAACGGCTCGTGCGCCAACCTCCTGGTCACGCTGTCACGGGCCGTTCCGTGCGCGCCGCATCGGCGGCAGAACCCATCGTCGTGGAGCTCTACGACACGGCATACAAGCACCGCACCGGTCGCGCTCACGCGCTGGCCGACCACGACCAAGCCGAGGTCGTCCAGGCGGCAGAACACAGTCAGGTCGGGCGGGCAGAAGGTAGCGTCGGCCACGTCGAGGTCTTCCGGTGGGCTGGTGTGAGAACCCCCATCTTCGGAAGGCCTCGACGCCTACCCAGACCCCGACACGCCCGCCGGCGTCACACCCCGACTACACCCTCTGTGAGTCTTTGGGGTGGCTGGTCTGGGACTGGCTGACAGGGTTGGCACCGGCCGCCTGGCCCTGATCGTGACTCGACACCCTCACGGCCCCTTCGGGGTGCCTTGCAGTTGACATGTCCGTCCGGAGTCAGGTGGCCGGCGCCGATCCGGCCCACCTCGGTGACTTGATCAGAAGGCTGCCCGACCCCATGGGGTCGTGGCTCGTCACAGTGCTGCCCCGAAGTGACTTCCTCCCAGACCGGCGCCGGCTACCAGCGGCCGGACCGCAGTCCCGCCAGAGGAAGGAAGCCCAGCCGCCGTGACCATCGTTGCGCACGCCCACCCGTTCGTCGTCGGAGTCGACACCCACGCCCGCCACCACACGCTGACCGTCCTGGTCGCGGCCACCGGCGAGCCTCTTGGAACCGAGCAGTTCCCCGCCACCGGTGCGGGCATGTCCCGGGCGGTGGCGTGGGCCGCCCGACGCACCGGCGGCGAGCTGGCCACCTTGTGGGTCATCGAGGGCGCCGCGTCCTACGGCGCCCGCCTGGCCCGCATCGTCACCGACGCCGGCTACCAGGTGGTGGAGGCCGCCCGGATGAGCGCACACGCCCACCACGGCGTCGGCAAGTCCGACCCCCTGGACGCGGCCCGTATCGCCGCCGCCGTCCTGCCCCTGCATGTCGACCAGCTCCGCCGCCCCCGCGCCGACGACGGGATACGTGCCGCACTACGAGTCTTGGTCGCCGCCCGTGACCACATGAGCGCCGAACGCACCGCCACTGTCAACGCGCTGATCGCCCTGGTGCGCGTGGTCGACCTCGGCATCGACGCCCGACGGCCCCTGTCGGGAAGGCAGGTCGACCAGATCGCCCACTGGCGCACCCGCGACGAGCCCATCGAGCTGGTGATCGCTCGCGCCGAGGCCGTGCGCCTGGCCAAGCACGTGACCATGCTCGACGAGGAGATCGCGACCAACACCGCCACGATGCGAGACCTGGTCTCCCAGAGCCGAGCTGCCAGCCTGCTGGACAAGACGGGCATCGGTCCCGTGACCGCCGCGATCGCGCTGACCGCCTGGTCCCACCCCGGCCGGGTCCGATCCGAGGCAGCATTCGCCGCCCTGGCCGGCGTCAACCCCATCCCCGCCTCGTCCGGGAACACCGTGCGTCACCGCCTCAACCGCGGGGGCGACAGGCGCCTGAACCGCGCCCTGCACATGGCCACGATCGTCCGGATGACCCACGACCCCGCCACCCGCGCCTACGTCGACAAGCGCCGCACCGAGGGACGCACGACCAAGGAGATCCGCCGCATCCTCAAGCGCTACCTCGCCCGACAGATCTACCGCACCCTCAACGCCGCGCTCCGCCCCGCTTGACAGACATAGAAGGGTCAACTGGGAAGAGCCGCATAACTCCTTAGGGGAAGTCGTTAACGTTTACACCGAACTGCACGACCGTGTCCGCCTCCCCAATGAGAAACGACGACGTCCCCGGCCTTCCTGCGGGGAGCGTCACCGCGTCGGCGACCCGCGAGTAGCCGCAGCTGCGCCGGCACTACCTCGACGACGTCAGCGACAGGGTGCTTCGTGCCCCCGACACGGCCTGAGACCTACTTGCCTTCACGTGACCCCCGCAGTCGCTGTCCGCGGGGTGTGGGGCGGAAGTCGTTCTTGCTTCGCCCCCGCGGCGTTGTCGTCAGTGGCAGGCTGCTGCCGGGATCCGATGCGTCTTGCCCCCTAGCGCGCATTGCGTCCCGCCGTGGCGGTTTCCCCGGTGAAGCCCGATGCGTGGGGAGTCGGTGGTTCGGCAGGCGGCAGGCGAGACGGGCGCGATCCGGAGCGCGATGAGGGAGATCGTCGAGGAGCCGGGTGCCGAGCTGGTGGCGCGCTACTACTCCGATGAGCGATTCGCGGGCACACTGTTCGACGAGTTCGGCGAGAACCCGGCCGATCGGATGACCGCCGACGACCTGGTGGCGGCTTCGCTGCTCGACGTCCGGTTCGGGCCGGAGGCCGTTCGCGCCCTGCTGGTGGACGGGATCGCTGACTCGCTGCTGGCCCGAATCCCCGGTGATCTTCCGATTTGGGCTGCCGACTACGACGAAGTCCTCAGCGTGAACGCCCCCGCCGGTCGGCTGTGGGCGCACCTCACGGACATCCCCGGAGTCGGGGGTACTCGCGCGAGCAAGTTGCTCGCCCGCAAGCGCCCGGCCTTGTTGCCGATCCTCGACTCGGTGATCCGCGAACGGCTGAGGCTGGGGAACATCGACGCCTGGGGAGCCTTGCGGGACGTGTTGGTCGACGAGGAGATTCGCTCGGCGCTGGATGGCCTAGCTTCGAAACTCGACGGCCCGGCTCCGACCACGCTTCGGCTGCTCGATGTTGCGACCTGGATGCGGTTCTCGGAGTCCGACAACGCCCGCTCGGTGCGGCACGACCTCGGAATGGCGGTGCAGCCTCGCTGAGGGATGCCTCCGGCGCCAATGGGGCCGGGCGTCAGGCCTGGGCCACGAACAGCACGTTCGATCCTGCCGGTTAGCGGAAGAGCGCGAGTGCCCGCGAGCGCTCTTCTACCGGAATCCCCATGCGGGACTGCTGGGGCCGAATGTAGCGACCCGGCCGGCGGCACGCCGTTGATGGAACGGGTCGATGTCGATGCATCGGCCGTCACGGCGACGGGTGTGTCACGGACCGGAGGAGAGGTCACCCCGCTAGCCTGCCAGGATGAACAAGCGGAAGGTTGTCGGTGCGGTGCTCCTGCGGGCCTGGCGCTGTGCTATGCCTTGTGGCCGCTCGACATTGTCCCGGACATCCTAGGCCCTCTTGGTTGGGTTGATGATGGGGCCGTGGTGCTTGGCGTTCTGGGCATCGCCGGGAAATTGATGCTCAGTGCCGGGACGACGGGGAGTTCGACAATACCGACAGCAGGGAGGAAGTAGGGGCCGGAGGCTTTCGAAGAAGGAAATTCTCACGCCGCCGATCGGGAAGACCTCGATGTGCCTGCCGCTACCCGGCCTGCCGGGTTCAGCTGCCCTGCCTCGCGTTGCCCCACATAGACGAGATCGGGCCGTAAGTGAACGGGGCAGCGGCGCGAGCCGCGCCGTGCGGTGTTGGCCTGTTGGCCTGCCGTGCCGCGGCGCGTCGTGAGCACCCCGGCCTGTGGGGTCGGCGACGTCCTGGTCTCCGACCTACCCGGCACTAGCAACGGCGCCACAGACGCGGTCAGCACTCGCTTCGAACACCTGCGCGTCTCGGCCCTCGACTTCCACAACTCAGCAACATAGCCGGATCACTCCTGGAAGCCGGAGGCTTCCAAGCCTCAACTACACATCCGAATCGGATGGGCCACTCTTACGGCACCCCTTACCGTGGCCGCAGGAAGCTACGCCCGACTTCTTACCTCCGCCCGCGGACGGGGCGCTAGCCTCTCCGTGGACCGATGGGACACCGGAGGAGGTACGCAGTGGACGACGCGCAGCACGTCACGCAGGATGCCGCGGAACACTACGCCGTGTACGTGATGGCGAAGACGGCCGAGGATCTGGGCGCTGCCACCACTTCTCACAGCGAAGCACTCTGGGACGGATTCGTCGCGTATCTTGCCCACCGGACTTGGACGCACGATGTGCAGTTCGTAGAGCTCTACCCTGAGTACAAGGCCAACGTGGATCGGCAGGTTCCAAGGTTCGTCGACCGGCTGGCGTCAAAATACCCGCGGAGCAAGTTCCGCTTCGCTATTGACGAGGCGCGGTTTAGAATCATGGGCATCAAAGCGGACTTCACTATTGAGTTCGACACCGAGCAAGATCCGCACTTTGTCAGTCTCAAGAACTATATTGGAAAGAGCGGCATCACTCGCCCGCAGGTCTCAAGTGGAACCTTCCTCTCGTTTGCCGCGGGGTTCGTTTTCGAGCGTCGCGGCGTGGGCACCTACGACGACCCCAGAGTCGCAGGGAGGACCTTCAGCGGAAGCAACAAGGTCGAGCGGGACGGCGTGCTCGCCTACCAGGGCCGAACTGAACTGATCGCACCGCTTCAGGAGCTTGATGACATTCAGCAGCACATCCGCAACGAACTTCTCTCAATGCGGATGTACGACGAAGCGACGGTGAAGGCCGTCATCCAGACGATCGTTCCGCGTGGCCAGGCGGCTATGTTGAACATCTTCGAGACGCTAGGGATGGGCGCGGTGCGCGCGAAGTTCCTCGAGCGAGCAGGCCTGGATGCGACGGAGGATGTCCTCTACTTCGATGCCCACAACTTCGTGGACAGCATCACGAATCCCAAGTTCAGTCGACTTGTGGATTTAGTTAACGACCCCGCGACGGAATTCTCGATCAGCCCAGTAGGCCAGAGCTTGCGGTTTCGATTTTCGGCAAATGGACAATCAATCCTGTCGGTCGACGTTCCTCTGACGATCAACACTAATGGTGCGTGGCATCGCCCAAAGCAGCGCTATGCGGGAACGCAGGAGAAGAACGACAAGGGCCACCGCGTCCAACTCCAGTGGGGCGAGTTGCGCCCCTATAAAAGTCGTGAGCTGGCGACTTCCACGAATACGTATATCAACCTAAAGGCGACAGGGATCTTCGATGGGTGACTAGAACAGAGTTGCCACTGCGGACTCCCGCACTTGCTTGCGAGAGTTGCGCTTTGTGCCCGCGACACGCTTCTTTCGGAGCCTGTCGGTGGACGGCTCACTAAACAGTCGCACCATGAGCTCGTGCTCATCGTCCGTTTGGCCCGGAAGGCATAGTTGCGGCTCAAGGGAGTTTCCCATCACGATCGTCCCGCCGCCGAGACGTCGCTTGCAGAGGTCTACGTTGTCGCGCATGAGGTCGACGCCGTAGATGTCGTGGAGAGCTTCCTTCTCGGGCATACCGTGGTGATAGACCTTGATCCACTTGGCGGCGACAAGGAACTGCCCGTCACCGCAAGCGGGATCAAAGACTGTCTTTCCCGGCGCGAGGAGCTCGAGATCGAAGTACCGGAGCATTTCGAGGACGAGGCGCGTCGGGGTGAAGACCTCCGCTGTTGCACGAACACGCTCGACCGTCCGCTCGACACCGTCCATATAGGAGTGCTCATCTAGCCGCGCGGCGACGAGTTCCCAGAGTTCCTCGGACATACTCGACCTCCTCGTGCGTCAGTGAAAACAGCGCAAACATCTCGTCGTCGGTGAGGCAGGAATCGCTTGGTACCTGTGGAAGGCCGGCAAAGACTCGCTCGTTGCCGAATCCAGACCATTTCGCAGTCTTGTACACGTACTGGAACAGTGCGCTGTTGAGGTTGTGCGCTAAGGCGCGGCCTTCCGCGTCCGTCGCCACGCGCACGTAGTAGACCATGTCCGTGCCGCCCAGGACGCCGGCATCGTAGAAGGGCTTCGTGTACCCGCTTCTCGTCCACATGACCTTGCGGTGATCCGCCCACCCCTGTCGGATAGAAGACCACCACGTCGACTTGTTGGTATGAAACACCGGATATGGGTGATCGGCGTCCTGATTCTCTCTAAGGCTGGGATTGTTGTCGTAGCGGCGGATGTTGTGCGCGGTCACGTAATCCCATTCAACGGGCAGCTTCGGGCCGCCAGCAAACATAACCTTCGAGTGGATCGAGAGCGAAAGTCGTGACAGGTCATTAGGTAGGTATCGAACGCGGTCGTCAAGTTCAACCTTGAAATGCTCGTCGCCGATGCTGACCAAAGTTGGTCGTGCGTCGTTAGGGGACTTCTCGATCCAGTAATCACTGAAAGTTGACGCGATGTCGGGGAAGTGGTGCTCGGTTTCGAGACGCAGTACATGGGTCTGATGTTTGGCCATGAGGTCGAGCACGACGTTGCTCGGGCTGGCGAAGCTTGCAGGCGACACCTGCACGAGGCTGCCGCCTTCTCGCAGCAGTCGGTCGAATACGTTCAGCGTAAAGTCGATCCAGAGCTTGTGGGGCGTCTTCTTGCGATTGATCCTGTCCTGAAAGGGGGGGTTGGTCAAGATCACGTCGAACTTCATCGTGTCCCTCGTCTTCAGCCAGCCGATGCCCAGAGCGTACGCACTACCTCTGACGAAGCCAGGCTTCCTGGGCAGGGCGGGGTGTGCTGCGCCCGGGAGCGTGGCCCTGCAAGGCCGGCCAATGCGGTTCCGGGTACGGCCGGCAGGGCGCTCGGCGGGCTCGTGTGTGTGTTCCCGGCCCGTGACCTGTAGACAAGGGGTGCCCCGGGCGGGATTCGAACCCGCACTGGATCGGGTTTGAGCCGAACGCCTCTGCCGTTGGGCTACCGGGGCCGCGCGCACCCAGGATAGTGGCGACGGCGGGCGCATCCGCGCAGGCCGGGTGGCCACTCCGGCCGTCCGGCGGCCCGCGGCGATTACTCTTGTCCGCGTGAGCACCAACGACGCCGCGGAGCCCGCCGCCCTCGACCTGTCCACTCCCGTGCGCCCCGCGGCCGAGCAGCCCTCGTCGGGCGCCCGTCCCGCGCGCCGCGCGGTGGTCGCCGAGGACGAGGCCCTCATCCGCATGGACGTCGTGGAGACGCTGCGGGAGGCCGGCTTCGAGGTCGTCGGCGAGGCCGGCAACGGCGAGGAGGCCGTGGCCCTGGCCACCGAGCTGAAGCCCGACATCGTCGTGATGGACGTGAAGATGCCCGTCCTCGACGGCATCTCCGCGGCGGAGCAGATCGGCAAGGCTCACCTCGCGCCGGTCGTCATGCTCACCGCGTTCTCGCAGACCGAGCTCGTCGAGCGCGCCCGCGACGCCGGCGCCATGGCCTACGTCGTCAAGCCGTTCAGCCCCGCCGACCTGCTGCCGGCGGTGGAGATCGCGATCTCGCGCTACGCGCAGATCGGTGCGCTCGAGGCCGAGGTGGCGGACCTCACCGAGCGGTTCGAGACCCGCAAGCGCGTGGATCGGGCCAAGGGCCTGCTCATGACGAAGATGGGCCTGACCGAGCCGGAGAGCTTCCGGTGGATCCAGAAGACCTCGATGGATCGTCGCCTGACGATGCGCGAGGTCGCCGATGCCGTGATCGAGCAGGTCGGCGGCTCGGCGGGCTGAGGCACGCCACCCGTCCGGGGGACGGGTGAATCTGGGACTGGTCCGCGAACCGGACAATGGTCCATGATCGGTGAGGCGCACCGCGGGGGCAGGTGAGCTGGAACGCCGGTCCCTGCGAGGAGGTCCCCTTCGTGCGTCCTGGTGTCTGCACCCGCCCCGCAACCTCGGATGACCTCGACGGCCTCGTCACGCTGTGCCTGGAGGCGCGGTCCGAGCTCCAGGTGGGCTCGCAGCTCTGCACGGACGACCCGCAGCGCCTGCGGGACCAGTTGGTCCTGCTGATGACGTCCGCCGGCGGGACGGTGCTCGCCGGCACGGTGGACGACGAGATCGCAGGTCTGCTGCTCGCGCACGTCGTGGGCCCGGGCCCGTTCACCGACGTCGTCGCGCTCAACCTCGAGGCGCTCTACGTCCGCGGCGACGCCCGTCGCCGGGGCCTGGGTCACGCCCTGCTCGTTGCCGCCGCGACGCTGGCCGACGAGGTCGGCGCGACCGAGGTGTACGCCTCACCGCTGCCGGGGGCCCGCGGGATGCACCGGTTCCTCGCCCGGATCGGGTTCGCCCCGGCCGCCGCGCACCGCGTGGTGACGACGAGCGCGCTGCAGCGCCGGTTGTCCCAGGACCCGTCGGCCGTGCTCGGCGCCGTCACGGGCCGGCAGCCGCGCCAGCGCCTGGAGGACCTGATCGCGCGGCGGCGCCAGGCCCGGGCCGCCCAGACCGGCGGAGCGCCGGTGCCGGCCGAGCCGTCGCGTCAGGCCCGCGCGTCGATCAGCATGCAGGTCAGCCGCGCCGTGCAGACCCGCCGCCCGTCGTCGTCGACCACCACGATCTCGTAGCTCGCCAGGTTGCCGCCGAGGTGCACGGCGGTGGCGACGCCGTGCACCCAGCCCTCGCGGGCCGAACGGTGGTGCGTCGCGTTGAGCTCGATGCCGACCGCGACCCGCCCTTCCGGCGCGTGCGCGTTGGCGGCGTAGGACGCCAGCGTCTCGGCCAGCGCGGCCGTGGCCCCGCCGTGCAGCAGCCCGTACGGCTGGGTGTTGCCGGCGACGGGCATCGACCCGGCGGTGCGCTGCGACGTGATCTCCTCGAACGTGATCCCGAGGCGCTCGATGAGGGTGCCGTCCGCGGAGGGGAGGGTGTCGGCCATGGCGGATAGGTTGACACCCGTGACCCCGACGCAGCCAGCCACCGCACCGTCCGAGCGTCCACGACTGCTGCTCGTCGACGGCCACTCGATGGCGTACCGGGCGTTCTTCGCGCTGCCGGTGGAGAACTTCGCCACCTCGTCGGGCGAGCCGACGAACGCGGTCTTCGGGTTCACGTCGATGCTGGCCAACCTGCTGCGCGACGAGCGCCCCACCCACCTCGCCGTCGCGTTCGACCTCGGTCGCGTCACCTTCCGCACGGAGCGGTTCAGCGCCTACAAGGCGACGCGGTCCGAGACGCCGGAGCCGTTCCGCGGGCAGGTGGAGGTCATCCGCCGGCTCCTGGAGACCATGCGGATCCCGGTGCTCACCCAGCCGGGGTTCGAGGCCGACGACGTGCTGGCCACGCTCGTCACACGGGCCCGCGAGGCTGACATGGACGTCTTCGTCGTCACCGGCGACCGGGACGCGTTCCAGCTGGTCGAGAAGCACGTGACGGTGCTGTACCCGGTGCGCGGCGTCTCCGAGATGAGCCGCATGACGCCGGAGGCGGTCGAGGCCAAGTACGGCCTGCCGCCGGAGCGCTATCCCGACCTGGCCGCGCTCGTCGGGGAGACCAGCGACAACCTGCCGGGCGTGCCCGGCGTCGGCCCCAAGACCGCGGCCAAGTGGGTCCTGCAGTACGGCGGGCTGGACGGCGTCCTCGCGGCGGCCGACGAGATCGCGGGCAAGGCGGGGGAGTCGCTGCGCGCCAACCTCGAGCAGGTCCGCCTCAACCGAGAGCTCAACGCGCTCGTCCGGGACCTCGACCTGCCCATCGACACCGACGGGCTGGCGGTCCAGCCGTGGGACCGCCAGGCGCTGCACGAGATCCTCGACGAGCTGGAGTTCCGGACGCTGCGCGACCGGCTGTTCGCGCTGCTCCCGGAGGAGGCGCACGACGAGGTCGCGGCCTCCGCGGGCGCCCTGCAGCTGGAGGACGTCGCCGCCGGCGGCCTCGCCGCGTGGCTGGGCGCGCAGCGGGGACAGCTGCTCGGCATCGACGTGCGCGGCGTCGGGGCGCCGGCGGCCGGTGACGCCTGGGGGATCTCCCTGGCCGGCGAGGGCGGCCGGTCCGTCGTCTACGACCTGGCCGAGATCGCGCCGGCCGACGAGTCGGCGCTCGCGACGTGGCTGGCGGACCCGGCCGCGCCGAAGGCGCTGCACGCGGCCAAGACGACGTGGCATGCGCTGGCGGGCCGCGGGCTGACGCTCGAGGGCGTCGTGTTCGACACGGAGCTGGCCGCCTACCTCTGCCAGCCGGATCGTCGCGCCTACGACCTCGGGGACCTGGCGGTCGGCTACCTGCGCCGGGAGCTGGGCGTCGAGGAGGAGGGGGCGCAGGGCGCCCTCGACCTGGCGCTCGGCGGGGTCGACGAGGACAGGCGCGCCGCGGTGCGCGCGGTCGCGGTGCGTGACCTGGTGGACGTGCTCGGCGGCGAGCTGGCCGACCGCGGGGCGAGCGCCCTGCTCGCGGACGTGGAGCTGCCCCTGCAGCGGGTCCTCGAACGCGTCGAGCGGACCGGGATCGCCGTGGACGACGGCTACCTCGCCACGCTGGAGAAGGAGTTCGACGGCCAGGTGCAGCGCGCCGCGGCCGAGGCGTACGCGGTCATCGGCCGCGAGGTGAACCTCGGCTCGCCGAAGCAGCTGCAGGAGGTGCTCTTCGACCAGCTCGGCATGCCGCGCACCAAGAAGATCAAGACCGGCTACACCACCGACGCCGCGGCGCTGCAGGACCTGTACGTGCGGACCGAGCACCCGTTCCTCGCCCACCTGCTGGCGCACCGCGACGCGATCCGGCTCCGGCAGGTGGTCGAGCTGCTGCGCCGGTCCGTCGCCGTGAGCGACGGCCGGATCCACACCACGTTCCAGCAGACGATCGCCGCCACCGGGCGCCTCTCGTCGACCGAGCCGAACCTGCAGAACATCCCGATCCGCACGGAGGCCGGCCGGCAGATCCGGCGCGCGTTCGTCGTCGGCCCCGGGTACGAGACCCTGCTCACCGCGGACTACTCCCAGATCGAGATGCGCATCATGGCGCACCTGTCGGGTGACGCCGGCCTCATCGAGGCGTTCCGCTCGGGCGAGGACCTGCACTCGTACGTCGCGTCGCTCGTCTTCGAGGTCCCGCCGGACCAGGTCAGCGGCGACCAGCGGTCGAAGATCAAGGCGATGAGCTACGGGCTGGCGTACGGGTTGTCGTCGTTCGGCCTGTCGCAGCAGCTGGCGATCGACGTCTCGGAGGCGTCCCGCCTCATGGAGGCGTACTTCGCGCGGTTCGGCGGCGTCCGGCGCTACCTGAAGAGCGTGGTCGACGAGGCGCGGGCCACTGGGTTCACCGCGACGATCCTGGGCCGGCGCCGCTACCTGCCCGACCTCCTGTCCGACAACCGCAACCGCCGGGACGCCGCCGAGCGGATGGCCCTCAACGCACCCATCCAGGGCAGCGCCGCGGACCTCATCAAGCTGGCGATGATCGGGGTCGACGCCGAGCTGACACGCCGCGGCCTCGCCTCGCGGATGCTGCTCCAGGTGCACGACGAGCTCGTGCTGGAGGTCGCCCCGGGGGAGCGGGACGAGGTGGAGGCGTTGGTGCGCGCCCAGATGGGCGCCGCCGGAGACGCCGTGCCGGGCGGGCCGATGTCCGTGCCGCTGGACGTGTCGGTGGGCACCGGCCCCGACTGGCACGCCGCCGGCCACTGACCGGTCCCACCGGCGCGGATGGTGGTTGCCGCCCGCTGCCCGGGGCGCCGGCACAACGCGGCGTCGCGAGGCGCCGAGTGGCCGCGGTCGCGCCGCGGGGCGACCGGCGCCCCGCCCGAGCCGGCTGCTCAGCCGGGCTTGTGGGTCGCCATGATCAGCGTGCCGGGAAGGACCGCGCCACGCACCGGGCCCCAGCCCGCGTAGATCTCGTCGCGCCCCTCGGGCCACTCGGGCTCGACGAGCCCGTCGATGACGAGCCCGGCGCCCGTGACGTCGGCGACGAGGTCGCCGAGCGTGCGGTGGTACTCGGCGTAGAGCACGGAGCCGTCTGCCGCCGTCTCGACGTACGGCGTGCGGCTGAAGTAGGAGAAGGTCGCGGTGAGCCCGGCCTCGCCTGGGTCGTCGGGGAACGCCCAGCGCACCGGGTGCGTCGTGGCGAACACCCAGCGCCCGCCGGGCCGGAGCACCCGGGCCACCTCGCGGTGCACCCGCAACGGGTCCGGGACGAACGGCAGCACGCCGAAGGCGGTGAACACGACGTCGAAGGACGCGTCGGCGAAGGGCAGCGCGCGGGCATCGGCCTGGACCCGCTGGGTGCGCACCCCGGTGGCGGCGTCGAGGCGCCCGCCGGCGACGAGCATGCCGCCGGAGACGTCGGTCGCCACGACGTCGACCCCGCGCGCCGCCAGCCAGCGGCTGCACTGCGCCGCGCCCGCGCCGACCTCGAGCACCCGGAGACCGGTGAGGTCGCCCAGCAGCCCGGCGTCCTCCTCGCGCAGCCCCTCCGGCCCCCACACGAAGTCCGCGGCGCCGAGCGACGGGCCGTGGTCGGCGAGGTACTCGTCGGCGTGCGCGTCCCACCAGGAGCGCGCGGCGGCGCCGCCTGCCTCGTCGGGCACCTCGGCGTAGGCGGCGGACGCGGCCGGCTCCTGGGCGGGGGTGACGCTCACCGGTCCGCCTCCCGGCCGGAGGTGACGCTCACCGGTCCGCCTCCCGGCCACGCAGCTCGCCGCGCAGTTCGCCACTCAGCTCGCCACTCAGTTCGCCACGCGGTTCGCCGCGGAGGTACCACCAGGCGCCGCCGACAAGCATGAGGGTGCAGATGACCAGGGGAGTGGCCACCGGCCCCACCCACGTCACCGGGATGAGGAAGTAGACGTCGAGGTCGGTGAGCCGCGCCGGCCACCCGGTGAGCACGTGCAGCCACACGTAGTAGGCGATGTCCCACGCCGCGAACGCCACGAGGAAGGCGGCGACCCGGCGCCAGAAGCCGCGCGCGGCGAGGTACGCCACGGCGGCGAGCATGACGATCGTCGCCGCCTCCCGGGCGATCTCGGCCTGCGTCACCACGTCGGTGCCGAGCACCGGCCGGTCGGGGGTGAGGAAGGCGATGAACCCGAGGTCGAGGTAGACGTGCTTGCCGACCACGGAGTAGTCGGCGTGGTAGTCGAGCAGGCGGCGCAGGTAGAACACCACCGCCGCCTCGACGTAGCCGAAGGCGACGCCGAAGACGAGCACCGCGAGGAGGTGGCGGGCGCGGCTCATGGCGGCCATCCTGCCGCGCGAACCGGGCACGCTCCTGTGAGCGGCGCCCCGTGGGCGTCCTTGTGCCCATCTCGTCGGCCCCGGCGCTGGCTAGCCTTGGCGAGGCGTCAGCCCGACGACGTGCAGCCGGCGCCCACCAGCCAGAGAAGGAGAGCGGACGTGCGAGTCGGTGTGCTGACGGGCGGCGGTGACGTCCCGGGGCTGAACGCGGCCATCCGGGCGGTCGTCAAGCGGGGCGAGGGGGCGCACGGCCACTCGATCGTCGGGTTCCGCAACGGCTGGAAGGGCGTCGTCGAGGGCGACGTGCGCCCGCTGGTGCGCGACGAGCTGCGCAACGTGCTCGCCACGGGCGGCACCCTGCTGGGCACGTCGCGGTTCCACCCGCACCGCAACCCCGGAGGCGTCGAGGCGGTCCTCGCCACGCTGGAGCAGGAGCGCATCGAGGCGCTCATCTGCATCGGCGGCGACGGCACGCTGGGCGCCGCCAGCGAGATCGCCGCCGCCGGCGTGCGTGTCATCGGCATCCCGAAGACGATCGACAACGACGTCTGGGGCACCGACCGGTCCATCGGCTTCGACACGGCGGTCACCATCGCCACCGAGGCGATCGACCGGATCCACACCACGGCGGAGAGCCACAACCGCGTGATGATCGTCGAGGTGATGGGCCGTCACGCCGGCTGGATCGCGGTGACGAGCGGCATCGCCGGCGGCGCGGAGATCGTGCTGGCTCCGGAGGAGCCGTTCGACATCGAGCGGATCGAGAAGTTCCTCGTCCACCGCCACCGCGCGCACGCGAGCTTCTCCATCGTCGTCGTCGCCGAGGGCGCGGTGCCGGCGGACGGCACGGCGATGAGCTACCAGACCGAGGTCGGCCAGTTCGGGGAGATCGTCGCCGGCGCCATCGGGGAGCGGCTGAAGTCCGAGATCGCCCAGCGGACCGGGTTCGACACCCGCGTCACCGTGCTGGGTCACGTGCAGCGTGGCGGCATCCCGACGGCGTCGGACCGGATCCTCGCCTCGCGGTTCGGCGTGGCGGCGATCGACGCCCTCAGCGAGGGCCGCAGCGACGTGATGACCGCGCTGCGCGGCGACCGCATCGAGCTCGTGGACATCGCCGACATCGCCGGCAAGGTCCAGTACGTGCCTGAGGACCTGCTGCGGGTGGCCAGGGAGCTGGCCTGACGAAAGGTTTGGCTGGTCCGTCCGCCGCCGGGTAAGGTTGACGGCGGTGCCGCGCGCCCACCTGCCTGCGGTCTGTCGTGACCCCGTCCGTCACCGGCTCGGTCCGTCCTCAGACTGCGGGTGGGAATCCCCCGGATCGCGGCGTCGAGATCACCACACCCCCTGTCCGCACTACTCCCTGTCCGCATCGGAGCCATTCCCTACATGAGCATCTCCACCCCCGCGAAGCCCGCCGCCCAGCAGGTCGCGGTCAACGACATCGGCACGGCCGAGGACCTGATGGCCGCGATCGACGCGACCATCAAGTACTTCAACGACGGCGACATCGTCGAAGGCACCATCGTCAAGGTCGACCGCGACGAGGTCCTCCTCGACATCGGCTACAAGACCGAGGGCGTCATCCCCTCCCGCGAGCTGTCCATC
>ERZ778020.247-NODE-247-length-148151-cov-23.434299_pt1 | contig 148151 bp, 132 predicted proteins | sample MGYA00375750_ERZ778020 | MGnify/ENA primary metagenome ERZ778020 (study PRJEB29350, sample SAMN05389818) | bioreactor metagenome | isolation source: Ammonium sulfate bioreactor | place: South Africa: University of Cape Town | collected 2014-03-17 ...
GCCAGGGGATCGACACCGAGAACATCGCGGCCAGCTACCGGCACGGCGTCCTCAGCGTGACGCTGCCCGTGAGCGAGAAGGCGAAGGCGCGCAAGGTCGAGGTCCGCACCTCCGACGACGCGCCGTCGCTCCGCGTGCAGGAGGGCGAGAAGTCGGCCGTCGAGGCCTGACTCCCCGCGCGTGACGCGGTCCCGGCCCCGACCCCCGAGCGGTGGATCGGGGGTCGGGACCGCGTGTCGGTGGGGTGGAGTAGGGTCCGACTGAGCCGTCGGGTGTCTTCGAGGAGTGGGTATGGCTTTTCCGAACGCGCAGACGCTGCAGACGTGGGTGGACGAGTTCCGCGACCTCGGGTACCCGAGTGCCGGCACGCTCCGTGTGCTCGCGCGCGATGGGGACGCGGCGACCGAAGACGGCCTGCTCACCGTTCACCTGGCGGACGCGGAGACCAGCATCTACGTCGAGCCCGAGTCGAGCGCGTCCGAGCGCTGGCTGATCACCCTCGAGGCGCGCGATGAGCCGATCACGCTCGATCCCGCCGCGATGCTCCGGCTCGCAGGCGAGCTCGCGTCCGTGTCGGCGCTGTGCGCGTTCCTGGAGGCGCGGTCGATCGCGGCGCGCGCGGACCGGACCGCCTGATCGGACCGCTACGTCCGCGGCTCGTGCGCCGTCGTCGTGATCGCGTCCAGGAAGGTCGCGAACGCCTCGGTCCTCTCCGGGGGATGGGCACCGATGGCCGTGTCGAGGGCGGTGTCGAACCGCGTCAGCGCCGACCACGGCTCGACGTCGAGGTCGACCGTGATCGTGATGCGATTCACCCTGCGGTCGGCGGTGTCGACGTCGCGACGCACCGCGCCGCGCTCGACCAGCCGGTCGATGACCGTCGTCACCGCGGGCGAGGTAACGCCGAGATACTCCTTCAGCCGGGTGGGACGGGTGCCCGGATTCTCCGCGATGAAAAGGAGGGCCCGGGCATCGAGCTCACCGATGCCGAGAGACGTGCGCGCCGCGAGCAGGGCAGCGCCCCGCGCCTCCAGATAGCGGCGCAGCGCGCTCTGCAGCGCCGTCTGCGGCCGTCGACCCGTGCTCACCGGATCCCCTTCCCTCGAACGACATTTCACCGTACCCCCGTCGCGCGAACGGTCCGGGTGGCGCTCCTCACGTTGTCTGACTAGACTACTTACTTAAATTGCTTAGGTAAATGAGCGAAATATCTGCTCGGGTGCCGGGCGCGGCCGCGAGATCCATGAAGCGACGGCCGACGACAAGGCCGGTGCGTATGTGACGCAGCGGCCGAAGGAGACATCGTGGGCAAGTTCCAGTACAACCAGATGACCAAGGTGGACATCGACGACCGGGTCCTCATCCACCTGCAGCACGTGATGTCGACGAAGCTCCGCCGCGGCGAGCCCTTCGCCTTCACGTGGCGCGACGATGCGAGCCTCGGCGGCGGCCGCACGACCGTGTGGGTGAACTCCGCGTCCGCGTTGGTGTTCAAGTACTACGGCAGCCGCCAGCCGGCGCTCAACCACCGCTGGCTCGAGGCCCTCATGTTCGCGGCGAACTCGCCGAACGGACTGCGCTCCGTGCCCGAACCTGAGGACGTCGGTGCGGTGAGCTCGCTCACGGAGGCCGTCGCCTGATCCCGCCGCGCCCGTCGCCTCTGGCGCGAGCCCCTCGGATGCGGTAGACCTTCCCCAGGACGCGGGCCCGCGACGACGCGGGTCGTCGGCGCCGACGACTGGGGGAACGGCCATGGGGACGATCGACGACGCGCAGCGCGCGAAGGCGGAGGCCGAGGCGGAGACCGCCCGGAAGCAGGCCGAGGCCGCGGAGAACGACCGGCTGAAAGCGATCGCCGATCGCGAGGCCGCCGAGATCGCGCGGGACAAGGCGCGCGCGGAGCTGACCGAATGGCAGGCCGGGGCCGCGGCACGCACGCGGACAGCCGACCTGGCCGCGGAGGCGAGCCGCCTCGACAACGTCGCGAAGCTGCAGACGGCGGTGGGCGCTGCGACGCCCGACCTGAGCGAGGTCAAGACCGGCGAACTCCACATCCCCGCCGACAAGGTCATGTTCACGACGCTGCTGAGTGCGCGCGCCCTGGCCGACGCGGCCGATCGCGTGCGTGCGGCCGTGCTGGGGGAACAGGACGACTGCCGCGTGATCGTGACGGCCGATCCGCATCTGCTGGAGCGGGATGCCGCGCGCCTGGGGATCCAGGCCCGCCTCGCCGACCTCACCGCCGTGATCGGGTCGTTCCCCGGCCCCGCGGTCCACCGGGATGCGCCGTCGCGGTCCCTCGTCGGAACGGCGGTGATCGGCGCGGCCACTGCGGCCGCGAAGCTCATCCCCGGCATCCTCAGCCTGCTCGCCGCGAACCGGACGCTCACCGCGGTGGATGTCACGGTGGATGCGGAGAACGCCGTGATCGCCGTGGCGGGCTCGATCGCCGAGGCCAAGCCCGACTCCGAGGTCGTGATCGACGCGTTCCGCGTGCTCGCGGACGGCGACGCGCCTGCGGAAGGGGGCGTGCTGGCCGCCCGCAACGCCCTGCAGGCGGCCGTCGTGCAGCTCCAGATGCAGATCGCGGACCAGAACGCGGCGGCGAAGGAGGACCAGGACGCCGACTGGCTCGCGGCGGCGGCCAGTCTCGCCGCGAACGGGCGCGACGTGCTCGCCGCGATCGACACGATCCCCGCGGGTGCCACGATGTCTCCGCTGACCGCCGCGATGGCGGTCGAGCGCCTGCGCTTCGGCGCACACGACGGCATCGTGCTCGTCCGAGTGGTGGGGGCGTCGGCGTCGGAGCTGACGAGCGACCGGGCATCCTTCCTCAAAGACCGGATCCACGCGTCCGCCAGTGTCGCGCTGTCCTACGCCTTCATCGCACGCGGATCGTCGCGGGTGCGCGCCGCGGGTGTCGTGACCGGGAGCAGCCAGCTCGTGGGCACGATCGGCGCGCAGATCGACGTGACCGCGCACCCCTGACCCGGCGCTCCAGACGGCACGGGCGCGGATTGCGCGATACGCGCACCCGCTGGGCGTTCCCCGGCGGGTGCGCGTAAGGCGGGAGTCAGTCAGGCGTCGCGGCGCTTGACCAGGGTGAGCGCGAGGGCGAGCACCGCGACGACCCACGCGGAGAGGACGCCGAAGCCGCCCCATCCGTTCAGGACGAGACCGCCGCCGGTCGACACCGTCGCCGTGTCGGTGCTCGCGTAGCCGAAGAGCTTGCTCCCGGCGCTCTGCGGCATGAGCGCCGACACCGTCGTCACCCAGTCCGCGCCCTGCGTGAGGGCGCCCAGGATCGAAAGGATGATCGGCACGACGAGCAGGAGGCCGAGTGCCGTCGCCAGCGTCCCCGCCGTGCTGCGCAGGATGATGCCGAAACCGAAGGCGAGCAGGGCGATCATCGTGACGAACACGGCGCCGCCGAGGAGCGGGAGGAACACTGAGGGCTCGCCCAGCTGCACCTCGACGTCCTTCGCGGCGAGGATCGGCGACGTGATGAGCGCCGAGACCCAGATCCCCACGGAGGTGGCGAGGAACGTCGTGACCGCGAGGACGACCGCTTTGGCGGCGATCGCGCCGGTGCGGCGCGGTACGGCCGCGAAGGTCGAGCGGATCATGCCGGTCGAGTACTCGCCCGTGATGATGAGCGAGCCCAGCACCGCCGCGATGAGGACGGCGATGTTGAGTCCCGCGGTGTTCACGCTCACCACGGTCGAGCGGGCCGCGTCGCCCGTGAGCGCCGTGCCGCCGAAGGAGCTCAGGCTCGAGGCGAGGACCCCGATGCCGATGACGAGCAGGACGATCAGGCCGTAGCACCAGAGCGTCGAGCGGACGCTGCGCAGCTTGATCCACTCGGAGCGGATGACGCCTCCGGCGGTGAGCCGGCCCGTGGTGGTGCGGCGACGGGTGGGGGCTGTGGTGGTGGTCATGCCGCCACCTCCGATCGGTACTCGACATCGTCCTGGGTCAGTTCGAGGTAGGCCTGCTCGAGGCTCGCCTTCACGGGCGTGAGCTCGTGCAGCAGCACGCCCGCGTGGAATGCGGCCTCCCCGATCCGCGCCGCGTCGATCCCCGTGATCGACAGGGCGCCGTCGGGCGTGCCCGTCACGCCGACCTCGGGCCCCGCGATCGCGGAGGCCAGGAGGTCGGGGGACGGCGTCCGCACCGTCACCCGCGTCGTGCCCACCCGGCTGGTGAGGTCGTCCATGGACGCGTCGGCGAGCACCTTGCCGCGCCCGAGGATGATGACGTGGTCGGCCGTGACCGACATCTCGCTCATCAGATGGCTGGAGAGGAACACCGTGCGCCCCTGTGCGGCGAGGTGCCGGGTGAGGTGGCGGACCCAGAGCACACCGTCGGGATCCAGACCGTTCACCGGCTCGTCGAGGATGAGCGTCTGCGGATCGCCGAGGAGCGCGACCGCGATGCCGAGCCGCTGACCCATGCCGAGCGAGAAGCCCCCGACGCGCTTGGATGCCACGTTCTCGAGCCCGGTCATCTCGATCACCTCGTGAACGCGCGATTTCGGGATCGAGTGCGTCGCCGCGAGAGCGAGCAGGTGGTTGTAGGCGCTGCGTCCGGTGTGCACGGCCTTCGCCTCGAGGAGGGAGCCGACCTGGTGGAGCGGGTCGCGATGTTCGGCGTAGCGCTTGCCGTTCACCGTCGCGGCACCCGTCGTCGGGCGGTCGAGCCCCACGATCATGCGCATCGTCGTGGACTTCCCGGCACCGTTGGGGCCCAGGAATCCGGTCACGACGCCCGGCTTGACCGTGAACGACACGTCGTCCACCGCCAGCTTCGCTCCGTACCGCTTGCTCAGGTTCGCGACTTCGATCATGCCTTCCACGCTAGGGGGTCGCAGGCAGCCCGACATCCACCTGTGGAACGACATCGCGGCATCCCATGCAACCTGGACGCCCATAATGGACGCGTGGAGCAGAGCCTCGGCCGGGCGACGACGACCGACGGCACCGAGGTGGCGTACGCCGTCTCCGGCGCCGGCCGTCCGCTCGTGTACGTCTCCGGATGGCTCAGTCACCTCGAACTGAGCTGGGAGATGACCGACGAGCGGACGTTCTACGAGAGCCTCGCCGCGGGTTGCCGGCTGGTGCGCTACGACCGCGTGGGCTGCGGGCTCTCGCCCGAGACGGGGCGGCCGCCGTCGCTGGCCTTCGAGCTGGAGCAGCTCGACGCCGTCGTCGCGGCGCTCGGCGAGGAGCAGGTCGACCTCATGGGCACCTCGGTGGGCGCGCTCGTCGCCGTCGCGTGGGCGGCGGCGCACCCCGAGCGGGTCCGCCGTCTGGTGCTGTACGGAGGGTGGGCCGACGGCACCGCCGTCTCGCCGCCCAGCGCGCGCGACCACGTGCTCGGTCTCGTCGCCGCGCACTGGGGCCTCGGATCCGACGTGCTCACCGACATCTTCGCGCCGGACTCCGGTGCGGCCGCCCGGGCCGCGTTCGCCGGGTATCAGCGCGCCAGCTCGACCGCCGAGACCGCGCGGGCGCTGCTCGCCCTGAGCTACGAGCTCGACGTGAGCGCCCTCCTGCCGGCGATCCGCGTCCCGACGCTCGTCATCCACCGCGAGGGGGACCGCGCCGCGCCGGTGGCGCAGGCGGAAGCGCTCGCGCGCGGCATCCCCGGCGCGGAGCTCGTGGTGCTGCCCGGCCGTTCGCATCTGCCGTTCGCCGGCGATGCGCAGAGCGTCGTCGCGCCGATCCGGCGCTTCCTCGGCCTTCGCGCCGCGCGACGGGGGTCCCGCGGCCTGACCGCCCGCCAGCGCGAGGTGGCCGCACTGATCAGCGAGGGCTGCACGAACCGCGAGATCGCGGCACGCCTGGGCATCGACGAGCGCTCCGCGGAAGGGCACGTCGAGCGCATCCGGGAGCGCCTCGGCGTCCGGTCGCGCGCGCAGATCGCGGTCTGGTTCACGACCCATCGCGAGGGGCCGGCGACCCACGAAGTGGGGTAGTTCCCCGCCTGACGCGCGGGGCGGCCGCACGCAGGCTGGGAGCATGACCGACACCATCATCGAGGCCCGCCCCGCCGCGGGATTCGTGCAGCACGCGCTGCGCGGACCTTTCAACGCCGCGTTCTTCCGCGCCATGGAACCGTACCTCTCGCGGAGTCTCGGTCCGCGCAAGGAGCGCGTGTTCGCGGGGCTGCCGCACGCGGTGGTCGAGCTCGGATCGGGGGTCGGCGCCAACCTCCGGTATCTCCCCCGCGGAGCCACCCTCATCGCGATCGAGCCCAACCGGCACATGCACGCGCGACTGCGCGAGGCCGCGCTGCGGCACGGGGTGCATCTCGAGCTGCGCGCGGACACCGCCGAACGGATCGGGCTTCCCGACCACAGCGCCGACGTGGTCATCTCCTCCCTCGTGCTCTGCACCGTCCACGACGTCCCCGCGACTCTGGCCGAGGTCCGCCGCATCCTTCGCCCTGGCGGCACCTTCCGGTTCGTCGAGCATGTCGCGGCGGGACCGGGCACGCCGACGCGCGCTGTGCAGCGGATCGTGCGGCGGCCGTGGGCGTGGACGTTCGAGGGATGCTCGTGCGAGCGCGATCTCGAGGGGGATCTCCGCGCCGCGGGCTTCGAGAGCGTCGACATCGAGCGGTACCGCATCCGGAGTCCGATCCTCCCCTTCAACACCCATATCGCGGGGGTGGCGCATGCGTAGCCCGCAGACGCTCCGGCTCGATGAGACCAGCGCCTCGACGCTCCCGTTCGCGCAGACGGGCACGGCGCCCGGGCCCGTCGAGCGCGCCTTCTCCGTCGACGGGATCCCCGGTGTCCTCTGGTCGCCTGCGCTCGCGATGGGTCCCGCACCCCTCGTGCTGATGGGACATGCGGGCGGACGGCATACGCGCTCGCCGGGGCTCGGGGCCCGTGCTGCCGAGTTCGTGCGCACGTTCGGATTCCACGCCGCAGTGATCGACGCCGCGGAGGATCCCGGGCGCGCGGTCCCGGAGTGGCAGGCAGCCACGGAGGCGCTGCTCGCCCTCCCCGCGATCGACGCCGATCGGCCGGTGGGCTACGCCGGCACGGCGGGGGCGACGGAGATCGGGCTCCGTCTCGCGGCGGCGGATGCGCGGATCGGTGTGGCGGCGCTCTGGAGCGCGCCCGCGTCGGACGCCCTCGTCGCCGTGGCACGCCGGGTGCGCATCCCCGTGCAGTTCCTCCTGCCGTGGGACGACCCGGAGATCGACCGCGAGTCGGCCATCGCTCTGTTCGGCGCCCTCGGGTCGGAGGTCACCTCGCTGCACGTCTTCCCCGGATCGGGGGAGACGGTGCCGGCATCCGAGACGGAGGACGCGGCGTGGTTCGTCGCCCGCCGGCTGCTCGCTCCGACGATCTGACCCCGCCCCCTGGGCGAGAGCCCCGCTCCGTGGGCGAGACCCCGTCCGTGCGGGCCAGGATGGACGCATGGACCTCATCCGGCTCCCCGCGAACCAGCCGCCCGAGCGCTTCTACCGCGGAGGATCGCGCATCGACGACCTGCGCGGGGCGCCGCACGGGTCCGACCGCCGACCCGAGGACTGGGTGGCCTCGACGACGGCGCTCGCGGGGGAGTCCCGGCTGGGGCTGACGACGCTCCCCGACGGACGGCTGCTCGTGGACGCCGTGCGGGAGGACCCGGCGTCGTGGCTGGGGCCCGCGCACGTCGCGGCGTTCGGTCCGGTGTCGAACCTGCTCGTCAAGCTGCTCGATGCCGGCCAGCGCCTGCCGGTGCATGCGCATCCGGACGACGCGTTCGCCGCCGAGCATCTGGACCTGCCCTCCGGAAAGGCGGAGGCCTGGTACCTCCTGGAGCCCGGCACGGTTCACCTCGGGCTCCGCGAGACGGTGGCGAAGGACCGGATGAGGGAGCTGGTGGCCGCCCAGGACACCGCGGCCATGCTGGCGCTCCTGCATCGCCGGGAGATCGCGGCCGGGCAGCTCGTGTACGTGGCCCCGGGGATGCTGCACGCGATCGGAGCGGGCATCCTCCTCGTCGAGCTGCAGCAGCCCGCGGACCTGTCCATCCTGCTGGAGTGGCGGGGGTTCGACCTCGACGGCGAGCGGGACGGCCATGTCGGGATCGGCTTCGACCGTGCGCTCGACGCGGTGGAGCTCACGGCGCGCACGGACGACGAGATCGACGAGCTCATCGTGACCCCCGGCGTCGGCGTCGCGTCGCTGCCGTGGGACGCCGCTCGGTACTTCCGCTTCGAGCGCCGCCCGGTCACGGCCGGCGCATCCGTCTCGATCGAGCGGGGCTTCGCGGTGCTGATCGTCGTCGAGGGGGACGTGGAGCTCAGCGCCGGCGGGCGACCAGCGGTCGCGGCGCCATCCGGCTCGACGCTCGTGCTGCCGCACGCGGCGGGCGAGGTGACGGCGACGGGTGCGGGGACCGTGCTGGTCTGCCGGCCGCCCGCGCCCTGACGCGTCGGGGCGCCTACTCGTCGGCGGGGAGCTGGATGGCCTCCTCGTCGGACCGGTCGGCGCCCGTCGCGAGTCGATCGGCCTCCGCGCTGTCGACGCGATCGGGGTCGGCGTCCGGGTCGAGCACCTCCTGGCCGTCGACCTCCTGCACCGGCTCGTCGGGCTCGGACCCGTCGGCGGCGCCGAGCGGGTTGACCGGGATGATGGGGTTGTTCGTCATGGCGACTCCTTCGGCGATGGGGTCTCGCCCTCGGGGAGACGGTAGAACCGGGCCGCGGCCGCCTTCCACCGCCTTGACGTCGGCGGCGCGCGGGGGTAGCGACCGCTCGCCCGTGTCATTCCGGCCGAGGTGCGTCGTCCTCCGTCCCGCTGTACCGGACTCGAACATCTTGGTATTCGGTGTTGCTAAGTACTGCTACCCTGTGTCACTATGTAGTGGTAGTAAGCATCACTGAGTAGTGAGGAGGTGAGGGAATGAGCAAGCAGGCGACGGAGATGCTCAAGGGCGTGCTGGAGGGCATCGTCCTGGCGATCCTGGCCGGGCGACCGGCCTACGGGTACGAGATCACGACGTGGCTGCGCGAGCAGGGTTTCAGCGACATCGCCGAGGGGACCGTGTACGCGCTGCTCGTCAGAGTCGAGCAGCGCGGTCTCGTGGACGTCGAGAAGGTGCCGTCCGAGAAGGGGCCGCCGCGCAAGGTGTACTCCCTCAACGCGCAGGGCAGGGAATACCTCGATGAGTTCTGGAGGACGTGGAGCTTCCTCGCAGACCGACTGGAACAGCTCCACCAAGGAGAGAAGTGACATGGCAGCGAAGTGGATCGAGATGGTCACCGGATCGCTCGAGCAGAAGAAGCAGTACAAGCAGTATCAGCGCCGACTCGAGGCGCTCCCCGAGCCGTACCGCGCTGCGGCGAAGGCCGTGCAGCGCTACCTCATGTATGCGGGAGGAGTGGTCGACGGCGAGACCCTCGTCACGATGAACGGCGACCTCGTCGACCTGTGGGAGCGGGCGGCGGCCGACGGCACCCCCGTGCGCGACATCGTCGGGGAGAACCCGGCGGAGTTCGCCGAGGACTTCGCCCGGGCGTACACCGGCACGCAGTGGATCGACAAGGAGCGCGCACGCCTGAACAAGGCGATCGACGACGCCGAGAGGGGTGAGCCGGAATGAGCGGAGACGCAGCGATCAGCGTCCAGGCACTCGAGAAGTCGTACAAGGACGTGTCGGTCCTCACCGGCGTCGACTTCGACGTCGCGCGGGGTAGCATCTTCGCCCTCCTCGGCTCGAACGGCGCCGGCAAGACGACGGTGGTCCGCATCCTCAGCACCCTGCTGAAGGCGGATGCCGGGACCGCGGTCGTCGACGGGTTCGACGTCGCCGCGAAGCCCGCCGACGTGCGGGCGGCGATCAGTCTGACCGGCCAGTTCGCCGCCGTCGACGAGATCCTCAGCGGCCGCGAGAACCTCGTGCTCATCGCGCGCCTGCGCCATCAGAAGGGCCCGCGCCGGATCGCCGACGAGCTGCTGGCCAGGTTCTCGCTCACCGAGGCCGGCGACCGCAAGGTCGGGACCTACTCCGGCGGCATGCGCCGGCGGCTCGACATCGCGATGAGCCTCATCGGCGACCCGTCGGTGATCTTCCTCGACGAGCCGACCACGGGCCTCGATCCGCAGGCGCGCGTCGAGGTGTGGGATGCCGTGAAGGAGCTCGCCGGCAAGGGCACCACCGTCCTCCTCACGACGCAGTACCTCGAGGAGGCGGAGCAGCTCGCGGACCGGATCGCGATCCTGCACCAGGGCCGCATCATCGTGAACGGCACTCTCACGGAGCTCAAGGGGATGCTGCCGCCCGCGAAGGTCGAATACGTCGAGAAGCAGCCGAGCCTCGAGGACGTGTTCTTCGCGATCGTCGGCGAGCGGACGGACAGCAACACGGAGGCGACATCATGACCACCACCCACTTCGTCGGCGACACCGGTGTCCTGCTCGGGCGCACGCTCAAGCACGTCACCCGCAGTCTCGACACGATCATCACCACCGCGGTCACGCCGATCGCGCTCATGCTGCTCTTCGTCTACGTGCTGGGCGGCGCGATCGACACCGGGCCGGACTCCGGCTCGTACGTGAACTACATGCTCCCCGGCATCCTGCTCATCACCGTGGCATCCGGCGTGGCGTACACGGCCTATCGGCTCTTCATGGACCTGAAGAGCGGCATCTTCGAGCGGTTCCAGTCGCTGCCCATCGCACGATCCGGAGTGCTGTGGGCGCACGTGCTCACGTCGCTGTTCGCGAACGTCATCTCGCTCGTGATCGTCGTCGGCGTCGCGCTCATCATGGGGTTCCGCACTGGGGCGAACGTGCTGGAGTGGCTGGCGGTCGCCGGCATGCTGATCCTGTTCACGCTGGCCCTCACATGGCTCGCCGTGATCCCCGGGCTCACCGCCAAGACGGTGGACGGCGCGAGCGCGTTCTCCTACCCGCTCATCTTCCTGCCGTTCATCAGCTCGGCCTTCGTGCCCACGGCGTCGATGCCCGGTCCGGTGCGCTGGTTCGCCGAGAACCAGCCCGTGACCTCGATCGTCGACTCGATCAGGGCGATCTTTGCCGGACAGCCGGTGGGGGCGGACCTGTGGATCGCGCTGGCGTGGATGCTCGGCATCCTCGTCGTCGCCTACGTCGCCTCGATGCTGATCTACCGGCGGAAGATCAGCTGATCGCTGGCGACTCGCGCCGTGGCGCGCAGAACTACGGAGATGTGCAGGATTGCGGACCGAATCGCCCGCGGGCGTCCGCAGTTCTGCGCATCTCCGCAGTTGTGCACGCCGACGCACCGCGTCAGAGGAGCCCGAAGGCCCATTGCAGGCCGAGGCTGCTGAGGGCGACCACGATCCACAGCAGCCCGCCGAGCGCGAGCGGTCGCCATCCCGCCCGTCGGAAGCCGGTAAGGTCGGTCGACAGGCCGATCGCCGAGAGGGCGGTCGCGATCAGGAACAGCGACACCGCGGTGAGGGCGTCATGCGCCGCGGCGGGGATGACCCCCGTGGAGTTGATCGCCGCCATCACGACGAAGCCCACCAGGAACCACGGCACGAGCCGGAACACGCGGGCCACCGACAGGCGCCGCGGCGCGCCGTCGGCTCCGGCGGACGCGTCTCGCCGCGGGACCCACGAAGCGAGGGTGACGACGATCGGGATGACCATGAGCGTGCGCACGAGCTTCACCACGACGGCATGGTTCGTCGCGACCGCGCCGTAGGTGGATGCCGCGGCCACCACCGACGACGTGTCGTTCACGGCGGTGCCGGCGAACAAGCCGAACGCCGTCTGGCTCATCCCCAGCAGGTGGCCGATCAGCGGGAAGACCAGCACGGCGGCGATGTTGAACAGGAAGATGGTCGAGACGGCATAGGCGACGTCGACGCTGACGGCGCCGATCACGGGGGCGGTGGCGGCGATCGCCGAGGCGCCGCAGATGCCGGTGCCCACGCCGATCAGCGTGCGGAGGTCGCCGACGACGCCGAGCGCCCGCCCGATGAGCCATGCGCCGACGAGGCAGATCGCCAGTGTGCCGAGCATCACCGGGAGCGACTGGAGGCCGACCTTCGCCGCCTCGGCGAGCGAGAGCTGGATGCCGAGGATCACCACCGACAACTGCAGGACGAACTTGCTTGCGAACGCGATCCCGGGCTTCAGCCGCGGGCCCGGCTTGATGAGTGCGCCGAGGACGACGCCGAGGACGACCCCGGGCACCGCCGCGCCGACCAGCGGGACGACGCGGCCGACGAGTGTCGCGACGGCGGCGATGGCGACGGCGAGGCCGAGCCCGGGCAGGATCGCGAGGACCCATTCCGGCACGGTCGGGGGCGGGGTGGAGGCGTCTGTCACGAGCATCCACTCTGCCACCGTGTCGGGTACGCACCACCAGCGCCGTGGCGACGACCGAAAGGTTCGGCCGTCAGTCCACTACTCGAGGCGTGCCCGGTACGCGAGAATGACGAGTCCGGCCACAACGAAGGCCACTCCGTAGACGATCTGGAACAGCGAAGTGGTCAGCACCGGGAGGACCAGCCCGAACGTTAACGCCGCCGTGAAACATACGATCGCCGCGACGAGCAGCAAGACGGAGGATCGGGTCGAACGGGATGTGCTCATTGGTATCGCCTCTCTGACGATGGAAGGTCTACTCGCCACCGCTTGCGCAGGCATATCCGGCCGGCGCATAGACCGTGGTTCGGACCCACATGTTCGTTGCGCCCCCCACGTCCGCGTCGAATTTGCCCATGCGATATGAAGAGTGGTGCGCCCTCGGACTCGATCCGACCGCTGAGTAGTAATCGTTGGACGCAACGATCCCCGCAAAAGCCCAACCGATACCCGTCGTTGGGTAGACGCGAGTGTTCCAGCTTGTGATGTTCGCACCACTATAGGTGTAGTTGGTCTGCACTCGGAGTTGCTTGATCACGGTGCCAAGCCAGTTCTTCGTGTAGCGGAGGCATGACGCCCACGCACTGCCTGTGACAGCCGCGACATTCGCAGACGAATCGGGCGCGAGCACCGATCGACTCTTCGTGATCGAACTGTTCGACCAGTGTGTGTCCGATCCGGTTCCGCTTGCAACCGGGATCGGCCGCATCGCATTCCGGTCACCCCACGCATCTTCGGCAACGGATCTCGGCACACCGTTTGCGGCCGCCGCGTCGACAAATCGAGTCTCAGTCCAGCCATCCATGCTCAGCGGCGTCTCCGCGGCGTGCGTCGGCAACGGCGTGCCTAGTGCGCACAAGGCGGCCGCGACGAAGCCCGAGACTGCTGCTCTCATTGGAACGCTCATGTGGTTCACCACTGGATCTCCATCCGACGACGTGAAGGCGCTTTCGCCCAATGTGCATAGGCTCGCGGGCGACCGTGAGCTGACCTCCGAACTATCCCGAACCGCATGACGCGCCCCAAGAACGAGGAGCTTCTGGATAGTTCGCGGTGAGCGCGGCGCCGTTCGTCGAACTTACTCGAGTTCGAGGACGCTCGCCGAGGGTTATCCACAGGGCGTACGTGTGAGGGCGACCGGCCCATCGGCGCCCGTCCCTCGCGCGTCAGTGGGGCAGGGCTTCGTCGAGCACCTGCAGCACGTGGCGGTAGTCGTGGCCGGTGGCGCGGGTCATGCCGAGCTCGCACGTGCGGTTGAGGGAGGCGTGCGCGACGGATGCCGCGGCCTCGACGCCGGCGGCTTCGGGTGCGGTGGCCGACGCGGTGAGCTCGGGGTGCAGCATGCCGCGGTCGCCGGCGAAGGCGCAGCATCCCCAGTCCTCGGGGATCACGACGGTCTCGGCCGCGGCGGACGCGACGCGGGTGAGGGCGTCGCCGATGCCGAGGTGATGCGATGAGCACGTCGGGTGCAGGGTGAGCGACGCGACGCGCTGCGCCGGGGGCAGGTGGGGGAGGACGTGCTCGTCGACGAACGCGACGGCGTCCACGACGCGGATGCCCCGCTCGCCGGCGGCGTCGAGGAGGATCTGCAGTCCCTCGGTGCAGGAGGACGCGTCGCACACGACGGGCAACCGTCCCCTGTCGGTGGCGCGGTGGAGGGATGCCGCGACCTTCGCCTTCATGACGGCGTATCCGTCGGTGAGACCCTTCGACTTCCACGGGGTGCCGCAGCACAGCGACGGGATGTCGTCCGGCGTGGACAGCTCCACCCCCGCGCGCTCGCAGAGCCGGAGGAAGGATTCGGCGACCCCGTCCGCGCCGACCGGCCCGAACATCGTCGTGGTGCAGGAGGAGAAGTACACCGCGACGGGCGCCCGCCCCGCCAGCACCTTCCGGCGTGACCCACCGCCGGGAAGGTCGGCGGTGTAGAGGGGGACGGTGTCGGCGCCGAGGATGCCGCGGCCGACCTTCGTGGCGAGAGCGGGGAGCGCCGTCGGCACGGCGTCCGCGACCGACAGCGCCACTCCGCCGATCGACGAGACCGGCCCCCAGGCTTTGGCGGCGGCCTTCCATCCGGCCTGGGCGACCGCATTCTGGTTCTCGGCGCGCAGGCGCCGCACGAGGTCGCCGGTGTTGATGAGCACGGGGCACGCGGTCTGGCACATCCCGTCGACGGCGCACGTCTCGACGCCGTCGTACCCGTACTCCTTCTCCAGCTCCCGCACCAGCATGTCGTCGCCGGCATCGCGGGCGCGCTGCAGCTCGCGGCGCAGCACGATCCGCTCCCGCGGGGTGAGGGTGAGGTCGCGGGAGGGGCAGACCGGTTCGCAGTAGCCGCACTCCACGCATCGGTCGACCTCCGTCTCGACGGTGGGAGCGGTCTTCAGGTGCTTGGTGTGGGCGTGCGGGTCATCGGTGAGCAGCACCCCGACGCCCAGGAGCATCTCGGGATCGACGAGGCGCTTGACCTCCCACATCACGTCGTACAGCTCGTCTCCGTACTGCCGGTGGACGAACGGGGCCATGATCCGGCCGGTGCCGTGCTCGGCCTTCAACGTCCCCCCCTGCGACAGGACGAGCTCGACCATCTCCTCCGTGAACGCCTCGTAGCGGGCGAGGTTGTCGGGGTCGTCGAAGCGCTCGTTGATGAGGAAGTGGATGTTGCCGTCCTTCGCGTGCCCGAAGATCACGCTGCCCTCGTAGCCGTACTTCGCGAACATCCCGATCAGCGCCGTGCAGGTCTGGTTGAGCCGCTCGACGGGGACGGCGATGTCCTCCAGCAGTGCCGTCGTGCCCGACGGGCGGGCGCCCGCGACCGCGGTGAACAGGCCCTTGCGGATGTGCCACAGGTGGGCGCGGACGACGGAGTCGGTGGTGAGCGACGCCGGCGCGGCGAGCGGCAGCCCCGCGAACACCGCGGACGCCTCGGCGAGCCGTGCGGCGAGGGCGTCCGCGTCCGGCTCCTGGTACTCCACGAGCAGCGCCGCGTGGTCGACCACGTCGAGGGCGCGCAGCTCGTCGGTGGCCTCGGGGTCCTGCTGCGCGACGCGGAGGGATGCGGCATCCATCAGCTCGATCGTCGCGAAACCGGCCTCGATGAGCGTCGTCAGCGACGCCGTCGCATCCGCGATCGAACCGAACAGCAGAAGGCCGGTCGCCATCGCGGGCAGGATCGGGAGCGTCCGGAACGTCGCCTCGGCGACGAACGCGAGCGTCCCCTCCGATCCGATCACGAGATGCTCGAGGATCTTCACCGGATCGTCGTGGTCGAGGAACGAGTTGAGTCCGTACCCCATCGTGTTCTTGATCGCGTGCAGCCGACGCAGCGTCGCCACCGACTCCGGGTCCGCCCGCACGCGGTCGCGCAGGCGCAGCAACCCCTCGTGGATCTCGGGTTCCCGCGCGGCCAGCACCTCGGCCGCATCCTCCGCACCGGTGTCGAGCACCGTGCCCGACGGGAGCACCAGCACCGCCGATTCCAGGGTGCGGTAGGTGTTCGCGTGCGTGCCGCACGACATCCCCGACGAGTTGTTCGCCACCACGCCGCCGATCGTGCACGCGATCTCCGACGCCGGATCCGGCCCGAGCTTGCGCCCGTGCCGCACCAGCCGCGCGTTGACCGCCCGCACCGTCGCGCCCGGCTGCGTGCGCACGAGCGCCCCGCCGTCGAGCACGTCGATCCGGCGGAAGTTGCGGCGTGTATCGATCAGCACCCCGTCCGTCCCGGCCTGGCCCGACAGGCTCGTCCCACCGGAGCGGAACGTGACGGGCACACGCTGGGCCCGGCTCGCCGCCAGCAGCCGCGACACCTCCGCCACGTCCGCCGCGATCGCCACCGCCTGCGGGGTCAACAGGTAGTGCGACGCATCGTGGGCACCGGCGAGGCGATCCGTCGCCCGCGTCCCCACGTGCGCGCACGCGACCTCGAATGCCGCGATGATCGAGGGGTCCAGCGGAGCCAAGGTGTCCGTGCGAGCCACAAGCGGTGTCTTTCCGATTAATGAAATTTGCATCTGGCAAATGGAATACGACTACGATAGCCCTCGAACGGTGACCACGACATCCCTCGACGAAGAAACGGCTGCCCATGGAAGCCCTCATCGCCTCACGCACGGCGGGCGACGCGGTGCAGACCCCCGCGATGATCGCCGTCGCCCTCGGCGTGCCCGCGGTGCGGCTCGAACTGCTGCGTGCGCTCGTCACGCGCGGGCAGGCCACCGTCTCCCAGCTCGCGCGAGCGGTGGGATGCACACGCAACGGGCTGCGCCCGCACCTCGACGCTCTCGAGGAGCTCGGCGCGCTGCGCAGCGAGACCGCCCGCGTGCCCGGGAGCTTCCGGCCATCGCGGGTCTACCGGGTCGACACGGCGAGGATCGAGGACGTGGCCTGGAGCGTGTACGACGCCGTGATCGGAGAACGGGCCGCGATCGAGGAGGGCGCATGACCGCGGGCGACGACGCGCCCGCGCTGGGCACCCCGCGCGTCGCGACCGGCGTCGGCATGTTCCTCGGGGAGGGCCCGCTGTGGGACCCGATCCGCGGCGTCCTGCTGTGGGTCGACATCGAGGACGGCAGCGTCTACCGCGGGGTGTTCGCCTTCGGCGGCTCGATCGAGATCCAGGAGCGCATCGCGTTCCCCGACACGGCGGGAACCGTCGCCGTCGCGGCATCGGGCGAGATGGTGGTGGCGGGCACCCGGAGCCTCTTCTTCCGCACGCCCGACGGCGCGATCACCGCGGGGCCGGACCTCGTCTCGGGCGAGGGGCGGCGGTTCAACGACGGCAAGCCCGATCCGCAGGGACGGCTCGTCGTCGGGACGAAGGGTCCGGACGGGAGCGACGCCGAGACCCTCCTCCGCGTCGAGCACGACGGGAGCGCGACCGTCCTCGACGACGATCTGACCCTCGCGAACGGCCTCGGCTGGACGGCGGACGGGCGGCGGCTCTACACCGTCGACACGCTGAGCCGCCGCATCCACGTCCGGGACTACGACCCCGACACCGGCGAGACGGGTCCGCGCCGGGTGTTCGTCACTCTGGACGGACCGGGCTACCCCGACGGCATGACGATCGACGCCGAGGACCACCTGTGGCTGGCGGTGTGGGGCGGAGGCCGCGTGCTGCGGATCTCTCCCGCCGGCGAGATCGTCGGGCGCATCGATGTGCCGGCGCCGCACACCTCATCGGTGGCCTTCGCCGGCCCCGAGCTCGACACCATGGTGATCACGACCGCGCAGGAGAACCTGACTCCCGAGGAGCTCGCCGCGGCCCCGCTGTCCGGACGCCTGTTCACTCTGCGCCCCGGTGTCCGCGGAACTCGCCCGCTCCTGTGGGCGGGTCGTTCATGAGCCCCCTCATCCCCCTGACGAAAGGATCAGCATGAAGCTGCTGCGGATCGGCCCCGAGGGCCGGGAGAAGCCCGGCGCGCTCGTCGACGGCGGCCACTACGTCGATCTGTCGGACGAGGTCGCCGACTTCGACGAGGCCTTCTTCGGTACCGGCGGGCTCGCACGCATCGGCCCGATCGTCGCCGAGCGCGCGGCATCCGGAGAGCGTCTGCCGCTCGCCGGGCAGCGTGTCGGCGCGCCCATCGCCCGACCGCACCAGATCATCTGCGTCGGCCTCAACTATCGCGACCACGCGGCCGAGACCGGCCAGGCCGTGCCCGATGAGCCCATCCTGTTCACGAAGTCGCCGAACACGCTTGTCGGGCCCGATGACGACGTGCGCATCCCGCGCGGCTCGACGAAGCCCGACTGGGAGGTGGAGCTCGGGATCGTCATCGGCACGCGCACGAGCTACCTCGACTCGGTCGACCAGGCCCGCGACCACATCGCCGGCTGGGTGCTCGTCAACGACGTGAGCGAGCGCGCCTTCCAGATGGAGCGCGGCGGGCAGTGGCTCAAGGGCAAGTCGGCCGAGACGTTCAACCCCGCAGGTCCCTGGCTGGTCACGCAGGACGAGATCGACGATGTGAACGACCTCGGCATGTGGCTCGACGTCAACGGTCAGCGCCGCCAGACCGGGTCCACCTCGACGATGGTGTTCGACCCGTTCTTCATCGTGCACTACATCAGCCAGTTCATGGTGCTCGAGCCCGGCGACCTCATCAACACCGGTACGCCCCCCGGCGTCGGCATGGGCTTCACGCCGCCGATCTGGCTGCAGGCGGGGGATGTCATGACCCTCGGCATCGACGGGCTCGGCGCGCAACGGCAGACCGTGATCGGCCCCCGGTGAGAGCCCTCGTCCTCGTCGCGCCCGGAGAGGCGGAGGTGCAGGATGTCCCGGAACCCGTCGCCGCGCCGGGCGACGTCGTCGTCGACGTGCAGCGCGCCGGCGTGTGCGGCACCGACGTCGAGCTGTACACCGGCGAGATGCAGTACCTCCACGACGGCGTCACCACGTACCCGGTCCGGATCGGACACGAGTGGATGGGCACCGTTTCCGCGGTGGGCGCGGGGGTCGACCCCGGGTGGATCGGCGTGCGCGTCACGGGCGACACGATGCTCGGGTGCGGCCGGTGCCGGAGGTGCCTCGGCGGCTATCAGCACGTGTGCGCATTCCGCGGCGAGCTCGGCATCCGCGACGGCCGGCCGGGCGCCCTCGCCGAGCAGGTGGCCGTGCCCGTGACCTCCCTCCATCGGCTTCCGGACGCGGTCGGCGACGCGGCGGGTGCCCTCGTCGAGCCCGGGGGCAACGCCTTCCGCTCTGTCGAGGCTGCGGCCCTCGCGCCGGGGGAACGTCTGCTCATCGCGGGGGCCGGCACGATCGGCCTGCTCGCGGCGATGTTCGCCCGGGCGCGCGGGATCGACGTGCACCTCCTCGGCCGCAGCGAGCGCTCCCTCGGCTTCGCCCGCTCGCTCGGCTTCGCCCAGGCGTGGTCGGACGACGACCTCCCCGACCTCCCGTGGGATGCCGTGATCGACGCGTCGAACGCCCCGCAGCTGCCCGCCCGGGCCGTCGAGCTGGTGGAGCCCGGACGCCGTGTCGTCTACGTCGGGCTCGCGGGCAGTCCGAGCCTCGTCGACACCCGGGCCATCGCGCTCGCCGACGTGACCGCGGTGGGCATCCTGAGCGCATCGCCCGGACTCGCCGGCACGATCGCCGCGTACGCATCCGGTGCCGTCGATCCGACGCCCCTCGTCGCGGCGACCGTCGATCTCGCGCACGTGCCCGGCATCCTCGCCGGCATCCGCCCCGACGGCGCCGGCCCCGGGCCCAAGTTCCACATCGCCATCCGCGACGGCGACGCCATCCGCGACGCCCCGCACGACGGACAAGACCAAGGAGTATCCCGATGACCCGTGCACTCGTCACCGGCGGCGCGAGGGGCCTCGGCGCCGCGACCGCCCACCGACTCGCGGCGGACGGCATCGACGTCGTCCGCGTCGACATCGCCGGCGACTGCGACGTCCGGCTCGACATCACCGATCAGGATGCCGTCACCGCTGCCGCCGCGGAGATCGGAGGCATCGACATCCTGGTGAACTCGGCCGGCATCGTCGGACCGAACACGCCGCTGCTCTCGACGACGTCGGACCAGTGGCGCGGCGTCCTCGACGTCAACGTCATCGGCACCGTCGCGATGATGCGCGCCTTCGTGCCCGGGATGGTCGAACGAGGGTGGGGTCGTGTCGTCAACTTCGCGAGCATGGCCGGCAAGGACGGCAACCCGAACCTGTCGATCTACTCCGCGTCGAAGGCGGCCGTCATCGCGCTGACGAAGTCGGCAGGGAAGGAGCTCGCCACCACCGGTGTGCTGGTCAACGCGATCGCCCCGGCGGTGATCGCGACGCCGATGAACGACGACACCGCCCCCGACGTCCTCGCGCACATCACGAGCCTCATCCCCATGAAGCGCATCGGCCGCGCGGAGGAGGTCGCCGAACTGGTCGCGTGGCTGACGTCCGACCGCGTGAGCTTCTCCACCGGCGCCGTGTACGACATCAGCGGCGGCCGGGCGACATACTGAGCCGTCAGGCGACGTTTCCGTCAGGCGGCGGCGCCGACCATGTCGCGGATCTGGTCGACCCGCCCGACGAGCTCGGCCAGCGGAAGGCGGAACGCGAGGGCGCTGACGCTCACGGCGCCGGTGACCCCCGCATCCGGTCCGAGCCGGACGGGCACGGCGAGGCAGTTCACCCCGAGCTCGTTCTCCTGGTCGTCGACCGCATAGCCGCGCTCGCGTGTGCGCACGACGTCCGCCCACAGCGCGTCGAGGGTCGTGATCGTGTGGGGCGTCGTCTGCTCGAACGGGCCCTCGCCGACGAGTGCGGCGAGGGACGAGGCATCCTTCGCCGCCTCGCTCAGCAGCAGCTTGCCGACCGCCGTGCGGTACGCGGGGTTGCGGCCGCCCACGGCCGAGGTCAGTCGCACCGAGCCGGAGGAGGGATCCACCTTGGCCCGGTACACCACCTCGGCGCCGTCGCGCACGGCGTAGTGGGCCGTCTCGCCGAAGCGCTCCGCGAGACGACGCAGGATGGGCTCGACCGCGAGGCGGTCCGGACGCTGGGCGTGGTTCTCGAACGCCAGGCGGAGGAACTCGTCGCCGATCACATACGTGCCACGGCCGAGCTGGGCTGCGAGGTGCGCACGACGGAGCGACGTCAGCGCGCGATGCACCGTGGACTTCGGGCTGTCGACGGCGGCGGCCAGCTGCTCCAGCGTCGCGCCCTCCGGGCGCTCGGCGAGCTCGATGAGCACGGCAAGCACGCGATCCGACCCGACGAGACGGTCGCGGTTCTCGGATGTCGTGCTCACCGTTCCACTCTATCGGACGGCCATTCCGATAGTCGGGATGAATGCACTCGCACTGCGGCCCCTTCCGAGACCAGACCCGGGGCCGTGGGCAGAACTCCACGGATCCGCGCCGCATCCTGCGGATATCCGCGATCCGAAGCCGTCTTCGTCCCGGATCCGTGGAGTTCTGCACGTGAGGTCAGCGTGAGGGGCTCGGCGGACCCGGGTGCGGGGGCGGCGCGGGCTCACACCCCCGGGCGGACGAGGTTGCGCAGATCCTGTCCGCGGCGGAGGCGGCCCAGGTTGTCCTCGATGAGCTCCTTCGCCCCGATCGGTCGGCCGCCGGCGGCGTGCGGCGTGATGATGACGTTCGGGAGGTCCCACAGGGGCGAGGATGCCGCGAGCGGCTCCGTGTCGAACACGTCGAGGGCGGCCCCGGCGAGGGCGCCGCGCTCGAGTGCCGCCACCAGCGCGCCTTCGTCGAGCGCGGCACCCCGGCCGACGTTGACCACCCACGCGTGCGGGGGCAGCAGGTCCAGCACGCGCGCATCCACCACCCGGCGGTTCGCCGCGGTGCCCGGCAGCAGCAGCACGAGCGCGTCCACACCCGGCAGCACGGCGTCGAGGTCGTCGACGCCCACCGTGCCCGGCTCGTCGCCGGCACGGGTGATCCCGACCGGCTGCGCCCCCAGCGCGACGAGCCGGTCGGCGAGGACGTGGCCGATCGAACCGAAGCCCCAGATGGCGATGCGCGCCCCGATGAGGGTGGCGAACCGCCCCGGATCGGGGAACGGCTGCCGCCCACCGAGTTCGTCCGCCCACCGGTGCTCGCGCTGGGCACGGCCGGCCGCGGGAAGCGACCGCGCCGCCGCGAGCAGCAGGGCGAGCGTGTGCTCGGCGACCGGCAGGTCGTGCAGCCCGCGCCCGGAGGCGATCGCCGCCCGGGGGGTGAACCCGGCCGCCAGCACGGCGTCGGTGCCGGCGCTCAGCGTCTGGACGAAGGCGAGGTCCGGCAGCGCCTCGGCGTAGCGCCGGAGGAGGTGCGGCGGCGTCTCGAACACCACGAGAGCCGTGGCATCCGCCGCGCCCGGGGGCAGGTCGCCCAGCGGCGGATAGCGGACGATCTCGGCGCCCGGCACCTCGACCGTGGACCCGAGGTTGTCGGGGACGAGGACCTTCATCGCCCGCGCCCGTTCAGCTCGACGTGGCCGGCGAGCCCGGCGAGGTCGGAGACGCCGAGGAGCCGCATCGTGGCCGTGAGCTGGCCGGTGAGGATGCGGAGCACCGTGGCGACACCGGCCTCGCCCGCCGCCATCAGTCCGTACAGCGGCGCGCGGCCGAGCCACACCGAGCCTGCGCCGAGTCCGACCGCGGCGGCGATGTCGGCGCCGCTGCGGAAGCCGCTGTCCAGGTGCACCGGGACGCCCGGTCCGACGGCGTCGCGGATGTCGGCGAGGCACTCGATCGCCGGGCGCGCGCGATCGAGCTGCCGACCGCCGTGGTTGCTCACGATCAGCTCGTCGGCGCCCGCCGCCACGGCCTCCCGCGCGGCGCGGGGAGTCAGCACGCCCTTCACGATCAGCCGCCCCGGCCACTGGGCGCGCAGCGTCTCCAGCGACGCCCGGGTGGCACCGGGGTCGAACATGAGGTTCGCGACCTCGGCGATCGAGCGGCTGCCGCCCGGCGCGAGCGAGACGAACCTCGGCGGACGGCGGACGTAGCCGAGCGCCCATGCCGGGTGCAGCGCGCCGTCGACGAGGATCGGCAGGCTGATCTTCGGCGGCATGCTGAGGCCCCGGCGCAGGTCGCGCAGGCGTGACCCGCCGACGGCCATGTCGACCGTGACCACGAGCGCGTCGATCCGCTGATCGATCGCCTCACGGATGAGCTCGGCGGTGCGGGCGGGGTCCTTCCAGAAGTACAGCTGGAAGAAGACGGCCGCTCGCGGGACGGCGGCGCGCACCTCCGAGATCGACCGCGTGCCCATGGTCGACAGCGTGTACGGGATGCCGGCGGCCGCCGCGGCGCGCGCCATGGCGAGCTCGCCGTCCGGATGCAGCAGCCCGGTGTAGCCGGTCGGGCCGATCGCGAACGGCAGCGCGCTCGCCTGCCCGCCGATCACCGCGCGCGTGTCGACCGCGGCGACGTCCCGCAGGACGTCCGGGAGGAAGACGACGTCGTCGAGCGCCCGACGTGCGCGCGCCATCGTGATCTCGTCGTCCGCGCCCCCGTCGACGAAGTCGAAGACGGCGTGCGGCGTCCGGCGCCGCGCGACCCGGCCGACGTCGTCGACCGTGTGCGTCCGCCGCAGACTCCGCGGCGGGCGGCCGGCCCCTCCCGGCGCGCTCATCCGAGCCGGATGAGCCGCGCGGAGAGCTCTTCGGGGAGTGTGACGACGAGGTCGTCGCCGTCCCACTCGAGTCCCGTCGGGACGTCGGTCGGAAACAGCACCGAGGCAGGGCGCGCACCGCCTGCGGCCCCGAACGGCAGCCGGATCTCTGCGTCGCCGCCGCGGCGCCACACCGCGAGGAGGATGCCGTCGTCGTCGGCGAGTCCCTGTGCCACGTGCTCGTCGTACCAGCCGGGGAGTCCGAGCGGCCAGATCGGCGTCATCCCCGGGATGCGCTGGCGATACGTCCGGTACACCGCCATGGCCTCGGCCACGGTGTCGAGCTGGGCGTCGTCGAGCTTCCACATCCCGCCGCTCAGCTGCGGGCGGGTCAGCATCCCGTTGACGATGGCGAAACGCAGCTCCTCCCGTCCGAACTCGGGCTGCGGGTACACCCACACGGCCGCCTGCTCCGGGGTCACGCCGCTCGGCGCGCCGGCTGCGATGGTCGCATACTTCACGTGGTCGGTCTGATCGCTCGTGGAGAGGATGGAGAACTCCCGCATCGAGGCGTAGTCGATGCGGGCGCCGCCGCTCGAGCAGTTCTCGATCACGAGCCCCGGATGCCGGTCGAACAGCCCGCGGATCCACCGCAGGAACGCACGGTGGTGCTCCAGGAGCGCGTCGCCCGCGCTGTCGGTGTCGACGTCAGAGCCGATGCCGCCGTTGATGTTGTAGTCGAACTTCAGGTAGCCGAGCCCGTAGTCGGCGATGAGACGGTCGACGACCGCATCCATCCGTTCGATCACCGCGGGCGCGCGGAAGTCGAGCTGATGGCGGCCCTGGCTGTCGATCCGCGCACCGTGCCGGTGGAAGAACGCCGAGTCGGGCAGCTCCTGCGCGACGGGGCTCTCGACGCCGACGACGTCGGGTTCGAGCCACAGGCCGGGGATCATCCCGGCGTCGCGGATGAGGTCGAACATGCGGGCGAACCCGTGCGGGAAGCGTCGGGACGACTCCTTCCACTCGCCTACGGTGTTCCACCAGCCGGGCTCGTCGGCGTACCAGCCGGCGTCGATGCAGAAGTAGTCGGCTCCGGCGGCAGCGGCGGCCGCGATGACCGGCGGCAGCTTCTGCTCGTCGGGGTCGGCGAGCAGCGAGTTCATGAAGTCGTTGAAGATCACCGGCAGCTCGACGTCGTCCGCGTTGGGTCGGCGGATGAGGCGACGGTATTCGGTGAGCGGGCGGAGGGCGTCCTCGAGCCGGCCAGGGGTGCACGCGATCGCGAGCGGCACCGCGGCGAACGACTCACCCGGTGCGAGCACGCGGTGCCAATGGTGCTCCTGGTCGTTGGGCCCGCCGGCCGAGAGGTAGACGGCGCCCTGGTGGTCGCCGACCTCCCACTGCCACGAGCCGTTGGCCTCGATCTGCCACGCCCACGTGCGGTCGTGGCCGAGGTCCTCGAGCGCGCCCATCGGCAGGTACTCGGTGGTGGACTGCGTGCCGATGCTCGACACCGAGACGCGCGACTTCGAGGAGTGCACGCTCTCCTCGGTGAAGCCGACGTCGACGATGCCCAGGGATGGCAGCGTGTGCGCGGTCCAGGCGAACTCGGCGAACAGCGTGTTGTGGGGGATGCGGAGGCGCACGTCGTCCCGCCAGCCGGGGTCGCGGAAGCGGGCGAAGCCGTTGAGCGTGAGGCTCGACAGGTGCTCGAGCGTGACCGGCCCGTCCGACTCGTTGACGACCTCCTGCTCGACGCGCACGACGGGCAGCTCGCCGAACGTCGTGAATGTCGAGCGCAGCACCACGCCGTCCGGGGTGCGCTGCACGAGCTCGAGCGTCGAGCCCTCCGGCGAGGTGATGATGTCGTGGCTCACGTACGCGAGCTCGAGCGAGGTGCCCAGCGCGACGTGGCGCTGACCCTGCGGGAGGCGTCCGCCGGCGATCAGCACCTCGGCGGGCGTGGTTCCGATCCGCGTGGGGATCTCGTCGAGCTCGGAACCCGCGACGTCGAGTCCCACGATGACGGCGCGGGCGCCGTCGAGCGCGATCCGCAGGCGTACCGCGGAGTTCCCCCAGTCGACGAGCTCGGTCATGAGGCGCGGTCCTTCGCGAGGATGCTGCGCTCCGCGGCCCACGGCGCGTCGTCGACGCGCAGGGTGCGGCCGGATCCGACGGCGTCGTCGATCGCGAGGCTCAGCAGCTGGTCGTGGCATCCGTCGGCGAGCGGATAGACGGGCGCACCGCCCGCGGCATACTCCGCCATGCGGCGCATGAGCTCCGCCACGGCGAGCTCGTCGTCGTTGAGCCGGGCTCCGCGGAACGGGTTCTGCCACACGATGTCGTCGCCCCACGCGATCGAGTCGACGAACCACCCCTCGAGATCGCCGTCGATGCCCGTCGCGCTGCGCTGCAGCGTGCCGGTCGTGGCGTGCCGGGGACCGACGATGTACGACACCTGGTCGTCGGTGATCTGCCCCTTCTCTCCGTAGGCCTCGACGTGGCGGGGGCGGATCGGGGAGAAGTACTGCTCGAAGTCGAACTCGTACAGCCCGGTGCGGTCGGCGAAGTCGAGGCGGGCGAACGTGCGGTTCGCCGTGTACTGCGCCGGGACGTCGTTCCAGTCGTCCCGGCCTCGGGCCGACAGGGCGGGCACGGGCGCGGCCCAGCCGCTGATGGCGACGGGGTCGAAGCCGGCGCCCAGGAACGCCCTGATCAGGCTCACGCCGTGGTAGCCGTGCGCGACGGACATCCGCGTGAACGACACCTCGCCCAGTCGGCCCGACGTGGCGACCGCGAGCCGCGCCGCCATGTGCGGCTGGAACCGGTACTGCTCTGCGACCTGGACGCGCAGGTCGCGGACGTCCTCGTAGAAGGAGAACAGCACCTCGCGCTCGCCGGCAGGAGGGGTCTCCGTCAGCACCGCATGGCCGTCTCGCGCGAGCGCGGTCGTGATGCCCGGGGCGATGTCCCGCGGAGTCGCGACGACGACGAAGTCGTATTCGCCACGACGGAAGTCGTCCAGAGAGGTGGTCGCCTCGACGCCCCACGCCGATCCGGCGCGGGCGGCGGACGACTCCGAGCGGGTGAGGATCCGCGCCACGTCGAAGTGCTCGGGGAGCACGGAGGCCGCGCGGAGGAAGTACTCACCCCGCCAGCTCGCGCCGACGATGCCGATGCGTGCCGCCATCAGAGCTCACGCCCGTTGCGGCCGCCGCCGACGCCCGAGTAGGGGGCGCCGGGGTTCCAGTCGGTCGGGCGCTCCGGCTGCTCGCCGTCGATCGGCAGCACGACGGTCCCGTGCGCGCGGGCCGACTCGTAGGCCGCCTCGACGATCTCCAGCGCCTGCAGGGACGAGTCCGGGATGCTGTAGTCCCGCGTGCCGTCCGCGATCTGCGCCGCGAGGAACTCGAGGTGGCGCTGGTGGCCGCTCACCGCGAACTGCTCCACGTCGACGCGCTCGCGGTCGTGGCCCGGCGTCACCAGCGTGTAGTACGGCTCGTACGCGCCGAACTCGATGAACCCGTCGTCGCCGATGATCCGGAACAGGCCCGCGAGACCCGTGCGCGACATGGAGACGTAGTCGCCCGTGTGCATGAACATCCGGACGCCTGACACGGTGCGCGCGAGGGTGACGGCGTCGGTCTCGACCTGCATGCCGTCGCGGAAGGTGCGGGTCGAGGCATCCGCCGCCGCCAGCACGAAGTCGACGTCTTCGCCGCCGGTGAGGGCGACGAAGAACTGGAGCCAGTGGATGCCGGCGTTGATGATGTCCCAGTTCGTGCACTCGATCTCGACGACCCGCAGCGTTCCGATGTCGCCCGCGCGGACGCGCTGCACCACCTCGAGCGCGGCTGACTGCGCCATCAGCCCGTGCGGGACGACGACGGGCAGGCCCGCGTCCTTGATGAGGCCCAGGATCTCCGTGCCGGCGGCGGTGGTGTCGCCGAGCGGCTTCTCGACGAGGAGGCCCTTGATCCCCGGGATCGCCAGGGCGGCGCGGGTGAGAGGGAGGTGCGTCGGAGCGTAGGTCGACACGCACACGACGTCGGTCGGGCTCGCCGCGAACATCTCCTCCGCGCTCGTGTACGTGGTGATCGCGTCGTCCTTCGCGCGGACGCGCTCGAGGGCGGCCTCGCTCATGTCGGCCACCGCGACGAGCGTGAAGTCGTCCGAGGCCAGCAGCGCGTCGATGCTGAGCGTTCCTCCTGCTCCGGCGCCGATCACAGCGGCGGTCAGCGGTCGTCGATCGCTCATCTTCTCCTCCTCGAGAACAGGGTCACCGGGCGCAGCTCACGCCGGACGTGGGCAAAGTCTATCTGATAGGTTGTCTCCGTCAAGCGGAAGAATGCGTCGCAAACATCCTGACGGGGCACTACCTTTTAGGGAAACTCGGACAGAGGATGCGAATGAGCCAGAACAAAGCGGCCGGCGACGAGGCCGACGGGACCACGAGCGCCATGGCACGCGTGGTCGAGCGCGTCGAGGAGCTCGTCTTCGAAGAGCTGGAGCCTGGCCACGAACTGCCCTCGGAGGGTGCGCTCGCGCAGGATCTGGGCGTGAGCAGGCTCACCGTCCGCGAGGGGATGCGGCAGCTCAGCGCCCGCGGGCTGATCGAGGTGCACAACGGTCGCAAGCCGGTCGTGGCATCCCCCAACGGCAAGGGCGTCGGGGACTTCTTCCGCAATGCGATCCGCCGTGATCCCCGCGCGCTGCTCGATCTGCTCGAGGTGCGTCAGGCGCTCGAGGTGCACATCGCCGTGCTGGCCGCGCGCAACGCGAGCCGGGCGAGCATCGGCGCCATGCAGTCGGCCATCGACGAGATGCGGCGCAGCATCGACACGCCCCAGGCGTTCAGCGAAGCGGACATCCACTTCCACGAGCTCCTCGCGGCGGCGACGGGCAATCAGCTGATGACGATCCTGATCGAGGAGCTGTCGGATTCTCAGCGCACATCCCGCGCCCAGAGCGTGCTCGGGCACGAGCTGCTCGGTCGACGTCTCGACGAGGTGCTCGACCAGCACGCCAAGATCCTGGAGTGCGTGGAGCGGCGCGACGAGACGGGGGCAGCGGCGGCGATGCGGCGACACCTCCGCAGCACCGAGAAGGACCTCGCTGCCGCGCTGCGCTGATCGCCCGGGGTGCGCGAACGCTCCGGCGCGCGCACATCCCGGTGCGCGAAAACGCGGATCGGCGGGTCGACGCGCCGCCGGACAGCCGCGTCCTGCGGCGCGTCGCCGGGCGCATCCGAGGTTTCGAACCGGGTGCGCGTCGACACGGGCGGCGCACCACGAGCCCGCACAGCCGCCGAGCTCGCCGTGTCGGGCGACAACCTGTGCTTGATTTTGCCCGAACCTATCTGATACTTTCCGTAAGCCGGAGAGGAACGAACCTCTTCGGTGGGACACGAGGTGGATCGATGAAGATTACGCAGATCGTCACGACGGTGGTGGGCACGCCCTGGCGCGAGCTCACGTTCGTCGAGCTCGAGACCGACGACGGCCGGGTCGGCGTCGGCGAGGTGCGCATGGTCAACAAGACCGAGACGCTGCTCGCCGCGATCCGCGAGCTGGGCGACCGCTACGTGATCGGCTCCGAGCCCTTCGACGTCGAGCGCATCGCGCACGGCGTGCTGTGGAAGGAGTACGGGCGGGCCGGGGAGGTCGCGCAGTCGGCGCTGGCCGCGATCGACATGGCCTGCTGGGATCTGATCGGTCAGGCCTGCGGGGAGCCGGTGTGGCGTCTGCTGGGCGGACGCTTCCGCGATGTCGTGCCCGCCTACGCGAACGGCTGGTACCAGGGCGACCGTGACCCGGCGGGTATCGCGGAACTCGCGCGCACCGTGACGGCTCGCGGATACCGCGGCCTCAAGCTCGACCCGTTCGGCGCCGCATCGACCGACCTCAGCGCCGGCGAGCTCGCGCGCTCGGTTCGCATCGTCGAGGCGGTCCGGGATGCGGTCGGCGACGACGTCCAGATCATGCTCGAGATGCACGGACGCTTCCGCTCCTCCACCGCCGCGCGCGCCGCGCGCGCGCTCGAGCACCTCGCGCCGGCGTGGATCGAGGAGCCGGTCCCGCCGGCGAACGTCCACGGCCTGCGCAACGTGCGCCGGTCGACCTGGCTGCCGATCGCCACGGGCGAGCGCATCCATGAGATCGAGGAGGTGGCTCCGCTCCTCGAGGAGGGCCTGGTCGACACCCTGCAGGTGGACATGACGCACTTCGGCGGCTTCACCGGGGTGCGCAAGGTCGCGGCCTGGGCGGCGGCGTACAACGTGCCCCTCGCTCCGCACAACGTGTGCGGCCCCGTCGGCACCGCGGCGAACGTGCACGTGGGCGTGTCGACCCCGAACTATCAGGTCCTGGAGCACTTCAACGACTTCGCCGACACGTGGGTCCTCGACCTCGTCGACGGCGCCCCGACGGTGGATGCCGCGACCGGCGGCTTCGCGGTCCCCGAGCGCCCCGGCCTCGGCGTCCGCCTCGACCGCGAGCTCGCGGCGGAGCATCCGAGCAACGGGGCGACCTTCAACCTGTTCGCCGTCGGCTGGGAGCGACGCGAGGGCACGCGCCTCACCGCCGCCATCGGCACCGACTGACCTCTGCACCACTGCTGTTCAGTACCCGCGCGATTCGCGCACCAAGAGAAAGAGGATGGGAATGCAACGCAAGATGAGGCGATCAGTGGCGATCGCCGTCGCGGCCTCCGCCGTTTTCGGTCTGGCCGCGTGCTCGGGAGGCGGGGGAGCGAACCCCACCTCGGACGACGGATCCATGAAGGGCACCATCAAGGTGTGGGACCTGCTCGTAGGCAGTGACAAGAACTGGAAGGCGACGATGGACAAGGTCGATGCCCAGTTCGAGAAGGACCACCCCGGCGCGAAGATCGACCGCATCGCGCAGCCCGCGGACCCGGCCACGATCCACCAGCTCATGCAGGCCGCCGCACAGTCCAAGAGCGGACCCGACCTGATCATGATCTGGGCCTGGGGTGACGTGCTCACGCTGAAGCCCTCGCTCGTGCCGATCGACAAGTACATCTCCAAGAAGGAGCGCGACAGCCTCACCGGCTGGGACGGTGTGACGTTCGGCGGCGAGACCTATGGCGTGCCCATCGGCCTGCAGGGTCTCGGTATCTCGTACAACACGAAGCTCTTCCAGGAGGCCGGGCTCGACCCCGACACCCCGCCGGCCTCGGTCGACGACCTGCTCACGGCATGCAAGGCCCTGAACGCCGCGGGCATCACGCCCATCGGCGGCGGCAACAAGGAGGGCTACCTCAGCGGCTGGACGACGTCGACGCTGTACGCGGGTACGGCCACCACAAAGGAGGCGGCGAAGCAGGCTACGTACACGGCGCCGTTCACCGAAGCGCCGTTCGCCGACGCCGCGGCGGGCGTCATGAAGCTCGTCGACGGAAAGTGCTTCGACAAGAACATGCCCGCGACGCCCTGGTATCCGGACGGCTTCCAGAAGTTCCAGGACGGCAAGGCCGCCATGCAGTTCACGATCTACAGCCAGTTCGGGTACATGACCGACCCGAAGATCGGCCAGTACGTGAAGTTCATCCCGTCCATCGAGAACACCCGCACACCGGAGTTCCTGCCCGCGGGTGCGATGAACGTGTGGGCGGTGACGAGCTTCTCGCAGCACAAGAAGCTCGCCGCAGAGCTGGCTGTCTTCCAGGAGCAGGCGAAGTACCAGCAGGAGCGACTGGACACGGCCGGGTACTTCCCGAACAACAAGGGCGTCAGCTTCGATGACTTCCTGAAGACCCATCCCGGCGCCGCTCCCCTGGTGAAGATGCTGAAGGATGGGGCGAAGACGGTCCTCCCGGTGCACAACATGCAGGACGCGAAGACGAACGACATCTTCCAGAGCCAGCTGGAGCTGGTGATGCTCGGTCAGACATCGTTGAAGGATGCGCTGCAGGCGACGGAGGACTCGCGCAAGCAGCAGTATCCGGTCCTCATGGGCTCGCAGTAAGACGGAGAGCAGGACGATGATGGGCAAGCGCCGAATGCGGAAGTACTCGTCGATCGGGACTCTCGCACTGTTCCTCGGGCCGAGCTTGCTCATCATCGCCCTGCTCCGGGTCTGGCCGGTGATCCAGGGGGCGTTCATCGCCTTCACGCAGTGGGACGGCATCCGCCCTCCCGTGTTCAACGGCCTCGACAACTTCACGCGGATGCTGAGCGATCCGGTGCTGCTCACCGCGCTCGGCAACACGGGGAAGATCCTGATCCTCGCGCCGGTCTGGATCATCCTCCCGCTGCTGCTGGCGGCGGTGATCCAGGACCGGATCCCGGGAGCATCCTTCTTCAAGATCTCCTATGTGCTGCCGGTGCTGGTCTCGCCGGCCGTGATCGGCGTGCTGTTCGTGATCATCCTCGGTCCGGACGGGCCGCTGAACATCGTCCTGCGAGGGATCGGGCTCGGCGCGCTCGCGATCAACTGGACCGTCGACACGACGCTCGTGATGTGGATCGTGGCGGGGATGCTGATCTGGTCGACGTTCGGCCTCGGCGTGCTGCTGTTCAGCGCGGGGCTCGCCTCGATAGACGAGAGCCTCTACGAGGCGGCGCGCATCGACGGTGCGAACTGGATGCAGCGCTTCTGGTACGTCACGGTCCCCTCCGTCCGAGGGGTGATCGAGTACTGGACGGTGATGGTCGTGATCATGGCCTTCTCGTCCGCCATCGTGCTCGGCTACTCGTTCTCGCAGGGCGGGCCCGGCTACGCGTCGACCACCGTCGACCTCTTCATCTACAACCAGGCGTTCCGCTACGGTGCGCCCGGCTATGCGACCGCGATCGGCATCACGCTGTTCCTGCTGATCGGCATCCTCCTCGTGATCTTCCTCCGCGTCTCCCGGCGCCGGGGTGAGCTCATGTTCGACGATTCGGGGACACCGCTGTGACCGCTCTGCTCACGCCCGACACCGCTGTCGAGGAACCCATCCCGCCGCATCGACGGGGACGGCGGCGGCGGCCGTGGTCGCCCACCCGATGGGTCGTCGTGGTGGTGTGCGCGGCGATCGCGGTGTCGACGATCTACCCCTTCGTCTTCATGGCCTTCACATCGCTGAAGACCTCGCGGGACTACGTCGACAACAAGCTCGGTCTGCCGATCCCGCCCACGTTCGAGAACTTCGTCACCGCGCTGACCGGCAACCTCGGGGTCTCGTTCGTGAACAGCGTCATCACGGTCGGAGCGGGGACGATCCTGACGGTCATCCTCGGGTGCATGGGCGGGTTCGCGTTCGCCTTCCTGCGGTTCCCGTTCCGGGCCGGGCTCCTGCGGCTGATCATGATCATCATGGTCCTGCCGGTGACCGTGCTGATCCCGCCGATCTTCAAGGTGATCCTCGACCTCGGGCTCGTGAACACCTATCCGGGGCTGATCCTGCTGTACGTCGGTCTCAGCATCCCGGCCGGCGTCTACATGATGGCGACGTTCTTCATGGCGGTGCCGAAGGAGCTCGTGGAGTCGGCGCGCATCGACGGGGCGTCGCCGTTCCGGGTGTTCTTCAACATCGCGGTGCCGCTGGCGCGACCCGCCTTCATCACGCTCGGCACGTTCACCTTCCTGGGGCTGTGGAACGAGCTGCTGTTCGCGCTGCTGATCATGTCGTCGCCCGAGCAGCGCACGCTGCCGGTGGCCATCACGCTGCTGCGCCAGAGCGTGCAGAACCCGACGCTCGTGCAGGATGCCATCATCTCGGCGGGCCTGCTGATGTCGGCGGCGCTGCCGTTCCTCCTCTTCATCCTCTTCAACCGGCAGATCACGCAGGGCATGGTCGCCGGGGCGCTCAAGTGAACTCGCACCCGCCGATCGACCCGGAACTGGCGGCGTACCTGCCTGCCGAGGCGGCGACCCGGCCCTTCATAGACGGGCTCGCCGGAGTCGCGAAGCTGCGCGCGGCCATGGCGGAGTTCGAGGAGTCGGTGGACGATGTCCGTGCGGCGACGGGTGCGCGGATCGAGGAGCGGACGATCGAGGGTGTGCCCGTGATCGTCGTGCTGCCCGCGGCCGGCGAGAGCCCGCGGGGCGCGATCCTGAACGTCCACGGCGGTGGACTCGTGGCGGGCAGCTCGCGGTCCGTGCTCGGCGTCAACGTCCGCATGGCACTGGACCTGGGGTGCGCGATGGTCATCCCGGACTATCGCCTCGCGCCCGAGCATCCCTATCCCGCGGGGCTCGACGACGTGCACGCCGTGTGGCGGTGGCTGTCGGGCGGGGGCTTCGGGGCGGACGTGGATCTGGATCGCCTGGTCGTCATGGGCGGCAGCGCCGGGGGTCTGCTGTCGGCCGGGCTGATGCTGCGGCTGATCGCGCGGGGAGAGACCCTGCCTCGCGCGCTCGCCTTGGTGCAGCCGCAGCTCGACGACCGCAACATCCAGCCGTCGACGTTCGAGGTCGAGTACGCGCACTTCTGGGATCGGCCGTCGAACGCCTTCAGCTTCGAGGTGTACCTGGCCGGGCTCGACGGGGAGGTCCCCGCCGAGGCGGCGGCCGCGCGTGCCGAGGACCTGAGCGGGTTCCCCCCGACCTATGTCGAGATCGGTCAGGTCGACATGTTCCGCGACGAGGAGCTCGACTTCGCCGCGCAGCTGAGCCGGGCCGGTGTCCCCGTCGAGGCGCACCTCTGGGCGGGAGCGTTCCATGGCTTCGACGGGCTGGTGCAGACGCGGGTCGCGCAACGCGCGGTGGCCGCCCGGGTCGAATTCCTTCGCGGGGTGCTGGAGCAGCGCGCGACGTGAGCGGTCGGTGCCGGTCAGGGGCGGGATCGCGTCGCCTCGGTGTGATCGGGGTGGCGGTCGGGGCGTGCACACGTCGCGTGTGGGGGCGTGTACGCGTCGCCTCGGTGTGATCGGGGTGGCGATAGCCTCGGGCGATAGCCTCGTCGGGTGATCGAGCACCCTGTCTTCCCCGGACTGAGGTTTCGCGACGACGACGAACTCGGCGCACTCCTCGGCTCGGCGGTGGCGGAACGGCGCGTGGTCCACGAGTGGCCGCTGACCCGGACGGAGGAGGTCAGGCTGTCCGACGGCCGGCACGTGGCATACAAATGCCAGCTGCCGCCGTCGATCGAGCCGGGTTTCTACGCATCCGCACGGTCGCCTCTGCTCCCCGCGCACGTGGACCTCGGTCGCGACGGCGAGTGCTCCTATCTCGTCACCGACTGGATCGAATCGGAGTCCCTGCACGCCCAGAGGCTCTCGCGGGACGACCTCCTCTCGGCCGCATCAGACGTCGTCGATGCGATATCGCGTATCGACGGCGATCCGCCCACGTATCTCGACCTTTCCACGCGGAAGAGCTGGGACGAGGCGAACGACGATGTCGTGTCGAAGCTGCGCACGCTGATCGGGATGGGGAGGTTCGGCGCGATACCTCTCGCCGACGTGGATCGCCTGAGACGCTGGGCGGGGGAGCCGGGAGTGATCGCCGCTGCGACAGCGCGTCCGACGGTGGTCCATGGCGACCTGAGCCTGGAAGAGGTCTTCCGTGTGCACGACGGGTGGCGGGTCATCGACTGGCAGCGCCCGGTGCTCGGGCCGCGTGAACTCGACCTCGTGTCTTTGCTGCGCCATGCGCGCATCGACCCGGCGCCTTTCGTTGCACGGGAGTTCGTGGAACTCTCGTCGTTCCTGCTCCTCCACTGGTCGGTCACCGCATCCCACGATCTCCTCCCCGACCTGCCTCCGGAGCTCCCGCAGAGCTGGGCGGTGACGTCCATCCGGGAGATCCTCGCTTTGCAGGGCGAGTAGGGAGTGGGAACGACCGGCTTCCGACGGTCGACCGCGGCCTCGACGGCTTCCGATGGCCGACTGCGCGGCCTCGACGGCTTCCGACGGTCGACCGCGCGCGCCGCGGGTCGCCCGTCTCACGACGCTCACGCGGGGGACAGGCATTCAGGATCCGACTGCCGACCTCATCACTGGGCGGATGCGCGTCGGCGCAAGAAGCTAGAACGGGGGCGGATCTCTGTCGAGCGAGTCGACCGAGGAGAATGCGACCGATGACACGGGGACGTCGCGGTAGATGCGTCCGGTGGGGCTGGTCCATTGGAGGACGCCGTCCGCGAGCTGCGTCACGCACCAGGCGGTGTGGTGCTTGAGGATGTGATGCCTGCGGCACAGGTGGGCGAGGTTGCATATGCGGGTCTTGCCGCCGTGTGCGGCGTCGTGGGTGTGGTCGATGTCGCACCGCCAGGTGGGTTGCCGGCAGCCGGGGAAGCGGCAGTGCCTGTCCCTCACTCGCAGGGCCCGGCGGATCTGCTCGCTGGGGCGGTACCTGTCGACCGCGAGGACGGCGCCGGTGACCGGGTGGGTGAGGATGCGGTCCCAGCCGGGGGCGTGGCCGGCGAGGTGGCGGGCAGTGGCCGGGTCGATCGGACCGTACCCGGCGAGGTCCACCGGACCGGCATCCTGGCCGAGGAGGGTGAGAACGGGGACGGTCACTTCGACGGTCGCGTGGATCGCGGCGAGCCCGGTCGGCCCGTCGTGCGCTTCCGGGGCGCCGGTGAGGAGGAGGTCGGCGAGGATGTCTGCCCGCAGCTCATCCATCGACCGTGCGGTCGGGGCGGCGTCGCCGGGCGGGTCGGTCGCGGCCCCGGTGAGGGGTGCGGCATCTGCGGCCAGGTTAGTACCTGAGCCGCCGGTGGCACCCCCGGCGACGGCCTGCCCGTCGCGTTCGACGGCCCTCACCTCGTGCGCCATCCGGGTCAGCCGGTCATAGCAGCCGTGAGCGAGCACTGCCGGGAGGACGGCGGTCAGTTCGCTCATCCCGTCGTCCAGGTCGTTCACCCTCACCCCGCGGCGGGCGCGGGCACGATCGTGGCGTTCCTGCAGCGACGACGGCACCACCTTCTCCGCCCGCACGCGGGCGACCGGCTTCAGCCGGGACGCCGACTCCGCCTCCGCATACGGCAGCACCGCCGCCTCGAACACCGCGCGCGCCTCAGGATCAGTCAGGTGGGCGCCCGCGTCCATGATCACCGTGACATGGGCGCGGGAGATCCGCCCCGCAGCCAACGCCGCGAACGTTGCAGGGAACCGCTCGGTCAGCGTGACCGCCTCCCCCAGCTGCCGCTGCACCGACCGGTCACTGACCCGCAGCGCCGCACCCAACTCCGCCGCAAGCGACCGCACCGGCAACTCCGCCTCCACCGAACCCGGCCGCGCGCCACCAGCCTCGGCCCGCACGGCGGTGAACGCGGTGGCCAACAGCCTCGCCTCCCGGGCCTGCAACGCGGCCATCGACCGGCGAAGCGCGACGACGTCCGCCACGATCGCATCCACCGTCGCGGAAGCAACGGGCGCGATCACTGGTGGCTTCGACATCCCCCAATTCTATCCGGAGTATCGAAGATATGTTCGACTTATCCACAGACCGCCCGAGCAATTGCGGGGTGGATTCGAGTCGAGGCGCGTGCCAGAAGTCGCTGCGCAGCTGCCCGGCAGCTGACGACACGTTGGCTGCGGCGCGCTACCGTTCCGAGATGGACGACGTCGCGCTGGGAACGCTTCGTGGAGGGGTCGTTGCCTCTCGCGCGTCCATCGAGAGGCAGGGCGTAGATGGTGGATCCTGACGTGACCGAGGTCATCTTCATCGGAGGTCGCTCGGGCGTGGGGAAGACGTCTGTCGCCTTCGAGGCATCGCACATCTTGGCGGATGAGCGAATCCGTCATGCCCTCATCGAGGGCGACAACCTCGATCAGGCGTATCCGGAGCCATGGGGAGAGGGCATCGCGCTCGCGGAGCGGAATCTCGCCGCCATGTGGGCGAACTACCGGGAGGCCGGCTACACCCGCCTCCTGTTCACGAATACCGTCAGCGTCCTCCAGATCACGCCTCTGGTGCACGCACTGGGTGGAACCGTTCGCTCGGCTTCGGTCCTGTTGACCGCGTCAGACGAGACCGCAGCCGAACGCCTCGCCCGTCGCGAGATCGGCACCGCCTTGGAGGAGCACATCGAGCGAAGCCGTCGGGCTGCAACGATGCTCGATGGGGCCCGCGTCGATCACCGGATCCCGACGGACGGTCGCCCGCTCGAGGAGATCGCCCGCGAGATGCTCGCCTCGGCTGGCTGGCTCGTGGCAGCACCAGATGCCGGCGAGTGAGCCGGATTGCGACGACCCGGACGCCGCTGAAAGCATGGCTCACCTGGCGATGCCCGAAACCCTGCCGGACGGCGTGTGCATCTTCTGTGCCATCGCGGCCGAACAGGCCGACGCAAGCGTGGTCTACGAGGACGACACGGCCGTGGCGTTCATGGACCTGTTCCCCGTCACCCCCGGCCATCTCCTCGTCGTGCCGCGCGCGCACGCGATCGACCTCGAAGACATCGACCCCGCGACGAGCGCGCACGTCTGGTCGGTGGGGCACGGGCTGGCGCGAGCGCTCCGCCGAACGGGCATCCGGTGCGAGGGCATCAACATGCTGGTCTGCGACGGCGAGGCCGCGTCACGCTAACCATTTCCACAAACCTGGCGCAGACATCTGATAGGTGCGTGATGGTCGACGGCAGCGTCCGGGCACGGCGGGCCGAAAAGATGACACTTGTTCATGAAACGTCTTCGAGATTCCTCCTAGTCCTCCTGCAACCTATCTGATACATTTCGGACAGGTTGACTCGAGGAGGAGCAATGGAGCGTCCCATTCGGACAGCGTGCATCGCCGCGCGATCCCTGGGCGGTCCGAACCTCCTCGCACAGTCCGCAGCGGAGCTCTTCGCAGCCCGCGAGATCGCGTGCCAGAGCGCATCATGACGGACGCCCAGATCATCCCGCCAGCGGGACCGGCGTACCTGAGCGCCGCAGCGCGGGCGATCATCGAGCAGCCCATCGAGCGCACCGCCATGCCGCCCGCGACCGACGCCGATGCATGGCGTCGCCGGATCGCCGAGATGAACGACGACATGGCGGGCTTCATCGCCGAGCCTCGGGACCTCCCCGTGCGCTCGGAACTCACCCACCCGGCCGGCGTGCCGACCTGGGTCGCCGTCCCCGACGAGGCCGACCGCGACGGCCCGGTCCAGCTCGACATCCACGGCGGCGGCATGATCCTGGGAGCGGGCGAGGTCACGCGCATCATGGGCGAGATCGACGCCGCGAACACCGGCATCGTGCACTGGGCGGTCGACTATCGGATGCCGCCCGATCACCCCTTCCCTGCCGCGCTCGACGACCTGATCGCCGTGTACCGCGCGCTGCTCGCCGAGCGCGACCCGTCGCAGATCGTCGTGGGTGGCGGGTCGGCCGGCGGCAATCTGGCCGCCGCGCTGCTCCTGCGCGCGAAGGCGGAGGGGCTTCCGATGCCCGCCGGTCTGCTGCTGCTCACGCCGGAGAGCGATCTGATCGAGTCCGGGGATTCGTTCATCACGCTGAAGGACGTCAGCGTCGGCATGGACGAGAGCCTCGCCGAGGTGAACAGGCTCTATGCCGCCGGCCGCGACCTCACCGACCCGCTCCTCTCGCCCCTGTTCGGAGACCTGCGCGGGCTCCCGCCGACGTTGCTGATCACCGGCACGCGCGACCTCTACCTCTCCAACACCGTCCGCATGCACCGGGCGCTCCGGGATGCGGGCGTCTGGGCAGACCTGCACGTGTTCGACGCGCGCCCGCACGGCGGCTTCGGGGGAGCGCCCGAGGAGGAACCGGTGCAGGCCGAGATCCGCGCGTTCGTGCGGGGTCGTGTCGGCCTCTGAGCGTCCGGGGAGTCCCGGTCGTCCCATCCATCCGCAGTGCCAGCTCAAGGAGGAGTCATGAACCAGCCCACCACCGAAGAGACCGCCCCGGCGACGTCGGGCCGCCGCGCGTTCCTCGGCCGCGCCGCCATCGGCGGGATCGCCGCCGCGGCCGCGATGGTCCCGCTCGTCGGCGCCGCGGCGCCCGCATCCGCCGCGCCGAAGCCGGCCCCGCCGGCCCCGCCCGCGCCGAATCCCCACGGTCATCACCGTGTGTTCGACGTGCAGGACTTCGGCGCGAAGGGCAACGGCACCCACGACGACACCGTCGCCATCCAGAAGGCGATCACCGCCGCCCAGGCCGCCGGCGGCGGGACCGTGTACCTCCCGTCCGGGAAGTACAAGACGACGTCGACGCTGAAGATCACCGGGGCGAACATCACCGTCGAGGGGGAGGGCGCCTCGAGCATCATCGCGTGCGCCTTCGCCGCGGGCGACATCCTGCGCGTCGCACGCACCTCGTCCTCGGCGGCGCTGGTCGCCAACGGCCTGTTCACCGACTTCGCGATCATCTCGACCGTCAAGAAGACGAGCGGCGCGGCGCTCGCCATGGACGGCGTGCAGGACATGCGGATCTGCAACGTGCACGCCGTCTCGCGCGTGTACTCCGACCCCAACAACCTGTGGGACTCGTTCAGCTTCCACGACTTCACGATCGTCGTGATGGAGAACTGCAAGATCCAGGCGCAGAACAAGGGCATCACGTGCTGGGGCAACCAGGTCGGCGCGGACCTCTGGATCACCGGCGGCACCCTGTGCTCCTTCACGCCCATCGGCGTCCACGTCGGCGGCGGTGTCGGCGGGGTCTACTTCGACGAGTTCCTCTGCTATCTCAACGGCACGAACGTGCTCATCGACGACACGCTCGGCGGCTCCGCCAACCGTGAGCTCATCTTCAACGAGGCCGTCTTCGACGGGTCGTATCGGCACAACGTCGAGATCATGCCCAACGGCGTATACGTCCTCACCTTCCAGAACACGTGGTTCGGAAACTCCGGCTTCGACCAGAAGGCAGGTCACCCCGAGGGCTGCCTCATCCGCGTGCACCCCGGGGGGATCCTGCACCCGTCGAACGTCACCGTCTCCGGATGCAAGATGTTCAACGCCTACGGATCGGGGATCTTCGCCGAGTCCGGGGCGTGGACCATCACCGGCAGCGACATCAGCCTGAACGGCCAGGGCGCGGCGGGCGGCTACGGCGTGATCCTCGGGGCCGGCGCGTCGGGAACCGTGATCAACGGCAACTCGATGCACACGAACGGCAACTACCCGAGCGCCAAGCCTGTCGGGGTGGGCATCAAGATCGCGTCCGGGGTCAACGACTACATCGTCACGTCGAACAGCGTCATCGGCAACGGGACGGCGGGACTGGTCGACGAGGGCGGACCGTCGAAGATCGTCGACCTCAACCTCGGCGCGTGAGCCCCGCGCCATGAGCAGCACCGACACCGAACGGGCCTGCGTCGTCACCGGCGGCGCGGGCTCGATCGGCGGCGCCATCGGGCGGTGCCTGCGCGCCGACGGGTGGCGGGTCGTATCGCTCGACCTGGGCGTGCCCGCTCGGGATGCGGCGGACGTCGCCGTCCTCGGCGACGTCGCCGCTCCGGCGGCGCACGCCGAGGCGGCGGAGCGGGCGGTCGAGCTCGGCGCACTGCGGGGCTGGGTGAACTGCGCCGGCTACAACATCCTCGGCTCGGTGGACGAGGTGGAGGAAGCGGCCGTGCGGCGCGGCATCGACGTCGACCTGCTCGGGGTGTTCTTCGGCGCGGCCGAGGCGGCGCGCCGCATGGGCGCGCTCGACGGACCGCAGCGCGGCAGCATCGTCAACATCTCGTCGATCCACGCGGCGGTCGGATTCCCCGGCTTCGCGGCCTACGCCATGGCGAAGGGCGGCATCGAGGCGCTCACCCGGCAGGTGGCGGCGGAGTACGTGGCATCCGGCATCCGCTGCAACGCCGTCGCGCCGGGGCTGATCGAGAGCGAGATGAACGCGCAGCTGCTGGCCGAGGCATCCGATCCGGACGCGCTGCAGGCCGCGTGGGCGGCGCTCACGCCCATGGGCCGGTGGGGCACGCCCGACGACGTCGCCGCTGTCGTCGCGTTCCTCCTCGACGGCGCCTCCGGCTACATCACCGGCGAGGTGCTCGCCGTGAACGGAGGCGCGACAGTGCTCGCCCGCGGCCGCTGAGGCCGGGGGTGCGGAACCACCTCCTCGAGAACCGGCCGCAGCGGGGTGCCGGCGTGCGCGATCGCCCTTGATCGACACGATTCTCGAGGAGGTGGTCGCGCCCGCACCGCGGGTCGGCGGGATGCGCGAGTCCGGGGCGCCGATGGCGGGGCGGGGCCGAAACTCGGCCTGTCAGGGGGTGATCGTCATGCGCGAGATGCGGTCGCCGTCGAGGGTGAAGCGGAAGTCGCTCGTCCCGTTGAAGCCGCCGCCGGTGACGACGAGGCTGACGACCCACTCGTCGCCGTCCTGTTCGACGCCGGCCGCCTCGAAGTGGGAGTGGCGGCCGATGTTGTCGGTCGAATCCCACGACCGCACGCCGTCCCGCCCGTGGAAGCCCTTGCCCCAGTCCTCGAGGTAGGCGTCCTCGGTGAACGCGTCGGCGAACGCATCCGCGTCGCCCGCGTTCGTCGCGTCGATCATGCGCTGGATGGGGGCGGGGATGTCTGTCATGCGTCGATTCTCGCCGGGCGGGCCTGACGGCGCCAGCGCGGCGGGGTGTTCAGACGATGCGCGAGTGCTCGCCGAGGCGGTGCCAGGTGCGGTTGTGGTACACAAGCGCGTCGCCGTGCGCGCCCGGTTCGATGTCGCGCTGGATGCTCGACTGCAGCGCGTGCGCGACCACCACGGTGGAATCGCCGGCCGACATGCGGTTCACGACGGCGCAGCGCACCCATGCACGGGCACCGTGGTAGACGGGCTCCCCCGTGACGAGTCGCGTCCAGAGCGCGGCATCCGCGAACCGGTCGGCGCCGCTCGTGGCGGCGAGGCGCGCGAGCTCGAGGTCCTCCGCGTCGAGCAGGTGGACGACGATCGTGGATGCCGCGACGATCGCGGCCGTCGCGGACGAGAGCGACGAGAGTGAGAACACGAGGAGCGGCGGGTCGGCGCTGATCGAGGATACCGACGTCGCGGTGAGCGCGACGGGCCCGTCCGGTCCGTCGGCGGTGATGATGGCGACGCCGCCGGGGTGGCCGCGGAAGAGGGTCTTGAACTCGTCGGCGCTGAGCGACTCCCCGACATGCGCCGGCGGCCGCACCGGCTCTGGCGCGGTCGGCGAATCCTGGGGGCGGAACGAGGTCATGACTTCGACGCTACGCCGACTTCGCGGCGCCGGATCCGCTCACGGGCGATTGTGTCCGGTGGTTGCCCCGTGTTTCGCCGTGTGACGACGCGCTCGACTTGCCCGATCCGGGTGGGCCACGTAGGGTCGTGGCGTGCTGACCTGTCGCTGTTGTCGCTGAGCGTGCGCACTCATCGAGTGCCCGCAGCCCCTCGCGACCCCGACAGCATCCGCGCTCTCCGCGCGGCACCTCCCAGGAGCATTTCGTGCGTTACGCAGAAAGCGTCGCCGACCTCGTCGGCAACACCCCCCTCGTCCGCCTGAGCCGCGTCACCGCCGGCATCCGCGCCACGGTCCTCGCGAAGGTCGAGTACCTCAACCCGGGCGGCTCGGCCAAGGACCGGATCGCCGCCCGCATCGTCGACGAGGCCGAGCGGACCGGCCTCCTCCGCCCCGGCGGGACCATCGTCGAGCCGACGAGCGGCAACACCGGCGTGGGTCTCGCCCTCGTCGCCCAGCAGCGCGGATACCGGATGGTCTTCGTCGTCCCCGACAAGTTCGCGGGCGAGAAGGTGGCCGTGCTCCGGGCGTACGGCGCGGAAGTGGTCATGACGCCCACGAACGTGCCGCCCGACGATCCGCGCTCGTACTACGGCGTCTCCGACCGCCTCGCGCGGGAGATCCCCGGCGCCTTCAAGCCGAACCAGTTCGCCAACCCGAACGGGCCGCGCAGCCACTTCGAGACGACCGGCCCCGAGATCTGGCGCGACACCGACGGCCGGGTCACGCACCTGGTCGCCGGCATCGGCACCGGGGGCACGATCAGCGGCACCGGCCGCTTCCTCAAGCAGGTGTCCGGCGGCGCGGTGCAGGTCGTGGGCGCCGATCCGGACGGGTCGATCTACTCGGGCGGCCCGCTGCACTCCTACCTCGTCGAAGGCGTCGGCGAAGACTTCTACCCGCAGACCTTCGATCCGTCCGTCGTGGACGAGTACCACCGCGTCGGCGACGCCGAGGCCTTCGCGATGACGCGCCGCCTCGCACGCGAGGAGGCGCTGCTCGTCGGCGGCTCGAGCGGCATGGCCGTGGTCGCGGCGCTGCGGACGGCGCGGGACCTCGACGAGGACGCTGTGGTCGTCGTCGTCCTCCCCGACCACGGCCGGGGCTACCTCGGCAAGCTCTACGACGACGACTGGATGCGCGCCCGCGGATTCGACGTCGACGACCACGCGGCATCCGCCGATCGCCTGCCCGACACGAGGAGCGACTCATGACGACCGATCACCTGCACGGATTCGACAGCCTCGCGGTGCACGCGGGTCAGGACGCCGATCCGACGACCGGCGCGGTGATCCCGCCCGTGCACTTCTCCAGCACGTATGCCCAGGACGGCATCGGGGGTCTCCGCGGCGGGTACGAGTACGGACGCAGCGGCAACCCGACGCGCACGGCGCTGGAGACGCAGCTCGCCGCGCTGGAGGGCGGACGGCATGCGCTGTCGTTCGCATCCGGGCTGGCTGCTCAGGACGCGCTCCTGCGCGCGGCGCTGAAGCCGGGCGACGAGGTCCTCATCGGCGACGACGTCTACGGCGGGACGTACCGGCTGCTCACCCGCGTCCTCGGACCGTGGGGCATCGGCGTGCGCGTCGTCGACACGAGCGACGCGGATGCCGTCCGCGCGGCGCTCGCGGAGCGCGCACCGCAGCTCGTGTGGGTCGAGACCCCCAGCAACCCGCTCCTGCGCATCGCCGACATCGCGGGCATCGCGGCCGCGGCGCACGAGGTCGGGGCGCTCGTCGTCGTGGACAACACGTTCGCCTCGCCGGCCCTGCAGCAGCCGCTGTCGCTCGGCGCCGACGTCGTGGTGCACTCCACGACGAAGTACCTGGGCGGCCACTCCGACGTCGTCGGGGGAGCGCTCGTGATCGACGACGACGAGCTCGCCGAGCAGGCGAAGTTCCTTCAGTTCGCGGCCGGCGCGGTGTCCGGCCCCCTGGACGCGTGGCTCACGACGCGGGGCATCAAGACCCTCCCGCTCCGCATGCGCCGGCACAGCGAGAACGCCCGCGCGGTCGCCGGCCATCTGAACGCCCACGGCCGGGTGGCCCGCGTCTACTACCCCGGACTCGCGGAGCACGCCGGCCACGACGTCGCCGCGCGCCAGATGTCCGACTTCGGCGGCATCGTCTCGGTCGCGCTCGCCGACGCGGCCGCGGCGCGTCGCTTCGCCGAGTCGACGCGCGTCTTCACGCTCGCCGAGTCGCTCGGGGGCGTCGAGTCGCTCGTCAACTACCCGGACGCCATGACCCACGCGTCGGTGCGGGGCACGGCGCTCGCGGTGCCCGAAGAGGTCGTGCGGCTGTCGGTCGGCATCGAGTCGGCGGAGGATCTGCTCCAGGACCTCGACGACGCGCTCGCCGGCCTCTGAGCGGAGGCGCGAACGCCCGCGCCGTCGCGTCAGAAGGCGTCGAGGTTCGCCCGCAGTCCGCCGTCGACGAACTCCGAGCGGAGGATGCCGCGACGGCGGAGGATCGGCACGAGCTCGTCGAGCGTGCGATGGATCGTCACCGGGTGGAGGTCGCCGGAGAAGATGAGGCCGTCGTTGTCGGCGTCGTCCCCCAGCGCCTCGATGAGGTCGGCCAGCTCGTCGGCGGTGCCGACCGTGCCGCTGATGCCGTCGCCGATGCGCGTGAGCCGGGCCTTGCCGGTGAGGATGTCGCGCAGCGGCACGTCGTCGAACGAGTCGAACCTCCCGCGCAGTCCCTTGATCGTGCCCTGCGACACGTGCTCGCCGAAGATCGCGGGGTCGAGCGGCCGGTCGAGGTCGAGCGACGTCAGGTCGGTCTCGAGGTCGCTCGACCACGCCTCCGCGACCTCGAGGAGCGTCGCATCGCTCGGCTCGGCGGAGGCGCGCACGATCCGGTCGGCCTCCTCGGCGCTCGCCGCGACGATCGGCTTGAAGACGAACAGGCTCTTGATGTCCGCGGCATCCCGGCCGTGCGCCGCCGCCGCGGCGTGCACGCGCTCGCGGTAGGCACGGATGCTGTCGACGTCCAGTGGCGAGAGCGCGAGCTGGATCTCGGAGTTGCGCCCCGCGAAGTCGAGCCCGCGACCCGATCCGCCCGGTGAGGCGACGATCGGGTCGCCCGCCGGCAGCGGCGCGGCGTTGAGCGGGCCGTCGAAGGTGAAGTACTCGCCGCGGTGCTGCACGGCCCGGATCTTCGAACCGTCGGCGTAGATCTGCGACACCGGGTCGGCGATCAGCGCGCCCTCGTCCCAGCTGTGCCACAGCAGCCGCAGCGCGTCGAGCCACTCCTGCGCCCGGTCGTAGGCGGCGTCGTGCGGCAGGCGCTCGGTGCCGAAGTGGTGGGCGCTGCCGACGTCGGTGACGACGTTGATGCCGACGCGGCTGCCGCTCAGGTGCTGCAGCGACGCGAACTGCCGGGCCGCCTGATACGGATGCCACGCCGCGGGGTTCGCGGTCGGGATCACGCCCAGGTGGCGGGTGGCGGCGAACAGATAGGGCGCGAGCGTCCAGGGGTCGTGCTTGGGGCCGCCGTAGGCCTTGCGCACCCGCAGGTCGAGCGTGGCGGGGGTGATGCCCACCGACAGGGCGTCCTCGATCAGGACGAAGTCGAACCCCGCCTGCTCGAGGTCGCGCGCGGACTGCTGGTACAGGTCGGGCCGCTGCCAGTCGTAGCCCCACTCGTAGTACGGCCGCGCCCAGCCGTGCGGGCCGAACCCGCGGGAGAGGAACCAGCCGAAGTGCTGCTGCCTGGTCATGCGATCCCCGCCCGGGTGAGGATGTCGGCGGCCGCGACGGCGGCGAGGGCCCTGTCGAGGTCGGCGATGAGGTCGTCGGGCTCCTCGAGTCCGATCGAGAGGCGGAGGAGGCCCGGACCGATCCCCGCGGCGGCGAGCTCCTCGCGCTCGCGCTGCACGTGGGTCGTCGTGGCCGGGTGGAGCACGAGCGAGCGGACGTCGCCGAGGTGCGTCATGCGTGTGAAGAGCCGCAGCGCATCCGTGAAGGTCCTGGCCGCCTCGGTGCCGCCCTCGAGCGTGACCGCGAAGACCGACCCCTGGCCGTCGGGCAGGTACCGCGCGGCCAGGTCGCGGTACGGGCTCGAGTCGAGGCCGCTGTAGTCGACCGCCGCGACGCCCGGCTGCTCCTCGAGCCAGCGGGCGATGCGGAGGGCGGTGGCGGACTGACGCTGGACCCGCAGCGAGAGCGTCTCGATCCCCTGGAGGATCAGGAAGGCGTTCAGCGGCGACGGCACGGGCCCGAAGCGCAGGGCGATGTGGCGGGCGTGCTCCAGGAAGGCGGCGCGACCCGCCCGCTCGACGACGGTGCGGCCGTCGAGCCCGCGTTCGACGGCGAGCTGCGGGAAGCGGTCGGGAGCGGCATCCCACGCGAAGGTGCCGCCGTCGACGATGACGCCGCCGAGCACCGTCCCGTGGCCGGCGAGGAACTTGCTCGCCGAGTGCACGACGATGTCGGCGCCGTGCTCGATCGGACGCACCAGGTAGGGGGTGCCCAGCGTGTTGTCGACGATGAGCGGGAGCCCGTGGCGGTGAGCGACACCCGCGATCGTCGCGATGTCGAGCACCTCGTTCTTCGGGTTCGGGATCGACTCGGCGAACAGCGCCTTCGTCTCCGGGCGGATCGCGGCCTCCCATGCGGCGGCATCGTTCTGCGCGGCCACGAAGGTGGTCGTGACGCCGAGACGGGCGAGGTCGTCGCGCAGCAGCTCGCGAGAGCCCTCGTAGATGCTCGACGCCGACACGATGTGGTCGCCCGCCGCGACCAGAGCGAGCACCGTCGTGACCACGGCCGCCTGACCGCTCCCGACCAGCAGCGCGTCGATGCCGCCCTCGAGGTCGGCGATGCGCCGCTCCGTCGCGGCGTTGGTGGGGTTGCCCACCCGCGTGTAGCTGAAGCCGTCGTCGGTGCCGGCGAAGCGCGCGTGCCCCTGGTCGAAGTCGTCGAAGACGAACCCTGCCGTCAGGTAGATCGGGGTGGCGCGTGGACGATGGGCGCCGTCGAGCTCGATCCCGGCATGGAGCTGACGGGTGGCGAAGCCGAGGCCGGCGGTCGAGGCGTCCGTCATGACAGGACGAGGGGACGGGGCGCGGACGAGGGCATGCCGACACGATATGCGGCGACCGGCAGACTCGGCGCACCGGGGCGTCATGCGGCGAAATGGAGCGAGGTCTCGCGGTTAGCCGGTGGTTCCGCCCATGATGGAGGGGCCGACGCCACGCGGCATCCGCCACGCGAGAGGTGAATCAGGTGAGCGACCGGGGACTCGTGCGTCGTCTGCGGGAGGCGCTGCGGGGGAGGACCGCGCCGGCCGTGAGGCCGACCACGCGTCCGCAGATCGGGCTGCCCGAGATGCTCGGCGCGGTGGGGGCCGCGCTGCTCGGCTCGTCGCGCGCCACGAGTGCGGTGGAGCGCATCCTGCACGAGCTCAGCAGCGCCTACGGGCGCGACGACGTGCAGAGCTTCGTGCTGCCCACCCTCGTCCTCGTCGAAGACCCGTCGGCGGGCTCGCAGCGCACGGAGCTCTTCCCGGCGACGCACGGCGACCTGCGGCTCGACCAGGCCGGCGCCGTGGAGCGCCTCATCGAGCGGGCGCGGATGCAGCGGATGCCTCCCGCCGACGTCGTCCGGGAGCTGGAGCGCATCCGCGCGACGCCGCCTCGCTTCAACGCGGTCACGATGATCCTCGGACACGCCCTGCTCACCGTCGGCTTCGGGCTGGTGCTCGATCCCGTGGCGCTCGCCCTCCCCTTCTACGCCGTCCTCGGCGCGATCGTGGGGACCGTCGTGGTGCTGACCGCCAGGTTCGCGCAGCTGTCGCTCGTGCTCCCGGTGCTGATCCCCTTCGGCATCACGCTGGGCACGGGACTCTTCGTCGCGCCGCTGATCGGCGACGACCCGATCCGGCTCGTCGCCCCCGCCCTCGTGAGCCTCCTGCCGGGGCTCACGCTCACGCTCGCCGCCGTGGAGCTCACCAGCAATCAGGTGGTCGCCGGCGCGAGCCGCATGGTCTACGGCGTCGCCCGGCTCGGACTGCTGGTGTTCGGCGTGTTCGCGGCGATCTCGATCCTCGGTGTGCACCCGGCCGAGAATCCGCTGCCGCCGCTCGGCGCGTGGGCTCCGTGGGTGGGCGTCGTGCTCACGGCGATCGGCTACACGCTGTTCTCGGTCGCGCCGCGCGGCGCGTTCCCGTGGATCGTGGTCTCGCTCGTCGTCGCCTACGGGGCGCAGGCGCTCGGGGCGCTCGCGATCGGCGCCCAGCTCTCGGGGTTCGTGGGCGCGGTCGTGGTGATCGTGGTCGTGGGACTGCTGCGCCGCATCCCGGCGGCGCCGCCGTCGGCGGTCATGCTGATGTGCGCGTACTGGCTGCTCGTCCCCGGTGCGCTCGGCTTCATCGGGCTCAGCCGGGTGGCCGAGGGGACCGACGGCGCCGGCGCCGCGGACCTCGTCGCGGGGACGCTGGTGTCGCTCGTGTCCATCGCCCTGGGGATGGTCGTCGGCGCCAGCATGACGCGCGAGGTCGATGTCGTGGCGCGCGGATGGCGCAGGGTGGCCCGCTTCCACCCATCGCGCGACGCGTCCGCGCCCGGCGCCGAGCCGCCCGCGCGCTGAGGGACCAGCCCGCGACCTCGCCCGCGAGCCGGCCGCGAGCCGCCCGCGAGCCGCCCGCGAGCCGGCCGCGCGCCGCCCGCGCGCCGCCCGCGAGCCGCCCGCGCGAGTGCTTCCCCCGCGCCTCGGCTGTACCGTTCTCAGGACCGCGAGAGCCCCAGGGCGCCGGGCCGCGGCGTGTCGAGGCGCCGCGACCCCTGCGTTCCTGAGAACGGTACGCACGGATGCCGGCGCCGCCCCGCCGGCGCCGCCCCGCCGGAGCCGACCCCCGGCGCCGACCCGCCCGCGCGCTGAGCGTCTGTCGCACGTGAACAACGCCTTGCGCCAGACATAACACGTCGTATGTCTCTTGATAGAAACATCATACGTGTGATATCTCGTTAGATGCGGGACAGGGTGCCCCGCGGAAAGCGATTGTGAACATGACACTGACGTCACGTATACGCGGACGCGCGAAAGCGGGTCGGATCGGCCGGCGGGGAGGGGCGCTCGCGGCGATCGGGTCCGCCGCGCTCCTCACCGCCGGCCTCGTCCCCCTGAGTGCACAGGCGGCGACGACCACCACCTACTACGTCGCTCCGGACGGCGCGGGCGACGGATCGTGCACGGTGCAGGAGCCGTGCTCGATCGACCGTGCGCAGCACGTCGTCCGCGGCGACGACGCGCGGGGCGACACCGACATCACGGTGCAGCTCGCCGACGGGACCTACCGGGTCGATCACGTGCTGCGCTTCACCGCCGACGACGGCGGGAGCAAGGACCACCCGGTGTCGTGGGTGGCCGCGCCCGGAGCACACCCCGTCATCACGGGCGCGACGAAGGTCGGGGGGTGGACGACGTATGACGCCGCCAAGGGCATCTACGTCGCCGACACCCCGCAGGGACTGGACACGCGGCAGCTCTACGTCAACGGGGTCATCGCGCCGCGCGCGTCGATCCGGGTCGCCAACGCGGACGTGACCCCCACCGCGACCGGCCTCACCATCAAGAACTCGGCGCTGGCCTACCTCGCCGGGCTGCCCGACCAGAAGCGGATCGAGTTCGAGACGCTCGGCGACTTCACCAACCGCTACACGCCGGTGCAGAGCATCAGCTCCACCCAGATCACGATGCAGCAGCCCGCATGGGACAACAACACGTGGGGCTGGGACACGGTGCAGAACTCGTTCCTCGCCGGACCCACGTGGTACCTCGACAACTCCCTCGCCTTCCTCACGCAGGCGGGCCAGTGGTACATCGATCCGACCGCGGGCAAGCTCTACTACAAGCCCGCCCCGGGCGTCGACCCCGCGTCGCTGGACGTGGAGCTTCCGCGCCTGCAGGCTCTCGTGAGCGTCGGCGGCACGTACGACGCGCCGGTCAGCGGCCTCGCGTTCGAGGGGCTGCAGTTCTCGGGCACGTCGTGGATGGGCCCGTCCTCGCCGGACGGCTATGCCGACCAGCAGAACGGCACGTTCCTCACCGGCGCGTACTCGTATCGGCCGGCGGACGCCTTCACCAGCTGCTCGCGCGGCTGCGAGATGTTCGAACGCGCACGCACGGCGTGGGGGCAGGAACCCGCCGCCGTGCAGGTCTCCGCGGCCAGTGACGTCTCCTTCACCGGAAACCTCTTCACGAACCTCGGGCAGACGGCCCTCGGCATCGGGAACGACGCCAACGCCACCGTGTCCGGTGTCGGGCTCGGCGCCAGGAGCATCTCCGTCGTCGGAAACCGGTTCACCGAGGCGAGCGGTCACGGCATCGCCGTGGGCGGCGTCCTCGCCGACGCCCATCACCCCAGCGACGTGAGGATGACCAACCAGGACATCCTCATCGAGGACAACACCGTTGACCACGTCTCGGTCGACTACAAGGACAACGGCGGCATCCTGAGCACGTACGTCACGAACGCGCGCATCCTCCACAACGAGGTGTCCAACGTGCCGTACGACGGCATCGACACCGGCTTCGGGTGGGGCATCAACGACGCCGGCGGCTCGAACGACTACGTCGACCGCGGGTACTACAACTGGAACCCGAAGTACACCACGCCCACGACGCTGAAGGACAACGTCGTCGAGGGCAACCTCGTGCACAACACGAAGGCGCGCTTCGCGGACGGCGGCTCGGTGTACAACCTCTCGGCGAGCCCGGGCTCGGTGGTGCAGAAGAACTACCTCTTCAACATCTCCGGTGTCGGGCTGTACCTCGACGAGGGGTCGCGCTCCATGACCTACCAGAACAACGTGGTGCAGGGCGGATCGTTCGTCTTCACGAACGCGTCCAGCCTGCGCAACAACACGAGCGACAACACGATCCAGAACAACTGGTACAACAGCGGCGGAGTCTCGGCGCCGAACGCGACGCAGCACAACAACAAGCTGATCAACAACGTCAAGGTGAACGGCGCGGCCTGGCCCGCGGCGGCTGTCGACGTGATCTGCGCGTCCGGGGTGGAGTCCCAGTACCGTACCTCGCTCAACGCGAACCAGTTCGGGTTCTCGGGCTGCCCGACCACGGCACCCGTCTCGAGCGACTTCGCGACGACGGGCACGTCCGCGCTGAGCTCGTACTTCGGTCAGTCCGGCGACGCGTTCGGGATCGCGGCCAAGGGCGCGGACGTGTGGGGCTCCGGCGGTCAGCACGACGATGCATTCGGCGCGATCTACCGTCAGGGCGCGGCGAACGCGGTGAGCTCGGTCAGCGCGCGCGTGGTGTCCGTCAACGACGCGAACGCGTGGGCGAAGAGCGGCGTGATGATCCGCAACGACATCACGAAGGCGGGGGCGTCCGGCGGATACGCGGTCGTCGCCGTCACGGCGCGCAACGGGGTCGTCTTCGCGTGGGACTCCAACGCCGACGGATACCTGGACACACAGGTGCAGGCCAGCGTCGACGTCCTCCGTCCGGTATGGGTGAAGCTCGCGCGCAACGGCACCGGCTTCACCGGGTTCTACTCGTACGACGCGGCGAACTGGGTGCAGATCGGGGGGACGGTGACGCTCTCCGGAGCCGCCGCCACGCAGGATGCGGGGATCTTCTCCACCTCGCACGACACGACGCAGTCCGCGATCAACCAGTTCGACTCCTTCACGGTCACGGCGGCGACCCCGCCGAAGAAGCCGGCGGCCCCCACGGCCACGGCGACCGCCCAGGCCGTCACGGTGAACTGGCAGGCTCCCGCCGACGGGGGTGCGCCGATCACGGGATACCGCGTCTACCGCGAGGGCACGACCGACCCGGTCGCGACCGTGGGCGCGGATGCGACCACGGCATCCCTGACCGGGATCTGGCCGGGCGACACGGCGCGGTTCGCCGTCTCCGCGGTCAACGCCATCGGCGAGGGCCCTCGGTCCGACCTCAGTGCGGCGGTTACGGTTCCGGATGGGGCGACCGCGAAGCCGGGGCAGGGCGCGTTGTCGAATGACAACGGGTGGGATACCGGGTTGCAGGACGGGTCGTACGACGTGGTGATGAACCTGTGGTGGGGGGAGAACGGGTCGATCTACCGGCTGTATGAGAACGGGACGCTGATCGCGACGAAGCAGCTCACGTTCGGTGGCGTCGGGGCGCAGTCCCTGTCGATTCCCGTGACGGGGAAGAAGAACGGGACGTACGTGTACACGGGTGAGCTGATCAACAGCAAGGGGACGACGGCGACGACGTCCACCACGGTGAAGGTCACGCAGGCGAACCCGGGCACCCCGGTGCTCTCGAACGACGACTGGGACGGGGACGGCGCGTTCACGGTGACCGCGAACATGTGGTGGGGCACGAACGCGACCTCGTACACGTTCTACGAGAACGGTGTCGCGGTCGGGCAGGGCGACCTGGTCGACCACACGCCGGACGCGCAGGTCGCCACCCTTCCGGTGACGGGGAAGGCGGTGGGGACGTACACCTACCGGGTGGAGTTCGCCAACGCGGCCGGCACCACCTCCAGCACCACCATGACGGTCAAGGTCACCAAGTGACCTGACCCGGCCCGACACGAGGGGCGGGATGCGGCCACCACCGCATCCCGCCCCCCCCCGTGCATCAGCCCGCCGCGGGATCGGGGACGAGGCCCGTGCTCGCGAGCTCCGCCCAGAGGTCCTCGGGGATCGGTGCGAGGTACCGCTGCACCGTGCTCCGCACGTGGGCCGCTGTGCGCATGCCGGTGACCACCGACACCACGGCCGGATGCCGCAGGGCGTACTGCACCGCCGCATCCGGCAGCTGCACGCCGTGGCGCTCGCACACCATCGCGATCCGGCGGGCTCGCGCGACGACCGCGTCCGGCGCGGTGCCGTAGTCGAACGACGCGGCCGGATCGACCGTCGTGCTGCTGAGCAGCCCGGAGTTGTAGACCGCCGCCGCCACGACGCCGACGCCGCGCTCGCGTGCGAGCGGGAGGAGCTCCTCGAGAGCGGACGCGTCGAGCAGGGTGAGTCGTCCGGCGACCATCACGACGTCCACGTCCGTGCGCCGGATGAACTCCGCGAGCATGGCGGACTGGTTCATCCCGGCGCCGATCGCCCCGACGACGCCCTGGTCGCGCAGCTCGGCGAGCGCGTCGACGCCGGTCGTGGATGCCTCGTCCCAGTGGTCGTCGGGATCGTGGAGGTACGCGATGTCGAGTCGGTCCGTGCCGAGCCGCGTCAGGCTCTGCTCGACCGAGCGGAGCACGCCGTCGCGGCTGAAGTCCCACACGCGACGCGTTGCGGCGGGGACGACGAAGCCGTCGTCGTCGAGCCGGTCCGCCGTCTCGGGGCTGTCGACGAGCAGGCGACCGACCTTCGACGAGAGGACGATCGCGTCCCGATCGCCCGCGGGGATCGCGGCGCCGAGCCGGCGTTCGGACAGGCCGAGGCCGTAGTGCGGCGCCGTATCGAAGTAGCGCAGGCCCCCCGCGAGCGCGGCCTGCACGGCTCCGGCGGCCTCCTCGTCGGAGGTCTCACGGAAGAGGTTGCCGAACTGCGCCGCTCCGAGCCCGAGCTCTGTGAGGGCCAGGCCGGTGCGCAGCGCTCGGCGGGGCAGGGTGTCGGCGGCGCTCACGGGGTCTCCGTCCTCCGGTCGAGGCCTGCGATCGGTCTCGGACTGGTGTCGATGAATCAGCATACGTATTATGTCTGTGAATCAAGAGAGATGTCACGACGATCGTGGCATCGGACGAGCGAAGGGGCCGGTCGGCGATGCGCGCGGCGAACTATCAGGGAGACCGGACGATCGCGGTCGTCGATCGGGAGCCGTCGGCGCCGGCACCGGGCCAGGTGCGGATCCGGGTCGGCTACGTCGGCATCTGCGGGACGGACCTCCATGTCTTCCACGGCGACATGGACGGCCGCGTCGAGATCCCCGCCACGATCGGCCACGAGATGTCCGGGGTCATCGACGAGATCGGGCCGGGCGTGCACGGCTGGGCCGTCGGCGATGCGGTCACGGTCATGCCGCTCGCGTGGGACGGCACCTGCCCCGCCTGCCGAGCGGGCAACACCCACATCTGCCAGAACCTGGACTTCATCGGCATCGACAGTCCCGGTGCCCTCCAAGAGCTCTGGAACGTGCCGGCGGACGTGCTCGTGCGCCTGCCCGCATCCCTCTCCCTGCGTGACGCCGCGCTCGTCGAACCCGTCGCCGTGGCCGTCCACGACGTGCGCCGATCGGGTCTCGGGCGCGGTGACAAGACGGTCGTGATCGGCGCCGGGCCCATCGGCGTCCTCATCGCCACCGTCGCCACGGCCGCGGGTGCGGATGTGCTGATCGCCGAAGTCGACGCCGACCGCCGGGCCGCGGCGGAGGAGATGGGCCTGCGCACGATCGATCCGAGCGCGGTCGACCAGGTCGGCGTCGTCGAGGACTGGACGGGCGGCGCCGGGGCGGACGTCGTCTTCGAGGTGTCCGGTGCGGCCGCGGCCGTGCTCGGCGCCACCTCCCTGGTGCGGGTGCGTGGCACGCTCGTCGTCGTCGCCATCCACCCCCAGCCGCGGCCGATCGATCTCCACCGCGTGTTCTGGCGCGAGCTGCGTATCCTGGGCGCCCGAGTCTACGAGCGTCCCGACTTCGAAAAGGCGGTCGCGCTCCTGACCGAGGGGGCCATCCCCGCGGACCGGCTCATCACCCGCGTCGTCGGACTGGCCGACGTCGCCGAGGCGTTCCACGTGCTCGAGACCGGCGGGGCGATGAAGATCCTCGTCGACGTGCGGGGCGAGGCATGAGCGCCTTCGACCTGACCGGTCGCCTCGCGGTCGTCACGGGGGCGTCCCGGGGCATCGGCTTCGCGCTCGCGGAGGCGCTCGCCGGCGCCGGCGCCGACGTGATCGGCGTCTCGGCGTCGCTCGACCCGGCGGGGTCGGCGATCGGCGACCGCGTGCGCGCCCTCGGTCGGGAGTTCACCGGACACCGCGTGGACTTCTCCGTTCGGGAGCAGACCGTCGCCTTCGCGCGTGTGCTCGCCGAGCGGGAGCGGCCCGCCGACATCCTCGTCAACAACGCCGGCATGATCAAGCGCGCACCCGCGGCGGACCACCCGGCGGACTGGTTCGACGAGGTGCTGGAGGTCGACCTGGCGAGCGGCTTCCTCCTGGCGCAGGCGGCGGGGCGACGGATGCTGGCCGCGGGCCGCGGCCGCATCCTCTTCACGGCATCCCTCCTGTCGTTCCAGGGCGGCGTGTTCGTGCCGGGCTACGCCGCCGCGAAGTCCGGGGTGGCGGGCCTCGTGCGTGCCCTGTCGAACGAGTGGGCGGGGCAGGGCGTCACCGTCAACGGCATCGCGCCCGGCTACATCGCGACCGACAATACCCAGGCCCTGCAGGACGATCCCGACCGCTCGCGCGCCATCCTGGAGCGGATCCCCGCCGGCAGGTGGGGACGCGCCGAGGACCTCGGCGGCGCCGCGGTCTTCCTCGCCTCGGACGCGGCGCAGTACGTGACGGGCGCGATCATCCCGGTCGACGGCGGATGGCTCGGCCGGTGAGCGCGCTCGAGCCGATCCTGCCGATCGTCGTCATCGACGACGCCGATCGCGCCGCGGGCCTCGCCGAGACCCTGGTCGCGGCCGGCGTCGGGCAGGTGGAGGTCACGCTGCGGACGCCCGCGGCGCTCGAGGCGATCCGGATCATGGCGCGGACGCCCGGGCTCCGCGTCGGCGCGGGGACCGTGCTCACCTCGGACCAGGTGGATGCCGCCGCAGACGCGGGCGCCTCCTTCGTCATCAGTCCCGGCACCGTCGACGATGTGCGGGAACGTGCGCAGGAGCGCGGGATCGACGCGATCCCCGGCGTGGCGACGGCGACGGAGATCCTTCGGGCACGGGCCCTGGGCCACCGCATCCTCAAGCTCTTCCCGGCCGAGCCGCTGGGCGGCGTCGCGGCCGTCGGCGCCTTCGCCGCGGTGTTCCCCGACGTGACGTTCATCCCCACCGGCGGGATCGACGCGCCGCGCGCCGCGGCCTATCTCGCCCTTCCGTCGGTCGCCGCCGTCGGCGGCAGCTGGATGGTGCCGCGCGCCGCGATCGCGGCGGGCGACCTCGCCACCGTCGCCGGGCTCTGCCGCGCGGCCGTGGCGGCCGCCGGGGAGGTGCGTGCCGCGTGACGGACGTCGGATACGTGCTCACGTTCGGTGAGACCATGGCGCTCGTGCGTGCGACCGAGGTCGGAGACCTCGCCGACGTGCACGACGCGCGCTTCGGGACCGGCGGCGCAGACAGCAACGTCGCGATCGGCCTCGCGCGGCTCGGGGTCCCGGCGGTCTGGGTCGGGCGGGTGGGGGCGGACGGCCTCGGTCGCCGCGTCCTCCGGGACATCCGCGGGGAGGGCGTCGCGGTGCACGGCATCGTCGATCCGGATGCCGCGACCGGGCTGATGGTCAAGGAGAAGCGGACGCCGCACACGACCCGCGTGCTCTTCTACCGGGACGGGAGCGCCGGGAGCCGGCTGCGAGCGGGCGACGTCCCCGCCGACGTCGTCCGGAACGCGGCGCACGTGCACGTCAGCGGCATCACGGCATCCCTCTCGCCCACCGCGGTCGACGAGGTGCGGAGCGTCCTGGACACGGCGGGGGCGGCGGGCGTCCCGATCTCGTTCGACGTGAACCACCGGGCCTCGCTCTGGCGGGCCGGGGATCCGGGCGAGCTCTACCGCGACATCGCCCGCCGCGCACGGATCGTCTTCGCGGGCGTCGACGAGGCGGAGCTGCTGGTCGGGCCGACAGGCGGCGATCGAGGCGTGCTCGCCGACCGCATCTGCGCGCTGGGCCCGGCGACGGCGGTGATCAAGGACGGCGCTCGAGGCAGCCTCGCTCGCGAGGGCGGCATCGTCGCCGAACGCGCCGCGCTCGCGGTGCCGGTCGTCGACTCGGTGGGCGCGGGCGATGCCTTCGTGGCCGGCTTCCTCGCCGCCCGCGTGCGCGGAGAGGAGCTCTCCGCGTGCCTCGAGCTGGCGACGGCGGCGGGAGCGTTCGCCTGCATGGGCGCGGGCGACTGGGAGAGCATGGCCCGCACCGCCGACCTGGAACTCCTCACGGATAACGATCCGGTCACGCGCTGAACTCCCTCTTCCAGACATCATACGTATGCCATATTATGAATCGTGCGCCTTTCCGGCGTCGTCAACGAAGTCGACAAGACAAGGAAAACTCATGGTCGGAATCCACAAAGTGGTGCGTCCGTCCCGGCGGTCGGCTCTCGCAGCCACCGCCCTGGGCGCTGCCGCGGTGCTTCTCGCCCTCACCGGCTGCAGCGCCGGCGGCGGGGGGACCTCCAACGGCTCCTACGGCTTTCCCGAAGCCAAGCAGGACAGCTCCTCCACGATCACCGTCTGGGTGGATGCCGACCGCCAGGCGGCGGCGAAGGCCTTCCAGCAGGCCAACCCTGACACCAAGATCAAGGTCGTGACGTACGACGGCTCGGCCAACGGATCGAACTCCTTCAAGACCAAGATGCAGCTGTTCGACCGGGCCGGCAGCGGCTGGCCCGACGTGGTCTTCTCGAGCCAGAACAACGACGCCGCATGGGCGAGTCAGAAGACCAACGGCAAGCAGGCCTTCGCCGCGGTGCTCGACAAGGGACTGGTGCCCAAGGACACGCTCTCCGGCTTCACCCCCGGCTCGCTCAACCCCTGCACGGTGAACGGCCAGGTGTACTGCCTGCGCAACGACCTCGCCCAGGCGGTGCTCTGGTACAACAAGTCGCTCATGGACCAGTTCGGCTACACCGTCCCCAAGACGTGGGAGGAGTACCAGGCGCTCGGCGAGAAGGTCGCGAAGGAGCACCCGGGCTACATCGTGGGCGCGCAGGGCGACGCCTGGACGCCCGAGGTCTTCATGTGGGGCAGCAAGTGCGAGGCCAACAACATCACCGGACCGACGTCCGTGAAGGTGAACACCGACACCGAGGAGTGCAAGCGTGCCGCGTCCCTCCTCGACACGCTCCGGGAGAACAAGACGATCCCCGTGGTGAGCGTCTTCACGCCGGAGTTCGTCAAGCAGTACACCGGCAAGGTGCTGATGATGCCCGGACCGGCCTGGTACGCGGGTGCCATCTTCAACAACCCGCAGTCGCTCAACGTCCCCGCCGGCCAGCTCGGCGTCGCCGCGCCGCTCGGCTGGGGCAGCGACGAACCGGTGACCGGCAACGTCGGCGGCGGCACGTGGTTCATCTCCAGCCACTCGAAGAACCTGAAGGCCGCAGAGAAGTTCGTGCAGTTCGTGACGACCGCCGACGACTACCAGGTCAACCTCGCTCCCGGGTACCCGGCGTACGCCGCCGCGGCCCAGAAGTGGGTCGCCAAGCAGGAGTCGAGCAAGTACTACGCGACCTCCCTGGACGCCATCTCGACGGCGGCCTCGCAGGTCTGGGACGGCTGGGGCTACGGCGTCTTCAGCCAGGAGGCCATCTGGGCCAAGACGATCACGCCCGGTGTCACCGGGGGGAAGTCGATCGTCGACCTCCTTCCCGACTGGCAGAAGGCGATCGAGGATCAGGCCAAGGTCAACGGATACAAAGTGAACTGACATGACCATCGCTCCTCCGAGCGACCAGCTGGCCGTCGACGCGGACACGCGTCGGCGGCCGGCCCGGCGCCGCCGACGCGCGACCTCGGTCGGCTACGCCTTCGTCTCGCTCTACACCCTGCTCGCGCTCGCCTTCGGCGTCGTCCCGGCCGTGTTCGCCCTCGGTCTGGCGTTCACGACGGCCGACGGCGGATTCGCCGGATTCGACAACTTCGTGAAGGTCGTCACCGACTTCCGGTTCTGGCCGGCGGTGGAGCATGTGGTGCTCTACCTCGTCATCTGGCTGATCGCCCTCGTGGTGTTCGTCGTGGTGCTGGCGCTCATGGTGCACGCTCTGCGCGTCCGGTGGGCGAGCACGTCGCTGCGGTTCATCTACTACCTGCCCGGCGCGCTGGCCGGGGCATCCAGCGTCCTGCTCTGGCTGTTCGTGCTCGACCCCACTGCGAGCCCGGTGAGCGGGCTGCTGCGGCTGTTCGGCTTCACGAGCTTCGTCCAGGTGATCCAGCCCTCGCACCTCCCGGTGATCTTCGCGATCATCGCGTTCTGGACCGGCGCGGGCGGGTGGATCGTGATCATGTACGGCGCGCTCAACAACATCAGCACGGAGGTCATCGAGGCCGCGCGCATCGATGGCGCGAACGCGTTCCAGATCGCGGTGAGCATCCAGCTGCCGATGCTCCGCAAGTGGATCGCCTACATGGGCGTCATGTCGCTCGCGGCCGGCACGCAGCTGTTCGTCGAGCCCCAGCTGCTCAGCCAGGCGAGCAACGCGGTCGTTCCGAACGACTACTCGCTGAACCAGCTGGCATACCAGTACGCGTTCCAGCAGAACGACTTCAACGGCTCCGCCGCGATCTCCCTGATCCTGCTCGTCGTCGCGCTCCTGCTCTCGTGGGTGTTCGTCACCCGCGGTGGCCTGTTCGAGAGGGATTGAGAATGACCGCACTCTCCACGCCGCACCGTCGCAGCCGCGTGAGCCTCAGCGGCTGGAGCGGACGCACGATCGGGGGTCTGCTGCTCCTGCTGTTCGTGCTCTTCTTCGTCATCCCGATCGTCTGGCTGCTGCTCGCCATCACCAAGTCCTCCCATGAGCTGGTCGTGGGCAACCCCTTCTCGGTGGGCTCGTGGGCGCACTTCGCCGCCAACTGGAACCAGCTGTTCTCGTTCCAGGACGGCGCAGTGACGGGCTGGATCGGCAACTCGGCGTTCTACACGGTCGGTGCGCTCGTGGTCACGCTCCTGGTGAGCATCCCGGCCGGCTACGCGCTCGCGCTCACCGAGTTCCGGTTCCGGCGCACGCTGCTCGTGCTGACGCTCGTGGTCATGCTGATCCCGAACACCGCCCTCGTGCTCCCGATCTTCCTCGAGCTGAACGCGGTCGGACTGATCGGCAGCCCGCTGTCGGTGATCCTGCCGATGTCGTTCTTCCCGTTCGGCGTGTACCTCACCTACATCTACTTCTCCACCAGCATCCCGCGCGACCTGCTGGCGGCCGCGCGCATCGACGGCTGCAGCGAGGTGCAGGTCTTCGCGAGGATCGCCCTCCCGCTGGCGGCGCCGGTGGTCGCGCTCGTCGCGTTCTTCAGCTTCGTGCAGAACTGGAACAACTTCTTCCTCCCGTTCGTGATGCTGCCCTCCAGCGACGGATATCCCATCCAGGTGGGGCTGACGTCGCTGCTGGCCTCGACCCCCGCGTTCAACCCGAGCTCGGCGGGATCCGACTCCGTGCAGCTGCCGACGCTGGCGCTCGCCACCATCGTGTCGATCCTCCCCGTCCTGATCGTGTTCCTGTTCTCGCAGCGGTTCCTCGTCACGGGGATGACCGCGGGAGGGACCAAGGAATGAACCGCCCATCGCCTGAGGAGGGCGTCTCGTGAAGATCACCGGATTCCGCAGCCTGACCACCGTGCACGACTGGGGCCGGAGGACCGGGGACGTCAACGGCGTCCAGAGCACGGACGCGACCGTCGTCCCGGTGCTCATCATCGAGACGGACGAGGGGATCGAGGGGGTCGGACTCGGCGCGCACCCCGACGTCGCACGGGTCTTCGCGGCCGTCGAGGGGGAGGACCCCCGATCGGTCGTCGCGCTCTACGACCGCATGCTCGCGTGGGTGTTCAAGACCGGGCACTCCGGCGCCGTCTTCGGAACGATCGGTGCGATCGACATGGCGCTGTGGGACATCAAGGCGAAGGCCATGGGCGAGCCCCTCTGGCGCGCGCTCGGCGGGCGCGAGCGGTTCGTCCCCGGCTACGCGTCCGGGCTCGAGTACAGCCTCCCGGACGACGAGCTCGCGACGCTGTACGGACGGTTCGCGGAGCGCGGGTTCCGCGGCGGGAAGCTCAAGGGCGGGATCGACCTCGACCGCGACCTGCCGCGCCTGGAGATCATGCGTACGGCGCTGAGCCGCAACTCGCGGCATCCGGCCATCATGCTCGATGCCAACGAGTCCTGGAACCACGCGCAGGCGGCCCGCTACGTGTGCGCGGTCGAGCAGCGGCTGGACCTCACCTGGGTCGAGGAGCCGCTGCGTCGATGGGATGCGGCGGGGATGGCGATGCTGCGCGGAAAGGTCCGGGCGGCGATCGCGAGCGGCGAGAACCTCACCGGCCTCGAGCAGTACGGCCCCCTGCTCGACGCGAACGCCCTCGACATCGTCCAGGTCGGGACCGTCTGGGGGATCACCCACTTCCTGCGGGTCGCCACGCTCGCCCACAGCCACGACCTCCCGGTCAGCACCGTCGCGTACAACGGCAATCCGATCGCGCACGCGGCCTCGGCCGTGCCGAACTTCCTCACCCACGAGGTGCAGGACCTCGCGTTCCCGGTGGGCCTCGACATCGATCAGGAGTTCGACGACGGGGGGATCGTCCTGGGCGACCGCCCCGGCATCGGTATCGTCGTGGACGAGGAGAGGCTCGCGTCGGCGTCGGCTGTGCCCGCCGCGGCCGCCTCCGGCCCGCATGTACGGCCCGAGCGGGCCGGCCTGCGGATGGTCGCCGAGCCGGACGTCATCGAGGAGCCGGCGACCGCCGGAGGCAGGAGGACGCCGTGAGCCGGAGCGCGGAGCCGCAGCGGCACGCCTTCGTCGTGGGGGTGCGCCCCGAGCGACGGGAGGAGTACCTGGAACTCCATCGCGCGGTGTGGCCGGGCGTCGAGCAGAAGCTGCGCGAGTGCCATATCTCGAACTACAGCATCTACGCGTTCGGCGACATCCTGTTCGCGTACTTCGAGTACACCGGCGACGACTACGACGCCGACATGGCGCGCGCCGACGAGGATCCGGTGTCGCGCGAGTGGCTGGCGCACACGGATCCGTGTCAGGTGCGCATCGCTCCGGAGCGCAACCAGGGCGCGCTGTGGCAGCCCATCGACGAGGTGTGGCACCTCTCGTGAGCCCCGCCGATCCCCTCCGGGCCGATGCGCCGCGGATCGACGCGCACGTGCACCTGTGGGATCTGGCGACCGACCCGCAGGACTGGATCGATCCGGCCACGATGGGCCCGATCGCGCGCGACTTCGGTCCCCCCGAGCTGGACGCGATGCTCGCGGCGACCTCATGCGATGGTGCCGTGGTGGTCCAGGCCGGCAACAGCCTCGACGAGACCATCCGCCTGACCCGTCTGGATGCGACGTCCATCGCGGGCGTCGTCGGATGGGTCGACGTCGCGGGCGATGTGCCGGCGCAGCTCGCAGCCGTTCGCGACGGCGCCCGGCACCGCCTCGTCGGCATCCGGCACCTCGCCCACATCGATCCGGATCCGCGGTGGCTCGAGCGCGACGAGGTCGGGGCTGCCTTGCGCGTGCTCGCGCGGGAGGGCCTCGCGTTCGACCTCGTGCTGCGGCGCGCCCAGCTCCCCCTCGCGACGGCGCTCGCCGCGCGGCATCCCGACGTCCGCTTCGTGCTGGACCACCTCGGGGATGCGCCGGCCGAGCGGGCGGAGCTCGCCGAGTGGGCTGCGGCGATCGAGCGCCTGGCCGAGCGCCCCAATGTCGCCGCGAAGCTGTCCGGACTCACCTCGTGGCTGCGCCCCGGCGCGTGGACGACGGCGGATCTCGAGCCGGTGGTCGAGGTCGCGTTCCGCGCGTTCGGGGCGCGTCGCCTCGCCTACGGATCGGACTGGCCGCTCGCCGAGCTCGGCGGTGGCGCCCCGGCGTGGCGCGCGGCGGCGGGGGAGCTCGTGGCGACGTTCGCGGCGGGCGACGAGCGGCATGTCTTCGGCGCCGTCGCCGTCGAGACCTACGGCTTGGACTGACCCGCGGCGCCGCTGCGCGACCGCTTGGGGGTGTCGCGCAGGCGACGGCGCTCCCACGAGACCTGGATGTGGTCGAGCATCGCCTTCTCCGCGGCGTCGCTGTCGTGGCGGGCGATCGCGTCGACGATGGCGGCGTGCTCCTGCAGGGTGAGCGCGACAGCGTCGGGCGGGTTGATGCCCTGGTACCTGCTGGACTCCACGGCGCGCTTGTACAGGTGCTTGGCGATGTTCTCGGCCAGCCGGTTGCCGGAGATCTCCATCAGCGCATAGTGGAAGACCACGTCGGCCTGACGGAAGGAGTCCGTCTCGAACTCGCTCTCCCGCATGGCCGTCAGCGCGTTCTGCAGTCGCCGCAGCTCCTCGGCGTTGCGGGAGCTCGCCACCTCCCGTGCCATGGCCGCCTCGAGGCTGGCGCGCACGACGGTGAGTTCGTCGAGAACGCCGAGGCTCTCGTCGTTGTCGATCAGGGCGGACAGCACGATCGGGTCGAGCATGTTCCAGTAGCCCGGTGCCTGGACCTGCGTGCCGCGACCCTGCGACACGATCACCAGGCCCTTCTCCTCGAGTCGTTTCACCGACTCCCGCAGGACGGTGCGGCTCACCCCGAAATGCTCGCTCAGGGTGCCCTCGGGGGGAAGGAGATCGCCCTCCTTGAGCTGCCCGGTGACGATGAGTTCCACGAGTTCGGCGACCACCGCGACCCCGAGACGGCCCGCCGGGACGCGGCGGGGGAAGAACGCGGATGCGCCGTCGGCGTCAGTGGGCATACATGTGACCTTACCCGCGTGCGGCAGGCCTGCCCAGCACCGCCGGTCAGAGCGCGGGCGTCCGCGGCGGCGGGGTGCGACGTGGACGCAGCGCCTCGAAGCCGGCGGCGAGACGCAGCAGCGCCGTGTCGTCGTAGGCCCGTCCTGCGAAGGTGAGGCCCACGGGCATCCCGATGTCGGCCATCGTGCCCATCGGGACGGTGACCGTCGGGATGCCGAGGTGCCGGATGGCGAGGTTGCCGTTGGCGACCCACGTGCCGTTGCGCCAGCCGAGGTCGGCCGACGCGGGGTTCACGTCCATGTCGGCCGGCCCGACGTCCGCGACGGCGGGGAACACGACGGCGTCGAGGGCGAGGCCGTCCATCCAGGCCTCGAGGTCGATGAGCCGCGTCGCCTCGAGGCCCCGCACGCCGTCGGCGAGCTCGGGCATGTCGTCGAGCGTCGCGTCCGGATGCTCCCGCACCCACGCCGGGTAGTCGGCGATGTCGTCGTCGAAACCCGTGTACCGGTCGGGGAGGGCGCCCGGTGGCTGCGGGAAGATCTCGGCGCCGTCCACGGCCGCGAGCGCGTCGAGGGCGGGGTCGCCGTTGGCGGCGAGGAAGTCCTCCCACGCCCACGCGGAGAGGTCGACGATCTCGCGGGTCAGGTACTCCGGAGTGACCAGGCCACGCGTCGCGATCGTCGGGCTGCCCGGACGGTCGCCCTCGTAGCGCGACACGACCGGGAAGTCCACGTCGACGACGGTCGCACCGGCCGCCTCCAGATCGGCGCGCGCCGCCTCCCACAGGGCGATGACGGAGGCGCGGGTCTCGATGCGCTGCCCGGTCGGGCCGCCGATGCCGGGATGCGGGGCGGTCCCGGCATCCGGATCCGCGTTGACGTACATGCGGGGGATGCCGATGCGGACGCCGCGCAGGTCGGCGGGGCGCAGCGCGGGGTACGACGGCGGCCGCACGTCGGACGCGCGCGGCACGTCGACCCAGTGCTGTACGCGCCAGAAGTCGCCGCGCGTCTCCGCGTCGTCGGCGACGATGACGTCGAGGACCTCGAGGAGGTCCGCCATCGTGCGGGTGTGCGGGACCACGACGTCCATCGTGGGGACGAGCGGCCAGTTGCCCCGCACCGAGATCACGCCGCGCGAGGGCGTGTACGCGCACAGCGCGTTGTTCGACGCCGGCCCGCGTCCGCTCGACCACGTCTCCTCGCCGAGGCCGAACGCCGCGAGGCTCGCGGCCGTCGCGGTGCCGGAGCCGTTGGAGGAGCCCGATCCGAACGGTGCGGTCAGGAAGTCCGGGTTGTACGGGCTCTCCGCCCGGCCGTAGACGCCGCGCTGCATGCCGCCGTTGGCCATCGGGGGCATGTTGGTCAGCCCCAGGCAGATCGCCCCGCCGGCGCGCAGCCGCGAGATCGTGAAGGCGTCGCGCTGCGCCACGAGCATTGCGAAGGCGGGGCTCCCAGCCGCGGCGGTGAGCCCGCGCACGAGGTAGCTGTCCTTCGCCGTGTACGGGATGCCGTCGAGCGGACCGAGCGTCGTGCCCGCCGCGCGGCGGTCATCGGATGCGGCGGCCTCCGCACGGGCCTCCGGATTCGGCACGACGACGGCGTTGAGCGCGGTCGCCGTTCCGGGGGCGTCGTAGGCGGCGATGCGGGCGAGGTACGCGTCCACGAGCTCGACGCTCGTGACCCGCCCGGCCTCGAGCGCGGCGCGCAGGTCGGCGATGCCGGCCTCGACGACGTCGATCACCGGCCGGACCCCACCGCCGGCTGCTGCTGGGTGATGCAGTGGATGCCGCCGCCGCGCGCGAAGATCGGCCGGGCGTCGACCGTGACCACCCGGCGGCCGGGGTACGCCTCCGCGAGGATCGCGCGGGCGGTGGCATCCGCCGCATCCTCCCCGAAGCCGCACGCGATCACGCCGTCGTTCACCACGTAGTGGTTGACGTAGCTCCAGTCGACGAAGCCCTCCTCGTCGCGGAGGGTGGCCGGCGCCGGCAGGTCGATGACGTCGAAGCGCCGGCCGGCGGCATCCGTCGCCTCGGCGAGCTGCGTGCGCAGCCGGGCGCTCACCGCGGCATCGGGATGCGCGGCGTCGCGCTGGGCGTGCAGCAGCACGCGGCCGGGGGAGGGGATCGTGGCGACGATGTCGACGTGGCCGCTCGTGCCGAAGCTGTCGTAGTCGCGCGTGAGGCCGCGCGGCAGCCAGATCGCCGTGATGGTGCCGATCGTGCGGGCGAGCTCGGCTTCGACGCGCTGCCGGTCGGCGTAGGGGTTCCGGCGCGGGTCGAGCTGCACCGTCTCTGTGAGGAGGACCGTGCCCTCGCCGTCGACGTGGATGCCGCCGCCTTCGTTCACGAGGACGGAGCTGACGAGCTCGGAGCCGATCCCGTCGCTGACGAACCTCGCGATCTCGGCGGACTTCCGCCACTCCGACCATTCAGGGTCGCCCCAGCCGTTGAAGGTCCAGTCCACCGCGCCGAGGACGCCGGGGCGCTCGTCGTCAACGACGAAGGTGGGCCCGAAGTCGCGCATCCAGAACTCGTCGAGGGGCGCCTCGACGAGTTCGATCCCCTCGCCGAGCATGCGCCGGGCACGGTCGAGCTCGGTCGGATCGACGACCATCGTGACGGGCTCGAACTCGGCGACCGCGTGCGCGACCGCCGTCCAGGCGGCGTAGCCCTCCTCGCGGAGCGCCGCGCCCTCGCCGAGGGTGAGCCCCTGGCGCGGGAAGGCCATCCAGGTCCGTTGGTGCGGGGTGGTCTCCGCGGGCATCCGCCAGGCCATGTTCGTTCTCCGTCTCCGGCCGCGCGCCGGGCTCTCAGTCTATTGATCGCTTGATCAATTGCTTCGGATAGTACAGAATCGCTGACGATGTCGTCAATACCCGCGCGCACGCGCATCCGCAAGAGCCCCGTCGAACGGCGTGAGGAGATCTCCGCCGCCGCGATCGCCCTCGCGCTCGAGCAGGGCCTGCTCGCGGTGACGCTGCGCGGCATCGCGGCGCGTGTGGACGTGGCATCCGGGCTCGTCGCCCACTACGCGCCGAGCATGGACGACCTGGTCGCCGCGACCTTCTCCGCCATCGTGCGGGCCGAGCTCGACGACGTCCGGGCACTCCTCGCGGACGGGCCGGATGCGATCCGCCGGGTCGGGATGCTCGTCGACACGCTCCTCGACGGGTCGCGGGACGACGTCACGCTCGTGTGGGTGCAGGCGTGGGCGCTCGGACCCCGCAGCGACGCGCTCGCCGCGGCCGTGCGGGAGGAGATGGACGCGTGGCAGGAGCTCATCGCCGATGTCGTGGCGGACGGCGTCGCCCTCGGGACGTTCGACGTGCCCGACGCGGCGGCGGTGGCCTGGCAGATCCTCGCGATGATCGACGGACTCAACGCGCATTCGCTCGTGCACTGGCATGCGGCCCCCGATCGGCGCGACCTCACCCGCCGCTCGATCGCCGCGCTCCTCGGTGTGCCCGCGGACGCCCTGGCCGCATCGCCCTGACGGACGCCCCCACCCCGCGCCCTGCGCCGCCGCCCGCAAACGGTTCCGAAGGGTCCGAGGTCGGGCGCGGGGAAGGTGGTGGGCGCGGGTCGCCCGGGGGAGGGGGCGGCGCGGGTCGCCGGGGTCAGGCTGCGGGGGTGTGGATGCGGCCGACCGAGTCGCGCAGGATGAGGCGCGCCGGGGCGACGGTCACGTCCGCGACGTCGTCTCCGTCGATCGCCGCGAGGAGGATGCGCCCCGCCTCGCGGCCGAGCTCCCGCGGCGCGGTGCGGATGGTGCTCAGCGACGGACGCACGTGCTCCCCGATGTTGATGCCGTCGAAGCCTGCGACCGAGACGTCGTGCGGAACCCGGAAGCCGAGCTCCATCGCGCGGTTCATGAACCCGACCGCGGCGAGGTCGTTGGCGCAGAAGACCGCCGTCGGGCGGTCGGGGACCGTCAGGAGGACGTCGGCGGCGCGACGTCCGCCCTCCGACGTGAAGTCGCCGGCGACGAGCGGGCCGGGCTCCAGCCCCGCCGCGGACACGGCGGATCGCCACGCCTCGATGCGCTCGAGCGAGTGGACGTACTGTGCAGGCCCGCTCACGTGAGCGATGCGCGAGTGGCCGAGGGCGACGAGCGTGCGGATGAGATCGGTGATCGCCTCCTCCCCGCTCTGCCGCACGGCGGGGAACGGGAAGTCGCCCTGGTGGGGGTTGATCCCGACCGCCGGGAAACCGAGCTGCGCGAGCTCGGGGACGCGCGGGTCGTCGACCTTGATCTCGCTGAGGAAGATCCCGTCGACGCGACGACTGCGGGCGAGGTCGAGGTGCCGGCGGACGGTGGTGCCGGCATCCTGGCTGATCTGCAGCGCGAGCACGTAGCCGCGCGGAGCGATCGACTCCTCGATCCCGCCGATGAACGCCCCGAAGAACGGGTCGGATTCGAGGATGTCGAAGTCGCGCTCGACCACGAGCCCCACCGAGTACGCACGCTTGGCGGACAGGGCCCTTCCACGGGCGGACGGGACGTAGCCGAGTTCATCGGCGACCGCCCGCACGCGCTCGCGGGTGGCGGCCGAGACGCCGCGCTGATTGTTGAGCGCACTGGATGCCGAGCTGATCGCGACGCCCGCGGCGCGCGCCACGTCGACGATCGTCACGCGCGGCGCATCGGTGGGCATGGAGGCACCTTACCCCGCAAGACCCCTTGCGAATCCGAAATCGCGTGATATATTCGCCGAAAGTACAGAAACGTTTCGGTTCTGTCGTCACAAGGGAGTGAACCATGGCAAAGAGGCACGTGCTCGGTGCGATCGGCGGCGCGGCCGCGTTGGTGTTGCTGGCCGGCTGCAGCGGCGGATCGTCCACGCCGGCCGAGAGCGGGAAGGTCACCGGAACGCTTCACATCCTGGTCTCCAGCGCTGCGGCGTCCGACAAGGCGTTCAAGGACCTCAACGCCGAGTTCGTCAAGAAGTACCCGGACGTGAAGGTCGACTTCAGCGCCGTGCCCAACGCGAATTTCGCCGCCAGCCGCTCGTCGCGCCTGACCGCGGGCAACGTCGACATCACCCTCGCCGCCCCGCGCGAGATGCCCAAGTACGTGAAGAACGGCGCCGTCGACGACGACACCGCGGCCGCCGAGGCGGGACTGTTCGTGGACCTCACGGGCCAGAAGTTCCTGAAGAACTTCACGCCCTCGGTGCTCGATCAGCTCACGTACAAGGGCAAGGACTACACCGTCCCGACCGGCCTGAGCTACTACACCGGCGTCTACTACAACAAGAAGATCTTCGACGAGAACGGCCTCAAGGTCCCCACCACGTGGTCGGAGTTCGAGAACGTCGTCTCCACGCTCAAGGGCAAGGGCGTCACGCCGCTCGGCATCGGCGGCAAGGACAGCTGGCCCGCCGGCCTCGGCATGATCGCCGCGGTGCAGGGCCTCTACCCGTCGGCCGAAGACAAGAACGCGCTCTCGAAGGACCTGTGGGCCGGAAAGGTCGACCTCGCCGACGGCAAGCAGCTCGAGGTGCTGCAGCGCGTGAAGTCGCTGTACGACGCGGCGCAGAAGAACTTCTCCGGCGTGGGATACGACGCGATCCCGTCCGAGTTCGCCAAGGGCCAGGTCGCGATGACGGTGGACGGCACGTGGAACCAGCCCACGATCGACGCCGCGGTGAACGGGGCCTTCGACTACGGCTACTTCCCGCTGCCGGCCAGTGACAACGCCGCGGACAACAAGTGGCTGGGCGGCAAGGTCGAGCTGCGCATGGTCGCCGCGAGCAACGGACCGAACAAGGCGGCGGCGCTCGCCTACCTGGCCTTCTTCTCCGAGCCCGCGCAGTACGCGAAGTTCGTCGCAACCGCCGGCTTCGCCCCGGCCGAGCCGAACATCCCGTCGAGCGATTTCCTCAAGTCGATCGAGCCGTACACGTCCACCTTCTCGCCCGCGTGGGACACGATCTGGCGCCCGAACCCGGATGCCGGACAGGCCGCCCTGTTCCCGTTCAACTACCCGGGGATCACGCCGCTCGGCACCAAGAGCGTGGACGCCGCCGCGAAGGATTCCCAGACGGCCTGGCAGGCCGGTCTCTGACCCGCCCGGGGAGGGCGGTGCGACGCCGCCCTCCCCTCCCCGCCCGTCCCTGAACCGAGTGGAGTCCAACATGTGCGGGACATCGTCATGAGCTCGTACCCCTTCGGCGCTCGCGCGCCCATGCGCATCACGTTCAGCCTCGGCCTCGTGGTGCTGGCCGTCTTCGCCCTCCTGCCGGCGGTCGCCGTGTTCGTCATCTCGTTCACCGACATCCGGGGACTGCCGGGCATCCCGGTGAACTGGGTGGGCTTCGACAACTACGAGCGCTTCTTCTCGGCGGCCAAGATCGGCTACAACCTCAACGCCCTGAAGAACACGCTGATCTACGCGGTGGTCTCCACCGTCGCGATCAACCTGCTCGGACTCGCGATCGCCGTGCTGCTGAACCAGAAGCTGCGCGGGCGCACGTTCTCCCGTGCCGTCGTCTTCCTGCCCACGATCCTCGGCGTCACCGTGATCGGGCTCATCTGGTCGCTCTTCTTCAACCCGTCGGCGGGGCCGGCGGCGAGCATCTGGTCGTGGTTCGGCGCCGACTCCGCGTTCTTCGGCGATCCGAACCTCGCGCTCGCCCTCGTGATCTTCGTGCAGATCTGGGCGGGCCTGGGCATCGCGGTCGTGATCTACCTCGCCGGCCTCCAGGCCATCCCCGAGGAGCTGCAGGAAGCGGCATCCATCGACGGGGCGTCGGGCGGCCAGCGGATGCGGCTCATCACCGTGCCGCTGCTCGCACCGTCGATCACGGCCAACGTGCTGCTGGCGATCGTCGGATCGCTGCAGAGCTATCAGCTCGCGTACGTCCTCACCGGACCGAACAACCCGGCCACCCAGCTGCTGTCGCTCGCGATCTTCGCGCAGGGCTTCGGCGGGTCGAGCGCGAGCGGCCTCGGCCAGTCGCAGGGCTACGCGGCGACCATCTCCGTCATCCAGTTCGTCATCGTGAGCATCGCATCCCTGCTGGTGCTCTGGTACCTGCGCCGTCGGGAGGCGAAGCTGTGAGCGCCGTGACATCGACCCCCCGCACCCCCGTGACCACCCCGGCCCCGGCGGCCCCGCGGCCGCGCAGGCACCGCACGGTACGGGCATCCCGGATCGTCAACTACGCACTGCTGGCGGTCGTCGTCCTCTGCTACCTGTTCCCGCTGCTGTTCCTGCTGAACACGGCGCTCAAGTCCAACGCGGCCTTCTTCGCGGACCCGGTCGGCGTCGTCACGTCGCCGCAGTGGGGGAACTTCGCGCAGGCGTGGGTGCAGGGCAACTTCGGCGCCTACTTCCTCAACAGCGTGGTCTACACGGTCTTCGCTGCGGGCCTCGGCACCGCCATCGCGGTGGTGATGGGCTTCCCGGTCGGACGCGGATACCTCCGCTTCCCGCGGCTGTGGAACGCGCTGTTCGTGGTGATGCTGTTCCTGCCGAACGCGCTCATCACGCAGTTCCAGCTGCTCCTGCGGATCGGGCTCTACAACACCTACGTCGGCTACATCCTGATCATGGCCGCCGCCGTCGGCATCGGGCCGCTCCTCATCTCGGGCTACGTGAAGTCCCTGCCGCGAGAGCTCGACGAGGCCGCCGCGGTGGACGGCTGCGGCTACTGGCGCTACCTGCTCACCTTCGTGATCCCGATGGCCAAGCCCGCGATCGCGACGGTGTTCATCCTGCAGGCGATCGGGGTGTGGAACGACATCATCCTGGCCACGATCCTGCTGCCGGACCAGGCGAAGTCGCCGATCTCCCTGGGGCTGTATGCCTTCCAGGGCACATACACGAACGACTGGGGCCTGCTGGCGGCGGCGACGATGATCGTCGCGGCGCCGCTCGTGGCCGCCTACGTGTTCCTGCAGCGCTACCTCGTCGGCGGGGTCGTGGGGAGCATCAAGGGATGACCGTCGCACGACCCCCACGAGAGGACCCCGGCACCATGCACGCCCCGGCCGTCGCCACCACCGCCATCCCCTACGCGCTGCGCCGGAGCGGCGTCCTCATGTCGCCCGAGCCCGGGAACGACGCCGAGGCGGAGGGCGTCATCAACCCCGCCGCCGCGCGCGACGACAGCGGCGAGGTGCGCCTCTTTCCCCGCATGGTGGCGACGGGCAACTTCTCGCGCATCGGCGACGCCCGCGTCGTCGTCGAGGACGGCGTCCCCACCGGGGTGGAGCGCCGGGGTGTGGCGCTCCAGCCCGACCGCATCTGGGAGCGCGGCAGCGGCCACGGCGGCACCGAGGACCCGCGCATCACCTGGATCGCCGAACTCGGCCTCCACGTCATGACGTACGTCGCCTTCGGCCCCACGGGTCCGCGCCCGGCGATCGCGGTGTCGGCGGATCTCGCCACGTGGCGCCGCCTCGGTCCCATCCAGTTCGACTACGAGGACGCGCTCGGCGCCGATCTCAACGTGTACCCGAACAAGGACGTCGTGTTCTTCCCCGAGCCGATCCCGGGGCCGGACGGCGTGCCGTCGTTCGCGGCCCTGCATCGCCCGATGTGGGACCTCAGCTTCGTCCGGCCGGACGACAGCGCGCCGGTGCCGCCGTCGGTCGAGGATCCGCGGCCGAGCATCTGGATCTCCTACGTCCCGGTCGCGGACGTCCTCGCCGACATCGCCCGGATCGTTCGGCTCGGCGGCCACCGGGTCGTCGCAGCGCCCGCGTTCGCGTGGGAGGAGCTCAAGATCGGGGCGGGCCCCGCGCCCCTGCGCGTCCCGGAGGGGTGGCTCCTCCTCCACCACGGCGTCTCGGGACGCGTCGAGGGCAGCGCCTTCGTCCCGCAGCGGCACGTCCGCTACTGCGTGGGCGCGATGATCCTCGACCCGGCGGACCCGTCCCGTGTCCTGGCACGGTCGGAGCATCCGCTGCTCGAGCCCGAGACCGCCGACGAGACCGACGGCGTCGTCGCGAACGTGGTCTTCCCCACCGCGATCGAAGAGATCGACGGTGTGTCGTATGTCTTCTACGGCATGGCCGACTACCGCATCGGCGTCGCCGTACTCGAGCGCACCGCGCAGGCGGGGGAGGATGCCGCATGGAGCCGTTGACCCGGGACGGACTCCGGCGCAGCCTCGACGAGGCGCGGGTCCAGCACGGCGAGCAGACCGCATCGCTGTCCGAGTTCACGTTCCTCGACCAGTACCCCGGCGACGTGCCGTGGGCGATCGGGCCCTTCGAGCGGATCCCCGAGCTCGACTTCGCGCTCGACGACCAGTGGGCCGATCCGGTCGACATCGGGTGGACGAGCGCGTCGCTGATCAACCCGACCCTGATCGCCCGCGACGACGAGCTGCACCTCTTCTACCGGGCGTCCCCGCGCAAGGAGTCGCTGTCGTCCCGGATCGGCCACGCCGTGTTCAGGCAGGCGACCGGATGGGTCGACGACGCGCGCAACCCGGTCGTCCATCCGACCCTCGACGACGAGCTGCTCGGGGTGGAGGACCCGAAGGTGTACGAGGCCGACGGGCGCTGGTTCCTGTTCTACAACGGTGTCTTCCCGGCCACCGCGGACGACAGGCTGCGACATCCGTCGCCCGGCTATCCCGTCGAGACGGTCGGGTGCGACGTCAGTCTCGCGGTGTCCGACGACCTCGTGCACTGGGAGAAGATCGGACCCATCGTCGACCACGCCGTGACCCGCCTCTGGGCCAAGGGCGCCGTCATCCCTCGCGACGCGCACGGGCGGGCGGTGCGCATCGACGGCTCGTATCTGATGTTCCTGTCGGAGGGGTGCGACGGCGTCCCCCACGTGGGGAGGTCGGACGACCTCGTCCACTGGACCTTCGCGCCGCAGCCCTACCTCGACCTCGCGCCCCTCGACGGGCACCTGCACGAGGTCGCGACGGCGATCGTCCGCGGCGACGACCTCGTCCTCGACTTCTTCTACAGCGCGGGCGACGAGTGGTCGGCCGGCCAGGCGCGCTACCGGCGGGACGACCCGTTCCACCAGATCCACATCGCGCGGGGCGGAACGCTCGCGTGGGGTGGCATGGTGGAGTGGGGCGGACGCCCCGTGTTCGCCCAGGGGTGGGACGCCCGCCCCGGCCGGCGCGAACTGCAGTTCTTCGGACTCCCGCACGCAGCACGACAGGAGCAGGGATGACACGGCGCACGATCGTCTTCGCGGGCGACAGCATCACCGACGCGGGGCGACGGGAGGATCCCGACGGCCTCGGCGACGGCTATGTGCGCATGATCGCCGAGCGCCTCGAAGGGAGCGGACACCGCGTCGTGAACGCCGGGATCAGCGGCGACCGCGCCGTGGACCTGCGGGCGCGGTGGAGCGAGGACGTACAGGCCCACGAGCCCGACGTGCTCAGCGTGCTCGTCGGCGTGAACGACATGTGGCGCCGCTACGACAGCGCGGACGCGACGTCGGCCGAGGAGTTCCGCGCGGTGTACGACGAGCTGCTCGCTTCGATGGCGGGCACGGGCGCGTCGATCGTCCTGATGGAGCCCTTCCTGCTGCCGGTCGCCGACGAGATGCACGCGTGGCGGACCGACGACCTCGACGACAAGATCGCCGTGGTGCGCGCACTCGCCGAGAAGCACGGCGCGACCCTGATCGGGCTCGACGGGCTGCTGACGGATGCCGCGCGCGAGCGCGGGCCCGAGGCCGTCGCGTTCGACGGCGTGCATCCGACGCCGTACGGCCACGCCCTCATCGCCGACGCCTGGATCGCGGCGGCGGAGCGTCACCTGGCCTGAGCCGCAGCCCGGCTCCTGTGGAGAGTTTCCACCGATCCTGACCGCGCGTGAGTAGGATGCCGCTCGGCGACGTCAGCGCGCATACCCGACACTGACGCACCACTCAGGTGGAGGTGTCGATGAGCACGACCCAGGCATCCGGTACGCAGGACGTCGACTCGAAGGGGCTCAAGGGCGGCGCGCTCGGCCTCGTCTCTAGTGTCGTGGTGGGTGTCGCCTCGACCGCCCCCGCGTACAGCCTCGCCGCGAGCCTCGGCTACATCGTGGTCGGCGGGGCGCTCATGGCGGGGGTCCACGCGCCCGGGATCGTGCTGCTCGCGTTCGTCCCGATGTACCTCATCGCCGTCGCGTACCAGGAGCTCAACAGGGCCGAGCCGGACTGCGGCACCACGTTCACGTGGGCGAGCAGGGCCTTCGGCCCGATCACGGGATGGATGGGCGGCTGGGGCATCATCGTCGCCGACGTGATCGTCATGGCGAACCTCGCCCAGATCGCGGGCCAGTACTCGTTCACGTTCGTGGGCGGGTTCGGGCTCCCGGCCGTCGCCGATCTCGCGAACAACCCGTGGGCCGTCACGACGGCGGGCCTCGTGTGGATCGCGCTCATGACGTGGATCTGCTACCGCGGCATCGAGATCTCGGCCCGCCTGCAATACGTGCTGCTCGCCTTCGAGGTCGTCATCCTGCTGTTCTTCGCCGCCTTCGCCCTCGTGAAGGTCTACACCGGCCACGCCGAGTCGTACTCGCTCATCCCGAGCTGGGACTGGTTCAACCCGTTCGGACTCGACTTCGCGCAGACGACCGCTCCCGCCCTCCTCACCGCGATCTTCATCTACTGGGGATGGGACACGGCCGTCTCGGTGAACGAGGAGACCAAGGACCCCGGCAAGACCCCGGGCCGTGCGGCGATCATCAGCACCGTGCTGCTCCTCCTGACGTACGCGATCGTCACCGTGGCGACCGTCGCCTTCGCCGGCGTCGGCACCAAGGGCATCGGCCTCGCCAACCCGGACAACGCCGGTGACGTCTTCTCGGCCATCGGTCCCGCCCTGTTCGGCGGGGGCATCGGCGGCACCATTCTGATGACGCTGCTGGGCTTCTCGATCCTCACCTCCGCGTCCGCCTCGACGCAGACCACGATCCTGCCGACGGCGCGCACATCGCTGTCGATGGCGGTGTACAAGGCGATCCCCGAGCGCTTCGCCCGCATCCACCCGAAGTACCTGACGCCGACGTGGTCGACGATCGGCATGGGGATCATCTCGGCCGTGTTCTACCTGGTGTTCACGCTGATCAGCACCTCGCTGCTGAACGCGCTGATCGGCTCCATCGGCCTCATGATCGCCTTCTACTACGGGCTCACCGGCTTCGCGTGCATCTGGTACTACCGGCGGACGCTCACCTCCAGCGTGCGCAACTTCGTCATGCGGGGCCTGTTCCCCCTGCTGGGCGGGCTGATGCTGGCGGCGGTGTTCGTGTACGGGCTCATCCAGTTCGCCGCGCCCGACTGGCTCACCGACGACGCGGGCCACAACGTCACGATCTTCGGCATCGGGGCCGAGGCGGTCGTGGGGGTCGGCGGCATCCTGATCGGCGCCGTGCTCATGATCGTGTGGTGGATCGTCAAGCCGGACTTCTTCCGCGGCAGGACGCTGCCCCGCCAGTCGGCCGACCAGGGGCTCGCCGGCCTCGCGACGCCGGCGACGGTCGGTGCGGACGGACTCGGAGCCGGCCGTGCAGGCGCCTCGGGAGTCGACGACCCGCGAGCCTGACGTGCGGCGCGCCTGACGTGCGGACTTCGGCCCTGGACGACGCGTCGCCGGCGGGCCAGGGTCGAGGTATCAGCCCGCCGGGCGGCGACCTCTTGGTGGGTGGCGAACCCCTGGGAGGCGTGAGATGCCGAGGAATCTGGTGATCTGCCTGGACGGCACCGCGGGTCAGGTGCGCGGACCCGGCGATTCGAACAGCGTGCGGGTGTACGACCTGCTGGATCACGGCGACGAGGCGACGCAGCTCGCCTACTACGACCCCGGCGTCGGCACCTTCTCGGCGCCCGGCGCGTGGACGCCGTTCGCCCGGTGGTTCACCCGCCTCGGCGGCCTCGTCTGGGGCGCGGGGGTGCGCGAGAACATCGGTGACGCGTATGCCTGGCTGATGCACACCTATCAGCCGGGCGACCGGGTGTTCGTGTTCGGCTTCAGCCGTGGGGCGTTCACCGCCCGGGCATTGGTCGGGATGCTGCGCGACATCGGGCTCCTCCGACCCGGGTCGGAGAACCTCCTGCAGTATGTGGTCGCGGCGTACGCCACGCGCGGGCAGGGCAAACGGCACTGGGCGGAGGACCACCGGTTCGCGGGCCTGTTCGCTCAGCACGTCGACGCGGCGAAGCACACGACCGTCCCGATCGCCTACCTCGGGCTGTGGGACACGGTGAAGGCGATGGGGATCGCCCGCACCGCGCCCTCGTGGCCGTACACGCGCCAGTTGCCGAACGCGCAGCGCATCCGGCACGCCGTGTCGATCGACGAGCGGCGCCGGCCCTTCCGCGAGTACCTCGTCGAGACGGAGAACCCGGCGAGCCTCGAAGAGGTGTGGTTCGCAGGCGTGCACTCGGACGTCGGCGGCACATATCCCGACGACGAGGGCCTGTCGACGATCACGCTGCGGTGGATCATGGAGGGCGCTGTCGCCGAGGGCCTCGAGATCAACCCGCGGCGGGCGGCGAACGCGTTCGCGAAGGGGAATCCGGCGGGCAAGGCCCACCGGAACTCCTGGATCTGGTCGCTCCTCATCCCGCGCCGTCGTCCCATCCCCGACGGCGCCGTCCTGCACGCGAGCGTGCGGCAGCGGATCGATGCCGGCGGGTACTCCGTGCGGCTGCCCGCGACGTATCACTGGGACGACCAGCTCGCCCCCGCGGAGCCGGTCGCGGCTGTCGAGGGCGCGCCGGCCCGACCTGCGCCGCCGGCACCGGCATCGGCCGCGCCGGCAGAGCCCGCCGAGCGGGAGCCGGCATGAGCACCGCGGCGGATCGGCGCGCGGCGGCCGCGCTCGTCGCTGCGGGGCTGGATGCCGCAGCCGCCGCCGCGCTCGAGGCGGGTGCGCGGTCGGTGGGTCCCGCCGTGTGGACGCCGCCGTCGCCCGCAGCCCCGCAGGGACCGATCACGGACGACCTGATCACCCGCCTGCTCGTCTCGTGGGACGCCCCGGACGGGCAGGTCGTGCGCCTGCTCGTCGCCGATCCGGTCGACGCGGGAGGACTGGCGGCGTGCCCGGCCGTCGCCTCCGTCGTCCGTCCGACCCAGCGTGCCGCGGATGCGCTGCACCGGCGCTCCTGGTCGTGGCCGACGCGCGTCGGCGTCGCCGACGACGATCTACGGGCGGCGCTCGTCGGGGGAGCTCTCCTGGACATGAGCGACGTGCGCTCCGAGCCGGGCGCGGTCGACGTCCTCGTGCTGCGGGCGACGCCGGCGGATGCCGCGGCCTTCGCCACCGCGAACCGCCCCGTCGCGAATGCCGTGGTCTGCATCGAGGAGACCGAGGGCGACCCGACGGCGCGGGAGGCGGCGCTCGCCGCCCTGCGTCTGGCCACCGCGGCCGTGCTCACCGCGGTGATCCCCGAGACGCCGGCGCCGAGCGACGTCGCCGCGCAGCTCAGCGCCGTGGTCGCCGGTCTCGCACGAGGACGGCCGATCGACGTCGCGCTGACCGCGGCGTTCGGGCGCGGCATCCGGATCGAGGCAGAGCCGGCGGCGCTCGACGAGGCGGAGCTGCCCGTCGTGCTGGGCGCGCGGGCGCGTCAGGCGCGCCACGACCTGCGCGTGTTCGCGCGCGCGGCGCGGCCCTCCCCGGAGGCCGGGGCGATCGTCCCGCCGCCCGTGGTGGCGCCGCCGATGCCGGTCCCACCGCCGCCGGTCGGCGTCGAACCGCCTGCGGCCGTCGAACCGCCGCTCGGCGCAGATCTCGCCGAGCCGCCTGTCGGTGCCGAACCGCCCGCAGCGGACGCGTTCGACCCGGCCGCCGCGGTCGCAATGGCCGATCGCCTCGACGACCTGGCCGTCTTCGCGGCCGAACCGGCCGAGCCGGCCCTGGTCGACTCCCGTGCGGTCGGTGCGGCGAGGGTGCGCCGGCGGCTCGACGCCCAGATCGCCGCAGCCGCCGCTGACGTGCCGCGACTGCTGCAGGCCTACGTACGCGACCCCGAGACACCGGTCGACGCCGTGCCGGCCGCCGGGTTCGCGAACGTCCTGCGACCGGGGCCGAACGCGGTCGACGTCTTCGTCGGCCCGGAGGAGGTGGCCGCGCTGCACGGACGGGAGACTCCAGACGAGGCGATGGGCTTCGGTGATCCCGCCGTGGCCTCGGCGCGGCTCACGGTCGTGCTGGCGCCCCTGGTGCCGATCGGCGAGGCCGTCCAGGCGGAGCTCGTCGTGCCGCGCGTGGGCCGCAGTGCGACCGCGCGGCTGACGTGGACGATCCCGGACCACGGCGTCGTGCAGGCGCGCCTCGTGCTGCTGCACCGCAACCGCGTCATCCAGACGGCTCGTCTCACCGGGAAGGCGGGCGGGACGGCGGAGCTCGCCGACCGGATCATCCTGTGGGAGAAGACCGCCCGGCTCGACGACCGCCGCCCGTTCGACCGGACGTTCGTCCTCAACCCCGCCGTGACCGGCCAGTCCCGGCTCGTGAGCCACGCGAACGGCTCGACCGTGATCCGGAGCATGGACGAGATCGACGCCATCGCCGACCGCATCCGGGATCAGCTCGCGCGCGCGACGCAGCTCACCGCCCGAGGCAAGGCCGCGCAGGAGGAGACCCGGCGCATCCTCGTGCAGGTCGCCGTGCACGGCCACGATCTGCACGATCTGCTGGCGGACTACCTGACCAGGTTCGACGAGGCGCAGCGCATCCAGATCGTGAGCGCCCGATCGGCGCGGTTCCTGCCGCTCGAGCTCGTGTACGGCAGGCCGGCACCGCAGGACGACGCGGTGCTGTGCGCGAACTGGGTCGCCGGGAAGGAATGCGGTGACGGATGCTTCCGCGGTCCGGACGACATCGGCGTCGTGTGCCCGGCGGTGTTCTGGGGGATGAGCCGGGTCATCGAGCGCCAGCGCGCCTCGCTCGCCGACGAGGACGGCGACGCGTTCGTCGTCTCCGTCACACCGACCCGGCGGCGGCGACGGCTCCAGGTGCGGACGGCGCTCCTGGCCGCCAGCAGCAAGGTACGGCCGGTGGACGTCGGCCGCACCGCCGCGGCCCTCGGCGACGCCCCGACCGCCGCGGGGTGGGACAAGTGGGTGTCGGCCCTCGAGGCCACTCCCACCGACCTGCTGGTGCTCATGCCGCACACCGATCCGAAGGCCGGCACGCTGGAGATCTCCGGCTCGACCCTCCCCACCGCACGGATCGAGCAGACCTACGTCACCGGCGGCCAGAAGGTGACGCCGGTCATGGTGCTGTTCGGCTGCGACACCGCGGGCTCGAAGGACGACCCCGCCGGGTACGCGACACGGTTCCTGATGAAGGGCGCCGCCGTCGTGTTCTCAACGCTCACGATGCTGCTCGGACGCCACGCGGCGGCGATGTCGCAGCAGCTGGCGGCGACGCTGCGGGCCCCCGACCGCGCGGGCGCGCCGCTCGGGGCGGTGGTGGCCGCGTTCCGGCGGGACGCCGTGCGCGCGGGGCTCATCAGCGCGCTCGCGGTGACCGCGTACGGCGACGCCGATTGGACGGTGTGACGTGTTCACGATCGAGATGCTTCCGGCCCAGCGAGGCGACGCGCTGTGGATCACGTACGGGCGGCCGGGCGCCCTCCACCACCTCCTCATCGACGGCGGCCCGCAGGAGAGCATGGCGGAGGTCGTCCCGGCGCTCGAGGCCCGCATCGCCGCGATCCCGGGCAAGGCCGACCGCGTCGAGCTGCTCGTCGTCACGCACGTGGACGCCGACCACATCCAGGGCATCGTGTCGCTGCTGTCCGATCCGGCACGCGTCCCGCTGTTCCGCGACGTGTGGTTCAACGGGTGGAAGCACCTTCAGCCCGAGGTGCTCGGCGGCCTGGATGCGGAGCGCATGACCGCACCCCTGCTGCAGCACGAGGACCGGTGGAACGCCGCGTTCGAGGGCCACGCGGTCGTCGTCCCGGACGACGGCCCCCTTCCGGTGATCGAGCTCGCGGACGGGATGCGGCTCACGCTCCTGTCCCCGACGCGTGCCGCGCTGACGGCCCTCGTGCCGGAGTGGGAGGCCGCGTGCAAGGCGGCGGGGGTGCTGCCCGGGGAGGGTGCGCCGATCGTTCGCAAGGGGTGGATCCGCGACGAGGTGCTCGGCGGATTCGACCCCGACCTGCTCGCGCAGTCGCGTTTCAGCGCTGATCCGAGCAAGCCGAACGGCTCGGGCATCGCGTTCGTCGCGGAGTACGACGGCAAGCGGGCCCTGTTCCTCGCCGACTGCCCGCCGGGGCCCGTGCTGCGGGCGCTCGACCGCCTCGGCCCGCGTCCGCACCGGTTCGACGTCGTCAAGGTCGGCCACCACGGCTCCCGCCGCAACACCGACTCGGCGTTCACGCAGGCGGTGCAGGCGCGGACGTGGCTGATCTCGACCGACGGCGCCGTGTTCGGGCATCCGGATCCGGAGTCGCTCGCGCGCATCATCGTGGGGCAGGCGAAGCCGCCCGTGCTCGCCTTCAACTACGTCACCGACCATATCGGCGAGGTCATCGCCGACGCGGGCGAGCGCTACCGGGTGCTCCTCCCGAAGAAGGCCGAGGGCGCCTACCTGACCGGACTCGTCGTGAAGGTCTAGTGGCTGGGCGCGCCGCCCCGCTGTCTACGCTGGAGGGATGACGAGCCTCATCCCGATCACCAACACGCCCCGCGACTACGCCTGGGGTGCCGTCGACGGGGTCTCGCGCGCACTGGGGCGGCCCGGGAGCGGGGGGCCGGAGGCCGAGCTGTGGCTCGGTGCGCATCCCCTCTCCCCGTCGCGGCGGACGACGGCCGGCGACTGGGTCGACCTGGCCGAGTGGGAGGCGTCGGCGTCGCAGCCGCTCCCCTTCCTGCTCAAGGTCCTGGCGGCCGCGCACCCGCTGTCGCTGCAGGCCCACCCGACTCCGGAGCAGGCGGCGGCAGGCTTCGCCCGGGAGGATGCCGCGGGCATCCCGCTGAGCGCGCGCGAGCGCAACTACAAGGACCCGCACGCCAAGCCCGAGCTGATCGTCGCGGTCGACGACGGGTTCGAGGCGCTGTGCGGCTTCCGCCCGGTCGCCGAGACGCAGGCGGCGATCGACGCGCTGGGCGCGGCATCCGCCCGGCCGGAGCTGTTCGCGCACTGGCGGGAGCTCGTCGGCACCGGTGTCGCCGACGCGTTCGACTGGCTGCTGTCGGGCGCGGACGACGTGGATGCGCTGGTGCGGTCGGCGGTCGCGGCCGCCCCGGCCGACGACGGGTTCGAGCTCGTCGCCCGGCTCGCGGGGGAGTACCCCGGCGACCCGGGCATCCTCGTCGCGCTCATGATGAACCACGTCACCCTCCGGGCGGGCGAGGCGCTGTGGCTCCCGGCGGGCAACATCCATGCGTACCTCCGCGGCACCGGCGTCGAGCTCATGGGGCCGAGCGACAACGTGCTGCGCGGCGGCCTCACCCCGAAGCACGTCGACCGCGGCGAGCTGCGCACCGTGCTCGACTTCACGCCGGGTCCGCCACCGCGGCTGGTCCCGGTGGAAGTGTCCGAGCACGTCGTGTCCTACCGCCCGGCGAGCACCGCGAGCGGTCGCGACGTCGACTTCGAGCTGCTGCTGGTCACCGGCGACGCGTCGTTCGCCACGGGGTCGCCGGCGATCGCGGTCGTCCTCGAGGGCCGATTCGCGCTCGACACGACGGATGCCTCGGCTCACCTCGACCGCGGCGACATCGTGTTCGTCGATGCACCAGCCGCGCTCCGGGCGTCCGGCTCGGGGCGGCTGTTCGTCGCCACCGGCACACGGGCGTAGTCTGCGGGCGTGGCGACCACGCAGCAGACCTCCGCGGACGAGACCCGCACCCAGCGTGCCCAGGTCTGCATCGCCGGCGGGGGACCGGCCGGCGTCATGCTCGGTCTCCTCCTCGCCCGCGCAGGCATCGAGGTCGTCGTGCTCGAGAAGCACGCCGACTTCTTCCGCGACTTCCGCGGTGACACCGTCCACCCCTCGACGCTGAACATCATCGACGCCCTCGGTCTGCGCTCAGAGTTCGACGCGATCCCGCACACCCCGCTGCCGCGGCTGGATGCCGTGATCAACGGCATCCGCATCCATGCGATCGACCTCTCGACGCTGCCGCCGCCCAACCGCATGATCACCCTCATGCCGCAGTGGGATCTCCTGCAGCTGCTCGCCCGGGCGGGGGAGCGGCATCCGTCGTTCCGCCTGCGCATGAACGCCGACGTCACCGGCGTGATCGAGCGCGGCGGTCGCGTCGTGGGCGTGCGCGCCGACACCCCGGACGGCGAGCTCGTGGTCGAGGCCGACCTCGTGGTCGCCGCGGACGGACGGTCCTCGACGGTGCGGCCGTCCGTGGGGCTCACGCCACGGGAGTACGGTGTGCCGAGCGACGTGCTGTGGTTCCGGCTCCCCCGCCCGACGGAGAAGATGCCGGACACCCTGCTGTGGGCGGGCGTCGGCGGGTTCGTCATCACGATCCCGCGCCCCGACTACCTGCAGTGCGGGCTGCTCATCCCGCACGGGACGTTCCCGCAGGTGCAGGGCGAAGGTCTCGAGGCGTTCCGTCAGCGGATCACGCGCGTCGTCCCGCGGCTGACCGAGGTGGTCGGCGTGCTCGCATCCCTCGACGACGTCAAGCTGCTGTCCGTGCAGATCGACCGGCTCGACCGCTGGTGGCGACCCGGGATGCTGGCGATCGGCGACGCCGCGCACGCGATGTCGCCCGTCTTCGGCGTCGGCATCAACTACGCCGTGCAGGACGCCGTCGCGGCGGCACGGGTCCTGGCGCCGGCGCTGTCGCGGGGCGGAGCCGACGCGCTGGACGCCGCGTGCGCCGCGGTCCAACGTCGGCGCGAGCGGCCGACGGCGATGATGCAGGCCATCCAGCGTGCGGCGCATCGGTTGATCGCGAGCGGGCGGAGGGGGCGGATCATCGACAACCCGCCCACGCGGGTCCAGCGGGCGGTGCTCCGTCTCGTGCTGCCGACGCTCCGACCGCTCATGGCACGGCTCATCGGCTACGGATTCCGGCCCGAGAGGGTCTAGCTGACGATGGTGACGACTCGCAGCTGCCCCTTCCGGAGCGTGCGCAGCGCGGTCCTGCACAGTGACTCTCGCTGCTGCGGTTCATTCGATTCCATCACTGCTCAGTGCCGCGGACGGAGATGACAGTGTCCCACAGCGCGTCGGCGACCTCGCGCTTCGTGCCGGATGCCTCGGCCACGAGCGCGCCGTCGGCGGAGAGGATCAGCACCGCGTTGTCGGGCGTCTCGAAGCCCGTGGTCCAGCCCACCTCGTTGACGGCGAGCAGGTCGGCGCCCTTCCGCGCGGCCTTGCGCCGCCCGCGCTCGAGCAGCTCGCGGCGGTCGGGTGCGGTCTCGGCCGCGAACCCGACGATCGTCTGGCCCGGGCGGCGTCCGCCGACGAGAGCCTTGAGGACGTCCTCGGTCTCGACGAGCTCGAGCATCCGGCGCCGGCCGCGGGAGGACTCCTTCGTCAGCTTCCGGTCGGCCGCCTCCGCCGGGCGGTAGTCGGCGACGGCGGCGGCCATCACCACCACGTCGGCGGATGCCGCGGCATCCTGCACCGCATCGGCGAGCTCCGCCGTCGTCCTGGCCCGGCGCACCTCGACTCCCGGATGTGCGGCACCGGACGCCACGTCGCCGTCGATGTGCGCGGCCACGAGCACGACCTCCGCGCCGCGCTCGGCGGCCGCCCGAGCCAGCGCCACGCCCTGCCGGCCGCTCGACCGGTTGCCGATGAAGCGCACCGGGTCGATCGGCTCGCGGGTCCCGCCGGCCGAGACCACGACGCGGAGTCCGGCCAGGTCGCGCGTCCGTCCCGCGAGCGCGAGCGCCGCGCCGACGATCTCCTCCGGCTCGGACATCCGCCCGGGGCCCGCGTCGCCGCCGGTCAGCGCCCCCTCCGCGGGCCCGACGACGTGGACGCCGCGGGCGACGAGGGTCGCCATGTTCTGCACCGTCGCGGGATGCCGCCACATCTCGGTGTGCATGGCCGGCGCCACGACGACCGGTGCCGTGGTGGCAAGTAGGGTGGTGCCCAACAGGTCGTCGGCGAGGCCGGCGGCCATCTTCGCGAGGGAGTTGGCCGTGGCGGGCGCGACGACGACGAGGTCGGCCGACCGGCCGAGCGCCACGTGGCGCACCTGCGGGACATCGTCGTGCACCGAGGTGGTCACCGGGTGCCGGCTGATCGCCTCCCACGTCGGCAGCCCCACGAACCGCAGCGCGTCGTCCGTGGGGACGACGTGCACCTCGTGGCCCTGCAGGACGAGCAGCCTGACGACCTGCACGGCTTTGTACGCCGCGATCCCACCGGTGACTCCGACGACGATGAACACACCATGATCCTCCCACCGCCATGCCCGTCGCCGGCAGCGCCGGCCGCAAGACAAGGAGCCGACCCGTGTGCACGGTGATCGTCCGCGTGCCCGACTCCGCCGCCGAGCCGGTGCGCCTGCTCGCCGTGCGGGACGAAGACCCGGCGCGCCGCTGGCAGCCGCTCGGGGCGTGGTGGCCGGACGCGCATCCCGGCGTGGTCGGCGTGCGCGACGTGCGCGCCGGCGGGGCATGGCTCGCCGCCGACCCGGCGCGCGGGCGCCTCGCGGTGCTCCTCAACCGCGCCAGCCCGCCCGTGCCCGAGGGGACCATCGCCGTCTCCCGCGGCGGTCTCGTCCTCGACGCGGTGGCCGGCCGCGAACCGCGCCCGACGACCGCCGTCCTCGGGTTCAACCTCGTCGAGGTGGACGGCCCGCGCGTCCGCGTCGTCACGTGGGACGGCGTCGAGCGGCGCGAGACCGTCGTGCCGCCGGGGACGCACATGATCGCGCACGACGATCTCGACGACCCCGGGACCGGGCGCATCCGGCGCTGGCTGCCCGCGTTCGCGTCGGGGTCCACGGAGGATGCGGCGGACGGATGGTGGCGCCCGTGGCTCGGCACCGTCGCACGCAGCGCGGACCTGCCGCCCGACGACGAGCGCGCCATCATCCGCGACAACCGCCCGCTGGGCTACCCCACGCTCTCGCTGCTGCTGTGCGCGGCATCCGTCACCGAGGGTGCCGTCGACGTGCGGTACGGCGAGCTGGCCGAGCCCGGGCACTGGAACGCGATCGCGCTGTCGCCGCCGGTCTCCGGCTGACGCGCGCCGGCGTCGTCGTCCGCCGCGTCAGCCGGCCGAGGCGACGTGCGGACGCGGCGTCGCCGCGAGCGCGGTCAGCGGGTCGCGCAGCAGCGCCGCGAACGCGGCCTCCGCCGCGCCGATCAGCAGGCGGTCCTCCGCGAGGAGCGCCACGCGGATCTCGAGGTCCTCGCTGGACGCCGGCATCGCCTGCGCCCGCACGGCGTCGAGCAGCCCCGGCATGTCGTCCTCGGCGATCGTCGCGAGGAAGCCGCCGAGCACCACCACCGACGGGTTGAGGACGTTGACCGCGTTCGCGAGCGCGGTGGCGAGGATGCGGCGCTGCCGCGCCACCTCGGCCGCCACGCGGGGCGAGGTGGACGCGGAGATCCCGGCCGCGAGCGTCTGCTCGTCGGCGGACGCGAGGCCCACCACCTCGAGGAGGCGCGCACGGCTCACCTCGTCCTCGAGGACGCCGTCACCGGCCTGGCGATCCTCGGCCGACCGGATGCCCGGGCGGTTCTGCCCGAACTCCCCCGCGTAGCCGCCGGCGCCGGCGACCGGCATCCCGTGGACCACCAGCCCGCCGCCGATGCCGCTCGCGCCGCCGTTGAGGTAGACGACGTCGTCGATCCCGCGCGCGGCGCCGAAGAGGTGCTCGGCGAGGACCGCCATGCTGGCGTCGTTGCCGACCACGGTGGGGAGCCCGGTCGCGGCGTGGACGAGGTCGCGGACGGCGGCGTCGGTCCATCCCAGGTGCGGGGCGGTGCGGACCAGTCCGTCCGAGGCGCGCACGAGACCCGGCACCGCGATGCCCGCGGCGACGATGCGCGCGTCTGCGAGCGGGCCGTCGCGCCACGCCGCGAGCTGGTCGGCGACGCGCGTCGCGGTCTCGGCGGGGGTGATGAGGTGGTCCAGTTCGATGCGCGCGCGTTCCGGGATGCCGCGGTCGAGGCCCACCGCGCCGATGGTCAGCGCGTCGACCTCGGGGTTCACGGCGATCGCGACCACGCGGGGATCGGCTGTCACGACGGGGGACGGCCGGCCGACGCGGCGGACGGGGTCGGGCGCGCGCTCGGAGACGAGCCCCAGGCCCGCGAGCTCGGCGACGAGGTCGGCGATCGTGGACCGGTTGAGCCCGGTCGACTCCGTGAGCGCGGCGCGCGAGAGCGGACCGCCGAGGTGGGCGAGCCGGAGGATGCGGGCGAGGTTCGTCTGGCGCACCCCTGTGGCCGACGTGTCGCTCATGCGACCACTGTACGGGGTGGACGTGCGGTCGGAACAGGTATAGGTTGTTGGATACAACAAATAGCTGTCCCCCTGACGAAGGAGTCCTCCGTGGCCACCCCTGCTCCCACCCCCGCCGACAAGTTCACCTTCGGGCTCTGGACCATCGGGTACAACGGCACGGATCCGTTCGGCGGACCGACGCGGCCGCCGCTCGACGTCGTCCACGCGGTCGAGAAGCTCGCCGAGCTCGGCGCGTACGGCCTCACGTTCCACGACGACGACCTGTTCGCCTTCGGCTCGACCGACGCCGAGCGCCAGGCGCAGATCGACCGCCTCAAGCGCGCCCTCTCGGCGACCGGCCTGAAGGTCCCGATGGTCACGACCAACCTCTTCAGCCCGCCGGTGTTCAAGGACGGCGGCTTCACCTCGAACGACCGCGACGTGCGCCGCTTCGCGCTGCGCAAGGTGCTCCGCCAGATCGACCTGGGTGCCGAGCTCGGCGCCGAGACCTTCGTCATGTGGGGCGGCCGCGAGGGCGCCGAGTACGACTCCGCGAAGGACATCCGCGCCGCGCTGGAGCGCTATCGCGAGGCCGTGAACCTCCTCTCGCAGTACGTCATCGACAAGGGCTACGGCCTGCGGTTCGCCATCGAGCCGAAGCCGAACGAGCCCCGTGGCGACATCCTGCTCCCGACGCTCGGCCACGCGATCGCGTTCATCGACTCGCTCGAGCACCCCGAGATGGTGGGCCTGAACCCCGAGGTCGGGCACGAGCAGATGGCGGGCCTGAACTTCGCCGCCGGCATCGCCCAGGCGCTGTACCACGGCAAGCTCTACCACATCGATCTCAACGGCCAGCGGGGCATCAAGTACGACCAGGACCTCGTCTTCGGCCACGGCGACCTGCACAATGCGTTCGCGCTGGTCGATCTGCTCGAGAACGGCGGCCCCGACGGCGGCCAGGCGTACACCGGCCCCCGCCACTTCGACTACAAGCCCAGCCGCACCGAGGACGAGAACGGCGTGTGGGACTCCGCCGCCGCCAACATGCGCACCTACCTGCTGCTCAAGGAGCGCGCCGCGGCCTTCCGCGCCGACCCCGAGGTGCAGGCGGCGCTCGAGGCATCCCGCGTCGCGCAGCTCTCCGTGCCCACGCTCGGCGAGGGCGAGACGTACGACGACCTGCTGGCCGACCGCTCCGCGTACGAGGACTTCGACCACGCCGCGTACTTCGGCGGCAAGGGCTTCGGGTTCGTCAAGCTGCAGCAGCTCGCGACCGAGCACCTGCTCGGGGCCCGCTAGCCGCATGCCGCTCGTGATGGGCGTCGACTCGTCGACGCAGTCGTGCAAGGTCGTCGTGACGGATGCCGCGACCGGTGCGGTCGCCCGGCAGGGCCGGGCGACCCACCCCGCGGGCACCGAGGTCGACCCGGAGGCGTGGTGGACGGCGCTGCAGGCGGCGATCGCCGACGCCGGCGGGCTCGACGACGTCGCGGCCTGGGCGATCGGCGGTCAGCAACACGGCATGGTCGTGCTGGACGACGCGGGTCGCGTCATCCGGCCGGCGCTGCTGTGGAACGACACGCGGTCCGGGGGAGCGGCGACCGACCTGATCGCCGAGTTCGGCGCTGAGGAGCTCGCCCGTCGCACGGGCCTCGTACCCGTCGCGTCGTTCACCATCACGAAGCTGCGCTGGCTGCGGGACCACGAGCCCGAGAACGCCGTGCGCGTCGCCGCCGTCGCCCTGCCGCACGACTGGCTGACGTGGCGGCTGCGCGGGTTCGGGCCGGAGAACCCCGACCTCGGCGAGCTCGTCACCGACCGGTCGGATGCCTCGGGCACCGGCTACTGGGGACCCGACGGCTACGACCGCGAGCTGCTGGTCGCCGCGCTCGGGCACGACGCGATCCTGCCGCGCGTGCTCGGCCCGCACGAGAGCGTCGCGGATGCCGCGGGCCGCCGGGTGGGGCCCGGCGCCGGGGACAACGCCGGCGCCGCGCTCGGCCTCGGCGCGGAGGCGGGCGACGTCGTCGTGTCCATCGGGACGAGCGGCACGGTCTTCGCGGTGACCGACGATCGTGTCGTCGATCCGTCGGGCACCGTCGCGGGCTTCGCCGACGCGACCGGCCGCTGGCTGCCGCTCGTCGCGACGCTGAACGCGGCGCGCGTCCTGGATTCGATCGCCGGACTCCTCGACGTCGACCACGCGGGGCTCAGCGCGCTCGCGCTCTCGGCCGAACCCGGCGCCCATGGGCTGACCCTCGTGCCCTACTTCGAGGGGGAGCGTACGCCGAACCTGCCGGACGCCACGGCCAGCCTCACGGGGATGACCCTCGCCTCCACCACGCGGCCGAACCTCGCCCGCGCCGCGGTCGAGGGGATGCTCGCCGGCCTCGGCGCCGGGCTGGAAGCCCTCCGCGGCCTCGGCGTGCAGCCGACGCGCGCGCTGCTGGTCGGGGGAGGGGCGCAGTCCGCCGCCGTCCGCGAGATCGCGCCGCTGGTCCTCGGCATCCCCGTCGAGGTGCCGGAGCCCGGCGAGTACGTCGCTCGCGGTGCGGCGCGGCAAGCGGCGCTCGTCCTCGCCGGCTGATGGGCTCGTCCCCGGACTCGGGGCGCACGCTCACAGGGGCCTCGTAGGAGGGGACCCTAGCGTGGCGACCATGGCCAGTCACCCGGACGTGGACTCCCCCGTCGAGATGTCGACCGCCGAGCTCCGGGTCGCCAGGGACGAGTTCCAGCGGTTCCTGCTCGAGTACCGGTTCGGTCTGCAGGAGGTCGAGACGAAGATCGCGATCCTTCGCGACGAGTTCCAGTACATGCACGACTACAACCCGATCGAGCATGTCTCGAGCCGCGTCAAGTCGCCCGACAGCATCGTCGAGAAGGTCGCGCGGAAGGGGATCGAGCCGGGGTTCGACGCCATCCGCGAGCGCATCACCGACATCGCCGGCATCCGCATCACCACGAGCTTCACCGCCGACGCGTACCGCCTGTTCGACCTGCTCACCGCCCAGGACGACATCACCGTCCTCCGCGTCAAGGACTACATCGCCGAGCCGAAGCCCAACGGCTACAAGAGCCTGCACGCGATCGTCGAGGTGCCGGTGTTCCTCTCGACCGGACCGGTGAACGTGCCCGTCGAGGTGCAGTTCCGCACGATCGCGATGGACTTCTGGGCCAGCCTCGAGCACAAGATCTACTACAAGTTCGAGCGGCAGGTCCCCGCCGAGCTGCTGGGGGAGCTGAAGGACGCGGCCGACTCCGCCGCAGTGCTGGACGCCCGCATGGAGCGGCTGCACCGCGAGCTGCACGGGAGCGGCGGGCGTCCTCCCGTCTCGAGCCGCATCCTGACCGTGTAGCTATCCTGGGCCCGTGCCCTCCGACGAGCTCGACCGCGCGGCGGAGGCGCTCTACGCCCTTCCGCCCGCGGCATTCACCGCGGCGCGCAACGCCGCCGCGGCGGCGCACCCTGCGCTCGCGAAGGCCGTGAAGGCCCTCCGCAAGCCGACCGTCGCCGCGTGGGCGGTGAACCTCCTCGCCGCGCACGGCGAGCTCGGCGAGGCGATCGCGCTGTCGGCGGCGCTCCACGAGGCGCAGGAGGAGCTGGACGGCGCGGAGCTCAGCCGCCTGGGGAAGCAGCGGCGCGCCCTCGTCGCCGCCCTGGCCAGGCAGGCGGTGGACCTCGCCCAGCAGCAGGGCGTGGCGGTCTCCGCGGCCGCTCGCGACGACGTGGAGAAGACGATCAACGCGGCGGTGGTCGATGCCGCGGCCGGCGCGGCGGTGCTGTCCGGCCGGCTCGTGCGGCCCCTGCAGGCGAGCGGCGTCGACGGGGTCGACCTGACCGACGCCGTCGGGGGCAGCGTCCCGGAGGCGCCCGAGGAGAAGCAGACCGACGAGCTCGCGGAGCGCCGCGCCAAGAGGGAGGCCGAGCGGGCGGCGCGCGAGGCGCAGCGTGCGGCCGACGTCTCCGCCTCCGAGCTCGAGCGCGTCGAGGCGGCGCTCGCGAGGGCGCGCGACCGCGCCCGGCAGCTCGGCGAGCGAGTCGAGGCCCTGCGCGCCGAGCTCGCCCGTGTCGTCGAGGACGCGGCGACCGCCGAGTCCGAGGCCGAGAGCCTCGGCGCGCAGCGTCAGGATGCCGCCGCGCGCGCTCGCACGGCCGCCACGGCCGCCGAGGCGGCGCAGGCGCGGCTCGACTGACCCCGCACGGGGGTGTACGCGCCGCTGGCTGCGGGAAAAGCAGGCGGGAACGAAGGCCCGTCAAACAGGAGTGGCGGAATCACGCGGGTGGACCCCGACCGCGCGCCGATTGCGCCTGCTTTTGCCACACTGTGATCCATGCGCTCCCGCCTCCCCGCCACGAAAAGCCGCGCGCGCCGTGCGCCCCTCTCACGGGCCCACCGGTTCGCGGTGGCCGGGGCAGCGGCGATCCTGGCGTTCACGGGGGGCGTCGTCGCCGCCGAGGAGCTGCGGATCGTCGGCGACGTCGTGCAGCGTCCTGCGGCCGAGGCGTTCTTCGCCCAGCCGCCCGGTGCGGCCGACGGAGTCCCCGGGACCCTGGTGAAGTCCGAGGTGCTGGCCGGTGTGCCGTTCGACACCCGCGGGTGGCGCCTCATGTACCGCTCGACCGACGTCCACGGCGACCCCGTGGTGGTGACCGGTGTGCTGGTCGTCCCGCTCGGGGCCGCGCCCGACAACGGTCGCACCGTCGTGTCGTGGGGGCATCCCACCACCGGCAGCGCCCCCGGCTGCGCACCCTCGGCGGGGCCCGATCCGACGTTCGGGATCGAGGGCCTGCGATCGCTGCTCGATCGCGGCTACGCGGTGGTAGCGACCGACTACGCCGGCATGGGGACGGCGGGACCGGACTCGTATCTCGTCGGTGAGACCGAGGGGAACAACGTCCTGGACGCGGTGCGGGCGGCGCAGCACATCCGGGCGGCCGCGGCGAGCGACCGGGTCGTGCTGTGGGGGCACTCGCAGGGCGGCCAGGCCGTGCTGTTCGCGGCCCAGCAGGCGGCCGCGTACGCGCCCGAGCTGCAGATCGAGGCCGTCGCGACCGCCGCGCCTGCCGCGGATCTGCGCGCGCTCATGCAGACGCACCTCGACGACATCTCCGGCGTGACGATCGGCTCATACGCGTTCTCGGCATTCGCGAAGGTCTACGACGAGCCGGTCGAGCGGATCCTCACCCCGCAGGCGGTCGCCCTGCTTCCCCGCATGAACGCGCTGTGCCTGCTCACGAACATCCCCGAGCTGCACGCGATCGGGCAGCCGCTCGTCGGGCATTTCATGACCGCGGACCCGACCACGACGCAGCCCTGGGCGGGCCTCCTCGCCGAGAACTCGGCCGGGGCCGTCCCCTTCTCCGCGCCGCTGTTCGTCGCGCAGGGGCTGTCGGACGAGCTCGTGCGCCCCGCCGACACGGACCGGTTCGTGCGGCACGAGTCGGCCATCGGCATCCACGTCACCGAGGAGCGCATCTCGTTCGCCACCCACGGGACGATCGCGTACCTCGCGGTGCCGGCCATGATCGAATGGCTCGACGCGCACGTCGGCCGCGGGGGCGACTCGCTACCCTGAGCCCGTGGACCTCACGCTCCTGGTCATCCCGCTGCTCGCCGTGCTCGCGCCCGTCGCGGCGCGAGTGCTGGGACGGTGGGTGCGGATCCCGGTCGTCGTCTTCGAGCTGGTGCTCGGCATCATCGTCGGGCCGTCCGTGCTGGGATGGGCGCAGCCGGCGGACTTCGTGCACACGCTCAGCCAGTTCGGACTCGCGATGCTGTTCTTCGTCGCCGGCACCGAGATCGAGTTCGGCGCCCTCACCGGCCGTACCGGTCGCGGCGCGATCCTCGGCTGGCTGCTCAGCATCGCGGCGGGTGTCGCGCTCGGATGGATCCTCGCCCCGGGAGAGACGGCCGTCATCCTCGGGATCGCGCTCGCGTCCACAGCGCTCGGCACGTTGCTGCCGATCCTGCGCGACGCGAACGAGCTGCGCACCCCGTTCGGGCGCAGCGTCGGAGCGCTGGGGGCGGTGGGCGAGTTCGGACCCCTCGTCGCGATCTCGCTGTTCCTGGGCAGCCGGACCCCGGGGGTGGCCACCATCGTCCTCGCGGTGTTCGTGGCGATCGCCGCGGGCGCCGTCTGGTATGCGCTGCGGGTGCCGCAGGGAGCGCTCCACCGCTTCGTGGGCTCCACGCTGCACACGTCGGGGCAGTTCGCGATCCGGGTCGTGTTCCTGATCCTCGCGGCGCTGGTGATCCTGAGCATCACCCTCGACATCGACATGCTCCTCGGCGCGTTCGCGGCCGGTCTGGTGTGGCGACTCTTGATCCGCGACGCCTCACCGGCCGATCGCGAAGCGGTCGAGAGCAAGATCGAGGCTGTCGCGTTCGGATTCCTCGTCCCCGTCTTCTTCATCTACACCGGCATCACGTTCGACCTGGCCGCGCTGCTCGCACAGCCCGTCCTGCTGCTGCTCGTGCCCATCGCCCTCGTCGCGCTGCTCGTCGTGCGCGGCGTGCCGTCGCTCCTCGCCGCGCCGGAGCGGTCGTCGGGGCGCGAGCGGGTGGCCGTCGTGCTGATGGGAGCGACGGGCCTCCCCATCGTCGTCGCGGTGACCTCCGAGGGCGTCGAGAAGGGCATCCTCCCCAGCTGGGCGGCCGCCGTCCTCGTCGGAGCCGGCATGCTCTCGGTGCTCCTGTTCCCCCTCGTCGCGATGCTGCTGCGAGGCGAGCGCGTGCCGCGGTCCGCGATGGGCGGCGAAGAGGCGTGAGCGATCCGTCCGTGACCGTGGGGGCCGTGCTGGCGCATGCACGCGCACGTCTCGCCGACATCCCGCGCGAACGACTCGGGGAGGCGTCCGCGGGGCGGCGCATCCTCGGGATCGCCCGGTCTCCCCGCATCGTCCCGGTGGGCGAGGCGTGGCACCTCGGCGTGCTGCTCCTCGCCGCCGATCCCGCTGCCGGGCTCCTCGCGACGGGCGACATCCTGCGCGCCCGTGCGGAGGTCCGGCGCGGGTTCGCCGCCCAGTCGCAGCGGGAGCGGGCGGAACGGGCCGCCGCCGCGCGCCGCGGCGGCTTCGCCGAGGGCGAGGTCGTCCACGTGGGGTGGCGCACGATCGACCTCGCGGCCGTCGCCCGGGGCGAGGCATCCGATCCCCTCGCCGTGGTCGACGGGGAGCCCCGCGTGCGATGGAGCAGAGCGGGGGGATACGTGCCGCTCGCCGGATACCTCGACGAGCGGATCGCGCTGCTCCGGCATCCGCCCGCGGGTGCCACCGGGGGCCCTTAGCCGATGCGCGCTCCGGCGGGAAGAGGCGGTCTGCGGTAACAGTGCTCGGATAGGGTTACGCCCGTGCAGACCTGGCCTGGATCGACCTATCCCCTCGGTGCCACCTTCGACGGCAACGGGACCAACTTCGCTGTCTTCAGCGAGGCCGCCGAGAGAGTCGAGCTGTGCCTCTTCGGCGACCGCGGCAAGGAGACCCGTATCGAGCTGGTCGACACCGACGCGTACGTCTGGCACGGGTACGTCCCGAACATCGGCCCCGGGCAGCGGTACGGCTACCGCATGTACGGTCCGTACGATCCGGCGGCCGGGATGCGTTTCAACCCGAACAAGCTCCTCCTCGACCCGTACGCCAAGGCGGTCGAGGGTCAGGTCGCGTGGGGGCAGACGGTGTTCGGCTACACCTTCGGCGACCCCGACTCCCGCAACGACGAGGACTCCGCCGCGGCGATGATGAAGGGCGTCGTCATCAACCCGTTCTTCGACTGGGGCGGGGACCGCGCACCGAAGACGCCGTATGCCGAGACGTTCATCTACGAGGCGCACGTGAAGGGACTCACCGAGCGCCACCCGGCGATCCCCGAGGAGATCCGCGGCACCTACAGCGCGATCGCGCATCCGGCCATCATCGAGCATCTGAAGAAGCTCGGTGTCACCGCGATCGAGCTCATGCCGGTGCACCAGTTCGTGGACGACTCCCTGCTGCAGGAGAAGGGGCTGTCGAACTACTGGGGCTACAACACCATCGCGTTCCTCGCGCCCCAGAACACCTACGCCTCCACCGGTGAGCGCGGGCAGCAGGTGCAGGAGTTCAAGGGAATGGTGCGCGCTCTGCACGCGGCGGGCATCGAGGTCATCCTCGACGTCGTCTACAACCACACCGCCGAGGGCAACCATCTCGGCCCCACCCTCTCCATGCGCGGCATCGACAACGAGGCCTACTACCGGCTCGAGGAGAAGGACAAGCGGTACTACACCGACTACACCGGCACCGGGAACAGCCTGAACGTCGGCAACCCGCACGCGCTGCAGCTGATCATGGACTCCCTCCGGTACTGGGTGCTCGAGATGCACGTCGACGGGTTCCGGTTCGACCTCGCCTCGGCCCTTGCCCGGGAGTTCTACGACGTCGACCGGCTGGCCGCGTTCTTCGAGCTCGTGCAGCAGGATCCGGTGGTGTCGCAGGTGAAGCTCATCGCGGAGCCGTGGGATGTCGGCCCCGGCGGCTACCAGGTCGGGAACTTCCCCCCGCAGTGGACGGAGTGGAACGGACGCTACCGCGACACCGTCCGGGACTTCTGGCGCGGCGAGCCGCAGGCGCTGGGAGAGTTCGCCGAGCGTCTCACCGGTTCGGCGGACCTGTACGAGCACTCGGGGCGTCGGCCGGTGGCATCCGTGAACTTCGTCACCGCCCACGACGGCTTCACCCTGCGCGACCTGGTGTCGTACAACGGGAAGCACAACGAAGCCAACGGCGAGGACAACAAGGACGGTGCCGACGACAACCGCTCGTGGAACTGCGGCGTCGAGGGTCCCACCGACGACCCGGCGGTGCTCACCCTCCGGGCCCGGCAGCAGCGGAACTTCATCGCGACCCTGCTGCTCTCGCAGGGAGTGCCGATGCTGCTGCACGGCGACGAGCTCGGCCGTACGCAGCAGGGCAACAACAACGGGTACGACCAGGACAACGAACTCACCTGGGTGGACTGGGAGAACGTCGACCAGCCGCTCGTCGAGTTCACCGCGGCGCTGTCGAAGCTGCGGCGCGAGCATCCGACGTTCCGGCGCGGGCGGTTCTTCAACGGACGCCCGGTGCGCCGCGAGGAGGGGGCGCCGATCCCGGACATCGCGTGGCTGCGTCCGGACGGGACCGAGATGCAGCCCGAGGACTGGGACTCGGGGTTCGGCCGCGCAATCGGCGTCTTCCTGAACGGGGACGGCATCCGCGAGCGCGACCGGCGGGGACAGCCCATCGCCGACGATCATTTCATCGTGCTGTTCAACGCGGGCGACGAGCCGATCGACTTCCACATCCCGGACGTCTCGTACAGCCCGCGGTGGGATGTGCTCGTCGACACCGGCGGTGCGCTCGCCGGTGGAGCGCCGGTCGACCCCGGTGACGCCGTGCGGCTGGAGGCGAAGGCGCTCGCGGTCCTCTGCGAGCACCGGGACCCCGAGGTCGAGGCGGATCACTCCGTCGCCGCATCTCTCGCCGCGAGCAGCCTGACGACCTCGATCGACGAGGTGCCGGGCGCGGCTCCCAAGTCCGAGCTGCAGAGGTAGCCGTGAGTCCGACTTCGACGTATCGCCTGCAGATCCGGCCCTCATTCGACCTGGATGCCGCAGCCGGCGTCGTCGGGTACCTGCGCGACCTCGGGGTGGGCTGGGCCTACCTCTCGCCACTGTTGCAGGCGACGACCGGCTCCGACCACGGATATGACGTCGTGGATCCCTCGCGGGTCGACCCGGCCCGCGGCGGCGGTGCCGGCCTTGACCGGTTCGCCGCGGCCTCTCGGTCGGCGGGTCTCGGGATCCTCGTCGACATCGTCCCGAATCACATGGGGATCTCGCTCCCGCAGGAGAATCCGTGGTGGTGGGATGTCCTCACTCACGGCCGGGGCTCGCGGTACGCCGAGGCGTTCGACATCGACTGGGAGTACGGCGGCGGCCGCGTGCGGGTGCCGATCCTGGGGGTGCCGCTCGACGAGGCTCTTGCCGACATCCGCGTGGATGCCGCCGCCGGGGTCGTGCGGTATTTCGACCACGTTCTGCCGTTGGCGCCGGGATCGCTCGACGGGCTGGAGGCGTTTGCCGGGCGGGGGCCGGACGCGGCAGTGGGGCTGCGGGCGGTCCTCGATCGCCAGCACTGGGAGCTCATGTTCTGGCGCGATGAGGCGTCAGAGCTGAACTACCGCCGCTTCTTCGCCGTCTCCACGCTCGCGGGCGTGCGTGTCGAGGTGCCGGCCGTGTTCGAGGAGTCGCACGCCGAGATCCTGCGGTGGGTGCGCGACGGCCTCGTCGACGGGCTACGGGTCGATCACCCCGACGGCCTCGCCGATCCGGGCGGATACCTCGAGCGTCTGGCTGCCGCGGCACGGAACCCCTATGTGCTGGTCGAGAAGATCCTCGAGCATGCCGCGACCGACCATCCGGAGACGCTGCCCGCGTGGTGGGAGGCCGCCGGCACCACCGGATACGACGCCATGGCAGAGATCGATCGGGTGCTTGTCGATCCGTCCGGACGCGAGGCGCTCGACGCCCTCGACACCGCTTCGCGCGGGGGCGAGGTGGGGCCGGCATGGGGAGACCTCATCCACGACACGAAGCGGATGATCGCCGACACGATCCAGGTCGCAGAGGTCCGCCGCCTGGTCCGGAGCCTGCCTGGCGCCGAGGCCGGCGCCGGCGACGCCGACCCCCCTGCCGCGGACGCCGATGCCGGCGACGCCGATGCCCGTGCCGAGGATGCGCTCGCCGAGTTGCTCGCGTGCTTCCCGACGTACCGTCCCTACGCGGTGGGAGACCATCTCGTGGGGCGCTCATGGCTGGACGCGGCGGCCTCGGAGGCATCCGCTCGACGCCCCGATCTCGCAGCGACCATCGCCGCCCTCGTGCCGGCGATCGCCGACCCCGCGCTCGAAGTGTCCACGCGGTTTGCGCAGACCACCGGGCCCGTCATGGCCAAGGGTGTCGAGGACACGGCGTTCTACCGGTACACGCGGCTCGGGTCGCTCACCGAGGTCGGTGGCGACCCGTCGGTCTTCGCCCTCTCGGTCGACGACTTCCACCGTGCACAGGAGCGACGGCAGTCGGCGTGGCCGTACGCGATGACCTCCCTCTCGACGCACGACACCAAGCGCGGTGAGGACGTCCGTGCCCGGCTCGCGGTGCTCGCCGAGCTGCCGAGGTTGTGGACCGACGTGCTCGGCCGGCTCCGATCGATCGCCTCGACCGGTCACGGGCCGTTCGACAACCTCCTCTGGCAGGCGATCGTCGGGTCATGGCCCGCGAGGCCGGAGCGACTGCACGCGTATGCCGAGAAGGCCGCCCGTGAAGCCGCGGAGGCCACCGGCTGGTGGGACCCCGACGTCGACTTCGAGCGGCGCATGCACGCGGTCGTCGACGCCGCATACAGTGATGCCGGCCCCCTCGTCGACGCATTCGTGGATCGCATCCGCGGCTTCGGCTGGTCGAACTCCCTGTCGGCCAAGCTCCTGCAACTGGCCGGTCCGGGCGTGCCTGATGTGTATCAGGGCTCAGAGCTCTGGGAGACGTCTCTGGTCGATCCCGACAACCGTCGCGCGGTCGACTTCGCGCGTCGGGCCGATCTCCTCCGTCGCCTCGACGAGGGGTGGCTTCCCCCCGTCGACGAGAGCGGTGCCGCGAAGCTCCTCGTCGTGTCCCGCGCCCTACGACTTCGACGCGACCATCCTGATCGGTTCGACCGGTACACGCCGGTCACCGTCGCAGGCTCGGCATCCGCCCACGCCGTCGCCTTCGACCGCGGGGGTGCCCTCGCTGTCGCCACCCGACTGCCGGCGGGACTCGCGGCGCGCGGAGGCTGGGGCGACACGGTCGTCCTGCGCCGCGGTGGTCCGGCCCTCGACGTCCTCACGGGTCGCCGGTTCGAAGGCGCCGCCGTGCCCCTTGGTGAACTGCTCGGCGGGTATCCCGTGGCGCTGCTGGTCGATGCGGAGGTCCTCGCATGATCGAGGTGTGGGCTCCACGCGCCGCCCGTGTGCGACTGCGGCGACCGGGACAGGATGATGTGGAGTTGGTTGCGGACGGTGACCGGTGGCGGGGAGCCGTCGATCTCGCCGACGGTGACCAGTACGGCTTCGTTCTCGGTGACGGAGAGGCACTCCGGCCCGATCCACGATCGCGTCGGCAGCCGCGAGGCGTGCACGAGGCGTCGGCCTGGTTCGACCCGGATGCGTTCGCATGGAGCGACGGGTCGTGGACAGGTCGCCAGCTCGCCGGCGGTCTTGTCTACGAACTGCATATCGGCACCTTCACGCCCGAGGGAACGTTCGATTCGGCGATCGGTCGTCTGGACCACCTTGTCGGGCTCGGGGTGACCCACGTCGAGCTGCTTCCGGTGAACGCCTTCAACGGCGTGTGGAACTGGGGGTACGACGGTGTGCTCTGGTACGCGGTGCACGAGGCGTACGGCGGCCCGGCCGGTCATCAGCGGTTCGTGGACGCGGCGCACGCGGCGGGACTCGCGGTCATCCAGGACGTCGTCTACAACCACCTCGGACCGAGCGGGAACTATCTCCCGGAGTTCGGTCCTTACCTGCGTGACGCGACGCGCAACACATGGGGGCTTTCGATCGATCTCGATCAGCCGGAGGTGCGCCGTTTCATCGTCGACAACGCCGTCATGTGGTTGCGGGAGCATCACGTCGACGGGCTGCGTCTGGACGCCGTGCACGCGTTGCACGATGACGGACCGGTGCACATCCTGCAGGAGATCGCCGAGGCGGTGGACGCCCTCTCGGCCCACCTCGGCCGGCCTTTGACGCTGATCGCGGAGTCCGATCTCAACGAACCGCGACTCATCCTCCCGCGGGAGGCGTCGGGCTACGGCCTGCACGCCCAGTGGAGCGACGATTGGCACCACGCGGTGCATGTGGCACTCACTGGGGAGACGACCGGCTACTACGAGGACTTCGCAGCGCCCGACGCGCTGCCGAAGGTCTGGGCTCACGGCTTCTTCCACGACGGCACCTTCTCGTCCTTCCGGGGGCGTACGCACGGGAGTCCGATTCCCAGCGAAGTCCCCGCGTGGCGCCTCGTCACGTTCGCGCAGGACCACGACCAGATCGGCAACCGCGCCGTGGGCGACCGACTGAGCCAGACGCTTTCGTATGGCCGCCTGGCGATCGCTGCGGTCCTTACACTGACGGCACCCGGGACGCCGATGCTCTTCATGGGAGAGGAATGGGGAGCGTCGACCCCGTGGCAGTTCTTCACCTCGCATCCGGAACCCGAACTCGGTGATGCCACGGCCAAGGGCCGCATCGCGGAGTTCGAGCGGATGGGCTGGGACCCGGCCGTTGTTCCCGATCCCCAAGACCCCGAGACGTTCCACCGCTCGAAGCTGCGCTGGGACGAGGTGGGCACCGGTGAGCACGCGAGACTCCTCGGTCTGTATCGGGAGCTGGCACGCCTCCGCCGTGAACGCCCCGAGCTGACCGATCCCTCGTTCGGCGATCTGTCAGCCGAGGTGGTCGACGCGGACGCCGCTCCGGACAGTCGGAGGTTCGTGTTGCACCGGGGGCCGCTGAGGGTCATCGTGAACCTCTCCGACGCTGCATGGACGGTGCCGGTCAAGGGCGGTGATGTGCTGCTTCTGTCGACGCGGTCGCGCACAGCCGACGGCGATTCGTCTGAGGATGACGCGCGGGTCTCCGATAGTCCCGCCGCGCCAGGTGCGGGAGCGAACCACACCTCCGCCCGAGGGCAGCTCATCGTGCCCCCTGACGTTGCGGTCATTCTCGGCCCGGCCGTGTAGCGGGTTCGCTTCCCTCCCCTCAACGGCATCATGCAGCACCCCGATAGTCGAACCGCTGCCGGCCGCCGAGCCGCGGACGTCGGTGCGCGTCGATGCGGGCGGGAGGGATGAACCACACCGTCCCGCCCGTGACGTCGCCCGAGGGGGGAGGCTCGATCCGGATCTCCCACTCGTCCGCGTGGATCCGATGGTGACAGGACGTGCACAGCAGGATCAGGTTGCCGAGATCGGTCCGACCCCCGTGCGAGCTCCACCACAGGATGTGGTGTCCCTCGGTGAACTGCGGAGGAGCGCCACAGAATGCGCATCCCCCGTCGCGTTCGACCAGTGCGAGCTTCTGCGCGCGGGTGAAGAGGCGGCGCGTGCGGCCGAAGTCGAGTATCTCGCTCTCGCCGCCGAGCACGCAGGGGATGACCTCCGCGTCGCCGGCCATGCGACGAGCCGTCCCCGCATCGATCGGCTGAGCGATCCCGTCGATGGTGGCGACGCCGATTCCTGACGTCAGCGCGTCGAGCGGAATTCGCACCACGACGGTCGTGTTGGCGAGCTGCGGCACCTCGTCGCAGCCGAGAGCGTGGCGGCAGACATCCACCAGTGCGTCCGCCCGCAGCTGCGGCATCGACCGCGTCTCCGGCGTCTGCTCGGAGGAGCAGGCGTCGAGGGGCTCCCCCGTCCGGCCCACGACTCCTCCACCCCACTGCTGGGAAGCGTTCGCACCACGGTGAGCGCGGAGGTGACCGCCGACGATCGCGTCGATCACCGCTCTCACCGGGGCTGCCGACTCCGGGTCCAGGCGGGCGATGAGCGACAGCATCCCACCCTGCTCCTCGCGGACGTGGAGCGACCGCTGCGTGCGGAGCTCGTCGATCTTTTCGGGAAGACGGTCGGGAACGAGCCACGCCTCGGCGCGCCGGAGCATCGTGGACAGCTCGGTCAGCGACAGCGTCACGGCCTGCTCGGTGATCTCTGCCTCGACCGCGATGAGACGCGCGCGATCGACGTGCACGGCGACCTTCTCGAGCAACTCGGTGATCGAGGCCGCCGCGGACAGGCTGAGACGTCCTGCGCGCAGAGCTTCGGCGACATGCGCGTGGCGCGGTGCCGTGCGCTCGCCCGTGAAGGTCATCCGCCCCGCCATGGCCTCCCCCACCTGAATCAGCCGCGCGGCGTCGCCGGGATGGCCGCCGGTCGCAGCGGCCAGGAGACGGGCCGGGCTGCGATGACCCGCTCTGCGGGAGAGGCCATCGCTGCCGAGCTCGGGACGGGATCGCGCGGCGATGGCGGCAGCCACGTGAGCGTGGACCGCCTCGACGTGCCGCCGCAGATCGCAGAGTGCGTCGTTGACCGCGAGGATCCCACCGTCGGTCATCTCGGCGGCGTCGTCCTCTGCGCGACTGCCCGGCATCGCTCCGCCCAGAGCAGCGACCCATACGGCGCCCACGGCTTCGGACGCAGCGGTCAACGATGCGAGAGCCTTCGCTGATTCGTCCATATATTCGATACTAAACACGGCGGCGGACATCGCTCTTCATCGGCGAATGCCCTGTGGATATCCTGTCATCGAGTCGCACCAGATGACACTATCGAATCTATGTTCGATAACCTAGAGGGTCCGATGGCACTCAGCGAGATGTCAACGGTCGAAGCGCCGAGCGAACTCCCGCAGGAGGCGCGGCGGCTCCGTCAACGAAGCCGCCAACACGCGCCCGGCCACGACGTCATAGTCCTCCGAGGCGAAGTACCCGTCGTCGCGGTAGACGGCCATACGCTCCGCGAACGCCTCTGCCGTCGGCTCCGGATGGAACTGCGTCGCATACAGATGGTCTCCGTACCGATAGGCCTGCACGGGGCAGGGCTCGTTGGTGGCGAGGAGGACGGCACCTGGGGGAGGAGTCGCCGAGCCTTCCTTGTGCGCCGTCAGCGCCGTGAAGCGCGTGGCCAGCCCGCCGAAGATCGGGTCGCGCTCCCCGTCCGGCGTGAGAGAGACGGTGGACGGTCCGGTGTCCTCGGGGTGCGCGCGGCTCAGCTCGCCGCCCAGCGTGCGCGTGGCGACGCCGATTCCGTAGCAGGTGAACAGCACCGCCGGCCCGGCAGGGTCCGCGGCAGCCGTCGCCAGGCGATCCAGCTCGGCCTCCAGCCGTCGCTGCGTCTCGGTCTTCGACGATTCCGGGTCGGTGACGTTGAACGGGCTTCCGCCGACGAAGAAGCCCGAGTAGCGGTCGAACGCGTCGGCGGGAAGCGGATCGCGGACGAGATCGTGGGTGTGGAGCTGCCCCTGTTCCAGACGCGCAGCGGTGCGGAACGACTCGTACTCGGCGATCGCGGCGCCCTGCTGAGGACGGACGCACACGTACAGCAGGGTCATGGCGCGATTCTAGGCGCCCCGTATTCGCGCACGAAACGGGGGCGTCGGAACCTCTCATGGCGCCCGAACTCGCATGATGTATCAGACGCAGACGTTGCCGCTCCCTTCAGGTGTGGACACAATGGGCGCTATGACCGATGTCGATCGGTCGGATCCGCGCGACGACGTCCCCGCTCCCGGGGGGATGTCCGCGGCGGAATCCGATGGCGTGAGCGAGCCGACCCGCTGGGAGCGCGCAGCCGACCTCTTCGCGCGCTGGCGCGAGGGCGACAGCCGCGCGATGGACCAGCTCGTCCGCCTCATGACGCCCGTGCTGTGGCAGGTCGTCCGCGCATACGGCTTGGACCACGCCCTGGCCCAAGACGTCGTGCAGACGACGTGGCTGACTCTCGTGCGTCGGCACGAGACGATCGTCGAGCCCCGAGCGATCTCGGGGTGGCTCACGACCTCCGCCCGTCGCGAGGCCTGGAGAGTGGGGAAACTCCAGCGTCGCGCCGATCCGACGGAGGCGGAGGCGCTCGAGCCGCATCTGCCGATGCACGAGTCCGCGGAGCACACGGCGGCGCAGAGCGACGAGGCGCGTCGGCTCTGGGCAGCCGTGGCTCGGCTCAACGATCGATGCCAGCGGCTGCTGCGCGTCGTCGCGTTCGACGAGCGACCGGATTACGCCCGGATCGCACAGGATCTGGCCATGCCGGTCGGCTCCATCGGACCGACCCGCCAGCGATGCCTGGGCAAGCTCCGCGTCCTCGTAGAGGGCGATGGATGGGGGGAAGGAAATCATGGAGACTGAGGACTTCGCGGCCGATGCCGCGCTCTTCGCGCGACTGCGAGCCGTGTGGGAGGAGGTCGACCCTGTGCCGGTCGATCTCGTCGACCGCATGGTGGCCGCCGTCGCCGTCGAAGACCTCTCTCGCGAGTACGCGCTGCTGACTCTCGTGGAGAGCGAGCTGGCGAACACGCGCGGGGAGACCGACACGCTGACGCTCCAGTTCAGCGACGGCGACACGAGTGTTCTGCTGCACGTGTCCGCCACCGAGAGCGGAGAGCACCGGATCGACGGATGGGTGGATGCTGCGGCACTCGCGGTCAAGCTCACGCAGGGTGATCGCGAGTGGAACGCGGACCTCGGCGATCATGGCCGGTTCTCGTTCGACGCGGTGCCGTCGGGCGTGGCTCGAGTGCGTCTCGTCGTGCGTGACGGCGATCTCGGCCTGCGAGAGTTCCAGACCCCGCAGTTCGAAGTGTGACCGTCATCGACGAAGGATCGACCGCGGTCGGACCCGGGGTCGACCGTACATGCCCCGGCAGGAGTCGGGGCCGAGGATGCCGCGTCCCCCCGCGGCGTGAGGAGACACCATGACTGACCTGCCCCCCGGCTCGGGTTCGGACGAGCCCCGACGCCGCGCCAGCTGGCGCGATCGCTACGACGCGGCGCGCGCCCGCGGTGTGCAGCTCGATCCCCGGAGCGAGCCCGTCCGCGGCATCTCGGCCTATCCGACCGACTACGCGACCGACCATCTGCTGATCACCGTGGCGGACGACGCACTCGACGACCTGCTCGCGGAACTGCGTGAAGCGGCCAGCGACTTCGGCTGGGGGATCGAGCTGCAGAACCTCGACGGCACCGGGCTCGATCGGGCCGCTGCATCCGCCCGCGCGCGCAGAGCACGCGAGGAGCTCGAACTGCCCACGATCCACCGGGTGGAGATCTTCGCGCAGCCCAGTCCTGACAAGGACGACCAACCGGTCCCGCCCATCGATGCCTGGCGACTGCTCCAGCGCACGCGAGCGCGCTTCGGTATCGACGTCAGCGGCGTCAGCCTCGACCACGTCATGTCCGTCGATCCGTACGGCAAGACCAACCCCTACGGCAAGACGAATCCGTATGGCAAGACGAATCCGTACGGCAAGACGAACGCGCCCGGAACCGAGAGCTACGCGGAGCCCGGAAGCGGCGGCAGGCAGCCGGTCGCTTTCGTCGGCCCGGACCCCGCGCGGCGACTGACTCCCGTGAAGGACGGCCGCCGGCCCGTGATCGCCGTTCTGGACACCGGATGCGGCGTGCACCCCTGGCTCGGCGACGACATCGTCACGCGCGACCCGTCCTTCGACGGCCATCCGATCGGCGTGGTGGATCCCGCGACCGATCCCGAGGTGCACGGCGACATCGTCGGTCCGTTCGATGGGCAGATCGACGACGCCGCGGGGCATGGCACGTTCATCTCGGGCATCATCCGGCAGCAGAGTCCCGAGGCAGACATCATCGCCGTCCGCGTCGCGGACAGCGAGGGCAATCTGCTCGAGGGCGACTTCATGCTCGCGGTCCGATCGCTGGTGAAGTGGATGACGGCTCCCCCGGAGAAGGGCGGCCGCCCCATCGACGTCATCAATCTCTCGCTGGGCTACTACCACGAGACCCCCGAGGACGAGCTCTTCGATCGGACGCTGTCGCAGCTCCTCGTCGCCGCTCGCCGTCACGGATGTGCCGTGGTGTGCTCGGCGGGCAACGACGCGACCGATCGGCCGGCGTTCCCCGCCGCGCTCTGGGCATGGCCCGGGGCGGACTTCGTGGTCGACGATCCCGCGGATGCGGCACCGCACGTCTCGGTCGGCGCGCTGAACCCGAATCGCACCATGGCGCTGTACAGCAATCTCGGCGCGTGGGTGCGCACCTACGCACCCGGGACGGCAGTTCTCAGCACCTCGCCCGCCTTCAACGGCGGTGTGCAGGCCGGTACTCGTGACGACCGCGAAGGATCCCGTCGCGAGACGATCGATCCGGACGATTTCAGCAGCGGATTCGCGCTCTGGAGCGGCACCTCCTTCGCGGCGCCCTATGTGGCCGCCGCGATCACAGCGCAGATCGCGGACGCACTCGCCGAGGGGTCGCTCAATGACCGGGACGCGCGCATCGCCGCACTGAGGAAGGCGGAGAAGCTCGTGATCGAGCATTGCGCGCAGCTCGGGCCGCGCCACAGCTGATCCCCGGGGCGCCGGCAGGAGGCGGGCGGCTCGACCGGAGGATCGCAGATCGCGGACTGAGCGGAAGCCGTCGGATGAATCAGGAGTCGGCAGGACGAGGACCACGATGCGTCGAGGAAGCTCTGATGCATAGCGGCGGACCATGATCCGTCGGGGCGAGCCAAGATGGTCTCATGGCACGCTCCGCAGACGAGCTCCACCGTGACGCGGTGGAGCTCGTCAACCGCGGGCGATTCTCCGAAGCCCGTCGATTGTTGCAGGCCGCGGAGAGGCGCGCGAAGGATCCCGACGTGGCCGGGCGCGTGGCGGGGACGCTCGCCTATCTCACCGCTCGGAGCGGAGCCGTCGCCGAAGCGACCAGGATCTGCCAGGCGGCGCTCGACACCCCCGGGCTCGGCGGTCATACGCGCGCCATCCTCGCCGGCCAGATGGGCGCGCTCGCCGAGCAGTCCGGCCAGTTCGACGAGGCGGAGCGGTGGCTTGCGCTCGGAATCGCCGGCCTGCAGGACGATCCGCCGCCATTGGCGAATCTGCTGGTCAACCGGAGCCTCGTCAACATGCGACGAGGCGACCTCGCCGCGGCTGCTCAGGACGCCGAGGCCGCGCGGACGATCTTCGAACGGATCGGGTCGCCCGTCGACGAAGCGCAGGCACGGCACAACGAGGGGTACATCGCGCTGCTGGAAGGGGACCTCGTCTCCGCGATGGGCATGATGTCGGCGGCGCAACGCGAGCTGTCCGGGATCTCCGCGGTGATGGGCGCCATCGGGGATGTCGACAGGGCAGAGGTCCTTCGCGACGCGGGTCTCACCACAGAGGCGGAGCGGATCCTGGAGGCCGCGGCCGCCGTGTTCGGGTCTTCGCGCATCCCGCAGGCGCGGGCAGAGGCGGAGTTCCACCTCGCGCGATCGCTCCTCATGCATGACCCGCCCCGCGCGGGGCGGGTGGCTGCGGCGGCCGCGCGCAGGTTTCGTACCCTCGGGAACGAGACGTGGGCGGCGCGTGCGAACGGCATCCGACTGCGTGCTGCACTGAGCGGCGGCAGCGTCCGTCGGGGCGGGGGCCGGCTCGATGATCCGCGGCGCCCCCCTCGGACCGAGGAGGTGGACGAGGCCGCATCCGCCCTGGACGAGCTCGGGCTCTTCAACGAGGCCGCTGCGCTGCGGATGTCCCACGCCCTCTGGCGCGCGAGACGCGGCATCACCGCAGGGGCGCCGATCCGCGTACCGCGCTCGGCCTCGATCGAGGTCCGGCTCCTCGCTCATGAGGCGCGAGCAGCGCGGGCGACGGCCGCCGGCCGCCATGCCAGCGCCCGTCGCCACGCGGCGGCGGGTCTGGACACGCTCGCGCACTGGCAGGACGCGTTCGGCAGTCTCGACCTCCAGACCTCCATCGCCATGCACGGAAACGGACTCGTCCTGGAAGGGCTCGGGTCCGCGGTCCGCTCAGGGCGTCCCGATGTCGTCTTCGACTGGTCCGAACAGGCGCGCCACCTGACGCAGCAGGTCGTGCCCCTCCGTCCTCCGCCCGATCCGGATCTGGCAGCGGACCTGGCCGAACTTCGCATGATGAGAGCGGACGACTCCGAGTGGATGTCCGATCCGCGGGCGGTGACGATCCGTGAGCGCGCCCGCGAGCGCCAGTGGACGCAGACGGGACGCGCACGTCTGCAGGAGCGCGTCTCCCTGGGCGACCTGCAGGACGCGCTCGACGAACAGACGGCGCTGGTCGCCTATGTCTATACGGGAGACTCGCTGACGGCGCTGGTCGTGACGCGCGCCCGAGCGGACCTCGTCCCCCTGCACGACGTTCCCGAGGCCCGCAGGGCTCTCCCCGGTCTGCGCGCCGACCTCGACATGTCCGCGTCGGTGCGCACCGGCCCCATGCGTCAGGTGGTGCAGCGCTCTCTGGACTCCCGACTGGCGACGCTCTCCTCGGCCCTCCTCGACGAGCCCGCGCGAGTCGCCGGAACCCGGCGACTCGTCGTCACCGCACCCGGCGTGCTCTCCGGCATCCCGTGGGCCATGCTGCCCGGCATGCGCGGGCGCGTGTTCACCCTCGCTCCGTCCGCGACCCGCTGGGCGGCCGTGCGTGAGAGCCCGCGCCCGTCGCCCGTCGCCCGCGTCGGATTCGCGGTCGGCCCCCGCGTCGCGCGTGGCGAGGAGGAGGTCGCGGTCGCGGCATCCGCCTGGGCGGAGGCGCGCATCCTGCCCGCCGACGACGCGACGGTCGATGCCGTGACCGACATCGCCGCCGACGTGGACGTGCTCCACGTCGCGGCTCACGGGCGGCACGCCGTCGACAATCCGCTGTTCTCCGGCATCGAGCTCGCCGACGGCGCGCTCTTCGGATACGACATCGATCGCATGCCGCGGGTGCCCGAGACGGTGGTGCTGTCGGCATGCGAGGTGGGTCGCTCGTCCGTGCGCTGGGGGGAGGAGGCCATCGGGATGACCCGCATCTGGCTCCACGCCGGAGTGCGAGACGTGGTCGCCACACCGGTCATCGTCGCCGACGACGTCGCGTGCGAACTCCTCGGTGCGATGCACGAGGGCCTCGCGGCGGGCGAGCCGCCCGCGGAGGCGCTGGCCGCGGCATCCCTGCGCACCGGGCTGATGGCGCCGTTCCAGACCCACGGCTCCGGATTCTGAGATTTCTCGGCCGGACATGTATCAGCACCCTGGCGGGGTGCTCTGACACTTCGGAACGGCACAGCGCAGGGAAGACAGAAGCCGGGGGGCATTCCGATTTCCACTGGGGGCGCTGGTGATCCACCTGGGGATGTGTCCGGAGGGCACGGGGAACACCGCCGCCGGACCACGGGGGATGTCGCATGAATCGGGTCTGCGGCATCCCCCGCCTTCCGGGGGAGGGCGCGGCGTGTCGTCCCGCCCCGTCGTCGAGGGGACGACGGCAGGGCGGGACGACAGCACGCCTCCCGGTTGCCGTGCCGCAGCGGCGCTACCGTGACGAGTTGGCCGTGCGGCCGCGCACGATGCCGACGAAGGCCTCCACGAGCGGCGTCGTGCGATCCGCGACCCACGCGAGCGCGACCGTAGAGGTCGGCCCGTCCCGCAGCGGGCGATGGTCGAGGTCGCGGCGGTGGTGCAGGCGCGCGATCGACATCGGCACGACCAGGACGCCCGCCCCGGCAGCGACGATGGCCATGGAGTCCGTCGTCTCGAGAGGGGCGAACGTCGGTGTCATCGTGCCGTCGGCCGTGAAGCCCAGGACATCGTCCGCGGCCACGATGAGCACCTCGCCGGCCAGATCGGATGCCTCCAGCTCATCGGCCGCGGTGAGGTGCGAGTCGACGGGGACGACGACCACGGGCACCTCGTCGTAGAGCGGGATCACGTGCAGCCCATCGCGGTCGACGGGGAGACGGACGAGTGCCGCGTCCACGACGCCCGAAGTCAGCGCGGCGCGCTGGTCGGCGACCGTGAGCGCAATGAGCTCGAGCGGGTTCCCCGGCATCCGCTCCCGCCACGTCGAGATCCACCTGCCGGGGGTCGCGCCGGGCACGGCGCCGAGCCGGAGCGGCCCGGTCGGCGGGTGCGCGGGGGTGGCGGGCGGCGGGGCGGGAGCGGGACGGTCGGACCGGCCGGACGCCTTCGCGCTGGCTGTCTTCGGGCTGCCGCCCTTGGCGCTGGCCCCCTTACCGCTGCGTCCGGTCGTTCTGCCGGCGCCGGACGGCCTCGCGCGCTTCGCATCCTTCCCGGCCATGCGCTCCACGGTAGCCGCTCGCCGCGCCGGTTCACCGAGCGGGACACCGCTCGCGCGCTAGTGTCGGCTCATGATCGCGATCATCGCCACCGTGTTCGCCGCGCTCGCGGCTCTCCTCCACGTCTACATCTTCGTGATGGAGAGCGTGCAGTGGACCCAGCCCCGGATCTGGAAGCGGTTCGGCGTCGCCGACCAGCAGGCCGCCGACACGACGAAGCCGATGGCGTACAACCAGGGCTTCTACAACCTCTTCCTGGCGATCGGCGCGATCATCGGCATCGCTCTGTTCTGGGCGGGTGGCGCCGGCACCGGATCAGTGGCCGCGGTCTCCGGGAAGACGCTCGTCCTCTTCTCGCTCGGCTCGATGCTCGCCGCGTCGCTGGTGCTCCTCACGAGCGGCAAGGGATATCTGCGTGCCGCCGCGACGCAGGGCACGCTTCCGCTCATCGGCTTCGTCCTGTTCCTGTTCGCGTGACGTCGAACGGTGCGGCGGAACGTGGCGGTGCGCACATGACATCGTCGTCGCCATCTCGAGCGTGGGTCGCCGGGGGCATCCTGCTGATCGCGTCCACCGTCATCCCGATGGTGTCCCGAGCGGTGGTCCTGCCAGGGCTCGGGGTGTTCGACTCGGTCCTGTTCGCCGCCGCACTCGGGCTCTTCGCCCTCGGACGCCCGAGCGTCACCGACCGCCGCGCACTGGGCACGACGGCGCTCCTCGCTCTCGGTGTCTGGACGGTCGTCGTCGAGATCTTCTTCCTCGTGGCCGGCCCCGAGGTCGCCGCGGGGATGGGAACGACCGTGGGTTATGTCGATGAGGCCGTGCGCGCCGCCCTCGCGATCGTCGGCGTCGTGGCCATCTCCCGGGCGGGCGCGGTGCGCAGGCCATGGCACTTGGCGCCGCTGTGGACGCTGGTGGCCTTCGTCGCCCCGCAGCTCGTGCTCGCCGTGCTCGCGGCCTCGCCCGCCACGGTCGACACCGCGATCTCCGTGGCACCACTCGGTTCCGTCGTCTACATCGCCGCGCCGCTGTTCCTCGGCGTGCTTGCCATCGTGCTCGGCGTCACTCCGCCACGCCGGGGTGCGTCCGCCGAGCCCGTCTTCTCCGGCCGCGCCGACGATCCCGCGTAGCGGCGACTTTCGCTGACGGCGGTCTGCGCCTGTCGCGCGAGCTCGACGACGGGTCTGCCAGGATGTCGCTATGTCCGTCATCGTGAACGCCGACAATTTCGTCAACGCCGAGACTCATCGCATGATGCGGGACCTTCAGCGGGACTCCGGTGGTGTGAACCGCTTCCTGCACCACCGGGTGCCGGCGCCGATCGATCGACAGACGGTGATCCGGCTGAACAGGGACACGCTGTACAGCTTCGCCCTGGTCGACATCCGCGACGGCGCGACCTTCACCATTCCGGAGCATGGCGAGAGGTATCTGTCGGCGATGGTGGTCAATGAGAATCACCACGTGAATGCCGTCTTCCACGATGCGGGCGACTATCGCCTGACAGTCGAGGAGTTCGAGACCCCCTACGTGGGGGTGGCGGTTCGCATCCTCGTCGATCCCGCCGACGAGGCCGATGTGGCTGCGGTGGCTGCGCTGCAGGATCAGATCGTGCTCGTCAGCGACTCGTCGATTCCCTTCACCATGCCGGACTACGACCTGGATTCGCTCGATGAGACACGGAGCGCGCTGCTGGTCCTGGCGCGGAATCTGACCGGGTTCGATCGCATGTTCGGCACGAGGGACGAGGTCGAGCCGGTGCGCCATCTCATCGGGACCGCTGCGGGGTGGGGCGGTCTGCCGACCTCCGAAGCGATCTACATCGGCGTCGATCCCCGGCTCCCCGTGGGGCGGTACGAGTTGACCGTCGGGGAGGTGCCGGTCGACGGCTTCTGGTCCATCTCCGTCTACAACCGAGCGGGATACTTCGAGCCGAACGAACGCGGTGCCTACACGATCAACAACATCACGGGAGTGCGCAACGACGACGGCACCCTCACCGTGCGGTTCGGCGACTACCCGGAGGGCGTTCCCAACGCGCTGCCGATCACGGACGGTTGGAACTATCTCGTGCGGCTCTACCGGCCCCGCGCCGAGATCGTCGAAGGAACCTGGGCTTTTCCACACCTCACCGACTGACCGGTTCTACGACGCATCCCCCGAAGAGCTGCGGCAACGCGAACACAGGCCCGCGCGCGCGATCGAGCTATCCGGCCTACGCGGCGAGCCTGAGGCCTCGGGGATCCGTCGCGACGCGTTCACCGTCGGCGATGGTGACGTCGTCGCCGATCAGCGCCCCGCCGGCGACGAACGCGTGGTCGCCCACCTGCGTGCGCACGCCGATCTTCGCCTTGGCGCCGATGGCGGCACCCGGGCCGATGTGCGCGTGCGGCGCGATCTGCGCCTCCGGTCCGATGACGGCGTCGGTCTCGACCCATACGCCGCGCCCGATCCGTGCCCCGGCGGCGACCTGCGCGCCGGGCTCGACGTAGGCGCCGGCTTCCACCACCGCGGACGGGTGCACCTTGGCCCCGTGCGCGATCAGACCACGGCCGTTGGCGTGCTTCCGGTAACGAAGCATGTCGCCGTGATCGTTCTCGATGTCGACGTAGTTCTTGCCCACGATCCCCTCCTGCGGCACCGCAACAGTGCCGAGCATATGAATAACCTCACCCGGAGGAGATTCATTCCCGGCAGTGCACGTCATAGGAAGCACACGGCGAACACGCGGCTGCGGTTCAGGTTAGGCGGGGCCCGGAGTTACGCGGCGAACTCGTCCGCGGTGTCGAGGGCGTGGTCGATCACGTCGAGCCCGCGCACCAGGTCGGCCTCGCCGATCACGAGCGGCGGAGCGACGTGCAGCCGATTGAAGTGCGTGAACGGCCAGACGCCCTGCTTCTTGCACGCGGCCGCCACGGCGGCGACGGGCGCGGCATCCTGCCCGGCGGCGTTGAACGGCACGAGGGGCTCGCGCGTCTCGCGGTCGCGCACCAGCTCGATCGCCCAGAACAGGCCCATGCCGCGAACGTCGCCGACGGAGGGGTGGCGCTCCGCCATCGCCGCCAGCCGCGGTGCGACCACGCGCGCCCCGAGGTCGCGGACGCGCTCGAGGATGCCGTCCCGCGCGAACACCTCGAACGTCGCGACGCCGGCCGCACACGCGAGGGGGTGCCCCGAGTAGGTGAGTCCGCCGGGGAACGCCACGGTGTCGAAGTGCGCGGCGATGCGGTCCGAGATCACGACGCCGCCGAGCGGCACGTAGCCCGAGTTCACGCCCTTCGCGAAGGTGATGAGGTCGGGCGCGGCGTCGAACGCCTGGAACGCGAACCACTCGCCGACCCGGCCGAAGCCCACCATGACCTCGTCGGCGATCCAGAGGATGCCGTACCGGTCGCACAGCTCCCGCACGCCCGCGAGGTAGCCCGGTGGCGGGATGAGCACCCCGTTCGTCCCGACGATCGACTCGATGATGACCGCGGCGATCGTGGACGCGCCCTCGAGCACGATGGTCTGCTCGAGGTGCTCGAGCGCGCGGGCCGTCTCCTGCTCCGGTGAGTCGGAGTGGAACGCGGAACGGTACGGGTAGGGCCCGAAGAAGTGCGCGACCGAGCCGTCACCCGGCTCGTTCGCCCAGCGCCGGGGGTCGCCGGTCAGCGTGATCGCGGTCGTCGTGTTGCCGTGGTAGCTGCGGTACATCGACAGCACCTTGCGCTTGCCGGTGACGATCCGCGCCATCCGCACGGCGTTCTCGTTCGCGTCGGCGCCGCCGTTCGTGAAGAACACCTTCTCGAACCCGCCGGGCGCGACCTCCGCGATCCGCCGGGCGAGCTCGCTGCGCACATCGTTGGCCATCGACGGCTGGATGGTCGCGAGCCGGCCGGCCTGGTGCTGGATGGCCGCGACGAGATCCGGATGCTGGTGCCCGAGGTTGAGGTTCACGAGCTGCGACGAGAAGTCGAGGTAGTGGGTGCCCTGGTAGTCCCAGAACGTCGACCCCGCACCCCCCGCCACGGGCAGCGGGTCGATGAGCGCCTGCGCGCTCCACGAGTGGAACACGTGCGCGCGGTCGTCACCGCGGACGCGGGCCTCGGCCTGCGGGTCGGCCGTCGCGGTGGCGGCGTTCGTGAGGATGTCGGTCATGACGGGGTCCTTCGCGTCAGTGGTTGCTGGGGAATCCGAGGTTGACGCTCGACGGCGTCTGGTCCGGCCAGCGCGTGGTGATCACCTTCGACCGCGTGTAGAAGTGGATCGACTCCGGACCGTAGATGTGGGAGTCGCCGAACAGGGAGTTCCGCCACCCTCCGAACGAGTATGCGCCGATGGGAACGGGGATGGGGACGTTCACGCCGACCATCCCGACCTCGATGTCGAACTCGAAGCTGCGGGCCGTTCCGCCGTCGCGGGTGAACAGCGCCGTGCCGTTCGCGTACGGGTTGGCGTTGATAAGCGACACGGCCTCCTCATAGGACGGCACCCGCACGACCGACAGCACCGGCCCGAAGATCTCGTCGTCGTACACGCGCATGCCAGGGCGCACGTGGTCGACGAGGCTCACGCCGACGAAGAAGCCGTCCCCGTCGAAGTGCTGAGCGGTGCCGTCCACGACCACGGTGGCTCCCTCGGCGGTCGCTCCGGTGACGTACGAGGCGACCTTGTCGCGGTGCTCCGCGGTGATGAGCGGACCCATCTCGCTCGCGGCGTCCGTGCCGTCGCCGATCGTGAGGGACGCGACGCGGTCGGCGACCTTGGCGACGAGGGCGTCCGCCGTCTCATCGCCCACGGCGACCAGGACCGACACCGCCATGCAGCGCTCGCCGGCGGAGCCGTACGCCGCCGAGACCGCGGCGTCGGCTGCGGCATCCAGGTCGGCGTCCGGCATGACGACCATGTGGTTCTTCGCGCCGCCGAGGGCCTGGACGCGCTTGCCGTTCGCGCTGGCGCGCTCGTAGATCGAGCGGGCGATGGGCGTCGAGCCCACGAAGCTCACCGCGCGGACCACCGGGGAGTCGAGGATCGCGTCGACGGCGACCTTGTCTCCGTGGACGACGTTGAGCACTCCGGCGGGAAGCCCCGCCTCCTCGAACAGCTTCGCGATGAACACCGCGGCGGAGGGGTCCTTCTCGCTGGGCTTGAGCACCACGGTATTGCCGCACGCGATCGCGGACGAGACCATCCACAGCGGCACCATGGCGGGGAAGTTGAACGGGGTGATGGCGCCGACGACCCCGACCGGCTGCTTCACCGAATGCACGTCGACACCGCGCGCGACCTGCTCGGAGTGCTCGCCCTTGAGCAGGTGCACGAGGCCCGCGGCGAACTCGACGTTCTCGATGCCGCGGCTGATCTCGCCCTTCGCGTCGGACAGGACCTTGCCGTGCTGGCTGGTGATGATCGCGGCGAGCTCGTCCTGCCGCTCGACGAGGAGGTGGCGCAGGCGGAAGAACACGTCGGCCCGCTTGACGAGTCCGGTCGCGCGCCAGCCGGGGAGCGCGGCGGCCGCCGTCGCGATGGCCGCGTCGACCTCCTCCGCCGAGGCGAACGCGACCTCGTGCTGCACGGCACCGGTCGCGGGGTTGTAGACCGGCCCGGTGCGATCGGCCGCGCCCGTCTCGATGCCGCCGACGTGGTGGAGGATGGTGCTCATCCGGACTCCTTGCAGGTCTCTTCGGACGGATTGACCAGCCCTCGTCTAGGCTGGACTTTCCCAGTGTTACAGAGCAGGGGGACCGGTCCCTATGGCTGACCGTCACGAAGATGATCCCAACCGGACGGATCGTCCGGTGGTGTGGTCCGGCCTGCCGACGGTACGCGACGTGCTGCGCCTGGGGGTCGTCGCCGAGGGGCTGCCGGAGGTGCTCGCGGGCGGTGGCGCGCTCGACACGCGCGTCAGGTGGGTGCACGCATCCGACAGCGCCGGGGTCGCGCGCCTGCTCGACGGCGGCGAGCTGCTGCTGTCGACCGGATCGGGCTGGCCCGACGACCCCGCGGCGCTGCGCGCGTTCATAGAGGGCCTGGTGGAGGTCGGCATCGCCGGACTCGTGCTCGAGCTCGGCACGCACTACCGCTGGGTCCCGTCCGTCGTCGTCGAGACGGCGCGCGCACGTCGCCTGGCGCTCGTGGCCCTGCACCGCGAGGTGAAGTTCGTCGCCGTGACCGAGGCCGTCCACCGCGGGATCATCGCGGAGCAGACGGCCGCCCTGCGCGCGCGGGACGAGGTGCGGGAGCGCTTCACCGCCCTCGCGCTGCGCGGATCGCCCCCCGACTACGTCGTGCAGCAGCTGTCGTACACGCTGGGTGCGCCCGTCGTGCTGGAGAACCTGGCCCACGAGGTGGTCGCCGCGGAGGTGCCGCCCGCGATCGAGGCGGAGCTCTTCACCGACTGGGAGCTCCGGTCCCGCACGGCCCACCGGCGCGCCCAGGAGCGGCTGCGCGACGGGGGAGCCCCCGCGGCCGACGAATGGCTCATCGTGCCCGTCGAGGCGCGCCGGACCCGCTGGGGCCATCTCATCGCGCTGCCGGGGCCGCCGCATCCCGCCGACCGGCTGGCCGTGCTGCAGCAGGGGGCGATCGCGCTCGCGCTGGGCCGGCTCGCCGACGGCCCGGTGGACGAGTGGGGCCGCGTCGGGCGCCGCCGGCTCCTCGACGGGCTGCTGACCGGGCGCTTCTCGGGCGGCGCGGGAGCAGCCGCGCGCCTCGCCGCGGCGGGGGTGGCGATCGAGAACCGGCGCCTGCACGGCATCGTGATCTCGCGCGCGGCTGTGACGGCCGAGTCCGCGGATGCCGCAGCCCGCGCCCTCGGCGGTCGCGCGATCGTCGGGACGGGCCCGTCCGGCGTGCCCGCGCCGGCGTCCACGCTGCTGCTCTCCCTGCCTCCCGCCGGACGCCTCGACGACGCGGCGGCGATCGCGTTCGCGCGCGCGGCGGCCGACCCCGCCGAACGCGCCATCGTCTCCGTGGGGGCCGAGGCGGGCGATCTCGACGCCGCGCTCATCTCCTTGCAGCAGGCGATCGACCTCGCACGCGGGAGACGGAGCGAAGGGTCGGGTCCGCAGCTCCGGCGCGTCGACGCCCGACCGCTCATGCGGCTGGTGACCACGCTGCGCGACGACCACCGGCTGCTCGAGCACGGGGAGCGGATGCTCGCCCCCCTCGTCGACCACGACCTCGCGCGGGGCGGCGACCTGCTCGACGTGCTCGGCGCCGCCCTGTCGCATCCGTCGAACCGCACCGCCGCGGCATCCGCCTCGCATCTGTCGCGCTCCGTGTTCTATCAGCGCCTCGCCCTCATCGAGGAGCTCCTCGGCGCCGATCTCGACGACGGCGAGACGCAGACGGCGCTGCACCTGGCGCTGCTGGTGCGGCGCACTTCCGGACGCTGATGCCCGCGTGACCGCGCCCGGGCGACGCGGCACGGGGTCGCCGACCGATCTCTCCTACCGATGGCGTAGGAAAAGCAGGCCGAATCGCGCGATACGCGCGCGGGAAAGGGGCGATCCGACGTCTCGGCCTGCTTTTGCGACGCGCGGCCCGTCGCTAGGACGCGAGGTACACCTTGCGCAGCGTCTCGCGCACCGTCCACGTCGTGTGCATGCCGGCCGTCAGGCGCACCACCGAACCCGGTCGCAGCTGGATCGCCGGCAGCGCCGGGTCGGCGAACGCGACGGTCGCGTCCCCGCTGATGACGACGAAGATCTCGTCGACCTCGACGTCGGTCATCGCGCCCGGAGTCATCTCCCACACACCCACTTCACCGGCGTCGGATGCGTCGAGCGCGACGAAACCGGCGCGGGGCGCGCCCGCGACGACTTGCTCCGCGGGCACCGGCCGGAGCGGGACCTCGACCGCTGCGGCATCCGTCGCCGCACCGGCGGGGAGGCGCCCGCTCACGAGTCGAAGCCCAGGCCGAGCGCGTCCAGCGTCCGCAGCAGCAGGTTGCGCCTGCCCTCGTTGTGGTCGGCGCGGTCGAGCGACCAGCGCGTCGCGTTGATGCCGATGGCGGCCGCGGGCTCCGGCGGGAATGGAAGGGGGCGCTTGCGGACCATCGTCAGCGTGGTGCGCTCGTTCTCGACGCGGTCGAGGAGGTCGAGCATGACCTCGGCCGCGAAGCGGGTGGAGCCGACGCCGAGGCCGGTGAAGCCCGCGGCGTAGGCGACGCGATGGTCGCGCGCCGTGCCGAAGAACGCCGTGAACTGCGTGCTCGTGTCGATCGCGCCGGCCCACCGGTGGCTGAAGCGGAGACCCTCCAGCTGCGGGAACGTCGTGAAGAAGTGGCTCGCGAGCGCGCGCCACGTCTGCGGGCGGTCCTCGTACTCCGGGCGGACCTTGCGGCCGTAGTGGTACACGGCGTCGTAGCCGCCGAACAGGATCCGGTCGTCCTTCGTGATCCGGTAGTAGTGGAACTGGTTGGCCATGTCTCCGATGCCCTGCCGGTCGCGCCAGCCGATCGACGCCAGCTGCTCGGCCGTGAGCGGCTCGGTCATCAGGACGTAGTCGTAGACCGGCACCGTCATCAGCCGGTTGCGGGCCAGCAGCGACGGGAACACGTTCGTCGCGAGCACCGCGCGCGCGGCATCCACGCGACCCGAAGAGGTGACGACGGACACACCGGCCCGGTCGCGCGTCTCCAGTCCCCGCACGTGCGACCGCTCGTAGATCTCCACCCCGCGCTCCTCGGCGGCCCGGGCGAGCTCGGCGGCGAGACGGGCCGGATGCAGCATCCCGCACGTGCGCTGCTCCCACACGCCCGCGAGGTAGGTGGGGGAGGCGACGGATGCCTGCACCTCCGTCTCGTCGAGGAAGACGACGCCCTCCTCGCCCCCGGCGACGGCCTCCTCGTGCCACTCCCGCAGCCACGCGACCTGGTGGGGCTCGGTCGCCGGGGCGAGCTGCCCGGTGCGCTCGAACTGGAAGTCGATGCCGTAGCGGTCCTCGGCGGCCTCGATCGCGTCGAGGTTCTCCAGCCCGAGGCGCTCGAGGAGCGGCATCTCGTCGGGCCAGCGCGCCATCCCGTTCTCGTGCCCGTGCGTGAGGCTCGCCTCGCAGAAGCCGCCGTTGCGGCCCGACGCGGCCCAGCCCACGCGCTGCGCCTCGACCACGACCACCCGCGCGTCCGGGTCGCGCTCTTTCGCGAGGAGCGCCGTCCACAGCCCGGTGTAGCCGCCGCCGACGACGACGAGGTCGGCCGCGTGCGCCCCGACGAGCGGCGGCCGGTCGGGGGCGAGGGCATCCGGCAGGTCGTCCCGCCAGAACACCGCATGCCGGGAGTCGGCGAGGGCGTGCTGGACGACGGATGCGGGGGGTCGACTCCGCTCGAAGACGGTCGTTCCCACGGATATCACTTCCTGTTCTCGGTCGGGTTCTGGTCGTGCCGGGTCGACTCGGCACGGATCAGGCGTCGGATGCCGCGTACACGCGCTCGCCCTCGACGAAGGTCTGCAGGACGCGTGTGGCCCCGATCTCGTCGGCCGGGCCGGCGAACGGGTCCCGATCGAGGAGCGCGACGTCCGCGAACTTCCCCACCTCGATGGTCCCGGTGTCGGCGTCGAGATGGTTCACCCACGCCGACCCCGCGGTGTACGCGGTCAGCGAGGAGGCGAGGTCGATCGACTGCTCGGGGAGGAACGGGTCGTAGTCGCCCTCCTCGTATCCGGGCGCGGCGGTGCGGTTGACGGCGGTGTGGATGGCGGCGAGCGGATCGGGGCTCGACACCGACCAGTCGCTGCCGGCGGCGAGCACGGCGCCCGACCGCAGCAGGTCGCCGAACGGGTACTGCCACGCGCCCCGCGGCTCGCCCAGGAACGGGAGCGTGAGGTCGACCATCTGCGGCTCGAGCGTCGCCCAGAGGGACTGCATGTTCGCGGCGACGCCGAGCGTGCGGAAGCGGGGGATGTCGTCGGGGTGCACGACCTGGATGTGCGCGATGTGGTGCCGGTTGTCGCCGCGGCCGTTCGCGGCGATCGCGTGCTCGACGGCGTCGAGGCACTGGCGGACGGCCCGGTCGCCGATCGCGTGGAAGTGCACCTGGAACCCGAGGGCGTCCAGCTGCGGCACCGCCTCGTTCAGGATCGCCGGATCGACGAACGAGATCCCGGAGTTGTCGGTCGGATGACCGTGCCCGTCGCCGTACGGCTCGAGCATCGCCGCCGTGAAGTTCTCGGCGACGCCGTCCTGCATCACCTTGACGCTCGTCGCCGCGAACCGGCCGCCGCGGTACTGCTGCCGACGTTCCACGATCGAGGGGATCTGCTCCAGCCCGCGTCCGCGGTCCCACCAGATCGCGCCGACCACCCGGGCGGTGAGCGTGCCCGCCGCGGCGGCGGCGAGGTACGCCGGGCCCGGGTCGCCCGCATCCCCGTAGCTGCCGACGATCGCGTCCTGCCACGCGGTGATCCCGAACGAGTGGAGGTACCGCTGGCCGGTGAGCAGCGCCTCGGTGAGCCGCTCCACCGACTCCGGCGGGAAGAGCGTGTTCACGAGCGCCATCGCGCCCTCGTGGAGCGTGCCGGTGGGGATGCCGTCGGCGTCGCGCTCGATGCGGCCATCGGCGGGGTCCGGCGTATCCCGGTCGATCCCGGCGAGGCGCAGCGCGACGGAGTTCACCCACGCGCCGTGCCCGTCGCGGTTGGTCAGGAAGGCGGGCCGGTCGGGGACGACCCTGTCGAGGTCGGCAGCGCTCGGCGTCCCGCCGGGGAAGGCCGACATCGCCCATCCGCCGCCGAGGACCCACTCGTCCTCGTTGGCGGCCGCGTACGCCGCGATCGCGTCGAGGTACTCGCGGGCCGTGCCGTACGGCGCCAGGTCGCAGCGGAGCATGTCGAGGCCGCCCCACACCGGGTGGACGTGGGCGTCCTGGAAGCCGGGCACGAGCATCCGCCCGGCCAGGTCGACGACCTCCGTGCGGGGCCCGATGAGCTCCTCGACGCCCGCGCCGACGCGGACGATCCGGCCTCCCGAGACCGCCACCGCGATGGTGCGCGAGCGGACGGTGTCGGCGGTGAAGACGGGACCTCCCGTGAAGACGAGGTCGGCGTGCGTCATGGGGTCTCCTGGGGTCGCGGGAAGGACGGGATGCGCGGGACGCGTGCGGCCTCAGCCGCCGGCCATGGTGCGGGCGATGTCGGTGGCGGAGTCGCCGGCGCGCTTGAGCACCAGGGCGACGGCGGCCAGCGCGACCAGCGTCAGCACGAGCATGACCGTCGACACGGCGGCGATCTCGGGACGCAGTCCGCTGCGCAGTGCACTGAGCACGTACACCGGCCACGGCGTCGACCCCGACACCTGCACGAACGCCGACACGACCGTGTTGTCGAGGCTGAACGTGAACGACAGCAGGAGACCGGCGAGCACCGCGGGCATCGCGAGCGGCAGCGTCACCCGCAGGAACGTGCGGACCGGCGGCGCGTACAGGTCGGCGGAGGCCTCCTCGAGGTTGGCGGGGAGGCCGACGAGCCGCGCACGCACGATGTAGGTCACCACGGCGACCGAGAAGAGCGAGTGGCCGATCACGAGGCGCACGGTGCCGTCGTTGAAGACCGACATCCCGAGGTCCTGACCGAGGAAGACGAGCCACGGGAGGAGCGACACGGCGTCCACGATCTCCGGCGTCACCGACACCAGCAGGAGCAGCCCGATGAACCAGTAGGTCCATCTCCCCGGCTTGCGGGCGAGCGCGATGCCGGCCAGCGTCCCGAGCAGCGTCGCCAGCACGGACGCGATCGCGCCGGTGCGCAGCGACACCATCACCGCGTCGCTCAGGACCGGCTTCTGGAAGAGCGCGAGGTACCCGTCGAGCCCGAAGTGGTCGAATGCGATGAGCAGTCGCCCGTTGTTGAACGAGTAGATGACGATCACGAGGATCGGGGCGAAGAGGAAGACGAAGACGAGGACGGCCCACACCCCGAGCAGCCGGTCGCTCCACGACTTCCGCTGCGAATGCTGCGGCGGCGGCTCGCGGTGTCCGACGGTGTGCTGCTCGGCGTCGACCGCGAACGCGGGGAGGCTCCCGAGGCCGGGTTCGACGGACGTCATGACGCCACCCCCTCGATGCTGACCCGGTGCCGCAGGCGGAACGGTGTCGCGATGAGCCAGAGCAGCAGGCCGATGAGGGCGACCGAGGCCAGGATGATGAGGATCAGCATGACGGCCATCGCGGACCCGAGCGCCCAGTTCTGCGCCGTCTGGAACTGCGAGGCGACGAGCTGGCCGACCATGTTGCCCTTCGCGCCGCCGAGCACGGTGGCGGTGATGTAGTCGCCCATCAGCGGGATGTACACGAGCACGGCGCCGACGATGATGCCCGGGCGGGCGAGGGGGAACGTGACCTGCGTGAACGTGCGCCACCGGGACGCGCCGAGGTCCTTCGACGCCTCGCGCATGGGGAGCTCCACCCGGTCGAAGGCGACGAACAGCGGGAGGATCATGAGCGGCAGGTAGTTGTAGACCACGCCGAAGAGCACGGCGGGACGCGTGTAGAGGATCTCGAGCGGACCGAGCCCGAAGGCCTGCAGCGCGTGCGACACCCATCCGTCCGGCGACAGGATGACGAGCCATCCGATCGTGCGGACGAGGAAGTTCGTCCAGAACGGCACCAGCACCAGCGCGATCAGCAGCCCCTTCATGTTCGCCGGGGCCTTCAGCGCCATCCAGTACGCCACCGGTGCGCCGATGACGAAGCACAGCGCGGTCCCGCCGATCCCGATCCAGAGCGTGTTGAGGAACGTGTCGAAGAAGGTGGGGGTGAAGACCTCGGCGTAGCGGTCGAACGAGAGGATGTCGTTCGCGTGCGTGCCGAACAGCCCCGGCTTGTAGCCGAAGCTGTACCAGACCACGACGGCGACGGGCGCGACGAAGAAGAACAGCAGCCACAGCCACGCCGGGACGGCGAGGAGGAAGCCGGGGAGCCCTCTCCTACGCACCGGCGGCGGCCTTCGCCTTGTTGTAGATGTCGACGGTGCGGGTCTGCGCCTTGTTGACCTCGCCGTCCTTCATGGTCGCGAGCTGCTCCGGCGTGAAGAAGACGAGGTCGAGCATCTTGAGCCCGGCCTTCTCCGCCGTCGCCTGGATGTCCTTCTCGCCGGTGTGGTAGCCGATGTAGTCGAGCTCCTTGATGGCGTTCTCCGGCGTCAGGACGAAGTTGATGAAGGCGTGCGCCGCCTCGGGGTGGGGTGCGGTCGAGCAGATCGCCCAGTTGTCCATCCAGAGCTCGGTGGTGGGGGAGCCGAGCACCCACTGCCACTTGTCGGGGTTGTCCGAGTTCGTGATGCCCTGGCGGGCGTCTCCGTTCCACACCTCGATGAGGGCGTGCGAGCTCTGCGGGATCGCGCCGCTGCCCGGATACGAGTCGAACGCGGCGATGTGCGGCGCGAGCGTGTTGACGATGAAGTCCTCGCACTTGTCGATCTCGGCGTCGTCCTCGGTGTTCCAGTCGATGCCGTTCGCCCAGTAGTACATGCCGGTGATCTCGGCCGGGTCGTCGAGCACGCTCGTCTTGCCGCTGGCCTCCTTCTGCGCGCAGTCGAGGAAGTCGCTCCACGTCTTCAGGTCGCGCGTGATGACGGTCTTGTCGTACACGAACCCGGTCGTGCCCCACGCCTTGCAGATCGAGTACTCGTTCTTCGGGTCCCAGCCGCGCCCGAGGTAGGCGGGGTCCATGTGCTCGAGGTTCGGGATGAGGTCCTTGTTGAGCTTCATCAGCAGGTTGTTCTGCACCATCTGGGGGATGTAGACGCCCGTCGGGACGATGATGTCGTAGCCGCCGGTGCCCTTCGCCGCGACGAGCTTCGCGATGAGCTCCTCGTTCGAGCCGAAGGAATCGACGGTGAGCTTGGGGCCGAGCGTCTTGGTGAAGTCCTTGAGCACCTCGGGCGCGTCGTAGTCGCCCCACGAGTACATCGACAGCGATCCCTCCAGCTTGCCGCCCGTGGCGGAGGGGGCCGGCTTCGCGCCCCCGGCCGAGCACGCGGCGAGGAAGGCGGTGCCGCCGACGATCGCCGAGAGCGAGAGGAAGCGCCGGCGCGACAGCTCGGAGACGATGCGGGGTGCGGCGGCACGGCTCGCCAGGATACGGAGGGGGTTCTCGTCGGCCATGGTGGTCCTCTCTGCGCTCGGTCGGGTCGATCAGGGATTCGTGCGGACGGTGCCCGTGGTGGGCGGCTCGACGTAGCCGCCGCTCTCGGCGGCGTCGTCGACGGGGAACACCTGCACCGAGTCGGGCCGCCAGGAGCACCAGACGGTCGCGCCGACGTTCACCCGCGGTGCGTCCGGCGTCGGGCGCCGGGCGATCACGGACAGCTCGGAGCCGAGCTGCACGAGGAACTGCATGGTCTCGCCGAGGTGGGACACCCCGATGATGCGGCCCTGCGCGGCGTTCGCGTCGCCCGCCGGGCGCTCCTCCGAGATCTCGACGAACTCCGGCCGCACGGCGGCGCGGGCCGATGCGCCGGGCGCGATCGTCGTCACCGGCGCCGCAGGACGCAGCAGCGAATACGGCGTCTCCACCGCGGTGCCGCCCGCGGCAACGCGCCCGTCGAAGAAGTTCTGCTGCCCCACGAAGGCGGCCACGTACGCGGAGGCGGGGGCGCTGTAGATCGTGTCGGAGTCGGCGAGCTGCTCGATCCGGCCCGCCCGCATGACCGCGATGCGGTCGCTCATCGACAGCGCCTCGCCCTGGTCGTGCGTGACGAAGACGAACGTGATCCCCAGCTGGGCCTGGATGAGCTTCAGCTCGAGCTGCATCTCCTCGCGCAGCTGCCGGTCGAGGGCGCCGAGCGGCTCGTCGAGGAGGAGGACGGCGGGGCGGTTGACGAGGGCGCGGGCGAGGGCCACGCGCTGCTGCTGCCCCCCCGACAGCTGCGTCGGCTTGCGCTCCGCGAACGACACCATCTGCACCATGCCGAGGGCGGATGCGACGCGCTCGCGGATCTCCTGCTTGCCGACGCGCTTCTGCTGCAGCCCGTAGGCGACGTTCTGCGCCACCGTCATGTGGGGGAACAAGGCGTAGGCCTGGAAGACCGTGTTGACGTTGCGACGGTACGGCGGCAGCGACAGCACGGACGTGCCCGAGATCCTGATGTCTCCGGCATCCGGGTGCTCGAAGCCCGCGATCATCCGCAGCGTCGTCGTCTTGCCGCAGCCCGACGGGCCCAGCAGCGAGAGGAACTCGCCGGCGCGGATGTCGAGCGAGAGGTCGTCGACCGCGACCTGGCCGCCGTAGCGCTTGGTCACGCGATCGATCGCCACCGAGCCGACGATCTCGTCGCGCGGTGGGGTCGCGGCCGGGCTCGCCGGGCCCGTCGTCGTCGCTGTCACGTGATGAACCTCCCTTGGGCGCCCTCACCCGTTCCGGCGATTCAATCCGAGTCGGCCTTCTCAGGCAACGCTCAGGAGGGCGAAACGGACGAACATGCCTGTGGCATCGGTGGTGCCTGACACTCTGTCCGAGCGGCGCGACACACGCTCGAAACAGGCGGACACGCGCTGTTCGCACGCGTCCGCCGAGCACGCCCACCACCCGCTTGCCGCCGCGGGAGACGGCGTCCGACGGACTGTGCGGGAGGAGCGCCGCGGTCGGGAAGATGTCAGGTCTGGCAGCGGGGGCACCAGAAGACGATGCGCTCCTTCGTGGGATCCGCGCCGAGCGAACCGCCCAGGACAGGGGTGCCGCAGCGCCGGCAGGGCCGGTGCTCCCGCCGGTAGACCCACGTCGACCGCCCCGGCCGTGAATCCCCGGTGAACGTGCGCCCTGAGCGATCGCGATTCGCGCGGATCATGGCCGCGCCGGTCGCCACGAGCCCCGTGACGTCGCCGTGCTCGAGCGGACGCGAGGGCAGGATGCCGCGGACGAACAGCAGCTCGTTCACGTATTCGTTGCCGAGGCCGGCGAGGTTCCGCTGATCGAGGAGCGCCACGTGTGCGGGCCGCGGGTCGGCCGCGAGCCGCCGTGCGGCCTCGGCGGGGTCCCAGTCCGGTCCCAGGAGGTCGGGTCCGAGGTAGCCGACCAGGGCGTGCTCCTCCGTGCTGGGGACGGTCGTCACCTCGGCGAGATCGAACCCGACCGCCTCGCCGGCCGCCGTGCCCACGATCGCCCGTGCCCGGAACGCTGGCTGACGCCACCGTTCCCCCGGACGGTAGACGTGCCACTCGCCCTCCATCTTGAGGTGGGAGTGCACCGTGGTCGTGCCGATCCGCATCAGGAGGTGCTTCCCGCGCGACACGACGCCGTGCACGGTATCGCCGGTGAGGTCGACGGTCGCCGCTCGCGGCACGCGCAGCTCGAACCGGGTCACCACACGCCCCGCGAGAGCGTCGTCGAGCCGCCGCGCCGCCCGGAAGACGGTGTCGCCCTCGGGCACGGCTCAGCCGCCCGTCCGGGCCGGCGCCGTCCCCGCCACCCGGCGGAGCGTCAGGCCGCGCGTGGCCTCGACGAACCCCGCGTCGCGCAGCACGCGGCCGGCGGGAGTCCCGAACACGAACGCACCGTTGACCTGCTCGATCGTGAGCGTGTCCAGCCGGCGGGCGCGGGCGGTCGCGGCGAGGTCCGTCGCAGCGGCGGCGAGCAGCTCGTCGTCCTCCGTGAAGGCGAGCGCACTCTTGCCGCCCCGCTCGAGGTACAGCACGAGCGCGCCGTCGACCAGCACGACGAGCGCCCCCGCCTTGCGTCCCGGGCGGTGGGACACCGCGTCGAGCGCCGGCCACGCCAGCGCGGCGCCGTAGGGATTCGCGGGGTCGGTGGCGGCGAGCGTGACGGCGGTGCGCGGCGCCGGGTCGGGGAGCCCGGCGAACTCGCGGATGCGGTCGACGGTCGTGGACGAGGCGAACTGCGCCGCACCCAGCTTCTCGATCAGGTACCCGCGCCGGCAGTGGCCCGCCTGCTCGAAGCCCGCGAGGACGCGATAGGCCTGGGCGAAGCCGCCGGGAAGCCCCTCCACCTGCACCGAGCCGCGTGTGACGACGCCGTAGCGGTCGAGGAGGAGTCCCGCGGCGGCGGTGGCGCGCAGCGCCGCATCCGGCTCGGCGCCCGGCAGCAGCGACCACCGCCCGCCGATCGCCGGCGGGCGCGGCGGCGTCGCGGTGGCGCGCGACACGGTGGCGCCCCGGTACAGGCGCGCGCGAGGGGTGCGGCGCGTCGTCTTGTGCGCCTGGGACCCACCGCTCAGGAGCGTCCGGATCGGGGCGAAGGTGTCGTTCGTGACCCGCCCCGCCCACGTCAGGCTCCACAGCGCCTCGATGACCGACTGCTCGTTCTCGACATCCGTCGCCTGCCGCAGCTGCGCGGCGAAGTAGGCGCCGCCGGACGCGAGCGCCGCCACGATGCGCGCCTCGAGCGACCCGGGTGCGAGCTCGTCGTCGGGAGGAGCCAGGGTCAGGCTCGCCGCATCCGCCGGGTGCAGGGCGATCCAGCCGTCCCGTCCGGGGAGCGCCCCGTGCCCCGACCACAGCACCTCGCCTGTGGCGGTGAGCTCGTCGAGCATCGCGGGCGCGTAGTCGCGCACCCTCGCGGGGAGCACGAGCGACTCCCACGCGCTGGCCGGGATCGGGACGCCCGCGAGCTGCTCGATCACCGCGGCGACGCCGTCGATGCCCTCGAGCGGCCGCGTGACGTGCTGCCACACCGGCAGGAAGCGCGCGAACGCCTCCTGCGAGACCGGCTCCACGCTCCCGCGGATCGCCGCGAGCGAGCGCATCCGCAGCCGCCGCAGCACCTCGGCGTCGCACCACTCGGTCTCGTCGACGAGCCCTGCGGCCTCGGGGAGGAAGAAGCCGCTCGCGACCCTCCCCTGCGCCTCGAGCCGCTGGAGCGTGAGCCGCGCGACCGCGACGCCGATGCCGAAGCGCTCCGCCACCGTCTCCACGCGGAAGGGCCCGTGCGTGCGCGCGTGCCGCGCGACGAGGTCGCCGAGCGGATCGGCCACCGGCTCGAGGAACGCATTCGGGATGCCGACGGGCAGTGCGGCGCCGAGCGCGTCGCGCAGGCGCCCGGCGTCCTCGATCGCGGCGACGCGCGTCGACGCGGCGACGGTCACGCGGATGGCGCGGCGCGCGTCGACGAGCGCGTCGAGCAGCGCACCGGCCTCCGCCTCGGTCGCCGTGCCCGGGTCGGCCGCCTCGGCCGTCGCGGGCTGGAGTCGCGCCGCGACCTCGGCGGCGTCCAGCGGTCCGAGCATCCGGAGCAGATCGGCGACCCCCTCGATGCCGCGCGCGCGACGCTCCGGATCGCGTCGCTGCGCCTCGCGCTCGAACTGCGCGATCACCTCGGGGTCGAGGAGCTCCCGCATCTCGACCTTGCCCAGCAGCTCGCTGAGGAGGGCCGGATCGACCGACAGCGCCGCCGCCCGCCGTTCGGCGAGCGGTGAGTCGCCCTCGTACATGAACGCGCCCACGTACCCGAACAGCAGGTCGCGCGCGAAGGGGGACGGCTGCGAGGTCGTGACCTCGACGAGCCGGATGCGCCGGTCGGCGATGCCGCGGACGATGCGCAGCAGCGCGGGCACGTCGTAGACGTCCTGCAGCACCTCGCGCAGGGTCTCGAGGATGATCGGGAACGTCGGATACCGCTTCGCCACCTCCAGCAGCTGCGCGGAGCGCTGCCGCTGCTGCCACAGCGGGCTGCGACGGCCGGGGTTGAGGCGCGGCATCAGCAGCGCCCGCGCCGCGCACTCGCGGAACCGCGAGGCGAACAGCGCCGATCCCCCGACCTCGTCGGTGACGATCTGGTCGAGCTCGTCCGGATCGAAGACGAACAGCTCGGCACCCGGCGGCTCGGCCGTGGCGTCCGGCACCCGGGCGATGATGCCGTCGTCGCTCGCGACCGCCGAGCCCTCGACGCCGAGGCGCTCACGGATGCGCGCGTTGACCGCCAGCGCCCAGGGCGCATGCACCTGCATGCCGTACGGGGAATGCAGGATGACGCGCCAGTCGCCGACCTCGTCGCGCGAGCGCTCCACGGTCAGCTGGCGGTCGGTCGGGAGGGTTCCGGTCGACTCCCGCTGCTCGGCGAGGTAGGCCAGCAGGTTGGCCGACGCACGGTCGTCGAGTCCGGCCTCGGCCAGGCGTTCCTGCGCCTTCTCGGGAGCGACGGTCGACACGTCGCGGGAGAACCGGCCGAGCGCCTCACCGAGCTCGGCAGGACGCCCGATGCCGTCGCCGTGCCAGAACGGCACCTTGCCCGGCTGCCCGAAGGCGGGGAGGACGTTGACGCGGTCGTGAGTGATCTCGACGATGCGCCAGCTCGTGGTGCCGAGGGTGAAGACGTCGCCGACGCGCGACTCGTAGACCATCTCCTCGTCGAGCTCGCCGACGCGGGCGTTGCGGGTCTCGCCCGCCACGAACACGCCGAACAGTCCACGGTCCGGGATCGTCCCGCCGCTCGTCACCGCGATCCGCTGCGCGCCCGGGCGCCCGGTGAGCGTGCCCTGATCGCGGTCCCACACCAGCCGTGGCCGCAGCTCGGCGAACTCGTCGGACGGGAACCGGCCCGCGAGGAGGTCGAGCGTCGCCTCGTACGCGGAGCGCGGCAGCGTGCGGAAGGGCGCGCTGCGACGTACCGTCTCGTACCACCCCTCCACGTCGACGGGGCCCAGGGCGGATGCCGCGACCGTCTGCTGCGCGAGGATGTCGAGCGGATTCTGCGGCACGGAGATCGCCTCGATCTGGCCCGCGAGCATCCGCTCGGTCACGACCGCGGTGTGCAGCACGTCGCCGCGGTGCTTCGGGAAGAGCGCCGCCCTGCTCACCTCGCCGACCTGGTGTCCTGCGCGCCCGACGCGCTGCAGCCCGGACGCCGCCGACGGGGGCGCCTCGACCTGGATCACGAGGTCGACCGCGCCCATGTCGATGCCGAGCTCCAGGCTCGATGTCGCCACGACGCAGCGCAGCGCACCGGACTTCAGCTCCTCCTCGACCTGGGCCCGCTGCTCCTTCGACACCGAGCCGTGGTGCGCCTTCGCGAGCACGGGGTCGGCGCCCGCCGTGGCTCCGGCCTGGGCCATCATTGCGGCCGGGACCCTCTGCTCCGGGAGGTCGAGCCCGAGTCGCTCGGAGTAGATCTCGTTGAGCCGACCCGTCAGCCGCTCCGCCAGCCGGCGCGAGTTCGAGAACACGATCGTGGACCGATGCTGCAGGATGCGGTCGACGATGGCCTCTTCGACGTGCGGCCAGACGGAGCCCGTCATCTCGGTGTTTTCGGGACGCGGCGCGAACCAGTCGCCGTCGCCCTCGGCAGCGGCGTCGTCGCCCTCCGCCGTCGCGGGCTCGGGAGGACTCCCCGGCGGAGGCGGCGGGTTGAGCATGTCGTCGACGGGCACGACGACGCTCAGGTCGAACGCCTTGGTCGCCTTCGGGGCGACGATGTCGACGGGTGCCGACCCGCCGAGGAAGCGCGCCACCTCATCGATCGGCCGCACGGTCGCCGAGAGGCCGATGCGCTGCGCCGGCCGCTCGAGCAGCGCGTCGAGGCGCTCGAGGCTGACGGCCAGGTGCGCGCCGCGCTTGGTCGCCGCGACAGCGTGCACCTCGTCGACGATCACGGTGTGGACGCCGCGCAGCGTCTCGGACGCCTGGCTGGTGAGCATCAGGTACAGCGACTCGGGGGTCGTGATGAGGATGTCCGGCGGATCGACGAGCAGCCGGCGCCGGTCGGGTGACGCGGTGTCCCCCGAGCGCACGCCCACCGTGACGTCCGGCACGGTCACACCCAGCCGCCGGGCCGACTGCGTGATGCCGACGAGGGGGGAGCGGAGGTTGCGCTCGACGTCGACGCCGAGCGCCTTCAGCGGCGAGACGTACAGGACCTTGGTGCGCGTCGACGTCGGGACCCGCCCGCGCGCGGACGCCTTCCTGCCGGATTCGCCGGTCGCGGCATCCTTGTCGTGGAAGACGCGGTCGATCGCCCAGAGGAACGCGGACAGCGTCTTGCCCGAGCCGGTCGGGGCGACGACGAGCGCGTGCCTGCCGGCCGAGATGGCCTCCCACGCGCCCGCCTGGGCGTCGGTCGGCCGCGCGAAGGCGCCGCGGAACCAGTCCTGCGTCGCCGCGCCGAACCGATCGAGGACGTCGCCCATCCCTCCATCTTCCCCGGTGGCACCGACATCCGGACAGGCTTCGCTCCGGGCGAAGTGCCGCCGGTCCCGCGGGCGGCGGCTCAGCGCTCGCTGGGGATGACGATCCAGAGGATGACGTAGGCCCACAGCGGCAGTCCGAGGAGCACCATGGCCACGATCGTGAGGGCGCGGACGGTGCTCACCGACATGCCGAATCTGTGCGAGAGGGCGAGGCACACCCCGGCGATCCAGCGGCCGCGCAGGGGACGGACGAGTTCGTTCATGGGTCCATCCTGCGTCGCGTCGGCCCGATGCGCGCGGGGGCTGTCCCCCGGATCCGTCTCATCGATGCGCCACGAGGCCCTCCGGGGTGAGCTCGAGCGTGAGGTCGACGCCGAGACGCGCGAGGAACGCGTCGTCATGGCTCACCACGAGCACCGCGCCCCGATACGACGACAGGGCGCCGACGAGCTGGTCCACGGTGTCGATGTCGAGGTTGTTCGTGGGCTCGTCGAGGACGAGGAGCTGCGGCGGGGGGTCGGCCAGCAGCAGCCGGGCCAGGGCGACGCGGAACCGTTCGCCGCCGGACAGCGTCGAGACGGGCCGGTCGACCGCCGCCCCGCGGAGGAGGAACCGCGCGAGGCGATTGCGCATCTCCGCCGTGGGGAGATCCGGCGCGGCGGCCCGCACGTTCTCGAGCACCGAGGCGTCCTCGTCCAGCCCGTCCACGCGCTGCGGCAGGTAGCCGATCCGGTCGGTGTGCGGCCAGGCCTGTGCAGAACTCCACGGAATCGCCGCGGATCCGCGCTGATCGGCGCCCGCCGCGCCGTCCGGCACCGGATCCGTGGAGTTCTGCACGCCGAACCCCGTCGTCGAACCCACCAGCTCCTCGAGAAGCGTGGTCTTGCCGATGCCGTTCGGCCCGATCAGGGCCACGCGCTCGGGCCCCTGCACGACCCACGCGTGCGCGCCGTCGGTGATCGTGGCGATCCGGCGGCCCGACGGGACGTCGGGGTCGGGGAGGTCGATGTGCAGGGCGGCGTCGCCGCGGACGCGGCGCCCCGCGGCATCCAGCGCCGCGCGGGCGGATGCCTCGCGGTCGGCCTTCTCTCCCCGGAGCTTTCCGGCTGACACCTCCGCGGACATCTTCCTGCCGCCGGCGATGATCTTCGGCACGCGCTTCTCCAGCTGCGCCTTCCGGCCCATCGCCGCGCGGTGCGACAGGGTCGTCTCGGCTGCGATCCGCTCCCGCTTCTCCCGGCGGAGCGTCTGCGCGGCCGTGCGCTCGGCCTGACGCGCGGCGTCCTGCTCGCCGTCGAGCCACGTGCGCCACGCCGAGTACGGGCCTCCGAACACGGACAGCTCGCTGTCGTAGAGCTCGGCGGTGTCGTCCATCAGCTCGAGGAGCGCGAGGTCGTGGCTCACGACCACGAGCGTCCCGCGCCATCCGCGCACGAGCTCGCCGAGGCGTGCCCGCGCGTCGCGGTCGAGGTTGTTCGTCGGCTCGTCGAGCAGGGCGATGGGCGCTCCGCGCAGGCGGATGCCGCACACCGCGGCGAGCACGGCCTCTCCGCCGGACAGCTCGCCGACGCGGCGGTCGAGCGCATCGGCGGGGAGGCCGGCCTCGGCGAGGGCGGCCGTCGCGCGCGCCTCGACGTCCCAGTCGGATCCGACCGCCTCGAAGTGGCGGGGGTCGGCGTCGCCCGCCTCGATCGCGCGCAGGGCGGCGAGCGTCTCGGCGACGCCGAGGAGCTCGGCGACCGGGCGGTCGACGGCGAGCGTGAGCTGCTGGGGGAGGTAAGCGACGTCCGCCGTCGTGGCGATGTGCCCCGAACCGGGCGCGAGCTCCCCGGCGATCAGGCGCAGCAGCGTGGACTTGCCGGAGCCGTTGCGGCCGACGAGGCCGGTGCGGCCGGAGCCGAAGGACCCGGACACCTCGGCGAGGGCGGGGGAGCCGTCCGGCCACGCGAACGAGACGCGGTCGAGGACGATGGCGGGGGTGGATGTGGGAGCGGGCATGCGGCCTCCGATGTCGGGGGTGCACCGACGGCGGAGCCGCGAGAGGCCAACGGGGGCCGGGAGTGGAGGCGGCAGGATCGACGGTCGGCGCGGAACGGGCTGCGGCAGCGGATGCTGGGCAGCGGTTCTCTGCGATGGCGACGCGTCGTGGATCGACGGATCAGCGCATCACAGCGCGGTCGCGACGATCTCCGTCATCTCATTCCTCACACTCGGGACCAGGGCCGGGTCAGCTTAGCCGACGGCCGCGGCGGGCGCCAGAGCGAAGCCCGTTCGCGGCTCGTCAGGACGGGTCCGCGAGGCGCTTCTCGAGGAAGGTCCGCACGTCGTCGAGCTCCTGCTCGGACACGCTGTGCGTGAGTCCGACGTAGACGCGCCCGCTGAGGTCGGCGTGATCGGGGAGCCACTGCGCGGTGTGCGCGACGAGGTACGGGGGGATGACGTCGTCACGGGTGCCCCGACCCCAGAACACCGGGATGCGCCGTGCCGCAAGCTCTTCGTCATGGTCGAGCGCGCCCGGAGCGACGTAGCCGCTGAGGTTCACGGCGAACGCGAACCGGTCCGGAGCGCATCGCAGCGCCTGGAGGGCGACCGACGCGCCCTGGGAGAAGCCGAGGAGTCCGACCCGCGCCGGCGCCGGGGCGTGCGCCTCGACCCACGCCAGCAGCCGCTCCGCCGCCGCGGTGACGCCCGACGCGTCGCGCCCGTCGATGCCGTCGATCGGATACCACGAGTACCCCGGGGCCGGCCACGGCGGTGCGAGCGGGGCGCGCAGCGCCGCGATCACGTACTGGTCGGGGAGGAAGGCGGCGAGTCCGAAGAGGTCGTGCTCGTCCGCGCCGTACCCGTGCAGCATCACGAGCAGGGGGCGCCCGGCGCGCTCGTCCGCGCCCGCGGACCACAGCACGGTGGCGTCGTCGAGGTCGGGGAGGTCGGCCGCGTCGCTCATGCCCCCATCATCCCAGGGGCGTCCGACCCCGGACCGACCGCGGCGCCGTGGAGCGGGCCGTGGGCGGGGTGTGGGGTACAAAGGGGGTATGCCTGTCCGCACGCCTGACCCCGAGCCCGCCGGCGACGACCCCTTCGGTCCTCCGCCGGGGAACGTGTCGAACCCGGCATGGCTGAGCGACATCGAGCTGGCCGAGTCGCGGCGTCGGCTCCCGATGCTCTACGTCGAGGCCGTGCCGGTCCGGACGGACGGGATGGGCACGGTCACCGAGGTCGGCATCCTGCTGCGCGCCACGCCGCTCGGCGAGATGACGCGCACGATCGTCTCCGGGCGGGTGCGGTACGGCGAGACGGTCCGGGACGCCCTGTTCCGGCACCTCGAGAACGACCTCGGCCCGATGGCCTTCCCGCTCCTGCCGCCGCAGCCGACACCGTTCACGGTCGCGGAGTACTTCCCGATCCCGGGCGTGAGCGCCTACCACGACGACCGGCAGCACGCCGTCTCGCTCGCGTTCGTCGTCCCGGTCACGGGCACGTGCGAGCCGCGGCAGGACGCGCTCGAGGTCACCTGGTTGACGCCCGGCGAGGCGGCATCCGATGCCCTGGCCGCCGAGATGGAGGGCGGTCGCGGCACCCTCGTGCGGCTGGCGCTCGCGAGCGTGGGCGCCCTGCGCTGAACGCGGGCGCCCCTCGATCCGCACTCCCGCCGCGCGGCCCGAACGGGTAGTGTTTCGCGAGGCGGAGCGTGTCACCGATACGCCTCACCGGCCCCCTCGATCCCCCGGAGGAGGCCGCGATCCCGCGAGTCCCTGACTCGCTCTGGTCGCCCGCAGCCGGACGCTCGTCCGCTCTGCCCCGCGGGGGATTGCGACGACGAACGGGAGCGGCGATGGCCGATCAGCAGGTGCCGGACGACGAGGCCGCGGGTTCCCCGTTCGACGAGCTCATCGCGGGCGTGGGCTCGGGGTCCGCCCCGGGCGCTGCTCCCGGGGGAGGCCATGCGTTCTCCACCGCGTTCCGCGGATACGAGCGCACCGAGGTCGACGCGGCCATCGCCGACCTGAACGGCCGGCTCGCCGCTCTCACCGAACGGCTGTCCGGACTCGAGGAGGACCACCGTCGCCGCCAGGCCGACGCCGATGCGCACAGCCAGGAGACCATCGAGAGTCTGCGCGCCGATCTGGCCGCCGCTGAGGCGCAGGCCGAAGATGCGCAGAACCAGGTGCAGGTCCTCAGCGAGGGACTCGTGGGCGCCGACGCGGAGGGTGACAACCCCCACCGCTTCGAGGAGATCCTGCGGGTCGCCGAGGACCAGGCGAGTCTCGTGCTCAAGAACGCCACCGTGCAGGGCGACCGGCTGCTCGAGGCCGCGCGCGAGGAGATCCGGGTGCGCCGCGAAGAGGCCCAGGTCGATGCCGACGCGATCCGCTCCGCCGCGCAGCACGACGCCCAGCAGGTGCGGCTCCGCATCGACACGGAGCTGACGGCCCACCAGGCGCAGATCGAGCGCGAGGCCGCACACGCGGCGGAGAAGGTCGCTCAGGCCGAGCAGGAGGCGGCGGCGATCCGCTCCGAGGCCGAGAAGGGCGCCGCCGCCCTGCGCTCGATGGTCGCGCGCGAGACGACCGACATGCGCACCGAGGCGGAGGAGGCCGTCAAGGAGCTGCGGCTGCGCGCCCTCGAGTTCGAGGAGTCCCTCACGCGGCGCCAGGACGACGCGCAGCAGGAGTTCCTCGCGCTGCACAACCAGGCCGTCGCCCACGCCGAGCGCATCACGCAGGATGCGAACGAGCAGGTCGCGGCATCCCTCGAGCACGCGCAGCGGGTCTCCGCCAAGGCGGAGGACTTCGACCGCCTGATGCGGGCCCAGGCTACGCAGATCGAGGCCGACGCGCACCTGCGGTCGCGTGAGCACCTGGACCGCGCGCACGCGAAGGCCCAGCGCATCATCGACACCGTCACGGCGCATTCGCAGTCTGTGCTGCGCGACGCGGAGGACCGCACCCGCAGCCTCCGTTGGCAGCAGCACCAGCTCACGAGCTTCATGTCCGAGGTCAAGGAGCTCATCCGCCCCGAGGTGTCCCTCGACGGCGCGGATGCCGCGGACGCCGGGAGCGCGGACGACGCCGACGCACCCGCGAAGACCCCGGTGAGGAAGGCGTCAGCCAAGAAGGCGAAGCCCGAGGCCTCCGGGGCTGCGGAGCCGGAGACGGATGCCGACCAGCCCGACGAGCTCGAGCAGCCCGACGAGACCGTGACCATCGAGGAGCAGACGACCTCGGAGGAGTCCGAGCCGGCTCGCGAAGGCTGACCCGCCGGACTGGGGCGGAGTTCCGTCATCGGGGCACATTTGCGCCCCGACGACGCTTGACCGCCCCGAACCGCGCCCAGGCGACGCCGAGCCCTCAGCCGGCGGTGGTCTCGCGTGCGGGATCAGCCTCCGGCGGCGGTGGTGAGTGAGGCGGTCGCGAGGAAGTACCCGGTCACGATCAGCGCGGCTCCGACGGCAGCGACCCATATGAGACTGACCCCGTGACCTTGCGGCGCTCGCATCGGACTGATACGTCGGCAAACGATTACCAGCTCAGCAGGAGCCTATCCAGCGCACCTCGTTAGGCGCGGCGAATCGCATGCGCTGTGCCCACTTGCTCAACCTCCGGTTGCGGAGTTGAGTACTGCCGTGGCCAGGAAATACCCGGCCACAATCAGCGCAGCTCCTACGAGGGGTACCCACATGAGGTCACGCCGGGTGCGGTGACTGATCACACCCGCGATGATCGTCAGGACGAACGACAATCCTGCGACTCCGAGATACAGCGCGTTAGCCTGCGCGATCTGACCGGTGTCGCACCACGTCTCACATCGCCCGTCAACGCCCAGGTGGTTCCACAACCAGGCCACGTACGTGACGATCAACGCGAACACCTGTAGCGTGGCCACCGTCAACAGGCCGCCGAGCGGCGATCTCTCTCGACGATCTCGAGGGTCGACCATCTCCACCCCCTCACTGGGCACTGGTCACCAGGTAGTTGAGCCAGTTGTACGCGTCCTGCGTTTTCGAAGTGTAGGCGTTGTGCGCCTTAGCATTCCACGCGCCGGCGATCGGCTGTCGGCATCCCCAGTCATCGGTGTTGAGACGCCGCTTTCTCCGGTCTATGACGCACCTTCCTGAGTCCGCGGCATCGACGCCCGCGGGTCTCGTCCAAGAAGCGCGGCGAACTGGTCTCGTCGGGAGCGACCGAGACCTGCTCCCGTGCGCACGTGGGTCACAGAAGTCGATTCGACGAGTCCGAGCCGGAGCCCGCGAGAGGGCTGACACCCCGGCGATCGCCGACGCCCCCGCCGAGTTGGGGGGATTTCCGTGATCGGCGCGCGCAATCGTGCGCCTCGATCGCGATTTCCCGCCCCAGGGCGCCCGCAGGGAGGGGGATGGGGCACTCAGCCGGCGGTGGTCTCGCGCGCGATCGCGGCAACGAACGCGTCGATGTCGGTCTCGCTCGTGTCGAAGCTGCACATCCAGCGCACCTCGTTGCGTGCGGCGTCCCAGTCGTAGAACCGGAACGACTCCCGCAGCCGGTCGGCGACGCCGTCGGGGAGGGTGGCGAACACGCCGTTCGCCTGGGTCTGCTGGGTGAACGCGACGCCGCGGATCGAGCCGTCCGCAAGCCCGGCCTCGACGCCGGCGCGCAGGCGCTGGGCCATCGCGTTGGAGTGGCGGGCGTTGCGCAGCCACAGATCGCCGTCGAGGAGCGCGACCAGCTGCGCCGAGACGAACCGCATCTTCGACGAGAGCTGCATGTTGAGCTTGCGCAGGTAGACGAGTCCGGACGCGGCCTCGGGGTTCAGGACGACCACGGCCTCGGCGCCCATCGCGCCGTTCTTCGTGCCGCCGAAGCTGAGCACATCGATGCCCACGTCGCGCGTGAAGGCGCGCAGGGGCAGGTCGAGGGATGCCGCGGCGTTGGCGATGCGCGCACCGTCGAGGTGGACGTGCATCCCGAGGGAGTGCGCATGGTCGGCGATCGCCTTCAGCTCCTCGGGCGTGTAGAGCGTGCCGAGCTCGGTGGACTGGGTCACGGCGACCACGAGCGGCTGCGCGCGATGCTCGTCGCCCCATCCCCACGCCTCGCGGTCGATGAGCTCGGGCGTGAGCTTGCCGTCCTCTGTGGGCACGGTGAGCAGCTTCATGCCCCCCACGCGCTCGGGGGCACCGCCCTCGTCGACGTTGATGTGGGCGGTGGATGCCGCGATCACGGCGCCCCAGCGGGGGAGCATCGACTGCAGCCCCGTGACGTTCGCGCCCGTGCCGTTGAACACCGGGAACGCCTCGACGCCGTCGCCGAAGTGCTGCGCCATCAGCTCCTGGAGACGAGCCGTGTAGACGTCCTCTCCGTAGGCGATCTGATGGCCGTCATTGGCCGCGGCGATCGCGGCGAGGACCTCGGGGTGGATGCCGGAGTAGTTGTCGGAGGCGAAGCCGCGGACGTTCGGGTCATGCAGGGTGGTCACGGTGATCCAATCTAGGTCAGATGGCAGGCTCGACGATCGCGCGCCGGTAGGCGCGACACGCGGGCCGTGCGGTGGAGGCGACGGTCTCAGCTCGCCGACAGCTCTCGGACGGTGCCGTTGATCGCGGCGGCGTCCTCGTCCCACAGTCCGATGAACGAGCGGGCGAGGTCGTCCTCGAGGCCCTCGAGGGCTTTCACCCGGAAGACGACGGATGCCGCGCGCAGCGGTTCCTCCGCATCGCGCGCCGCCTTCGCGAAGCCCTGAGCGACCGCTCGCGCCCACGCCTCACTCGCCGCCTTCACCGCCGCGTAGCTCGCGCCGCCCGCGAGCGGCCGGTCGACCGCGGTGGACGAGACGATCGCCTCGCGCGCCGCCGGAGAGCGACGGAGGTCGTCGTCGAACGCGCGGCTCACGTGTCGCAGCGCGGTCAGCGACTGCTCCAGGAACCGGAAGTCCGCGTCGCTCTGCCCGGCGAGACCGCCACCGCCGCGCCACCCGCCCACGAGATGGAGGACGCCGTCCACCGCACCGTGCGCGTCGTGCACGCGCGCGACGAGGGCGCCGACGGCGCCCTCGTCGGTCAGGTCGCACCCCTCGGTCGCCGCGCCGAGCGCGGCGACCTCCTCGAGCTTGGCGGGGTCGTGGCCGACGGCCACGACCCGCGCCCCGGCACCGACGAGAGCTCGGACGGCGGCGTGGCCGCTGGTGCTCGTCGCCCCCGCGACGAGCACCAGCTTTCCGGAGACGCCGGGTTCAGGCATCCTCGGCCCGGATCCCGGCGGTCGACGCGATCACGGGGCGCATCTTCTTCTCGAGCGCCTCGTAGAACATCGACAGCGGGAACTCGTCGTCCAGCACCGCGTCGGTGTAGCCCTTCGTCGGGCCGGCGAGGATCTCGTCCGGCAGCCCGCGCGCCCATGCCGAGGCGGGCGCGGGGGTGAGGACGCCCCGGACGAGCTCGTAGGCGGCGAGCCAGTGCGCGGTCTTCGGGCGGTCGATGGAGCGCCAGTACAGCTCGTCGATCGCGTCGCCGAGGGCGACGACGGCGTCCGGCACGTCGGCCCAGTCGAACGCGAGCGACGTGTCGGTCCAGTGCAGGACGCCCCGCTGGTGCAGCCACGCGAACAGCAGCTGCCCGCCGAGTCCGTCGTAGTTGCGCACGCGCGAGCCGGTGATGGCGAAGCGGAAGATGCGGTCGAAGATGACCGCGTACTGCACGAGGCCGGCGTGCGCGAGCATCTCCTGCTCCGCCGCGGTGAGGTCGTCCTGCTCGCGCAGCCGCCGCTGGATCGCCACGCTCTCGCGGAACGCGGTCAGGTCGCACCGCAGCTCCTCCAGCGAGTAGAGGAAGTACGGCATCCGCTGCTTGATCATGAACGGGTCGAACGGCAGGTCGCCGCGCATGTGCGTGCGGTCGTGGATGATGTCCCACATCACGAACGTGCGCTCCGCGAGCTCCTGGTCGTCGAGCATGCGGGCGGCGTCCTCCGGCAGCTCGAGCTTCGTGATCTCGCTCGCGGCGCGCACCACCCGGCGGTACCGGGCCGCCTCGCGGTCCTGGAAGATGGCGCCCCACGTGAAGGTCGGGATCTCGCGCATCGCCACGGTCTCGGGGAAGAGCACCGCCGAGTTCGTGTCGTAGCCGGGGGTGAAGTCGACGAGCCGGAGCGAGACGAACAGCTTGTTGCCGTAGTCGCCGGCCTCGAGCTGGGCGATGAACTCCGGCCAGATCACCTCGACGATGAGCGCCTCGACGAAGCGGTTGCGCGAGCCGTTCTGCGTGTACATCGGGAAGACCACGAGATGGCGGAGGCCGTCGACGCGGTGCAGCTGCGGCTGGAACGCGTTCAGCGAGTCGAGGAAGTCCGGCACGCCGAATCCGCCGTCGGCCCAGCGCGCGAAGTCGTGCGCCGAGGCGCCCAGGTACTCCGCGTCGTGCGGGAAGGCGGGAGTGAGCGCACGGATCGCCGACACGATCGCCTCGACCAGGGTGCGGGCCTCGGCGTGGTCGGACGGCTCGGGCACCGATCCGTCCTGCGCCTGGACCGCCTGCAGCGCGGTCGCGGCATCCTTGAGCTGTCGCCAGGCGACGGACGACTCGGCGGTCGCCGCGTCCTCCACGACCTCGGGCTCGCCGACGATCGCCGTCGCTGCACGGGGTGCGTGAGTGGGGCTGATGGACATGTGAAACCTCCGATCGTGTCACATCGATTGTCGCTCATTTCGCGATCAAACGGAATTCTTCCGGCTGATCTGCCATCTCGACGATATTCTTACGGCATGACGGATCCCGAGCCCGCCGGGCCCCATCTCGAGGACGACGTCGACCTGCGCATCGTCGCGGAGATCTCGCAGGATGCCCGCGCGACCCTCGCACAGCTCTCACAGCGGGTCGGACTGTCGGTGTCGGCCGTCCAGTCGCGGCTCCGGCGCCTCGAGTCGCGCGGGGTGGTGGTCGGCTACCGGCCGATCCTCGACGCGGAGGCCGTCGGGCGGCCACTGTCGGCGTTCATCGAGATCACGCCGCTCGACCCCGGCCAGCCCGACAACGCCCCCGAGCTGCTCGAGCACCTCGACGCGATCGAGGCGTGTCACTCGATCGCGGGGGAGGCGAGCTACATGCTGTTCGTCCGGGTGCCGTCCCCGCGCGCGCTCGAGGCCCTGATCCGCGACATCCGCCAGGCGGCGGCGGTCAACACGCGCACGACGGTCGTGCTGCAGACGTTCTACGAGAACCGGCCGATCGTCCCCGTGCTCTGATCGGCGCGCGAGGCAGAGGCGGCCCTCAGCGCTTGGCGGCGATGCCCCCGCGGAAGGCCGGGATGATGCTCTCGCCGTAGACACGCATCGTCTCCTCCTTGTTGTCGTGTTGGAGGTAGCCGGCGAACTGGGTCACGCCGAGGTCGCGCAGCTGCTCGAGCTTGGCGACGTGGTCCGCGGCGGTGCCGAGGATGCAGAACCGGTCCACGATCGCGTCGGGCACGAAGTCGACGTGGTCGTTCCCGGCCCGGCCGTGGGAGTTGTAGTCGTACCCGGTGCGCCCCGCGATGTAGTCGGTCAGCTCGTCGGGCACGGCACCGCGCTGGCCATACCTCGACACGATGTCGGCCACGTGGTTGCCGACCATGCCGCCGAACCACCGGCACTGGTCGCGCATGTGCTCCCCGTCGTCGCCGACGTACATCGGGGCGGCGACGCAGAACGCGATCGCGTCGGGGTCGCGGCCGGCGGCGGCCGCGGCATCCTTCACCTGGCGGATCATCCACGCGGCGATGTCGGGATCGGCGAGCTGCAGGATGAACCCGTCGCCCACCTCGCCGGTGAGCTTGAGCGCCTGCGGGCCGTAGGCGGCGACCCATACGTCGAGCTCGGAGCCGCGGCTCCACGGGAACTGCAGGGTCGCCCCCTTGTACTCGACCGCGCGGGAGTTGGCGAGCTCGCGGATGACGTGGATCGATTCGCGAAGCTCCGCCATCGTGGTGGGCGTGCCGTTCGTCACCCGCACCGCGGAGTCGCCACGGCCGATGCCGCAGATCGTCCGGTTGCCGTACATCTCGTTGAGCGTGGCGAAGACGGATGCCGTGACCGTCCAGTCGCGGGTCGCAGGGTTCGTCACGAACGGGCCGACGGTGATCCGTCGCGTCTCGGCGAGGATCGCCGAGTGGATGACGTACGGCTCCTCCCACAGGAGGTGCGAGTCGAACGTCCACACATGGCTGAAGCCGTGCGCCTCGGCGAGCTTCGCCAGCTGCACCGTGCGGGAGGCGGGCGGGTTGGTCTGCAGGACGACGCCGAAGTCCATGGTCACACCAGGTACTGGCTCAGGCCGCGCTTGATGTAGCGGCCGTCGCCCTTCGTCCCGAGATAGTCGCCGTGATCGACGACGACCTTGCCGCGGGAGATGACGGTGTCGACGTGCCCGTCGATCTCGTACCCCTCCCACGCCGAGTAGTCCATGTTCATGTGATGGGTCTTCCCCAGCCCGATGGACGTGTGCCCGTTCGGGTCGTAGACGACGACGTCGCCGTCGGCGCCGGGTTGCAGCACGCCCTTCTTGCCGTACATCCCGAACATCCTGGCCGGCGTCGTCGAGGTGAGCTCCACCCACCGCGGCAGGCTGATCTGCCCGGTGACGACGCCCTGATACATGAGGTCCATGCGGTGTTCGACCGACCCGATGCCGTTCGGGATCTTCGAGAAGTCGCCGAGACCCATGTCCTTCTGGCCCTTCATGCAGAACGGGCAGTGGTCGGTGGAGACCATCTGGATGTCGTTGGTGCGCAGGCTCTGCCACATGTGGTGCTGATGGCCGTCGGCGCGCGACCGGAGCGGCGTGGAGCACACCCACTTCGCACCCTCGAAGTCGCCCCACTCGGCGCTCGTCGCCCCCAGCTGCTCCTCGAGCGAGAGGTAGAGGTACTGCGGGCAGGTCTCGCCGAACACGTTCATCCCGCGGTCGCGGGCAGCCGCGATCTGCTCGACCGCCTGCTTGGCGCTCACGTGCACGACGTAGAGCGGGGCGCCGGTGAGGTCGGCGATCATGATCGCCCTGTGCGTGGCCTCCTCCTCCGCCTGCCACGGGCGGGTGGTGCCGTGCCAGTACGGCGTGGTGTTGCCGGCCGCGAGAGCCTGCTGCACGAGGACGTCGATGATGGCGCCGTTCTCGGCGTGCATCATCATCATCGCGCCGTTGTCGGCGCCCTTCTGGAACGCCCGCAGGATCTGCCCGTCGTCCGAGAGGAAGACGCCCTTGTAGGCCATGAAGAGCTTGAAGGATGTCACGCCCTCGGCGATCAGCTCGTCCATCGCGGTCAGCGACGAGTCCTGCACGTCGGAGAGGATCTGGTGGAACCCGTAGTCGATCGCGCAGTTGCCCGCCGCCTTCTCGTGCCACGCGTGGTACTGGTCGAGGATGTTCTGGTCGGGGTACTGGACGACGAAGTCGACGATCGACGTCGTGCCGCCCCAGGCCGCGGCGCGGGTGCCGGTCTCGAACGTGTCGGACGCCTCCGTGCCGCCGAACGGCATCTGCATGTGCGTGTGGGCGTCGATGCCGCCCGGGATGACGTACTTGCCGGATGCGTCGATCACGGTGTCGACGTGCGAGGCGACGTCGAAGCCGAGGAGTGTGGAGCCGGGCTCGAGGACGGCGGCGATGGTCTCGCCGTCGATCAGCACGTCCGCGGTCGCCGTCCCGGTCGCGTTGACGACCGTCCCGCCGGTGATCAGTGTGGTCGTCATTCCTCATCCCGCCTTTCGCTGCGCGCTGCGGGGCTCCGCATCGCATGCCCCCGCGTCGGCCTCGCGGCCGGCGCTCCCGCCAGTCCCGATGCCAGCGATGCGGAGCCCCGCAGCGCTCCGCGGTGCGCCTGGGTCATGGCGGAGCGGTCAGGCCGCCGGTGCCGCAGGCATCGGGACTGGCGGGCGCCGCCCGAAGGGCGCCGCGGGACTGCGGCACCGGCGGCGTGATCGCGCAGCGATCGCCTTGACGTCGGACCGTCACACGCGGGCAGCGGGGTCATGGCTGCGCGATCCTCGTGTAGGAGTCGGGCCGGCGGTCTCGGTAGAACTGCCAGTCGTCGCGCATCTGCTGCACCATGTCCAGGTCGAGGTCGCGCACGAGCAGCTCCTCGTGCTCGCTCGAGCCCCGCTCCCCGACGAAGTTCCCGCGCGGGTCGATGACCTGACTCGTGCCGTAGAAGTCGACCGCGAGGTCGCCGTACTCGTTGTCCTCGCGTCCGACCCGGTTCGGCTGCAGCACGAAGTAGCCGTTGGCGACCGCGGCCGCCGGGCCCTCCACCTCCCACAGGCGGTTGGACAGCCCCGGTTTGGTCGCGTTCGGATTGAACACGATGTGCGCGTCGCCCAGACCGAGTTCTCGCCATCCCTCGGGGAAGTGGCGGTCGTAGCAGATGTACATCCCCACCCGTCCGACGGCCGTGTCGAACACCGGGTAGCCGAGGTTGCCCGGCCGGAAGTAGAACTTCTCCCAGAACCGGTCGAGGTGCGGGAGGTGATGCTTGCGGTACTTGCCGAGAACCGTGCCGTCGGCATCCACCAGCACCGACGTGTTGTAGTAGACGCCGGTCTGCGCCTCCTCGTAGATCGGCAGCACCATGACGGTGCCGAGCTCCTTCGCGAGTGCGGCGAAGCGCTGCACGATGGGGCCGTCGGCCGGCTCGGCGAAGCGGTAGTACTTCTTGTCCTGCGTGATCCCGAAGTACGGACCGTAGAAGAGCTCCTGGAAGCACACCGCCTGGGCGCCCTGGGCTGCGGCATCCCGCGCGAAGCCCTCGTGCTTGTCGAGCATCGAGTCCTTGTCGCCCGTCCACGTGGTCTGGCTGATGGCTGCTCGTACCGTCGTCATCGCTGCTCCCTCACCCCTGGTCTCTTTGGGTCATCGTCGTGGGCGGAGCCCGGTCGCGTCAATGGTCCGAGGCGCGCCGGCCGCGGATCGCGGGGCGGCGTGCGGATACATCCGGCGGCGGATGCCGCACCCCGGAGCCCTCCCGTACCGTGAGAGGGTGTTCCGGCCGCTGAAGACCCATCAGATCGTGGTGGACGTCTCGGTCGCCGTCGTGCTGGCGATGGCGGGATTCCTCACGAGCCTGCCCGATCGGTTCATCAGCGGATCGACCGCGGCCACCCTGGTCGTGTGCGTGGGCTTCGGCGCGTCGCTCGCCATCCGCCGTCTGTCACCACCTCTCGCCCTCGCCGTCGCGTGGGTCGCCGCGGTCGTGCAGATGAGCGCGAGCCATCCCCCCGCGCTCATCGACGTCGCCGTCTTCGGCGTGCTGTACGCGACCGCGGCGTACGGGTCGCGCGTCGTGTTCTGGCTCGGCTTCGCGTCGGCGATCGGCGGCGCCGTCGTCGCGACCGCATACATCTTCTTCGTGCTCGGCGCGGCGGGCCTGACGCTGCAGACCGTGACCGTGGGCGTCGCGGTCCTGGTCGCCGCGACCTTCGCGCTCCTCCTGGCCTGGACCGCCGGCGCGCTCGTGCGCACCGGCATGCGGGCGCGCGCGAACCGCCTCGCGCAGGAGCGTGCCGAGGCCGAGGCGAGCGCCGAGGTGGAGCGCGTGCGCATCGCCCGCGACATGCACGACGTGGTCGCCCACTCGCTCGCGGTCGTGATCGCCCAGGCGGACGGCGCGCGCTACGCCGCGGCATCCGACCCGGAGGCGGCCTCTGCCGCGCTCGGCACGATCTCCGGCACGGCGCGCGCGGCGCTCGCCGACGTGCGGGTCCTGCTCACCCAGCTGCGGCACAGCCAGTCGGCCGGGCCTCAGCCGATGATCGCCGACCTCGAGGCCGTCTACGCGCAGGTGCGGGCGGCCGGCGTCGACCTGCGCGTCGACGTCGATCCGGCGCCGGCCGCGGATCCCCCCGCCGCCGTGCAGCTGGCGGTGTACCGCATCCTGCAGGAGGCCCTCACCAACGCCCTCCGTCACGGCGATGGGGGCCCGGTCACCGTCCGGCTCGCGTGGCTGGCGACCCGGGTCGACCTCGAGGTGCACAACCCGTCGCAGGGGGACGCCGCGCCGGGTGCGGGGCACGGTGTGATCGGGATGCGGGAGCGCGCGCAGCTCGCCGGCGGGACGCTCGAGGCCGCGGCCGAGGACGGGTCGTTCGTCGTGCGCGCGTCGATCCCGGTGGAGGTCGTCGCATGACCGCGGAGGGTGATCGTCCGATCCGCGTCGTTCTGGTCGACGACCAGGCGCTGTTCCGCGCGGGGATCCGGATGCTGGTCGACTCCCAGCCCGACCTCGCGGTCGTGGGCGAGGCGTCCGACGGCAGGGAGGCGATCGGCGTCGTGCGGGCGACGCGTCCGGACGTCGTGCTGATGGACATCCGGATGCCGGTGCTCGACGGGCTGGGCGCGACCGCCGAGCTCCTGCGCGACCCCGATCCGCCGCGCATCGTCATGCTCACCACGTTCGACCTCGACGAGGCCGCAGCCCGTGCGATCCGGCAGGGCGCGAGCGGGTTCCTCCTCAAGGACGCCGATCCGGAGTTCCTCCTCGCCGCGATCCGCACCGTGCATGCGGGCTCCGCCGTGATCGCCGCATCCGCGACCCGGGAGCTGTTCGCGCGGTTCGGCGATGCGTCCCGCGCGGTGCCCGCGACCTACGACGACCTCACCGACCGCGAGCGGGAGATCTTCGCGCTCGCCGCCCGCGGGCTCTCCAACGCCGAGATCGCGGCGAGGGAGTTCCTCTCCGAGGCCACTGTCAAGACGCACATCAGCCGCATCCTCGCGAAGCTCGCCCTCCGTGACCGCGTGCAGCTCGTCGTCTTCGCGTTCGAGCACGGCCTGGCGTAGGCCGGGCCGGAGTCAGCGCCCCTCGAGCGCGGCACGGCGCGCGGCATACCTGGGCCTGCCGATCCAGCGCCATGCCAGCCGTGCCGGAGCGGGCAGGTTCTTGCGCAGCCATGCGTCGCCCCCGTCCGGTTGCGAGGCGAGGATGAGCCCCATCGCGTACCAGGACTGCCCCTTCGGAATCGAGCGGCGCCCGTGCTCGGCGAACCACTCCACCTCGGGTTCGGTGATCACGGTCTCCATGACGGGCACGATGTTCGTCTCCTCGTCGGGGAGGTGCACGGCGAGCGCGGCGTTGACGCCCGCGATCGCAGCGAGCAGCGGGGCCGCGGTCGAGGGTGTCGGGGCGATGCGCCACGCGGGCAGGGCATCGTCGATCGCCGAGAGGTGCACGAGCATCTCGGCGTGCTGCGCCTTCATCCGCTCGACGTGCGCGGCGCAGCCCGGCGCGCGCTCGGCGAGGACGTCCCACAGGCGTTCGTCCTCGCCTTGGTGGTGTCCGTGGAGCCCGACGGACAGCAGGTCCAGCTGGTCTGCGACGACGCCGGCGTGCTCGACGTCCGCGGCCTCGACGCCCGCGATCAGATCCGGGGCCTCGCCGAAGCCCATCCGGAACATGCGATGGATCTCGGCCATGCCGCTCGCGTCGCACGTCGCGGCGGGCGTCGGCCGATCGCCGCTGGGAGGCAGGGGTGTGGCGGGCATCGCGGCTCCTCTCACCTGGTGGCTCGAAGCTACTCAGCATCCGTCGTCGGCGAAAGGGCCCGTACCGTTCTCAGGATCGAATGGACGGCTGTCCGGTGACGGGGGCGGAAAACGCGAGCCCGCCGGAGCCGCGTCGCGCGGCGACCACCGGCGATCCTGAGAACGGTACGCGGACCGGGATCATCCTCTGGATGTACGCGGATGCCTCGCCCGGCCGACGCGCGCGCACGTCGTGCTTCGTAGCGTCGGAGGCATGGAGATCACAACGACCGAGCTGGGCCTCGCCGCC